>ERZ795051.156-NODE-156-length-106120-cov-64.577891_pt1 | contig 106120 bp, 104 predicted proteins | sample MGYA00375135_ERZ795051 | MGnify/ENA primary metagenome ERZ795051 (study PRJEB30180, sample SAMN05720222) | activated sludge metagenome | isolation source: Anaerobic digester | place: Japan | collected 2015-05-26 ... | reverse complement strand
TCGGTGCGTTGGGGTCAACTCAGGTAACTCAGCCCACTACTTTAAATAGGGACATATATCTCACCTCCTTTTATTTGTTATTTCTTTTCTGGCCTGTATCGCACATAACATAACATACACCAGTTGGCGTCTCAACTGCATATGGGAAGTATTTTTTCTTAATCCATAAGGAAAGATGAACAAGATTAATGAGCACAGGCACCTCAACGAGGGGACCTATGACCGCAGCAAACGCCTGGCCTGAATTGATGCCGAATACGGCAACGGCCACGGCTATGGCAAGTTCAAAGTTGTTTGATGCTGCTGTAAAAGAAAGGGTTGCTGCCTGTCCGTAGTGGGCTTTTACCTTTGCGCTCATGTAAAAAGAAACAACAAACATAATAACGAAGTATATAAGTAATGGAATAGCAATGCGGACTACATCGAGGGGGATCTTTACGATATATTCACCTTTAAGGGAGAACATGACGAGGATGGTAAAAAGAAGTGCAATCAATGTAATGGGGCTTATCTTGGGAATGAACTTCTCATGATACCATTTCTTGTCTTTGACTTTAATCAGCACAAAGCGGGTGATGACGCCGGCGATAAACGGGATACCAAGATATATAAAGACACTCTCTGCGATCTGGCCTATTGTGATATTTACAACTACGCCCTTGAGTCCCATCATGGGCGGCAGGACTGTAATAAATATGTAAGCGTATACTGAAAAGAAAAGCACCTGGAATATAGAATTAAAGGCAACAAGGCCTGCGCAGTATTCAGTATCCCCTTTTGCCAAATCGTTCCATACAATAACCATGGCGATACATCGGGCGAGCCCTATCATAATTAGGCCTATCATGTATTCTGGGTATCCCCTCAAAAAGATTATGGCAAGGATAAACATGAATATAGGACCTACTATCCAGTTCTGGATAAGTGAGAGTAGCAGCACTCTCCAATTTTTGAATACCTCACCCAGTTCTTCATATTTAACTTTTGCAAGGGGTGGATACATCATAAGGATTAACCCTATGGCAATGGGTATATTTGTAGTTCCTGACTGAAATTGATTCCAGAAATCAACTACACCTGGAAATACATAGCCCCAGCCAACGCCTACAAACATGGCCAAAAAAATCCAGAGCGTGAGATATCGGTCAAGGAAAGAGAGCTGTTTGCCGAGATGTTCCTTTGACATTTATTTACCCTCCCTTGTTTTATTAAACCCTTTTGTTGTCCTCAATGATTTTGCATCGGATTTTTCACAGAGTTTTGAGCTTTTCACCTCTTCCATCCTTCTTACATCCTCCTGGATGATAGGTAATTCTGAAAACTGCTCCTTCATAAAAGCAATATGGGCTTCAATTAGACTATCCAGTGGCTCTTTTAATGAATAATGCATCCATGTCCCTGCCCGCCTGCTTTTTACAAAACCAGAATGTTTGAGATATGCAAGATGTCTTGAAATCTTTGACTGTGTCTCCCCGAATATCTCCATGAGGTCACAAACGCATAATTCACCATGTGTTAACAGCATGACAATCCTAAGCCTTATTTCCTCTGAAAGGGCCTTATAGATTTGTGTTGTTTTATCCATATATTCGTATATACAAATATATACATCAATCTTTTGTATGTCAATAAAAAAAAGACAGCCCTTTTTCGATTCCTTGACTGTATTATTGTAAACAGTTGATTATAAAGGGTATGTTTTTTTTACAGAGCCCTGGTAAAGAAAAAGGTATAATTCCCCTGGATAGGGTTGATTAAAAATCCTTGACAAAAGTCGATAAAAAATTTTAGTTTTCATTAAGAGGCACCCTGTTGGATACAAAAAAGGATAAAAAAACCACAAAAATAGATATATATAAGGCATGGTGCAAGGCATGTGGTATATGTGCTGCATTCTGTCCTGCCGGTGTCCTTGCCAGGGATGAGGCAGGGTATCCCTATGTGAAGCATCCTGAAAAGTGCATTAACTGCGGCTGGTGCGAATTGAGGTGTCCTGACTTTGCTATAACCGTCCATAAAAAGGATAAGGGTTTTAAAGATACAGATGAAGAGGGAGAAAAAGAAAAACTTCAGGGAACTCCTCCTCCAGGGTAATGAGGCTATAGTAGAAGGGGCTCTTAGGGCAGGTTGTCGTTTTTTTGCAGGCTATCCCATTACGCCTGCCACCGAGATATCTGAACAACTATCAACAAGATTACCAAAGATAGGCGGCACATTTATCCAGATGGAGGATGAGATAGGGAGCATAGCTGCTGTAATAGGTGCATCCCTTGCCGGTGCCAAATCCATGACAGCTACCAGCGGGCCTGGCTTTTCCCTTATGCAGGAAAATCTTGGGTTTGCAATAATGGCCGAGGTTCCCTGCGTTATAGTAAACGCCATGAGAGGTGGCCCGAGCACAGGATTGCCCACCTCACCATCTCAGAGTGATGTAATGCAGGCAAGATGGGGAACCCACGGAGACCATCCCATTATAGCATTGTGCCCTTCTACTGTAAGGGAGTGCTATGACATCACAATAAAGGCCTTTAACCTATCAGAAAAATTCAGAAACCCTGTTATAATACTCGTTGATGAGGTTGTGGCACATATGAGGGAGAAGATTACCTTCTATGATGATGAAGAGATAGATATATTCAACAGGGTAAAGCCCAGCATGCCCCCTGAGTGGTATATCCCTTATGAGGATACACCCAGCGGTATACCTCCTATGGCAAACTTCGGTGAGGGCTACCGTTACCATGTAACAGGCCTTACCCATGATATAAGGGGCTTTCCTACATCAAGGCCCGACGAGATAGACCCTTTTATAAGGAGGTTGTTCAGAAAGATCAGCCAGCATTTCTCGGAAATCCAGTTCGGGGAATTTTTCGAGACAGACGATGCTGATATATCAATAATAGCATATGGTTGTGTTGCACGCTCTGCAAAAAGGGCTGCTATAGATGCAAGGGCACGGGGGGTTAAGGTGGGGGTGTTGAAATTAAACACCCTCTGGCCCTTTATGAGGACTGCTGTTGAAAAGGTTCTCAATACATCCAAGATAGTCATTGTCCCTGAGATGAACATGGGACAGATCTCAAGAGAGGTCAAAAGGGTAAACAAGGGTCCAACAAAGATATTTACAATTAATAAGGTAGACGGGACTATTATCACGCCGGAAGAGATACTGGCGAGGATCAAGGAGGTGGGCTGATGGCAGAGGTAACCAAATTGATCCATAAATACTTAAGGCACGATAAGAAATTTCCCCATGTGTGGTGTCCTGGCTGCGGTATAGGTATAATGCTGGGTGCCCTAATAAGGGCAATAGACAAATGCGGATTTACAAAGGACGAGATCGTCCTCGTATCAGGTATAGGATGCACAGGGAGGCTACCTGTTTATGTGGATTTCAATACACTCCATACAACCCATGGAAGGGCACTTGCCTTTGCAACAGGTGTAAAACTCGCCAATCCAAAACTTAAGGTAATCGTGGTGATGGGCGATGGAGATGCAGTTGCCATAGGTGGCAACCATTTTATCCATGCTGCAAGGCGAAATATAGACCTTACAGCAATCATACTCAATAACAGCATATATGGTATGACTGGTGGCCAATACTCCCCAACAACGCCATATGGCATGAAGACAACAACATCTTCTTTTTTTCATATAGAACAGGCATTCAACATCTCTGAGCTTGCTGTTACAGCCGGTGCACCATTTGTGGGCAGGGGGACTGTATATCATGCCAGGCTCCTTGACAGCCTGATGGAAAAGGCATTCTTAAAGAAGGGCTTTGCTGTAGTAGAGGTTATCTCCCATTGTCATACACAGTTCGGAAAGCTCAACAAGATGGGGACAGCAGTGGAGATGATGGAGTGGCAGAGGGACCATGCTGTTACTGTAGAAAAGGCAGCACAGATGAAGGAAGAGGAGCTAAAGGACAAGTTTCGTATTGGCATCCTCATTGATAAAGAACTCCCTGTATATCTCGATGAATACGAGAAGATAAGGACGGGGTCATCAGGCTCAGGAGACAGAAGGCCTTAAGATAAGGGATATATGTTTTATTGTGGCATAAGGGAATAAAAGGGTTTTTTTAAAAATGCCATGTTCAAGATTGGTTGAGTTTAATGCAGGAAAACATGCAAGTACAAGACATGGAATATAGAAGAGACTCTATGGCTTTATCCAATGGCAAATAGATTAAAAAAGGGTATATATGGGTTTCAGATATGATATAAGACTGAGTGGTTCAGGTGGACAGGGCATAATCCTTATGGGCATCATCCTTGCCGAGGCAGTAGGCATTTATGAAGGGAGGTTTGTTGCCCAGACTCAGAGTTATGGACCAGAGGCAAGAGGGGGGTCAAGTAAGGCCGAGGTAGTAATAAGCGATACAGAGATTGATTATCCAAAGGCTATGAGACTCGATATGCTCCTTGCCATGAATCAGAAGTCCTGTGATGACTATTATATGGACCTTAAGCCTGAGGGTATATTAATCGTAGATTCCACATTTGTAAAACAGTTACCTATACCCAAGGCATTTCAGATACCTTTTACAAAGATTGCCAGGGAAAAATTGGGCAAAGAGATGGTGGCAAATATAGTTGCCCTCGGTGCCATATCAAAACTTACGGATATAGTATCTCCAAAGGCTATAGAAAAGGCTGTCCTTGCCAGGGTCCCCAAGGGGACAGAGAAGCTAAACAGGGATGCATTAAATGCAGGGATGGCTGCTGCAATAAAGGCGAAAAAAAACATCTTACCGTTTGTGAGAAGTGAGCGGGAAGATGAAGATACATGAGTATCAGGCCAAAAATCTCCTGAAAGAATATAAAATCCCAATCCCAAAAGGTAGTGTAGCAAGGGATGTTCACGAGTCTTTAAAGATATGGGATGATATGACCGGCATCCCTGTTGTTGTCAAGGCCCAGGTCCATTCAGGCGGCAGGGGAAAGGCTGGTGGTGTAAGGGTTATAAATTCAAGGGAAGAGCTTAAAGACTATGCCTCAAGCCTCATTGGCTCAATTATCTACACAGAGCAGACCGGGGGTGATGGTAAACCCGTTGATTGTATATTGATTGAAGAGGCCCTCGATATTAAAAAAGAGTTATATCTTGGATTTACCATAGATAGGTCTCATGCATGTATATCCATGATTGCCAGTGCTGAGGGCGGCGTTGAGATAGAAAAGGTTGCTTTGGCCTCGCCGGATAGGGTTGTTGTCCAGAATATAGACCCGTTACTTGGCTTAAGGGATTTTCAGGTTATCAGGACCCTCTTAAAAACAGGGATGCATATAAAAATTGTGCGTAAAATAGGTGCAATAGCCAATGCCTTATACAAACTTTTTATTGAAAAAGACTGCTCCCTGGCAGAGATAAACCCCCTTGTCATAACAGAAAAGGATGAGATTGTTGCCCTTGATGCCAAGATAAACTTTGATGACAATGCGCTCTTCAGACACCCTGATATAGCCTCCCTCCGTGATTACAATCAAGAGAATCCCCTTGAGGTAGAGGCAACAAGATACAATCTGAATTACATAAAGCTTAAAGGTAATGTGGGCTGTATGGTAAACGGCGCCGGGCTCGCCATGGCTACCATGGACCTCATAAAATTTGTAGGTGCTGAACCAGCTAATTTCCTCGATGTAGGGGGAGGGGCTACATCGAAGATGATAGAGGAAGGTCTGAAGATATTGGTCTCAGATAGAGATGTAAAGGTAATATTGATAAACATCTTTGGCGGTATCCTGAGATGTGATACCCTTGCCACTGGTGTTGTGGAGGCTGCACAACACCTGAATATACATATGCCCATTATAATAAGGCTTGAGGGGACAAATGTGGAGGAAGGCAGGAGGATACTTGCCGGGTCTAATCTTAAATTTACCGTTGCCAGGGACATGGGAGAGGCAGCGGAAAAGGTGGCAGAGGCATTAAGGATTAGAGGGTGATACGGAAAAATATTGTTTTGTGTTTAGCCTTTAACCATAAAGCCTTTAGTCTGTTTTTCAGGAATATATATGAGTATAATCATTGACGAAAACACAAAAGTACTTATCCAGGGTATAACTGGCAATGAGGGGGCATTCCATACACGTCAGATGATTGAGTACGGTACCAGGATAGTTGCCGGTGTTACCCCTGGTAAAGGTGGTCAAAGTCTTGAAGGTATCCCTGTATATAATACTGTGCAAGATGCTGTCCAGGATAAAGAGATAGACGCAACTGCAATCTTTGTCCCGCCTGCCTTTGCCGCAGATGCCATAATAGAGGCTGCCGAATCAGGGATAAAGACCATTGTCTGTCTCACCGAAGGCATACCTACAATTGATATGATTACTGTATATCACTATATAAAATCAAAGGATTGCTGGCTTATAGGGCCTAATACACCAGGGATTATATCGCCGGGAAAATGTAAGATCGGGGTTATGGCAGGCTACATCCACAGGAAGGGGACGGTAGGTATTATATCAAGGAGTGGTACCCTCACCTATGAGGTGGTTGACCAGCTTACAAAGATGGGTATGGGTCAATCTACCTGCATCGGTATTGGGGGTGACCCTATTGTAGGATTGAGATATGTAGACCTCCTTAAGATGTTTGAAGAGGACGAAGATACAGATGCGATAGTGATAATAGGTGAGATAGGCGGCACAGCAGAGGAGGAGGCTGTTCAATACTACAGCGGGCACATGAAAAAACCTCTGGTGGCATTTATTGCAGGTGTTACTGCCCCTGAGGGAAGGCGTATGGGGCACGCCGGTGCTATTATTTCAGGCGGAAGAGGAGATGCAAAGACAAAGATAAAAGTCCTTGAAGAGGCAGGGGTAACTGTTGTGAAAAACCCTGCCCAGATTGGACAAGCTGTATTCCATGCAAGGCAGGTTAGGGTTTAAGGGCAATCTGTCCACTACTGCCATGGGTATCATGCCCCATGAGGATATAGACAGGGCTTTAGGGCTTGCCCTTGCATTAGATATACCATTCTGGCCCCAACTCCCTAGATTATCTTTCTATGAAGATATGTATGTCCAGGCAATGGAGGGCTTTCCCGGTGTAATAATCGATGAAGAGAAAGGCAAGATATATATTGACACCAGAAGGTTTCTCGATGGTATACCGGAATATCTCGAGGAGGAGGGTGATTCAGATAGATTCAGTCTCTCTGAAAGATATTCCCTTGTTTATAGACATTTTTTATCTGCAGATTTAACTGATTTTAAGGCTATAAGGGGACAGATAATAAGCCCTGTAAGCCTTACATTAAAGATAACAGATGAAAACAATATGCCTATTGTCTATAATGATGATATCCGTTCCGTTGCCTTTTCCTTTATACAAACTAAACTGAACAGACAATACGAAGAGCTAACAAAAAAGAATAAAAATGCTTTTGTGTGGATAGACGACCCTGGTCTTGAATTCATCTTCAATGCCATGTGTGGCTACGACAGCATAAAGGCAAAGAAGGAACTGGATATTTTTTTTGAAGGCGTAAGAGGACCAAGGGGTGTCCATCTTTGCGGTAGGCCTGATTGGGATTTTCTATTATCACTGGATATTGATATAATTTCATTTAATACATATGCAGAAGGAGATGTCTTTGTATCATACAAAAAGGCTGTGGATTTTCTTAGGCGTGGGAGGATGATAAGCTGGGGTATTGTCCCGACTTTCTTTGAAGATTTTTCAAGGGAAGATGTGGAGAGTATTGCGAAAAGACTTGTGGGCCATTGGAAGAAACTCATAGATAATGGGGTGGAACTGGAAAAGATAGTTGAGAACAGCATCCTTGCACCGGCTACATGCAACCTCATAAATCCTGATAAAACACTTACTGTTGAGAAATCCTTTGCATTACTGAGAGAGGTTTCTGTATATTTAAAATCAAGGTATAATATAACATGAAAGGTGATGTCTGATGAAAAAGATACATATAGTCTGCAAGAGAAAAAAGGACGATGCCATAAAATTAGCAGGGAATATCATAAACCTGTACGGAAAAGATATGGAAATATACCTCGATGAAGAGTCCGCAAGGTTTCTGAATTTTGAAAATAAGGTAGAGCTTGAACATGTAGGAGAAGGGGCAGACCTAATAATCGTCCTGGGTGGAGATGGCACCATGCTGGCAGTGGCAAGGTATCTAAAAGGCCAGGATGTACCTATTCTGGGTGTAAATTTAGGTGGCCTCGGTTTCCTCACAGAGATATCAGTGGAAGAGATGCCTATTATGCTTGAAAAAGTAGTCTCGGGGCAGTACAAGACATCCACGAGAATAATGCTTGATGTAAGCGTTATAAGGGCAGGTGGTAAGGTGTTTGAATTTTCTGTGCTCAATGACGCTGTTATAACAAAGGATGCCCTTGCAAGGATAATAGATATAGAGGTCTATGTAAATAGTGTCTATCTCACAACATACAAGGCAGATGGACTTATATTCTCTACACCCACAGGCTCCACAGGTTATTCTTTGTCAGCAGGGGGGCCAATACTCTATCCATCCCTTAAGAATATAATTGTAACACCCATATGTCCCCATATGTTAACAAACAGGCCTATTATTATCCCTGAAGATGTATCCATGATGGCAGTTTTGAAATCAATGAACGAGCGGGTTGTCCTGACCATTGACGGCCAGATAGGTTTCCCCCTTGAATACAGGGATGAGGTGGTTGTAAAGAAATCCCCCCACACAGTCAGACTTATAAAATCTTCATTCAGGGGTTACTTTGAGATCCTCAGGGAAAAACTTAAATGGGGTGAGAGATAGGGATGCTGGCATACTTAAGGGTCAAGGGTTTTGCCATCATAGATGAGATTGAGGTAGATTTTGATGAAGGTTTTAATGTCATAACCGGTGAGACCGGTGCCGGGAAATCTATACTAATCAATGCGTTATCTACCTTTTTAAACCAGAAGATATCCCCTGATATCTTAAAGACCTCTGCGAAGCAGGCGGAGATAGTAGCCCATTTTTTGGAGAATGGTGAAGAATATATACTCAAGAGGATTATCCATGCCTCAGGTAGGTCAAGGGCATATCTGAATGCTGAACCTGTTACATTAAACAGGATGGAGGAACTGGGCAATAATTTTTTACATATATACGGACAGAATGAATACAGGGACCTTCTGGAAAAGGATAGATATATAAATCTTATAGACAGGATAGCAGGGCTCGATGAAAAGAGGTCCAGCTTAAGCGATAAGGTAAGACAGCTAAGGGAGCTTGAAAACAGACTGAGGACAATGAAAAAAGAGGCTGAAGGCAGGGCAAACGAGATTGCCTTTCTCGAGTTTCAGGTTAATGAGATTGAGGGTGCTGATTTGAAAGATGGTGAAGAAGATGCCCTGAAGGAGAGACTCAAGGTCTTGAAAGACGCAGAACGAATTAAAACGATACTCAACGAGATAGGGGAGCAGTTGTATGAAAGGGAAGGCTCAATCCACGATATACTTAAGTCTTCTGTGAGCACACTCAAGGGATTTTCCCATATAGATTTTCTCAATAGAATAAGACAGAGAATAGATTCGATCTCCTATGAAATAGAGGATGTTTTCAGGGATATAAAAGAGGAAGAGAAAGGGCTTGCCCATGACCCTGACGAATCAAAAAAGATTGAGGATAGGCTCTCAAGGATATTTACCATAAAAGACAAATATGGAAAGTCCCTCGATGAAATAAAAAGATATGAGGAACATGCAAGGCATAGGCTTTTATATCTCAAAGAACTTACAGACAATATAGAGGTTGCACAAAAGAATATGGATTCCCTGCGAAAAGAGGTGGATGATTTAGCCGATACAATATCCCGCGAAAGGAAGAACATAGCCCCTGAGATAGAGAGGCTGGTTGTGGATGAGCTCAAGATGCTTGCCATGGAAAAAACAGAGTTTTCCATTGAGATAAAGGATAAGGGGGTTGTTGAGGAAGACGGAAGAGATGAGGTGGATTTCCTAATAAGCACCAACCCCGGCGAGGCACTAAAGCCACTAAGGAGGATTGCATCTGGTGGTGAACTATCGAGGATTATGCTGGCCATTAAAAAGGTCATGGGAGGGGATGAGGAAAAAACATTGATATTCGACGAGGTGGATACAGGTATAGGTGGTATGGTGGCGGATATGGTGGGACAGAGGCTAAAAAGCCTTTCCGCTACCCATCAGATTATATGCATAACCCACCTACCCCAGATAGCTGTCTATGGCGACAGTCATTTCCTTGTTGAAAAAAAACAGATGAAGGATTATACAATAACAGACATAAAGAGGCTTACTGATTCCGAGAGGATAAACGAGGTTGCAAGGATGTTGGGCGGCGTGGAGATAACGGAAAAAACAATACAGAGGTCTGAGGAGATGTTGACAAATGCTAAAAAAGGCATCCGTTGAAGATATAAAACAGATACACGGGATAATAAACTCTGCTGCCTCAAAAGGAGAGATGCTGCCCAGGTCACTGGGTGAGCTCTACGACAACATGAGAGACTACTTTGTCTATGTTGATGATGGCAGGATAGTAGGGACAGGTGCACTTCATATATGCTGGGAGGACCTGGCAGAGGTAAGGTCGATATGCGTTGTAGCCTCTCACAGGATGAAGGGGATAGGCAGAAAGATTGTAGACGCAACACTTGAAGAGGCTAAATCATATAAGATAAGGCATGTCTTTCTTTTGACATATCAGACAGATTTCTTTAAAAAATGTGGCTTTCATGTAACCGATAAAGAGAACCTGCCTCAAAAGATATGGTCTGACTGCATAAAGTGTCCCAAGTTTCCAAAGTGCGATGAGACAGCAATGAAGATAGAGCTCTTTTGATTCTCAGTTTTAATTAAAGGGTAAAATGGGAGGAGAAAGAAAAGACAGGGGTTTTACTATGATGGATTATAAAACAGTAGCAGAAGGGATAAGGGGTTCATTGGACAGCTATGAGTTGTTCTTTATGAAAGAGAGGACAAAAAAATATGAGAGCAGGGACCTTGATATCTACAGCATTGAATTGAGAGAGGAAGAAGGTATTGCCTTAAGGGGTATAAAAGACAAAAAAATGGTTTTTTCATACTCCTATGACAGGAAAGACAGGGCACTGGAATCATTGTTGGACAACAGCCGCCAACTCCTTCCTTTTCTGGATGAGGATGAAGACTATACATTTCCCGAGCCTGACCATAATTATCCCATATTGAACCTATATGATAAAGAGAGTCTGATGCTCGGTGAGTCAATAAAGAAGGATATGATCATCAGTCTGGAAGAGACAATGAAATCCTATGACAACAGGATCTCAGCGGTAAGGGGGTGTGAGCTTCAGGAGGTGGAGATAGAGATAGGGATCATCAATTCAAGGGGTATATCTTTAGAGACCAAGAAAACACTGTATATCCTTACAGGCATGTGCGTTGCAAGGGAAAGTGATGAGGTTTCATGGTATGACTGGCATTGGTCCCATTTTTTAAAGGACATGGATATAAAGGCATTCGGCACAGAGGTAGCAAAAAAGGCTGTCTCTTTTCTCGGCAGCAAACAGATTGATACAGGGATATACAAAGGGGTACTGAAACCCCAGGCAGCATGCGACATACTGTCCATACTATCAGGTTCTTTTCTTGCAGAGAGCCTATTTAAGGATAAGACAAGGCTCAAGGGCAAGGAAGGCAAGAGGTGTTTTTCTCAAACCATAAACATAATAGACTCGGGCAGGGTGGGGATAGATGCCTCTCCCTTTGATGGAGAGGGCACACAGACCCAGGAAAACAGGGTTGTCCAGGAAGGGGTATTTGAGACTTTTCTCTATGATACATATTACGGGAAAAAATACAAAAAGGCCTCAACAGGAAATAGTATTAGGTCAGGTCTGAAAGACCCGCCCCGATGTGGCGTAAGGGGTATATATATAGAAAAGGGCAGAGAGGATATGGATGATGTCATAAAAGATGGGGTGATCATTGAGGAGCTTATCGGGACACACACGGCAAATCCAATTACAGGAGAGTTTTCACTGGGTGCCATTGGCTATCTGAGAAAAAATGGAGAAGAAAGACCATTTAAAGAGGTCATTTTTTCTGGGAATATCTTTGAGCTATTGAATAATGTGTTGGGGGTTGGCACTGATCTCAGGTTTTACGGCAACTATGGTTCACCATCCCTTTTGATAGACAATATGAAGATAAGTGGAAGATGAAGATAGGCTATTTTGTAAGAAATATAGGTGTATCAGGCGGTGTAAAGTCCATGCTTCAGCATGTTACCATGCTAAGGGACATGGGATACGATGCAATACTCATTACAGAAAAGGTTAAGAAGGACTGGTGCCTCCAGACCGAACCTTTTATAGTAAAAAATAAGGATTTAAGCGACCTCCCCAATTGTGATATCTATGTGGGCACTGCTTACAACGATGTCAAGCGTCTCTATGATACCAGAAGGGGCAGGGTTGTCCACTATTGCCAGGGCTATGAGCCAACAGAGTATATGTCCAGGGTCACAGGCGAATTCATATCCGAGCGTTATGAGAGAAAAGGGCTTTTTTCTGCCATAGGCAGGTATGTGGATAGGATGAAATTCAAAAAGAGGATAAAGGAGATAGAATCCATATATGCACTGCCTACTATCAAGGCAGGGCTATCACCTCATCTTGTGAGACTCATAAGGCAGAGATATGGCCAGGATTGTTCTATAATTCAAGGCGGTATTAATAATAAGGTCTTTCATGCACAGGGCAGAAAAAAGTGGGGATGGAGCGGAAAGATAAGGATTCTCTGTGTAGGTTCCATGTTTGTGGGTTTTAAGGGCATACCTGACACATACGAGGCCATAGAGATTTTGAAAAAAAAGGGGAAAGACATAGAATTTATAAGGGTATCCCCTGCACCGGCCACGAAAAAAGAGATGGAAGGAGGAATAGTAGACAGATATCTGGTGGGTTTAAATGAGGATGAGATGGCAGACCTCTACAGGGAGACAGACATTTATATATCCACATCCCTTGTTGGAGAGGGTCTTGGTTATCCAGCCATCGAGGCCCTTGCATGCGGTGTTCCCTCCATATTAACAGAGATACCGAGTTATATGGACCTGGATGAAAGGAGGGATTTTGCCTGTTTTATCCCTGTCCACAGGCCTGACCTGGTTGCTGAAGGCATAATAAGGCTCATTGAGGATAAAGCATACAGAGATAAGTGCATAGAGAGGGGGTTTGAGGTGGCAGCCCAGTATACCCTTGAAAGGACAAAAAAAGACCTCAGGGATTTCTTTGAAAGGCTTAGATAGCCTTGATTATTATATCTTGAGATAAAAAAATTATGTCTCTGCATAGGCCTTATTTATGATATTTGTCCCCTGTTTTTGAGAATGCATAGTATATAAGGCTTGCGACCATACTTAGAAAACATATAAGGAATGTAATCCTGTATCCAACAACAGGGGCGACCCCGGCCCTTGATAGGGATTCAATTATCTTTCCCATAAGGGACATGATTATAGCACCCCCGGACATGGTAAAGAAATTCACCCATGCCATAGTTGTTGCTGACATAGAAAGGGGAAATAGTTCTTTTACATGGGAGTATAGCAGTGTCCCGAATCCGTTAAAGAAACCAATAAAAAAATATATAGTCCCATACCATAATGGATGTCTGAAATGAGGGGTTAAGGTTAATATGAGGAGCAGGAGTGTATATACCCCTAAACCAAAGAGAACCATCTTTTTTCTTGAAGGGATGAGCTTGTCAGAGATACGGCCTGATATGGGTGCGCCCAATGCATTCCCTATTGCCATAATAATCAGCATGTTGCCTGCCTGAATGGATGAATATCCCTGGATGGTCATAAGATATACACCGAGCCATAGACCCTGAAGGCTGATAAATGTCCCATATCGAAAAAAAGCCATGACACATATCTGCCAAAAGGCATGGCTGGAAAGTATAACCTTTATATAGTTCTTTGCTTTTTGATGTTCTTTACTTACATTCCCTTGTTCTAAACTTTCAACCTCCTTTCTTCTGCCACCAAGGAGAAAAAAGAGGGTAATGCCCAGAAAAACAGTAATTACCCCTGTTACAATAAATGTTGCCCTCCACCCCAAAAGGGAGCTAAAAAATGCCAGGGGTGATGCAGACAGGAGGCTACCTATTGCGCCTGCAGTTATCATAAGCCCTGCAAGGGTCGCAAACCTCTCAGGTGGAAACCTCAAGGTCAAGACCTTAAGGGAACCCATAAGCATGGTAGCCATACCTATACCGATAAATACCCTTCCCACAAGCGCCGCATAGAAAGAATTACTAAAGGCAAACAGAAAAGACCCCAATGCACCTATCAAGGCAAAAGAAGACATTATTATTTTTGGGCCTATACGGTCCAGCAAAAGCCCCATGGGTATCTGGAGTAGAGAGAATGAATAAAAAAATGCACCTCCTAAAAAACCTATGGTCTCTGCATTCAAATGCAGATCCCTTATCAGTTCAAGGGCAATAACAGCATTGGAGGAACGATAGAACATGGAGAGACAGAATAATGATGCCAGCGTAAGAAATATGGGGACGGCCTTTTTCATACACAGATTATATTAATAAAAGGCATGGTCAAATCAACAAAAAAGATATTCCTTTTTTCATAAAACCTTTTTTCCTGATACTTTCCAGTATTTTTATGTTATTATTCCATGTGAATATCCTGAAGGGGGTAGTGTATGGGGAATATAACGAGAAAACTGAGCGTCAAGAGCAAACTCTGGATAATAATCGGCATATCCCTTCTCAGTATCTTACTGGTAGAGGCCATCTTCCTCCTCTCCCTTAAAGAGGATCTCCTGGAAGAAAAGAAATTAAGGACAAGGAGTGTAGTAGAGGCGGCTTACGATATAATAGATTACTATTACACCCAGTCCAAAGAGCAGAATATACCGGAACAAGAGGCACAAAGGAGGGTAAAGGATGTTATAAGGCATATGCGATATGATAAAACAGAATATTTCTGGATTAATGACTTGACAGGTTTTATGCTCTCCCACCCCCACTTTGGGCTTGAAGGTAAAGACCAGTCAGGACTCACAGATGTAAATGGGAAAAAGATTATTCTGGCATTCATAGACAAGGTTAAGAGCCAAAAATCAGGTTTTGTAGATTATGTATGGAAAAAGCCGGGTTCAGAGGATGCTGCATTAAAGCTTGCATATGTAAAAGGTTTTGAGCCATGGGGCTGGGTAATAGGTTCAGGTATATATATAGATGACATTGATAAGATATTCCGTAAAAAGGCCTTCTGGTTAAGCATTGTAACATTAGTCGTTGCATTCATTGTTATAGGGATATCGTGGATATTTGCAAAGAGCATAACAGAGCCTTTGTCCCTTGTCCAGAGGGGCATAAAAAAGGTGGCAGAGGGCGACCTTAGATCAGAAGAAGATGAGGAGATGGCCCTTTTAATGGCAAAAGGCAGGGATGAGTTAAGCCAGCTTTTTAATTCCCTTCACAACATGAGAAATAATCTGAACAGCCTCATCGGACAGGTTCAACTCTCCGGGATACAGGTAACCTCCTCTACAACCCAGATTGCAGCATCGGCAAGACAGCTTGAGGCAACAGTGGCAGAGCAGGCAGCCTCGATAAGGGAGGTAACAGCAACAACAAAAGAGATAGCTGCCACATCCCAGGATCTCATGAAGACCATGTTTGAAGTAAGCGACACAGTATCGGGTACTGCTGTAATGACAGAGGCAGGTCGAAACAAGCTCGATAGTATGCAGTCATCCATGCGCGATTTTATCAAGGCCACAAGCTATATATCCTCCAAGCTGGGTATAATAAATGAAAAGGCAAATAAGATATCAGGCATTGTAACAACCATAAACAAGATATCAGACCAGACAAATCTCTTATCCCTCAATGCTGCTATTGAGGCAGAAAAGGCCGGTGAATACGGTAAGGGATTCTCTGTCGTTGCCAGAGAGATAACCCGTCTCTCAGACCAGACAGCAATAGCCACAAAGGATATAGAGTATATGGTAAAAGAGATGCAGTCCTCTGTGTCCTCCGGGGTAATGGAGATGGATAAATTTACAGAGGGTGTCAGAAGGGGGGTTGAGTATATAGACAAGATAGGTGAACAATTGAGCGGTATTATAGACCGGGTAAAGGCCCTTGGCCCCCAGTTTGAGGTTGTAAACAAAGGTATGAGGATGCAGGTAGAGGGTGCGCAGCAGATAAGCGAGGCCATGGGTCAGTTATCCATTACTGCAGAGCAGACAAAAGAATCTCTTACAGAGTATAAACGTGTAACTGAGCAGCTCAATAATGCTGTTAGTATATTACAGCAAGAGGTATCAAAATTTAAGATATCCTGAGGCGTGTATGAAAAGGTATTTTTACAGGTTAAAGATACTCCATAAGCTCATAATAAGCAGCTTCATGTTTGCCCTCCCCATATTCATCCTCCTGTTTTATATGGTCTCGGGTTTCAATGAAAGTATAAGATTTACACGCCTTGAGATATGGGGGTGTGAGCTTTTTAAGCCCCTTGAGAACATATCAGAGAATATTTATTTTCATCAATTCCTCACCCGTCTTTACCTGAAGGGCGACAGAGAGGTCCAGGAGAGTATTACACAGACAGAGAAAAAGATAGAGGAATCATTTAACATACTCTTAAAAGAGGCAGGAAAATACGAAAAAGCACTTCAGATTGATGAAGGTAGTCTCAAAAAAAATGCCCTGGAGCAGAATTATCCCCCGGTCTTATATAGCGCCTGGAAGGCCCTGGCATCCTCGTGGAGAGATAAGTCAACAGAGATTAACGACCAGGAACACAATGCATTGATACAGTCACTGCAGACCCTTATAAGACGCATCGGTGATACATCCCATGTAGTCCTTGATACAGACCTGGATACATATTATCTCATAGATGCCTCTATACTGAGGTTATCAAAATCAAAACAAAAGATAGGGGAGTTTATACTTTTCAGCCAAGAGATGAAAGACAAAAAAAGATTAACCCCAAAGGACAATGCATTTATCCTTGGATTTGTCACAAAACTCGAGGATGACCTTGAGCATATCAGAGAGGGTATTGTCACATCTATAAGGGAGGATGAAAATTATTACGGTGAAAACCCGACCCTAAAAACAAATATAATGCCTCCATTCTCTCAGTACCAGTCTGCTGTAAACTCCTTTAGTTTTTTGCTTCAGATGCTTGTTGGCGACCCCTCTGCAAAGATATCCAATGAAGAGTTAACAGAAAAAGGTAGAGAGCTTGCCAGATTAGCCTCAACACTGCAGGGCATCTCATTAACAGAGCTACAGTTTATGCTGAACAAAAGACTCGAAAGGTATGAGACCAAGAGGCTGATTGCCCTGTCTTTAAGCATATTAGCCATAGTATTCGCCGGGCTTGTAGTCTTTTTAATAAACCTTGGTATTACAAGACCATTAGAAAAGGTTATGAATATTGCAGGCGATATTGCGTCAGGGGATATAAGAAAGGCAATGGAACAGATAGAGTCCATAAAAGATGTTGATTCTGTCCATGGAGGCCAGGACAAGTCTGTCCTGGATGAGTCTATTCTCCTTATAAGATCCATAAAGACAATGACATCAAACATCATCTCCCTGTTAAATCAGATAGGGAGATCAGGGAGACAGGTTACAGATGCATCAAACAGGATAGCCTCATCCGCAGAGAATCTCGAATCAGCAGTCTCTGAACAGGCCTCTTCCATAAACGAGGTCAGTGCTACAAGCAAGGAGATAAAGGCTACCTCCCAGGAGTTTGCCAAGACTATGGGCAGGGTGGCACAGATGGCATCAAAGGCAGCAGAGCTATCCAGGGGGAGCATGAAAAATCTGTCACACATCAATGACACCATGAAAAATCTCTATAGTCATATATCTGGGAGTTCAGAGAAGATGAAGATTGTTGATGAAAAGATGGAGGATGTGTCCCAGATAATTATAACCATTACAAAGATTGCAAACCAGATAAATCTCCTGTCCCTTAATGCAGCCATAGAGGCAGAAAAGGCAGGTGAATACGGGATCGGGTTTTCAGTGGTTGCACGGGAGATAAGACGTCTTGCAGACCAGACAGCCCTTGCAGCAATCGATATAGAGACCATGATAAACGAGACACAGGAGGCAATGAAGGCAGGGGTTAGTGCTGTTGAGGCCTTTACAGAGCAAACAAGGATGAGCACAGAAAAGATTGCCGAGATATCTGTGGACCTCCTGGCAGCCATAGAGCATACACAACAGCTTGTCCCGCAGTTTGAGGTGGTCAATGAAGGTATGCAGATGCAGTCTGAGAGTGCAGCACAGATAAGCACTGCCATAGAACAGGTAAACGAGACAACAAGATACACAAGAGAGCTTATGATGGAATTCAAAAAGGTGACCCAGCAGCTAAATGAGGCAATAGCGAACCTGAAGGATGAGGTAACCCGTTTTAATATAGATACATAGGGGGGTTATGCTTTTTCTACTTTTTGAGATAGGTAAGGAGCGTTATTGTCTTGAGGTATCCAGGATCATTGAGATAACCCCTGTAGTGCTTTTTAAAAAGATACCCCATACCCCTGAATATATTTGCGGTTTATTTAATTATCGGGGGAATATAATACCTGTTATTGACCTGTCTATCTTGCTTACTGGCAGACCATCAAGATTTCTCTTCAGCACACGGGTCATAATAGTGGATTATTTAGACCCGGACAACAATCACCGCATGCTCGGTCTCTTGGCAGAAAAGGCTACAGAGACCATATATTGCAAGGAAGAGGACTTCAAACCCCTCGGCATAAGGATGGAGGGCATAAAATATTTAGGGGATATCACCTATGATGAGTTGGGCATGATACAGAGACTCAAGATAGATGAACTGCTCCCGCAGGAGATAAAGGCAGCAAGTCTTTATGAACTAAGGGAAATTAATGAATAGTTACGAGACATTAAAAAGATTTGTTTCAGAGGCAACAGGTTTTGACCCTGAGTCCACAGGGGAGAAGGCATTTATTAATCTCATTAAATCACAGATGGAATCCCTTGATATATGGGATATGGATAGCTATCTGAGATTGATGGAATCAGAACCTGAGGAACTGGAGAGGCTTTATAACAGACTGGCTGTATGCGAGACGTGGTTTTTTAGAGACAGAGGCTCTTTTGATTTTTTAAAGAGATATGTGGGACATATAGGTCCCATAAAAGAAAGTGGTATGGGCCTGAGGATACTGTCAGCACCCTGTTCCACCGGGGAAGAGCCATATTCCATAGCCATAACCCTCCTTGAAGCAGGTCTTGCCCCGGATAGTTTTCAAATAGATGCAGCGGACATCAGTAAAAGCGCTATTGACTTTGCAAGACATGGTGTCTACAAAAAGAGGTCTTTCCGTGATGAGAAACATTATGGAGGCCTCAAAGATAGGTATTTCTCAAAGACAGAGGGGGGTTTTAAGGTAGATGAGAAGGTAAAAAAATCTGTTGATTTTTATATAGACAATATGGTCAGTCAAAATTTTTTATTCAACCAGAGGCCTTACCATATAATCTTTTGCAAGAACCTCTTTATCTATCTCACCCATGAGGCCAGAGAAAAGGTATTTAAAAATATCGATCGTCTGCTCTTGCCGGAAGGGGTTTTGATTGTAGGCCACTCTGAGGTCATGTTGTGTATCAACAATGGATATTCCCCTATGGGACACCCAGGTGCATTTGCCTGCACAAAAAAGATACCTGATTCAGCAGGACCTGTTATCAAACACAGGGAAAAACATGGAAAGAAAAAGGCTTTTTTAGATAGGGGTTCTGTCGGTCAACATAAAGACATAATAGACATGCCTGTCCAGGGACAGAAGGTAGATGAATCAATCCTTGTTACAGCACAATCCCTGGCTGACAGAGGGGCACTCAAGGAGGCATACCATCTCTGCGAGGAGTTCCTCCATAGCCATATAGACAATAAAGAGGTATATTACCTCATGGGGCTTATACAGCAGGCATTAAACCATTTTGAGAGGGCTGAGACCCTCTTTATGAAGGCCCTTTATTTAGACCCCTTTTATTATGATGCCCTTGTTCACCTCTACCTGCTCTATGAAAAAAAAGGGGAGACAGAAAAGGCATCTGTGATCATGGGGAGGATAAAACGAATAGAGAAGACCGATAAGAGAGGGATAAAGGATAGAGGCACAAATCTAGGCCTTTGAAAATGGTCGTAATTTTTGGATAGATTTTTCACAGGACTGAGGGGATATGGGTTTAGTACAGAGACAATCCCATTGCTGGAAGACAATAGGTATATTCGGGGATTCATCGTGCCCTGAGCTAACGAGCCTTGTTCATTGCCGCAATTGCAGTATCTATAATAAGGCTGGCAGGGGTCTTTTCGACAGGGATATGCCCATTGAGTTCATTGAGGAGGCAACAAAAAATCTCAGCAGTATCAAGGAGAAAGAGATTGAGGACTATCTCTCTGTTATTATCTTCAGGGTAGAAAAGGAATGGCTTGCCTTCAAGACAATATATCTTCAGGAGACAACGAGCATAAGGCCTGTGCACAGGGTCCCTTTCAGGACAAATAATGTCTTCATGGGCGTAGCCAATATTAACGGTGAGCTTTTACTCTGCATATCCCTTGCACGCCTCCTTGAATATGCCCCTGATGAGGAAAAGGTACAACAAGACCAGAGAATTTATAGGCGTATGATAGTTATAAATAAAAATGGAGAGAGATATGTCTTTCCTGTGGATGAGGTCTTGGGTATCTACAGGATACCCATAAACGACATAGAGGAACCACCTGTTACATTAACCAAGTCGCCCTCAACATTTATAGAAGGCATATTCAACCTCCAGGATAACAAGGTTGGTCTTTTAAACGAGGACAGTTTTCTCCAGGCCTTAAAGAGGAGTATTATAAGCTGATGGCAGATCTGGCTGACCTCTCCATGCTCGACCTCTTTCGTATTGAACTGGAAAACTATTCAAAACTTTTGGAATCAGGGCTCGTGGATGTTGAAAAAAGCGGTGACCCAGAGTCAATAGAGACGCTGATGCGTGCTGCCCATTCCATCAAAGGTGCTGCCCGTCTCGTTGGTTTAGATGCAATCGTTGGTTTAGCCCATTCCATGGAGGATGTGTTATCTGCGGCAAGGCAGGGTAAATTGAGACTGGGCTCTGAGTATATAGACAGGCTCCTCAAGGGAAACGATATATTCATAAGCCTTGCAAGGGTAGAAAATACATCGATAGAGGGCTGGTTAAAAGAGCAAGGTGCGGCTATTGAGGAATTGAGTAAAAAAATCCATGCCATATTAAGCACCCCTCCAGTTGTTCAAGATATACCTGAAAAACCCCCTATCCCTAAAGAACAGGGGGTTTCTAAGCTGCCGGATACCCAGGAGATAGCACCAAAGCAACAGGAGATACCTGTTAAAAAAGATGAGATACTAAAGGCTAAACCATCTGAAAAAGAGGAGGAGAGCTTTGTAAGGGTAGTCTCGGAGAGCCTCAACCGTCTTATGGGTTTTGCAGGTGAGTGCCTCGTTCAGGCAAAATCAGCAAAGCCTTTTTCTGCATCCCTCCTTAAGATGAAAGACTACTTTATGGACGTATACAGCAACCTGGAGAATATATTCTATTATACAAAGGGAAAGGATATACCAAGGGAGATCCAGGAGAGGTTTGGTGAATCATTAAGACAGCTTGATTCCCTCCGTGAGGTCCTTTCAGGGCATATTGTGGATTTTGAGCTCTTTTCCAGGAATCTCGAGCATCTTGCAGATAAATTATACGGTGAGGCCATTGCAATAAGGATGAGGCCTTTTTCTGACGGGCTTCACGGTTTCCCCCGTATGGTCCGTGATTTAACAAAGGCACTGGGCAAAAAGGTAGATTTCCAGATTATAGGAGAGTCAACCAAGATAGACAGGGATATACTCGAAAAGATGGAGTCACCCCTTACACACCTATTACGCAACGCACTGGACCACGGCATAGAGACCCCACAGGAGAGGCTGGCAGCAGGTAAGACAGAAGAAGGCCTTCTCACGCTGGAGGCCCATCACAGCTCAGGCATGCTCCATATAACTGTTTCAGATGATGGAAGGGGTATAGACATAGAAAAGCTGAGGTCAAAGATAGTAGAAAAAGGGCACTGCACCCCTGAAATGGCCCGTGACCTAAGTGATGAAGAACTTCTTAATTTCCTTTTTCTCCCTGGTTTTTCAACGGCAAGAGATATAACAGAGGTCTCAGGGAGGGGTGTTGGATTGGATGTGGTTTTAACAATGGTGCAAGGTGTGGGCGGTTCTGTTAGGGTGGAGACAAAAAAGGGGTCAGGCACGTCCTTTCACCTCCAGCTCCCATTAACCCTTTCGGTTTTGAGGACCCTCCTTGTGGAGATAAGCGGCGAGACCTATGCTATACCCCTGACCCGTATTGATTTTGTCATCGTAACAAACCAGAACAGGTTAAAGATATTAGAGGACAAGCAGTTTTACACATTTGAAAATGAAAACATAGGAATAATAGATGCACATCAGGTTCTAAGGCTACCATCTACAGAAAGAGATGATGAGGATATAAACATTGTTGTCATAAGCGACCGTATGAATAGATACGGCCTTGTTGTGGATAGATTTCTCGGTGAAAGGGAGCTCGTGGTTATACCACTTGATGTCCGTTTGGGAAAGGTGCCTAATATAAGTGCCGGTGCTGTCCTTGAGGATGGGTCACCTGTCTTGATTCTTGATGTAGATGATCTTGTCCGCTCAATAGATAATCTCCTGAACCTCGGCAGATTGAAAAAAGTAGGTGGTTACAGGGGACTAAAAGAGGCACAGAAAAAGCACATCCTTGTTGTAGATGACTCATTAACAGTAAGGGAGGTGGAGAGGAGGCTCCTGGAGAATGCAGGTTATGAGGTAAAGGTGGCTGTTGATGGTGTAGATGGTTTTAATGCACTGCAACTTGACAGGTTCGACCTTATCGTGTCAGATATTGATATGCCGAGGATGAACGGCATAGACCTGGTAAAAAAGATCAGGAGTGACCCTAACCTTAAAGAGATACCCATAATCATTGTATCCTATAAAGAAAGGGCAGAAGATAGAATCAAAGGGCTTGAGGCAGGGGCAAACTATTACCTTACAAAAAGTAGCTTTCAGGACGAGGGATTAATAAATGCTGTCAGAGACCTTATAGGAGGACCTTAACAGTTTTGGATATTTTTCAATAATTAACATTGGTACGGATACTCCAATATGCATATATCTATAGTTAGCAACAATACAAAAACCATTGAGATAATAAAAAATATCCTCTGCTCCCAGCCTCGATACATTATTGCATGGATAGCCCATGATGGCAAGGAGGCAGTGGATAAGGCAATAAAAGACAGCCCTGAACTGATCTTAATGGGTCTTGACCTTGGTATTATGGATGGCGTTCAGGCTACAGGGCTTATTATGAGGGAGAGGCCATGCCCGATACTTATTCTCACCGATGGCATATCCAAGGATGCTGCAAGGATATTTGAGGCAATGGGTAATGGTGCCCTCGATGCAGCGGTAATCCCTTTTATGGATGCCAACGGTCATTTAAAAGGGAAGGATGAGCTATTAAAAAAGATATATACCATAGAGAAGCTCATCAAAAAAGGGGATATCACATCAACGGACAGGGATAAAGGACAAGATAAAATACTAAAACCACCCCATCCTCTGGTGGCAATCGGCTCATCTACAGGGGGGCCAGGGGCCCTCGGTGAGGTTATATCAAGATTACCCTCCAGGATAGGTGCGCCCATTGTGATAATCCAGCATGTGGATATCCAGTTTGCCCATGGTCTGGTGGAATGGCTTGGAGGGAAGACAGGGTTAAGGGTCATGGTTGCAGAAAAGGGCATTAAACCTGAAAAAGACACAATCTATGTTGCTGCGACAAATGACCATCTCATATTAGACCGTGACCTTTCCTTCACATATACAAAAGAACCTAAGGACAACCCATATAGACCATCGGTAGATGAATTTTTTTACAGCCTTTTAGACAACTGGCAGTGGGGCGGTGTTGCTGTGCTTTTAACAGGTATGGGCAGGGACGGTGCAAAAGGCATGTTAAAATTAAAAAAGGCAGGTTGGTATACTATAGCCCAGGATGAAAAGACATCTATCGTGTATGGTATGCCTAAGGCTGCTGTAGAGATTGGTGCAATAGATGAGATATTGCCTTTAGAGGATATTGCCCATGGCATTGTAAAATACCTGAAGAGATTGATGGAAGGTAACATATATGAATAATGGAAAGGAAAAACAACCTGAAAAGGATTTGACAGTACACGGGATAAGGGTTTTTTTAGTGGATGACCAGTTGATGGTGGGAGAGACAGTGAGGCGTATGCTGGCAGGCGAGGATGACATATCCTTTTTTTTCTGTCAGGACCCCACAGCCGCCATAAAAATGGCTACAGAGGTCTCCCCGACAGTAATACTGCAGGACCTGGTTATGCCTGAGGTAGATGGTTTGACCCTTGTTAAGTTTTACAGGGTTCATCCAAAATTAAAGGATGTCCCCCTCATAGTCCTATCAAGTAAGGAAGAGGCCATAACAAAGGCAGAGGCGTTCAGGGTTGGTGCAAATGACTACCTTGTAAAACTACCGGACAAGATAGAGCTTATCGCAAGGATACGTTATCATTCAAAGGGATATATAAACCTGCTCCAGAAAAATGAGGCATATGATGCCCTTCTTAAAAGCCAGCAGGCCCTTGCTGCACAACTGGCCAGTGCAGCCAATCATGTATTGTCACTACTCCCTCCACCCATAAAAAATGGTCCTATCATGACTGATTGGTATTATATCCCCTCTGCCCAGCTTGGTGGCGATACCTTTGGTTATCACTGGATAGACAAAGAGCACTTTGCCGTATATCTCCTCGATGTATGCGACCACGGGGTGGTTCCTGCCCTGTTGTCTGTATCTGCATTAAACGATTTAAGGACCCAGACCCTACCAGATACTGATTTCAGGTCACCGGAGATGGTATTAAAGACCCTAAACGAGACCTTTCAGATGGAAAAACACAACAATCTATACTTTACCATCTGGTATGGTGTATACAACATAAAAACGAGGAAGTTGAGATATGGTTGCGCAGGCCATCCCCCGGCGCTTTTGATAACCAGGGATAATGACATAAAAGAGCTATTTACAGAGAATATGTTTATAGGTGGCATCCCCGGTATAGAATACAGGTGTGCTGAGACTGATGTCCCCTTGGATTGCACCCTATATGTCCTGTCTGATGGATGTTATGAGATAACAAGGGGTGATGGGACCATATGGGGTCTAAACAGTCTCAAGACATTCCTCCTGTCAGAAAGGGGCAGGCCTGGGTCTGAACTTGAGGGTCTATACAGATTTGTCCATGAGATGAGCGGAAAAGAAACACTGGATGATGATTTCTCTATTGTTAAGATAACGTTTAATTAATCGAGGGCTATAGCCCTGTGAGGACACCACTATAAAAGAATCTCATGCTCTATTTTTCAATCCATTATCCCTGATTTTTTAAAATGATGGGGCTGACCCTTTCAATTAAATGCCTCTGGTCTATCCCCTTTTAATCTCTGGTCTTGTTCATAGAATCTATAGCCATTTCTCCCGGAATATTTCACACCATACATGGCAATGTCTGCATTCTTTACAAGGGTATCTATGTCTTGTCCGTCATAAGGGAATAAGGCTACACCGAGGCTTATGGTTATATAGAGTGTTATCCCATTGAAGTGTATGGGGGGTTTAAACTCATCGACAATCTTCTCTGCTATAGCCCTGGCATCTTCTCTGTCTTTTAAGTCTGTAAATATAAGCATAAACTCATCCCCGCCCATCCTTGCCACTGTGTCGCCTTTACGTATCTGGCTTATAAGCCTGTCTGCCACTGCCTTTAGCAATCTATCTCCTGTAGTATGACCATAGGTATCGTTTACTTCCTTGAATCTATCCAGGTCAAGCATCATGACAGCCACCATCTTCTCAAAACGCTCTCCATGTGCCAAGGCTACATTAAGCCTGTCATTAAAGAGAGAACGGTTGGGAAGGCCTGTGAGCATATCATGGAATGCCATGTATCTTACTGCCTCCTCTGTCTTTTTCCTCTCTGTTATATCCCTTACTATGCCCTGATATTCGTATACCTTTCCCTTCTCGTCCCTCCTGCAGGAGACAGTGAGGAGACAGTCCATAATAGACCCGTCCTTTTTCTTAAGCCTTATATCAAAGTCCTTGACAAAATCATTACGCTTTAAGACCTTTTTTAGTCTCTCTATCTCCTCCCCATCGGCATACGCAACCCTTGCATTAAGCAGTTTTATCTCCTCCCTCTTATAACCGAACATCTCTATAAACGCCTGGTTGCCATCTATCAGGTTGCCGTTACCCTTTGTAAAATATATGGCGTCCCTTGAGCCCTCAAAGAGGGAACGAAATCTCTCCTCGCTCTCCCTTAATGCCCTTTCAGCATGCTTTAACTCTGTTATGTCAGAGAGTATTGTTACAGAAGATCCGTCTTCAAGGTGTGTAGACTTAAACTCTATCTCCTTGACTGATTTGTCTTTGCAGACCACATGGAACTGGAGGTTTGCCCCCCTCTTTCCCCTGGTTCTATCCTTCTTCCACTCACCTATGATATGCCTTCTATACTCAGGGTCTGGGAATGCCTTATGAAACCAATGCCTTCCATCAGGGACATCATCTATTGTATAGCCTGTGATGTTAGTGAATTCCGGGTTTACATAACTAAATCTCCCGTCTTGTCCTACAAGGATAACACCGTTCATGGAGTTCTCAAGGATGGAGAAGAATGTCTCTCGCTCCTTTTTTAGTTGTTTTTCAGCCTCTTTTAACTCTGTCAAATCCTCAATAAATATAACGGCCTTTCTTTTGCCTGCCTCTTCAATGGGTATACCGGTATATCTCCTTATAGTTTTTTTCCTGCTGTGATAAGAGGTATACTCCATCGGCCCGATAGAAAACGATTGACCTTCCAGGGCAGACTTTATCTTATCTGATAAGCCGGCTTCTTTATATGTGGAGAGTTCTAAGACATTTATTGATTTAATCTTATCCAGCTCAATACCTGAGATTTCAGCAAATGCTGGATTTGCATATTCCATGTATCCATCCTCATTTACTACATATATACCAGTGGGTGTGCCCTCTATGATGTCTCTTATGGTTCCATATGCCTTTTTTAGGTCTTCTTCTGCCTCTTTTCTCTTTGTTATATCTATTACCGTGCCCTCGTAATGGTCAAGCCTACCTGCGGCATCATATATTGCCCTTGAGCTTACTGATATCCATATCTTTTTGCTGTCCTTGCGATAAACTTGGACCTCAAAACCCTTTACAAAACCATTCTCCGCAAGGAGTCTCCTGTATCGCTCCCTCTCTCCAGGGATTACATAGTGTTGCCTCCCTATATCTGTAAATTTTTCTATCATCTCCTCAGGGGAATCAAAACCCATCATGGCTGCAAGGGCAGGGTTAACACTTATAAACCTCCCTTCCGGTGAAGTCTGGAATATACCCTCTACTGCATTGTCAAATATACCCCTGTATTTCTCCTCACTGGCCTTTAACTGTGCCTCTGCCCTCTTCCATTCAGTAATATCCCTTATGGACTCCATGGCACCTATGACCCTGCCTTCCTCATCAAAGAGCCTTGATGCCGCTGCCCAGAGGTATCCGCCCTTGCCCCTGTATACCCCGGGGACAAAGACCTCTACATAGTATTTATTGCCCCTCTTATGGACAAAATCGTATTTCTTCTCTATCTCAACATCTGTTATAAATAGGAGGTCGATGAGTATGGGTCGTCTTTTGCCATAAAACGGGATTGAATAGGCATAGTCACCTTGACCTATAATCTCTTTCTTTTTAACCCCTGTCATATCCTCTATAGCCTTGTTCCAGGCTATCACCCTTCTATGCTCGTCGATGACAAATGTTGCATCCGGGAGGTTGTCTATGATGTCAAAAAGCTGCCTGTGAACCTTTTTAAGTTCATCCTGAGCCCTCTTTCGTTCTGTTATATCCTGGACAGTGCCCTCATAATAAATGATATTGCCCTTTATGTCTCTAACAGCCCTGGTGTTACTTACAATCCATATGGTACCCCCGCCTTTGCAGCGGACCTCCACCTCGAAATCCCTTAGTTCATTCTTTTCTGCAAGGGACTGCTTAAATCTCTCTCTGTCTTCTGGGTTCACATAGAATTGACGGGCTATGTCCCTTACGCCTTCCAGAAGCTCCTCTTTTGAGCTGTAACCGAGCATATGGACAAAGGCATTGTTAACATTAAGAAAACGACCATCAGGCGTACTCTGATATATGCCCATAACAGCATTTTCAAATAAGTCCTTATAGGCCGATTCATCCATGTTTATGGTTTGGTTATCGATATTCGATCCTCTCTGGCCGGTATTGTCTAAGTCAACATTTAGACCAATATCTTGATGCCCCTTATTCTCCATGGCATCTCAATACCACCTTATAGGTTTAATTTTGCTATTATTTATTAGGGGTTGTCAAGAATTTTCAAGGCCAAGGAATTCCTGTGCCTCCATGGATATGGAATCAGATGGGCAGGTGGAGACACAAAGACCACAGCCTGCACATGTATCCTCCCTTATATGGGCGATGGGGATGAAGGTTGTTGGGTTAGGGCCAAAGATTGCAAGGTCTTTCTGTTTTAACTCTATCTCTATTGCCTCATGGGGACAGGCGTTTTTGCATGAGCCACAACCGCTACACCTTTCTTCGTTGACCTGGGGCAAGACCCTCTCTTCTATCATGTTCAGGGTTATCTCACCTATAGCGCCAAGCCTCTCCCTGTCTTCCCATCTTTTGTCCCTGGGGTGTCTTATAAATCCTATATGGTATCTCTTTCTGTTCCATTTTGTAGGAGACCATCTCAATTGGGGCTCAGACCTGTATAGAGAAAGAAACTCCTTCTCCTTTAACCCATCTATATAATCGTCAAGACGGATAATCCTCGGGTTCTCAATAGTGATATCCCTGCCGCATCCTGTAATCTTAAAGACGCTGTTATCAAAGAAGGCCTGCTCTTCCTCTTCCAGGTGTATAAATACAACACCCTCCCTCCTTGCCTGTTCATAATCAATCTCAGCATAGGAAGGCGTCACCATATTCCTCGTCACCACATAGACATCCTTTTTTTCTCTCTTTAGCATCCTTGCTGCCTCAATGTATCTCGCTGATACATACTCATAGAGATATGCATGCCCCGGGTTCTCTGTGGCAAGATAGAATAGATATATGTTATGGCCTGAATCTGATATGTCAAAAGCAGGGGGCTCTTCCCTGTAAATGATATTGTTATACGATATAAGGTCATCTCTTGTGTCCCCATCCATTGATGCCAGAAACCCTGCACCGAAACCTGTTAATATGGAATCCTTGATATTCATGGGTTCAAGGGCACCACCGGAGACATACACACCCTCTGCATCTGTGGTAAGGGGTCTATCCTCCCTGACAAATCCGTATTCATTCAGGGAAAAACCAAAGAGGCTTGCCAGTTTTTTAAGTTCAGGATTGGGTCTTAGGCCTATGGCAAGGACAGCATAGTTGAAGCGCTCCTCTTTTATACCTCCTCCGGCATAAAACCTCACTGTCACACCATCGTCATCCTCGTCAAAATATCTGGAATTTGCCCTTATAAACCTCACCCCTGAATCCCTGAATGCCCTCTCCATGAAAAACTCCTGGCCAAAGAACCTCAGGTCATTGTAAAAAACAGTTATCTCCGGTTTGGCCCTCTGGAGTGTCCACTTTATCTCCCTTATGGTATAGGAACAACACACTGAAGAACAAAGGGGGTATTCCTTTGAACGGGAGCCAACGCACAGAAAAAATGCAATCTTGTGAAAATCAGAAGGGAGCTCGCCCTGTCTCTGGTCTATGACACTGTCGTATTCAAGGCTTGTCAGGACTCTTTTACCTTTATATTCCACAGGGTCATAGGGTGTCAGGCCTGCTGATATTATTACACGGTCTGCATCCAGCACCTGTCCGTTGTCAAGGCCCACTGAAAACCCCATGCCAACCCTTTTTACCTTTTCAATGCATGCGCCATTGATTACTGTTAATCCCTTTTTTTCTCTGATCTCGTCAAAAAAAGTCTTAAATCCTACCCTGCAGTTGGCTATACGGGCCATAAGACCACCTGGTTCCCCCTGGGATTCCAGGACTGTTACATCATGTCTTTTGCCAAGGGCCACCTTTGCAGCAGATATACCGCTTATGCCACCGCCTATTATCAGAATCTTCATATATGAGCCCTCTCCCCTGCTACATAGAGTAAAAGATCAGTGAAATACACAACCCTCTCGTCTTTTGAGAATGTGGTAAGCGCCATATGGCACAAGGGGCAGAATACAAGTATTATCCCCTTTGATTTCTCTATAATCATCCTCGACAGCCTCTCGGTTGCCCATTTGTTTATGAAAAACTGGCTGCCACCGCAACACCTGTCCTTTATCTTTTCCCCGGCAGTCTCACCACCCAGATTTGTAACAAAGCCCTCCATGACATTGCTGTCAGGGATGGCGGTCTCCTTAGGTCTTAGAAGAACACAGCCATAATAGGGTGTAAATATCTGGCCTTTGAGATCCCTCTCAATTTTAAGGCCCGAGAGAAATTCCCTCGTGAAGAGTTCAATGGGGTTATATACCCTAAAGACACTGTCTTCATTGGACTCCTTGAGGTTTCTCGAACAGGCAGGGCATGGTGCTATTATATCCTTTGATATATCCCTTGCCTTCTTCAGGTTTTCTCCTGACAATTCCATGAGCTTTCTCTTGTCACCATATTCAAATGCCCCGCAACAGTTCCAGTCAGGGATATCCACAAGGGTATGACCGAGCATAGAAAAAATTTTCCTTACACCTCTATCGAATTTTTTGGCAGACCCCGTTAAAGAACAACCTGGATAATATGCAAATTCCATTTATGACCCCGTCTTTATTTTCACCTTCTTAGGGAGGTGAAAGCTCATATATCCTGTCCATCTCGGCATATATCTGAGATACCCTTCTCTTGCGAGAAACAACCCTGTCTTTAAAAAGATATAAGGCTCATATACCCTGCCCCATATCCCCACAGAACCCTTGAAAACCCTCTCGAACAATGTCTCCATACCGAGGCTTTCTCGGACAGCCCTTATGACCTCCGGTATCCTTATACCCCAGGGGCAGGCATTTGTGCATTGATAACAGTTTGTGCAGTATCTGAATAGAGGATGTGCCTTATCTACCGCCTTACCCATGAAAAGGGAAAGGAGGATGTCCTGGGGATTTACATTTATTGCCAAATCATTGACAGTGCAAACAGATGCACATATCTTACAGCCGAGGCATACGGAGAAGTCCTCTCTGCGATAGCCTGTAAGCTCAAAGACCCTTTCATTCATGTGATTACTATCAATCCTCTGCATCTTTTAACTCATCCTCTATAAATGTGGTATAGGGTATGGCCTCATCGAAACCCCTCCCGGACATATAAGAAAAAATACCCTGAAGCCTCTCTGAGATGCCCTTGAAATATTTAGTAAGGGGTATATCCTGGGGGCATGCCTCTTCGCAGGCACCGCAACCTACACATGTCTGGGAGACATGATACATCCTTATAAGGTGAAAGAGTTCTTTTCCCTGGGGCATATCCGTTGAGCCTGTCCGTAAGACCTTATTTAAAAGTGCATCACCTCTGGGCAGGTATTCATCTCCATTGAATACACAATCAACACAGTAACAAACAGGGCACATATCCCGGCAGTTCATACAGAGGACACACCTCTTCAGGTCTGACCGCAATGCATCCATATCAGTCTTGAAACTATCCGTTTGTCTATCCGGGCTTATTGCCATATCAATAGGTATATCTGTCAATTCTCCCTCTAAGGTTTCAATCAATCTCTCCCCTTTTTCAGTATACGGGATAATCCACATGTTGTAATCCCTATCCAGCCTTATACCTGCATCTCCCACAACCCCTCTTTTTTCCCTGCAGTTGATGCATGCCCAGCGTTTTTTGTTATCCCCTTTAAAATAGTCTCTTATATCCTCTGGGAGAGAAGCCCTATCTGTCTTTTCTTTTTCTGATTCTGTGCCTGGACAGTCTACTGATATGGCAACGATGCCTTCCCTCTCAATCTGTGTGAGTTTTGTCAGCTCCACGTATGCCCTTATCTCGCATGGTCTCAAGATGAAAAGGAGTTTTGCCCCTTTTGAAAACAGCCTCCTGAAATAAATGGCACCGTTGGCACTAAAAAAAGGATTAATAAGGGAGTAATCTTTTGCGCTGCCCTTGAATATGTGGTGGCCAATGGCATTGCCATCTCTTTTAAATCCCAAAATAATACTGCCCTCTTCCTTTAGAAAACCATCGAATAAGGAATCTAAATGGCTATTTTTAAGCTTTTTCCCTTTCATCTTTTCGTTTCCTTTATGTTGTTATACATATCTGTAACCTTATCAACAAACCTCCTGGCCTCAGAGGCGCTGACCCAGAAGAGCCTTAGCTTCCCATCTATGGAAAAGGCACGAAACATCTCTTTTAATGCCGCTATCTTCCTCCTGGTATAATAGTTACCCTTTATGAAGTGACAGTCCCCCGGGTGGCAGCCGGCAACGAATACGCCATCCGCACCCTCCATCAATGCCTTTATGATAAAGGCAGGGTCAACCCTGCTGGAACACGGGACCTCTATGAGCTTTACCCCTTCAGGATATTTCATCCTCAGGCTCCCGGCCATCTCAGAGGCCTTGAATGAACAAAACGAACATGCAAATCCTATTATCTCAGGCGTTTCTTTGTTGCCTTCAGCCATATTTAACCTCCGTAGATACATTATCTATATCTAACATTGCTCTACCCTAAACTGCCTCTGTTAGCGCACTTATCTCATCATCAATTATGGTATCCTTGTAGCCTTTGAGGGCTATGGCAGAAGACGGACATGTGGCATTGCAGAGGCCACAGCCCATACATGCTGCCTCCTCCACCCTTACGATATGGAGACCTTCGTCGAATTTGATAGCCTTTGCCACACATGCCTGTTCACACATCCTGCAACCACTGCATCTCTTTGGATCTACATAGGCCACAAAAGGCTCAATAAAGGCATATCCGAGGTTTAAAAGCCCGTAGAGCTTCACTGCCGATGCCCTTCCGTGGTTTATGGATTCCTCCATATCCTTTGGGCCTGAACATGTCCCTGCAATAAATATCCCCTTCAGGGCTGTATCATAGGGCCTGAGTTTTGGATGTGCCTCAAGAAAAAATCTGTCTTTATCAAGGGTTATCTTAAGGAGGCCTGCAATCTCCTGATTATCCTTAGGGGGTGACATGCCAATGGAGAGGACAACAAGGTCAAATTCCCTCTCAAAGGGCATACCAAGGAGTGTATCCTCGCCCCTTAATACGAGACCGCCCTGCTCCGGGATAATCTCGGATATGTTTGCCCTTGTGAACAGGAGACCTTTTTCCTGGGTGTCCTCGTAAAACTCTTCTCCTCCCCTGGGATGAGACCTCACATCCATATAAAAGGACTCGACATAAGAGTCCTTGAAACGGTTTTTGATTGCCTCTCCGGTCTTTATGGCATTGATACAGCATATCCTTGAGCAGTATGGCCTGCCTATAATCTCATCCCTTGAGCCAATGCAGTGGAGGATTGCCACCCTTGAGCCCTCCTTTATTGGAAGCTCATGCATTTTCTCTTCAAATTCAAGGGTTGTAATTACCCTCTTATCAATGCCATATTGGAGTTCAGGCTTTATTGAAGGGTCAAAGGCTGTAAAGCCTATGGCTACAATAACACCACCTACTATGACCTTTATTTCTCCTCCACTGTTTTCGATGACTGCCTCGTAGTTGCCGAATGAACCCCCAAAGGAGACAAGCCTCGATGATGTGAATATGTGGACATTATTGAGGGTCTTTAACTCCTCGGTCATCCTCTCTATAATATCTTTACCCCTCTCCCTCACCGGCCAGACATCCTCGAGATGCCTCACATGACCGCCAAGCTCTTTTTCTTTCTCTACGAGATAGACCTCCATGCCTGCCCTTGCCAGGAATGCCGCTGCACTCATCCCTGAGATACCGCCACCCAGGATAAGGGCTGACTTGTTTACCTCAACCTGTTTCTCCTCAAGGGGCTCGTAGTGGGCTGAAGAGTATATACCTGCCCTAATCAGCCTTATGGCCTTTGAGGTATTCTTTTCTATATCTTCACCTGTCCATGAACAGTGTTCCCTTATGCTGACCCTTCTTAGTAAAAATGGGTTTAGCCCTGCATCCCTGACAAGGTTTTTAAACATATCCTGATGGAGTGCCTTTGTGCATGCTGCTATGATTACCCTTCCAAGACCAAATCTTTCAATACTACTTTTGATAAGTGCCTGACCAGGCTCAGAGCACATGAAGGGATAATCCTCTACACATGCGATGTTATTAAGACCTTTAAAATACCCCTTTAACCCCTCTATATCCACTGTAGACTTTATATTATGCCCGCAGTGACAGATAAATATCCCGATCCTCACTTTTCACCTTTTATATTCACTCTTTGAGATATTCCATACATCTCGCCACAGCCTCACCGGCAGACGCTACTGTATCTGCTATGTCCTTTGGTCCCGATGCCATACCACACACAAATATGCCTTCTATGTTTGTCCTTGATGGCTCAGTGGCATTGACCTTTATAAACCCGTATTCGTCCTTTTTTAGAGACATTATATTACAGAGTTCTTCAGTGCCTTTGTGGGGTCTCACCCCTGTTGCCAGTATAACCACATCCGTATCTATCTCCCTTATCTCACCGCTTAACATATCCTCAACCCTCACTAAGAGGCCTTCTTTGGTCTGAACTACCTCACCGGGGATACCCCTTATATAGAATGTCCCTGCATCCTGGGTATTTTTGTAGAATTCTTCATAACCCTTGCCATATGCCCTCACATCTATATAGGATATATATATCTGGGCATCTTTTATCCTATCCTTTATTATGTTTGCATGTTTTGCAGTATACATGCAGCATACCCTTGAACAGAAACGGGCCCCTGTCTGCCTGTCCCTTGAGCCTACGCACTGGATGAAATAGAACCTCCTGGGGACCTTTCCGTTTAATTTTATCTCGCCTCCTGTAGGCCCTGTAACAGAACATAACCTCTCAAACTCTAACCCTGTTAATACCCCTTCGAGAGTGCCGTATCCCAATTCCTTTTTTTCTGTAGGGTCATAGAGGTCAAAGCCCGGTGCAACTATTATAGAGTCGTAATACCTCTCTAATATCTCCTCTTTCTGGCTGAAATCTATGGCATTGGGTCCGCATACATCAACGCATGCCTTCTTACATTTTCCCCTTGAGATAAAAAGACAGCCCATACCATCGATGAGATATTTCTGAGGCACAGCCTGGGGAAAGGGTATGTATATGGCAGGCCTTTTACTGAGATTGCAATCGAATTCATGTCTTATCCTGCCTTTCATGACACATGCATCTGAACAAAGCCCGCAGGCAGTGCACCTTGACATATCCACATACCTTGGCCTTTTTCTTATCTTTACCTTAAATCCCCTGCTTTCCCTTAATACCTCTATGGGCATTGCAAGGGTCAGGAGCTCTATCTTTGGATTAAGGGCTACCTCTACCATCTTGGGGGTCAAGGTACATGATGAACAATCAAGGGTTGGGAATGTCTTATCGAGCTGTATCATCCTGCCTCCTATGGACGGACCCTCCTCAAGCATGGTTACCTCTACCCCGCAGGAGGCAAGCTCGAGAGCAGCTGTTATCCCTGCTATACCACCACCTATGACCAACACATGTATTTCAGACAATTATTCACCCTTATAAAAAAGGACAGAAGATGCCCTTTATTTTATCCCTTCAAGAGTTCTTTAAGCTTGTCCCTCACCTTATTCATATCCCCCACAATACCGTAGTGGGCATACTGGAATATGGGTGCCTCCGGGTCTTTATTCACCGCTATTATGCACTCAGAATCCTTCATACCTGTTATATGCTGGAATGCACCGCTAATACCCATGGCAAGATAAACCTTTGGCCTCACTGTCTTACCTGATTGACCTACCTGCCTTGCCTTGGGTAGCCACATCTTATCTACAACAGGCCTTGAGCACGACAGTGTAGCGTTTAAAATCCCTGTCAGTTCATCATATGCAGGTAATTCATCCTTATTACCTACACCCCTGCCTACAGATACGAGAAACTCTGCCTTTGTTATATCTATCTCTGTCTTTTCTTCTTCGACGAACTCAATAAAGGTCCTATCGCTGTCCGGGGATACACCCTCAATGGTCTCCTTTTTATATGAATCAGGCCTCTCTTCCATATATCCCCTGAACGCACCGCTTCTTACAGTAATAACAACAGGCCCTTGCCCTGTAACGGAAAATTCACCATAAACCTTATCGGAGTAATAGCTTTTATAGAAGGTCTTGGCATCCTTATCCATGCCGTTTACATCTGTTATTACAGGGAGCTTAAAATAGCCGGCTATATAGGAAGCACACTCTGTCCCTGATGAAGAATGGGTCAGGATTATCTCATCCGGCATTTCGAATCTATCTATGACCTTCTCAAGCAAGAGACATATGTTTTTGGGCATGGAAAACATCTCTTCTTTCATGTCTGTCTTAATCAATACATCTGACCACTTTTCATTTACTGGATACTGGCCATCAGGCAAAAGCATATATACGGATTTTTTCAACATATGGGCAAGACCAAGGGAATCAAGATTCCTCTCCTCAAAAACTCCTCTTCTTACCTCAGAGATGATAAGTGTGTAGCTCACTGGAGCACCCCCTTTTCTTTAAGTATACCTATCAACTGTTTGCATGCATCATCTAACTCACCCTGGAGGATGACAGCGCCTTCTTTTTTTGGTGGATAGAACCACCTTGTAACATCTATAAGGCTACCTGCACCCCCATCCAAATATTTTTCTGCCTTAAAATACCTTCTCTCCACCTTTGATGCCTTTCTTATCCCCATGATGGATACATACCTCGGTTCGTTTATACCACTCTGGATGGAAAGAACGCATGGTGTCTTTATACTTATCCTCTCCTGTATCCCGCCTTCAAGCTCCCTCCTCAGTATTACTGTATCCTTTTGTATGTCATCTATACCTATGACCATAGATGCAAAGGGTAGCCCGAGCATGGCAGCAAGGATGCCACATGTAACACCAAACTGGTCATCCTCTGCCTGGACCCCTCCGAAGATCATATTAAAGGGTATATTCTCCTTTTCTATGAAGCCCTTAAGGAGTAGTGCCCTTGTAAAGGGGTCATGGACCACTGTCTGGGACTCGATTAGGCATCCATCTTTTGCGCCCATGGCTATTGCTCTTCTCAAGACCTCATCGGACTCCATATCGCCTATGGATACCCCTGTTATCACACCCCCCTGTTTTTCGCAAAGCCTTACAGCCTCTTCAACAGCATAGTTATCCCAGTCGTTCATCCTGAAGGGGACCCTTGATAGATCCACAGACCTCCCATCCGGGGCTACCTTAAGCTCCTCTTCCTGTGTTACAGGTACCCTTTTTGTAAGCACTATAATATCCATTAAATAACCTCCATAAGTATTTCTGATATGTCCTTCACAAAAATCCCTTTTTCCTTTGCCGGGTCTTCAAGGTTCATAAGGCAGAAGGGACAGGCAGTGGCAATGGTATCAGCACCTGCCTTTTGTGCATCAGTCACCCTTATCTCACCATTTCTCTGATAAGGTACCTCTACATCAAAAAACATCCTACCCCCTCCTCCCTCGCAGCAAAGAGATATATCACGAGACCTAACAAACTCATGGACATTGACATTCTTTAAGCTTTTCAATATTTCCCTCGGTGGTTCAAAGACCTTATTTTGTTTACCCAGAAAACAGGGATCATGGTATATTATCCCACTTTCCAATGGTTTTTCGGTCTTCAATGCACCTTCTTTTATAAGGTCAGATAAGACCTCTGTGTAGTGCACAACCTTTATCCCCATATCCCCGTATTCGTTCTTCATGGTGTTCATGCAGTGAGGTGATAGGGCGATTATCTCCTGGACGCCATATTCTTTAAAGTTTGCTATATTCTCCTCCATGAGTTCCTCAAATAGACCAACCTCGCCAATACGCCTTATCTCATTTCCACAGCAACACTCCTCCTCACCGAGTATGCCAAATTCATAACCTGCCTTATTCAATAATGTGGCCACATTTACTGGTATCACCATGCACCTCGGGTCATATGCATGGATACAGCATGAAAATAAAAGCCTCTTATGTTCTGTCTCAGATATATGGGGGACCTTAAAACCGAGTTTTTCAGCCCAATCACCCCTTTTTGACCTTGGTTTACCCCATGGGTTTTTCTGGACAAAGGTGCTCTCCAGTGCCTTCTGGATAGTTACAGGTATGTTTCCTTCCTCTACCATAGAGGACCTTATCTCGATTATTATCTCTGAAGGCTTGACATCCCTTGGACAGCGGAGGGTGCATGCATTGCAGGCAGTGCAATACCAGGGCAATGCCTCTTCTATGGCATATTTAAACTGCCTCTTTCTCACAAGCATCCTTATATTGAAAGGTGTCCTCCCTGATTCAGGGCAACCGCCTGTGCATTTGCCACACTGAATACAAACCAAGACACGGCTTGCTGCCTGTTCCTGCATATTACAACCCCTTTATTTTAAGTATCTGTCTGCGACATGTGAATTATATATGCAATGTCTATACCACACCCTATCTACAATGGTCTTCATAATGAAAATAGCCTGTTATAATCAATTTGCATTTTCATCCTGTTATTTTTATGTATCCTCTTTACACATATGTATCAAAATGATACAATTTGTGCAATATTTATACAATAAAATGTTTCTTTCCGACCTATATAATTTTGTAGATATTGAAACCTTTGAAAAAGGCCTCATACTCTGGGGCACATCCGTGATGAGACCCTTTGGAATTTTATATGTTGAAAATGTCATAGTTGTAGTCTATTGTCTGGAGTCTGTATTTGTTGCACATCCGTGAGATCCCTATCTATAACCTGTTGTATTTACTAAACATTAAATTCATCTTCCATGAATTTCAAGACCTCTGCATGTTTTGTGAAAATCCTATGGCATCTAAATTGCTATATAAATATAGAGAAAAAAAAGAAAGGGCAGTTTATGGTCAAAAAAAAGACGGATCATACTGAGAAGGCACTACAGGAATCAGAGAGGAAGTTTAAGAACCTCGCCGAGAAATCTGTGGTGGGCATATATGTTATCCAGGACGATGTCTTCAAATATGTCAATGCAAAGCTTGCCGAGATACTCGGGTATAAACCTGAAGAACTAATAGGAAAGGTAAACCCTGAAAAGGTAGTCCACCCAGAAGACTGGCCTATGGTCCGAGACAACATCCAGAATAGAATCTCTGGAAAAGTTGAGTCTATCCATTCAGAATTCAGGGGGATAAGAAAAAATGGCGAGATATATTATGCAGAGGTCTATGGCTCAGCTACAGTGTATGAAGATAAACCTGCTGTAATAGGCACACTCCTTGATATAACTGAAAGAAAAAAGACAGAGCAGATGCTCATAGAGGCAGAGAAGCGCTACAGAAGCATATTCGAAAATGCTGTAGAGGGTATATTTCAGGCAACCAGAGAAGGGAAGATACTCGTGGTAAACCCTGCTTTAAGCCGTATGCTTGGATATGAATCCCCTGAAGAGTGTCTTTCAAATATCTGGAATATAGGACACCAACATTATGTAGACCCCTCTGCAAGAGAGAGGCTAATTCGCCTATTAGAGGAAAAGGGATTGGTCGTTGGTTTTGAATGTGAATTATACAAGAAAGACCGGACAAAGATATGGGTATCCATGAATGTAAGGGGGGTATTTGACAAGGAAGGGAGGTTTCTATATCAGGAAGGCTCTATAGAGGACATAACAGCAAAGAAGATTGCACAAGATGAATTGAGGCGTTTAAACGAATTCAACAAGGCAATAATAGATAATGCGCCTGTGGCGATTTTCACCCTTGATAGGGATGGTGTATTTACCAGCGTAAATCCTGCATTGGCAAGACTCTCTGGCCTTAATGAAAAGGCTGAAAAGAAACTCATAGGTTTCAACTGGCTTAAAAACCCTTATACCATAAGCTCAGGGCTCGCAGATTATATAAAAAAGGGGCTATCCGGTGAACCATTCCATCTATGGGATTTCCCCTTTGTTACCTATAGGGGTGATAGAAACCTCTATATGGACTTTAAAGGTGTTCCCCTCTTTGGGAAAGACGGTTCTGTAGAGGGACTTCTATGCATCATAGAAGAGACCACAGACCGTGTTAAAACAAGGGCAAAACTTATGCAGGAGGTAAAGATGGCAACACTGGGAAGGCTTATCGCAGGGGTTGCCCATGAGCTCAATAACCCCCTTGCCACCCTTGTTGCCTATGCAGAATTAGCACGTTCATCCGTTGATAGCCTAATCCAGAACAATCTCAATCAATCGGAATTGGAGGAACTCAAGGCCTGCCTCGATATTGTCCAGGAGCAGGCCTTCCGCTGTAAAAATGCCGTAAGAGACCTCCTGAATATCCCTAAGAAGAATGGTCTTGAAAAGACACCCATAGATATCAATGGTCTCATCGAGGATATCATAGAATCTACCATACCAGATGGAAGCCCTATAAAGATAACAATGGAGTTACACCCATCTTTGCCCTGTGCCATAGGTGACATAAGCGCAGTCCGCCAGGTCTTCACAAACGTAATCAAGAATGCAATAGATGCTGTTGAGGACCGTTCAGATGCAGCTATCACCATAAGGACATTCCCTCTGGGTAGAGCCATATCTATAGAGATAACAGACAACGGGATAGGTATCCCTGCCTCTATAATCGAAAAGGTCTTTGAACCGTTCTTTACCACAAAAGAGGTAAAAAAAGGCATCGGTCTTGGTCTATCTCTATGCAAGGAACTTCTTGATGAAATGGGGGGAGCTATATCTGTGGAGAGCACACCAAGGATAGGGACCACTTTTTTTATAAAACTCCCGGGAGAGGCCATATAGGATTTTAAGGAGTATGTTTATATGATAAGAGTCCTCATAGTAGATGATGAGATACAGTTAGCCCAGGCCTTCATGAAACAACTATCAAAAGAAGGAATGGATGTAACAACTGTGGCATCGGGTGCAGAGGCATTGAAGATTATAGGCCAGGATGACTTTGATGTGGCTGTCCTGGATATAAAACTACCTGATATAGATGGGATTGACCTGCTCTCGAAACTGAGAAATGCAGAGCCAACCATTGAGGTTATTATGCTCACAGGCTATGCATCAATAGATACAGCCATACGCTCCATGAAGCTGGGCGCATACGATTATCTGACCAAACCGTGTAAAATATCCGAGTTATCCAGCGTAATATCCAAGGCGTACGAAAAAAAATCGCTAAAGGATAAAAACATCCTGCTTAGAGAGCATATCCAGAGGATAAGTATCCAGGATGAGTTTGTAGGTAATAGCAAACAGATGCAGAGGGTAAAAGACTTAATAGCCCTTGTGGCAGCCTCTGATACACCTGTCCTCATACAGGGCGAGACAGGGACAGGCAAGGAGCTTGCAGCAAGGGCAATACACAGCCTAAGCCCCAGGTCATCAAATCCCTTTGTTGCCATAAACTCCAGTGCATTACAGGAATCCATGCTTGAGAGCGAGCTGTTCGGTTATAAAAAAGGTGCATTTACAGGTGCCCATAACAACAAACCCGGACTCCTTGAGATAGCCAATGAAGGTACATTCTTTGTGGATGAAATAGGGGATATGAGCCCTGCCATCCAGGCAAAGCTCCTAAGAGTCCTGGAAAACGGCACATTTATGAAACTGGGAGATACAAAGGAGACAAGGGTGGATGTCCGTTTTGTATTTGCAACAAATAAAGACCTTGCCAATGAGGTAAAAGAGGGCAGGTTCAGAAAAGACCTTTTTTTCAGGATGAATGCCTTTGTTATACAGCTTCCTCCGTTAAGGGAAAAAAAAGAGGATATACCCCTTCTTGTTGAATATTTCCTAACAAAATTTGCACGGGCCGGTGAAAAAAAACAGCTTTCAGAAAAGGTAAAAGAGCTTATAAAGGGATATTACTGGCCTGGTAATGTGAGGGAGCTGGCAAATGTCATAGAGCGGGCATGTCTTATAAGCATGGACAGAAAAGAGATACTCCCTGAGGACCTACCAGAGGCCATCTTCGCTTCAGGTTATAGCCAGATTAAAGGGCCAGACATAAAAAAGCTCAAAGAAGGGGGAACGAGTCTTGCAGAATTGGAGATAGAGCATATACGCCATGTATTGAATTCAGTGGGTGGCAACAAAAGCAAGGCGGCCCGCATCCTCGGCATAAGCAGAAAGAAACTATACAACAAACTGGAAAATATATAAAATCCAATATACTGAAAATGTGTTATACTGCCTTTAATAGACACGATTCATTGTTTTTTTTAATATGCAAAGGCACTTTCAACTATACTTGCCGTAAAATACCGAGTTACAGGGCACAACTCCCTTGCAGCCCTCTATCTACTGGATGATTATTATGCGTGGTTTCAATAGAAGTCTTTTTTACTTGTAAAAAGCATCAAAATGTAATTACTATATAACCTTCTTCAATGTATCTCGAAATAGAAGGATGGCCTGACATGTCATCAAGAAGTGTAAGTCCCATTGCCAGGGCATCTTCCATTGTCTCCATTTTTGCAGAACATGCCCGGCATACACCCTCTATAATACCTTTATCATGTGCCTTTTTATATAGCCCGAATAATAGACTACCTTCTTTTTTCATCTCAGGAAGTAATTTTGTTGCAGCACCCTCAATTATAATTTTAACATCATAACCTTTTGTTATCATATCCATGCCGTTTAAAAGCACATGGACAAAACACATCGCCTCGCCGTTAAATGCAAAAAGAACAAACTTTTTCAAATTATCATCCCCCTTGATTGTTTTTACTTTTGAAAACTCCATTTAAAACGGAACAAAATTATGCTCAGGCATAGTTTAACCCTTATAAGATATAGGTTTTAGAGCCTCTTTCAACGCACCTTAAAAGACAGGGTCTACCTTACTAACAAATAACTCTTCTATAAGTTCCAGAATCTCTATGCCTTCATCCAGTTTCTCTTCAATACCTCGGCTCCGATTATAGCCTTCTCCACCTCCCTTGAACCCTCGTATATCTCCACAATCTTGGCATCTCTGTAAAACCTCTGTATATCGTAGTCACTTATATAGCCATAACCTCCATGGAGTTGCAGTGCCTGATTCACCACATAGACAGCAGTATCACCGGCATACCACTTGGCCATGGAGATAAGTGATGGATCCGGATTGCCCTTATCCACTGTATATGCAGCCCTCCAGTAGAGACTCCTTGCTGCCTCGATCCTTGTTATCATCTCAGCGAGCAAAAACTGGATACCCTGTAACCTTGAGAGTGTCCCCCCAAAGGCATTTCTCTTTTTTACATGGGAGATGGCCAGCTCCAGGGCGCCCTGGGCTACCCCTACACCCTGGGCTGCCACATGGTTCCTCGTCTTGTTGAAAAAATCCATGAGCTGATAGAAGCCATTGCCCTCTTTGCCTATGAGGTTTTCAACGGGTGCCTCCACATTATTTAATGCAATCTCTGCTGTATTGGATGCCCTAATACCCATCTTTCCGTGTATCTTATTCGCCTCATAACCGGGCTGTTTTGTGTCTATAAGGATAGCGCTGTGTCTTTTATGGCTGTTTTTCTCATCGGGATTTGTAACGCAGAAGACAAGGAGATAGTCTGCAATGCAACCGTTTGTGATAAACATCTTTGAGCCATTTATAATGTATTTATCACCCTTTTTTTCAGCCCTTGTTTTGATACCTGCTGCGTCACTGCCTGCATCTGGCTCTGTTATGCCAAAGCCCATTATAGCATCACCTCTAACCAGCGGGGGCAGATACTTCTTTTTTATCTCCTCTGAACCAAAGGCCTGGATCATCTCTGACCCAAACGTGGTAGATAAAACTGCCTGACCACAGCCAGGGTCTACCCTCCAGAACTCCTCTGCAATGAGAGAATGCTCAAGAAATCCAAGCCCGTGTCCACCGTATTCCTCTTTTATAAATGTCCCTACAAAACCGTTTTCACATGCCTTTTTCCATATAGAGAGGTCAAATTCCTCTTTTTCATCAAATTCCTTTGCCCTGTCCTTAAACTCCCCTTCTGCAAATTCACGGGCCGCCTGTCTTATATCCCTCTGTTCCTGAGAAAGTTCCATCATGGCTCCTTTCGTTTTTATATTTTTTACATATTTCTCAAGGTTAAAGTTTGTTCTTAAAATCAAAAGCAATCATGATGCCAGACCATCTAAATACTGCAACCCCTTGGTATTATATTAGATTCACATATTTATTGCAATCCTCACTATGTCTTTTTTTGCTACATATGTTTCCATAAGATACAGGCATGTATTAATCAGAAACATCATTTTTTGGTTCTTTAAGAACATGGACACCCTTAAAAAAAGATCGCCTGCTATGAGTAATGCAGCATCTTGCATGAGGGCTATGCCTGGGAGATTGACTAACAAGCCATCCAAAAAATATCATTTTGTCGACACAATGAATACACGGGATTCAGGTCTTCTCCATGTTCCTATAAGGCTATTTGAAAAAAAGAGGACTATTTTGTAAAGACCGTTGCCATTGGTTAAGGGCAGGCATTGACAATGGGTAGAAAAGGTGGGGCAGATGTATTACTTGTGCATTCACTTCAAGATAAGGAAGCATTCATAGTTAAATGCTATGGAATAGGTATATTTTGCCCTTGAGTCTCTTTATTTCAATAAAGAAGATATTGAGACTTGCATATATAAAGGCGATAAGCCAAACGTATGAAATAAGAAAAAACAGCAATATTTATATCAAAGGGACATCCTTTGGCTGTGTCCCAATCGAGAAAAGTTTAGCATTGGCTTCTTTGAAGTAAAAGGTGACAAATACTTCATCATCTGCACCTTTAGGATATATCTTCAATAGCTGAGGGGCCTCTTCAAACACCTGCGCCTTTGCCTCTTTAGATTCATCAAACTCAACGGTTCCTCTTACCCTGAGCCAGGTCATGCCGTCTTTACCTACTGCAGATAATTCGGTTACAGGATTATCTTTTAGATTTTTATAGACCTCTTTGTTTTTGTTGGTGCAGAGGTATAACCTGTTATCTCTTTTCATCACAAAGCCAAATGGTCTCACCCTGGGTTTCCCTTTATCTACTGTGGCTATGTGGAATATGTTGGCTTTTAAAAAATCATAAGCTGTCTCCATTTGATAAACCTCCTGATTATATTCAGGCTTTTCCCTTGAATATACCCACTCCATTCTAAAACTTTAAGTGTATGGTGGGGTAAGGTGGCGCCTTGTTTAAGTTTATTTACCATAACCAGTAATATATAGTCACTACTGTCCGATTAATTTTCACCTGCAAACCACAATGTATCATAAATACAGTATGTTATGAACAAAAATATTTTTTGATTTGAATTTTTTCAGTATTTATAATAGCCATCCTGCTTAAAATATGAGAACAAATCCTCGGTTTTAAATTACTTTTCATTACCAGTTCACAACTTTGCCCATATAAAAGCTAGAGGTTTAACAGAAAAAATTCTCGACAATGTCCTCCTCGGAAAATTAACTTGAAAACTCTTTAATTCCATATTAAAATCTCCAAAAATTGGTCTCTATAATTGGAAAAATATAAATTTGTTTTCTTGTTTCTCAATTTAATGGCTTATGCTTTTATGCATATCATAGCTATATGAAATAATTAAATGCGCCCATAGCTCAACTGGACAGAGCGTTGGACTACGAATCCAAAGGTTGCAGGTTCGAATCCTGCTGGGCGCATATTTTTTATTAAGGAATGAAATAGATGAACCTCATACAGGCACTTATATTCGGAATAGTAGAAGGGATAACAGAATTTCTGCCCATATCATCTACCGGACATCTTATGCTCACAGCCCGTGTCATGGGATTAACTCAAACAGAATTTCTAAAAACCTTTGAGATTGTTATCCAATTCGGTGCAATCCTCTCGGTGATTGTCCTCTACTGGAGGTCCATACTCTTAAATCTCAATATCCTCAAAAGGGTGATTATTGCCTTTATCCCAACAGCAGTCCTCGGCCTTGTCTTTTATAAGATTATCAAGCAGTTTCTCATGAAAAGCGAACAGGTTGTCCTCTGGTCCATGTTTATCGGCGGTATATGCCTTATTGTTTTTGAGTTCATCCATAGAGAGAAGGATGATGCCATAGAGGATATAGGGTTAATCCCTTATGGCACGCTCCTGATTATAGGCCTTTTCCAGTCTATTGCCATGGTCCCTGGCGTCTCCCGTTCTGCTGCCACCATTATTGGCGGTTTGATACTCGGTCTTAGGAGAAAGACGATTGTTGAATTCTCTTTCCTCCTTGCCATTCCCACCATGCTTGCAGCAACCACATTAGACCTATATAAAAATATAGGCCAATTTTCCATCTCACAGATAAATTTTCTATCGGCAGGCTTCGTATTCTCTTTTATATTCGCCCTTTTAAGTGTAAAATTTCTCTTGAATTTTATAAAGCAACACACATTTATAAGCTTCGGTGTCTACAGGATAATCCTTGCCCTGGTATTCTGGTTTTTAGTAAAATAGAAAGCCTTGCATGCTGTGCAAAGATTCTAAAATATGATAATAAGGGTAAATTAAATGGATACCAGATTGCTTGCCTCAATCATCGATTTGCTCCCTGATGCAACCTTTGCAATAGATAAAGATGGTAAAGTGATTGCCTGGAACAGGGCTATAGAGATAATGACAGGGGTAAAAAGAGGGGAGGTGCTCAATAAAGGAGATTATATATACGCCATACCATTCTATGGTGTTCGAAGGCCCATCCTTATAGACCTTGTTTTTAAAAGAGATACGGAGGCTGAAACCTCCTATGATTATGTGAAAAAAAATAAAACAGCAATATATGCAGAGACCTTTGTCCCTATTTTAAATGAAGGAAAGGGCGCCTACCTTTGGGGGACTGCTGCCCCCATCAAAGACGAAAATAATAATTATGAAGGGGCAATAGAATCAATAAGAGATATTACATCGATAAAAGAGGCAAGGGATGCCCTCAAGGCGAGTGAGGAAAAATACCGCTCCATATTCGATGCTGTTAATGATGCCATTATTATATATGATACAGAGACAAATACTATCCTTGATGTGAACAAAAGTATGTGTGAGATGTTCGGGTATACATATGAGAAAGTCCTTAAGACACACCTAATAGACTTAATCACCGACATATCAAGCGAAGAAGAGCAGGATAGTATAAACAACTTCTTTGGTGCTATTGCAAAAGGCCCTGCCCAGTTCCAATGGAAGGCAAAAAATAAAAAAAATCAAAAATTCTGGATTGAGGTTCATATACATTCTGCCTTGATAGGAAAGGACGAACGTATATTAATTACAATAAGGGACATTAATAATCGTAAACAAATAGAACAGCTTATGGATCAAGAGCGGCAAAAATTTTTCACCCTTATTGAAGAAGCGCCTTTCGGTATAGTGCTTTTTGATAGAAAAGGAAAATATATCTATTTAAATGCAAAATTTAAAGAAATCTTTGGATATGATTTAAGCGATATACCCGATGGAAGGACATGGTTCAGAAAAGCTTACCCCGATCCCATATATAGACATAATGTGATAAGGACATGGTTAAACGACGTGGAGAGATTCAGGCAGGACCCTTCTATAAAGGAAAGTAGACAATGGATATATACCGTAACCTGCAAAGACCATAAACAAAAGATAATAAGTTTTATTGTAGTCTCACTACCTACAGGCGATTATCTCCTGACCCTTGAGGACATAACAGAACAAAAAAAGGCAGAGGAGGAACTGCAAAGGAAAAAGGCAGAACTAGACATAAAATCAGCGAACCTGGAGGAGGTCAATGCTGCCCTAAAGATTTTACTCAGGGAGAGGGAAAATGATAAAAGGGAACTCGAAGAAAGGATATTATCCAATGTAAAAGAATTGGTTATCCCATATATCGAAAAACTCAAGAGGTGCAGGTTAGATCCTAATCACATGACATATGTAGATATTATAGAAACAAACCTAAACGATATAATCTCACCGTTTCTACAGAAAATGGGTCTAAAATATGCCCGACTTACACCAACAGAATTAGAGGTGGCCAACCTCATCAAAAATGGCAAGAGGACTAAGGAGATAAGCGAGATATTACACATATCCACAGGTGCAATAAATTTTCATAGAAATAACATCAGAAAAAAATTAGGCCTTAATAAGGAGAAAATAAACCTGAGGTCTTACCTGCTCTCAATAAAATAGAGACCAAAGGGTCTCTAACTCTGGGGCATTACATTGAGACCCATTGGGGTTTATTACTGGAAAAGTTCGAAATATAAGTTTTTTACTTATATTATCCATTTATTAATCTTATATAAAATCCCCTACTTAAATCTTTACAATGAAAAAGAATAGTGATTAGCATATTATCCAAATTGAAAGTTTTGAAAAAGGTCTCATATTCAGGGGCACATTTTTGAGACCCCTTTTGATAAGTAGTTGTATTCATTAGAATATAGAAATTCATATACGATGAAATTTAAATTTTTTTACAATGTTTTGCAAAGGTTTTAAAATTTTTTATATAAAGGAACATTAAAATTATGCTTTACCAGCATGCTTCAGTTATTACAGATTCAATAGATGATGACCCCTTTGAAAGCCATACAGACAAAATAGCAGAGAATCCTGAGATTACTGATTGCGCATCAGAGATTAAGATCTATAAGCTGAGGCATGTGGAAGAGGAGCTTAGAAGAGCAGAGGAAAAGTATAGAAATATATTCAATTATGCAGTTGAGGGCATTTTTCAGACAACGCCTGATGGTTATTTTATAAGTGCCAATCCTGCTTTAGCCGATATATTCGGATACAATTCCCCGGAAGAAATGATGGAGACCATTAACAACATAGACACGCAACTTTATGTTGACCCAGAATATAGGGCAAAATTTACAAGTCTTTTGAGAGAGAATAACACCACACAGCAGTTTACAACCCAATGTTATAGAAAAGATGGAAGCATAATCTGGGTTTCAATTAGTGCCCGGGCAGTGCGGGATGAAGAAGGTAATATGTTGTATTATGAAGGTTTTCTTCAGGATGTAACAGGCCAAAAAAAGGCAGAAGAAGAAAAGGAAAGGCTTATCCAGGCACTGCAGGAGGCGCTTTCTCAGGTTAAAACCTTACATGGTTTGCTCCCTATATGTGCATCATGTAAGAAGATTAAAAACGATAAGGGGTATTGGGAACAGATAGAGGTTTACATAAGGGAACACTCGGAGGCAGATTTCTCTCATGGTATATGCCCGGAGTGTGCAGAAAAATTATACCCTGAGTATTACAAAAAGAGATTTAGATGAAAGAACTTTTGTTAAAGAATATGGAACTCCTTGAAGACTTATCTAATCTGAAAAAAAAGGTTAATCGTCTTGAAGAAGCAGAAACCACTAAACTTCGGGCAATCTTAGACAATCTGCCGTTCGGCATAGCCCTCATAGATGAGGATGGTAATTTTACATACATAAATCCAAAATTCAAAGATATGTTTGGATATGAGTTAAGAGATATACCGAATGGCAGGACATGGTTTAGAAAGGCATACCCAAATGATACTTACAGACACAATGTGATTGCAACATGGAAGGAAGACTTGGAGGTGTTTAAGGAAAATCATGTGACCGGTGAACGTAAAAGCTGGACATTCACCGTGACCTGCAAGGACGGAGACAAAAAGATCATAAATTTTATACCTGTTATGCTTGTAACAGGAGAACATCTTTTAACATGCGAGGATGTAACAGAAAAGACTAACCTTGAAACTCAACTCCGGCAGGCGCAGAAGGCAGAGGCCATAGGTACCCTTGCGGGTGGTATAGCCCACGACTTTAACAATATACTTACTGCCCTTATGGGCTATGCTACACTCCTAAAGGATAAGATGGATAAACAAAATCCCCTACAGAGATATGTTGATCTTATTCTCTCTGCCTCTCAGAAGGCCACTGACCTAACAAGAGGCCTTCTTGCCTTCAGCAGAAAGCAACCCTTAAACCTTACCCCGCTTAATGTAAACTCTGCAATTAAGGAAACCAAAAAACTGCTCAAGAGAATCCTGACCGAAGATATTGAGTTCAGTGTATCATTAACAAAAGATGATGCAGTGGTCATGGCAGACAGGTCTCAGATAGACCAGATTCTCTTCAATCTTGTCACCAATGCAAGGGATGCCATGCCCAATGGAGGAGAGCTCTCCATAAAAACAAGCATTACAGTATTAGATAATAATTTTGCGGAAAAACACGGATTTGGAAAATCATGTAGATACGTATTGATAAGTATCTCTGATACAGGGATTGGCATGGATGAAGAGACCAAAGAAAAGATATTCGACCCGTTCTTTACAACAAAGGAGGTAGGAAAGGGGACTGGGCTTGGTCTTGCCACTGTATATGCTATTGTTAAAAAACATAATGGATATATAACAGTGGACAGCAAGCCTAACAAAGGGACTACCTTTAATATCTATCTACCTTCAATAGATGTAATTGTTGAAAACAAGGAGGGGACAATTAAAACCCCTATGAAAGGGCAGGAGACAATTCTTGTTGCTGAGGATAATTATGAGGTCAGATGCCTTATCCGTGAAATACTTGAACAATCAGGTTATAGGGCTATAGAAGCAATAGACGGAGAAGACGCTATTGATAAATTCAAGAAAAATAACGATGTAAAGCTTGTCATAATAGATTCGGTTATGCCGAAAAAGAACGGTCACAAGGTTTACGAGGAAATAAAAAAGATAAGGCCTCATATAAAGACACTTTTTATTAGTGGACACACAAAGGATGTGATCTTAAAAAAGGGTATAGAGAGCAGAAAGTTTAACTTTATTGCTAAGCCCCTCAAAGTCAATGATTTTCTAGTTAAAGTCAGGGAGGTGCTTGATGGCTCTTTGTAGAAAAAACCCTATAATTTAAAAAAACAATTACCAAGATAGGGGGTTTTATGCGTTTAGACAATTAATGAGCAATATAGTAGAACCTCCACCACCTATTGTCTCCGGTATATCATCGGAATTCATAGAGGGTATAGGACGCCTAAACGACAGGCTCTTTATACTCCTAAATCTGAATAGACTGTTTGGGGAACAGGATAAGGAGATACTAAAAGAGGTTGCATAGGTCACAATAGCGCTTAAAGTCAATGTAAAAGAGATTTACCCAGGAATTTGAAGGCTTTTTCAGGGGTCTCAAATAGATACAATTCCACAATGACATATTTTATCTTATTTGATAAAATCATCTTAGGATGAGGGGGATAAAAAAGAAAGATCTATCTTCAAAAGATTTTTCAATCTCACCAGAAAAAAAGTCAGAGATAATAGAAGTTGCCTATATACCTGAACATATAATCAGTCTCATGCAGGCTATTTCAGGAGGCGAACCCGGTATTATTGATGACTTTCTCTTTTTTGTAAAGGACAACTGGATTATGTTTATAGGCTACCCCCTTTCCGGTCACTTTCAAAAACCAAAACAGATAACAGAGAATACAGAGGTGCTTATAGATATCTATGACCCTGAATACATATGGGTTATTGCACACGAGATACCTTCAGAACTAAAAAAAAAGGCAGTAGAATTTCAAAAAGATTACTATTATACACTTTTAGTTGAGGACTTTAGGCCAAACAGGAGGCTTTTAAGGGAGGTTGAAAAGGCATCGGAAAGTCTCAAGATAAGAAAAGAAAGGGTGTTTTCCTCAAAACACAGTGCATTAAGGGATGAATTTATAAGAACAAAGACACTCCACCCTATGGTTATATCCCTGTATAACTCTATGGAAGATTATTTTAGAGGCTCTGAGACTGCAATTCTTCTAAGTGCAGCCACAAAAGAAGATGAAATCACAGCATTCTACTGTCTTGATTGCGGTGCTCATAATTTTCTTGCCTATATCACAGGGTGTCATTCAAAAACCCATTATGTCCCCCATGCATCGGACTTGTTGTTTGTGGAGATGGTGGGGCTTGCAAGACAGATGGGTAAGACAGAGATTAATTTGGGATTGGGTGTAACAGATGGCCTGAGGAGGTTCAAGGAAAAATGGGGTGGTAGACCTACCATACCCTATGAGTTTATAGAGTGGAGAAGGGAACCTGACATAAAAAAGTCATTAAAAGCCCTTCAATCCATACTTTGAGGTGAACTATGGTCTGGCATCCATTCAGAAAAGAATTCAGGATGCTGTGGAGGATGGAAATCAACAAAAAGATAAGTTATCTTGCCGGATGCGCACACTTTTTCCCTGTAAGTTACAGGTCACACTTTAAAAGGATTATAAAGGATCTGGATGTGACGCTCTTTGAAGGACCCCTTGATGAAGGAAATATGGATGCAATCAGGGGATTAAGCATAGTCCATGGGGAAAATGACAATCTTTTGAATCTTATAGACAAAGACATAATAAGGGCGATAGAAAAGGAATTTACATCTTTCTACTATAAAGACAGCTTCAAAGACTACCTAAGTATCTTGAAACCTGATGGTCCTTCCCTGCTAAAAAGAGAGATAGAGGGGCTGTCGCCGTGGATGGCATTTTTCAGGATCTGGACCATATATCTGAGAAACAGGGGTTGGATATACTCTGTTGACCTTGATGCCCATGCTGTGGCAAGGGAGCTTAAAAAGAAAATATATTACCTGGAGACCATAGAAGAGCAGGTATCTGCCCTTGAGGCAATACCTGTTGAAAGGATAATCAGATTCATATCCTTTTTTGACAGGTGGGAGGAGTTTGCAAAAAGACATGCCCTGTATTACAAAAGGGGTGAGCTGGATACGATGCTCAAGTCTATTATAGAATTTCCTACACGATATAAATCAATTATAGAGGATAGAGACCCTATCCTGTATAAACGCATGAGGCCTTATATGGAAGAAGGAAATGCAATAGCCTTTGTGGGGACTACGCACATAAATGGATTGCATACCATGTTCCAGAGGGATGGTTTTCATGTCTCAAGGGTATCATGATAGAGAAAGAAAAAGATAAAGGATACATCTATGATAATGCCTGTATACCAGAGCATATATACACATATGTCTGTGGTATCTCTGGGGCAGAGGCATTTCTTTCAAGGCCTTACATATACTATATCAGAGAAGGGCTTCTTATTTTTATAGGTTATCCCTTAAAGGAGGATTTTAAGCCAGGCAACCTGAAAGATATACTGGAGAAGGCAGTCTTCAAGACAGGGTGCAATAGATTGAGGGTGATTCTACCTTCATACCCCATAAAAGGTTTAGACTACAGGCTTTTATCCAGTGATGAATACTATAGGTTGGATGTAGATGACATTACCATAAATCAAAAAAATATGAATATGGTGAACAGGGCGTCCAGGGATCTTTATATAGAGAGGACAAGGATATTTGATGTTGAACATAGACACATGGTTGAGCTATTTCTTCAGGATAAACCATTAGATGAAGGCACGAGCTGGATAATCAACAACATGGATGCCTATATAAGAAACTCAGATACTGCATGGATAGTAAATGCAAGGGACAGAAAGGACAGGCTTGTAGCCTTTGATGTGATAGATATATTTTCAAGGGACTATATATTTTACATGTTCAATATAAGGACAAAGACCCTCCATGTGCCCGGTGCATCAGACCTCCTCTTTTATGAGATAATAAAGATGGCAAAGGATACACATAAAAAATACGTAAATCTCGGGCTCGGGATAAACAAAGGGGTAATGTTTTTCAAAAAAAAATGGGGTGGAAGGCCTTTTCTTTCCTATTTTCTCGTGGAAGGCGAACCAGATACAAAGGCAAAGATTTTATCTTTGATGGACAAGATTCTGTAAATGCATTGATTAGAGATACATTAAACTATAACCCTTTCAATTTATGAAATTTGCACCCCTTCTCACATGTTTATTGATAAGAGACCTTTAGGTCTTCTGCCTTAAAACCGGCAATTATTTCACCTATAGTCTCCTTGGTGGGTATTTTTCCCACTGGATGGAGTTCAACCATTATCTCGTGGAGATTGCTTAAGGCAATTTGAGTCCCGTCAACAAATCTTACAGTCTTCCTACTAACTGTCAGTGCGTTGGGGTCCACTCAGGTAACTCAACCTGCTACTTAAATAAGGATATATCACAACTTCTGTCTTTTAATTTTTTCATCCACCTAAACATAAAAAATTTTATATTTAGAGATAAATTTTTATAGATTTATTCTTGACACAAATGAAAGTCAACAATATAATATATAAAAATATTTTTATATGTTATTGAAAGAGGCATATCAATGGATGAATTAACCAGCCTATTTAAGGCACTATCCGATGAAACGAGATTGAGGATACTAAAACTACTTGAATCAGGTGATTTATGTGTCTGCGATTTTGTTGCTGCGATGGATATGGTACAGCCAAGGGTATCCTTTCATTTAAATGTCTTAAAAAAGGCAAACCTTGTAAAGGACAGAAAAGAAGGAAAATGGATGCACTATAGCATAGATGATTCAGATATGTTCAAGAGATTTCTTATCCTGTCTGTTTTAGAACGTATCCCTGATGAGCAAATAAAAGATGATAAAAAAAGGCTGGATGAGTTTTTGAAGAAAAAGGCTGAAGGGGCACTCCCTGATAATATGGTGTGCAATTCCTGCAGGGCAAAAATGAATAATTTAAGGAGTAAATCATGAAAGATCGGTATAAGTTTATTATCCTTGTAGCTGCCTTTATTGGTGCCTATTTTATACCTTTCGAGAGCATAAAAGTCCAGAAGGCAATCCTTGAAGCCTTTTATATGATTCAGGACTATGCCCAGAAGCACGTGCTATTATGTCTTGTCCCGGCATTCTTCATAGCAGGTGCAATATCTGTCTTTGTATCACAGGCAGCGGTGATGAAATATCTTGGACCTGCTGCAAATAAACTACTTTCCTATTCTGTGGCCTCTGTCTCAGGCACCATCCTTGCCGTCTGTTCCTGCACTGTCCTTCCACTTTTTGCAGGTATCTACAGGATGGGAGCAGGCGTAGGGCCTGCAACGGCATTTCTCTATTCAGGTCCTGCCATAAACGTCCTTGCCATTGTGCTCTCAGCAAAGGTCTTGGGATGGAAGATAGGTCTTGCAAGGGCAATAGGTGCAGTAGGTTTTGCCTACATTATAGGGATACTTATGGCAGTTACATTCAAAGAAGAAGAGAAAAAGAAACAGGCAATGGTTATGCCATCAACGGATGAACCAAAGAGAAAACTCTATCAGGAGATAATATATATGGCATCCATGATAGGTGTCCTCGTCTTTGCAAACTGGGGTAAACCCATGGAGGCTTCAGGCATATGGTATGCCATCTATTCTGCCAAATGGTATTTAACAGGTCTATTCGGGGTCATCTTTGGTCTTGCCATCTGGAGATGGTTTGAAGCAAAGCCTTTACCTATAATAGTCACAGGCATTGCCGTTATTATCGCCTCTATTTTCTTCCATAGCTGGCCCCTGATCCCGTTTTCTGTTGCCATTGCAGGCACAATCTGGATTACAAAGGTATCATCCGATGAGACGAAAAACTGGATAGATGCCACATGGACATACACCCTCATGATAGCACCCCTTCTTTTAGGTGGCGTGCTCGTTGCAGGGTTTCTACTCGGCATGCCAGGAACGGATAATGGCATCATCCCCTCACGTTGGGTTCATGCACTCGTAGGTGGTAATGGCTTTTTTGCCAATCTTTTTGCCTCTATCGTCGGTGCATTTATGTATTTTGCCACGTTGACTGAGGTGCCCATTGTTCAGGGGCTTTTGGGCTCTGGTATGGGTCAGGGTCCTGCCCTTGCACTTCTTCTTGCAGGTCCTGCCCTTTCTCTACCCAGTATGCTTGTTATAAGGACAATACTTGGGACGAAGAAAACGATAGTTTTCATCATATATGTGGTATTACTTTCTACATTTGCAGGGATGCTCTTTGGATGGATAACAGGATAACAGCAGCTCAAAGTTCGACGTTCAATGTTAAGGGTTAATCTCAAAAAAACATTGAACTTAGAACTTTGAACATAGAACATAAAAAACAGGAGGTATAATTATGAAGATTCAAATTCTTGGTACAGGATGTCCTAAATGCATAAAGCTTACAGAAAATGCAGAGAAGGCAGCAAGGGAGTTAGGGGTTGATTTCGAGATTGAAAAGATAACGGATATCAATAAAATCATGGACTTGGGTGTGATGATGACCCCCGGACTTGCCATAGAAGGTGAGGTAAAAAGTGTGGGTAAGGTGCTATCGCCAGAAGAGATAAAGAAAATCATCTCTAAATAAAACAGAAGGAGGTAAGCCATGACAGATGATAAAAATAACTGCTGTGAGACAAATGCCCAGGATACATGTTGTAGCGGCGAAGGTGTCAAGACACTGATTCTTGCCTGTTCAGGCGGCTCGAATGTGGGTCAGATTTCTAATCAAATTATGATTGAGCTTGACAGAAGCGGGATAGGCAATGCCTACTGCCTTGCAGGCGTAGGTGCAGCCATGTCAGGTTTTATTGAAAGTGCAAAGGCAGCAAGGACGATTCTCATCGATGGTTGCCCTGTGGCATGCGGGAAAAAGGTATTCGAGAAATACGGTATTGACCCCTTTAACTATTTTACAGTTACCGAACTTGGCATCAAAAAGACCCATGATTTTTCAAAGCTAAAGGAAGAAACAGATAAGGCTTTAAATGCATTAAAAACAAAGATATAATTGAAAGGGGTCATTTATGGAGGGTAAAAATGGATAAAAAAAGGGTCCTGTTTGTCTGTGTCCACAATAGTGCTCGAAGCCAGATGGCAGAGGCTCTGCTCAATCATCTTGCCGGGGATAGATTCGAGGCAGAAAGCGCCGGTCTTGAACCAGGGGTTTTAAACCCCCTTGCCGTCTCTGTTATGAAAGAAATAGGCATAGACATCTCACAGAATAAGACAAAAAGTGTCTTTGACCTCTTCAAGAGAGGTGAATTATTCTCCTATGTGATAACCGTCTGTGATGCGGCAAGCGCTGAGGCCTGCCCCATCTTTCCTGGGCTTCTTTCAAAGACTATTCACTGGAGCTTTGAAGACCCATATTCCTTTACAGGAACTTTAGAAGAAAAACTCGAAAAAACACGGCGGGTCAGAGATGCGATAAAAGAAAAGATTGAAGAATGGTTGAAGGAACTCAAGACTTGAACATAAATAAGATGAGCAAAACAATAAGTTTTGTTCAATCAAGGCGATACCTAATCACCATTATCCTCGCCTTGATTGCCATCGGGATTGAATATTTTTATACCATCTGCGAGACAGCCTGTTCATATCTTAAGGGTGATGTCTTTGGTATTGAACTGCAATATATAGGCATTGGCTATATGGCAGCCATCATTTTGCTTGCCATTTTGAAAAAAGATACACTTTTAATTGTTTTACTTTCTGCAGGATTTGGAATAGAGTTATATCTTATAGGATTTCAACTGTGGTATAACACCTATTGTCCATATTGTCTGGCTTTTGGAGGTTTGCTTATGTTGCAATTTTTTGTAAATCTAAACTGGAAAAAGAAAAAACTGATTGCGTTGTGCATGATTTTTGCCCTCATTTTATTCTCTTTTGTGTTTAAGGGTACTGCTACACCGGTGTATGCAGAAGAGATGCCCCTATCTACCTTTGGCACTGGAAAGGTGGTTGTGCGACTTTATACAGACTATTTCTGCCCGCCATGCAAAAAGATGGAACCGTCTATCGAACCTGTTATAATCGATCTCATTAAAAACAATATTATTACCTTTACCTTTATAGACACGCCTTTTTATAGGGCATCCTCTCTATATGCCAGATACTTCTTGTATGGCCTCAATGAAAAGAAGAGCTTAGAGCGTGCCCTGACAATAAGAAATGCCCTTATCGAGGCCTCTGACCAGAAGATAGATAAAGCTGAGAAATTGGAGGCATATCTAAATTCAAAGGAGATAAAAATAAAACCATATGATACAAGACCCACATTCGAGTTGTTTGGCAAACTTTTAAAAGCAGATAAAATAAATGCAACACCATCATGCGTAATCGAAAAAGACGGTAAAAAAGAGACCTTTGTGGGTGGGGTGGATATTATAAATGCTCTTCAGAGACTGAAAAAATGATAAGGAGAAACCAATGAGAAGGCTTATTATATATAATTATCATTTTTTTCGAGCATTATTATTTATCCCTACTCTACAACCTTTAAGGTCAGACCAATGGCAAGTAAAAAACACATGAATAAAGCAACAAATAGAATTGGTTTTTATTTTATGAAAAAAACATACCTGAATAAATATATCGATATGAGACATGCTGCGTTAGTTATACTGGTACTTATTTGTGTACTGATATTTTCCTTTACAGAACTTGTCCAAAAGTACCTTAACTGGAATGAACGTTCTAAGGGTGTCCTTTTGGTAAAAAGGATTTGTGGAGTATTTGTTATTTTGGGTGGCTTTTATATGGTTTTCATTACTTTATAATTAAAAAAAGGAGACTCATATTATGGTGATTAAAATCGATTGTTATCTTTCTCTCGGTTGCCCCTCTGAAGAGGCTTTGAGAAAAAATATCAGAGATGCCTTAGAAGAAGAGAATACCCGGGCCGATGTAAACATATCGAGAATAGACGATATAAAGGCATCTCTTCTTGGCATAAAAGGCTCACCATCGGTTTATATAAATGGAAAAGAACTCCAGCCACAGGACATCCAGGGTTTTTCATGAAGGATGTTCGTAGATGAGTCGGGTAGACTTACAAGTGTCCCATCTGTTGGTATATTGAAAGAGGCAATAAGAAAGGAAAGGGAGAGAGACGATGGGTAAAATTAGAATCGAGCTTTTTCGCTATGAAAAGGAAGGTACAACCTGTTGTCGATGCGGGGATAGCACAGAGGTGGTCAGAAGGGTTGTTGAAGAACTCAAATCAAGTGGCATTGATATAGAATTAGAGGAGATTATAGTTGGAGAAGATAAGATAGATATCTCAAATACCATCAAGATAAACGGCAGGGATATCATGGATATAGTGGGAGAAAAAATGAGAATCCTTACAAACTGCCCGTCATGTTCTGATTTGATAGGTAGGAATACTGATTGCAATTCATATATCTACAAGGGAAAGATTTATGACAGCCTCCCGGAAACCATGTTAAAAGAAGCCATATACAAAGAGGTCTATAAATGAATTTAGATGGAGAAAAAAGACTTGGCATCACCTTTTTTGTAACCATCCTTATACTGGCAGGTGAGCTTATTGGCGGATATATAAGTAAAAGTCTTGCACTAATGAGTGATGCAGGTCACATGGTCACAGATGTCCTTGCTATAGGCATTGGGTTTGTGGCAGCCCGTATCAGCAGAAGACCTTCTGACAAAAGAGCGACTCTCGGATATCAGCGGGTAGGGCTCCTTGCCGCTCTCGTTAACGGATTAAGCCTTCTTGTCATAGCTGTCTTAATCTTTTATGAATCCTACACAAGGCTCATCTCACCGCCTGTAATTGATTTATCTGTTATGCTCGGTATCGCCATCTTCGGTCTTATAGGAAACCTCGTAATGGCCTTCATACTCGGTCACAGCCATGAAGACCTTAACATCAAAAGCGTCTGGCTTCATGTCCTCGGTGATACCCTATCTTCTATCGGGGTTATTATATCAGGTATAATCATCTATTTTACAAAATGGGTATATGCAGACCCCATTGCAAGCGTATTAATAGGCTGCATTATAATGTGGGGAGGCGTAAGGCTTGTGCGCGACACCATCTCTATATTTCTTAATTTGACACCAAAGGGATTTGATGTAGAGGCGCTTGTAAAAAAGATTACTGATATGCCTGATGTTATAGGTGTCCATCATGTCCATCTCTTGCCTGTGGCGCATAACAACACTGCCTTTACTGCCCATATACTTGTCAACGACCAGACCTTAAGCGAGGTTGAGGCAACTAAGAAAAGGATCGAGGAAATCTTGAAAGAATTTGGGATTAACCACAGTACCCTTCAGATTGAATCAAGCGCCACAACCTGTGACAACGATCTCTATTGTCAGGTGGCTCAAGAAAAGAGCATAAACGGGCACCATCATTAAGGCAAAGACCAAAAAGATGGCGATAAAAGCAATGTTTGAGATGAGAAAACCCCTGATACTTAAACAGCAGCTACAATTAAAGACCTTGATACTGCACATCCCCAAAATTATATTGAAAACATAAGATATTTACAGATAATATCAACAATATTATACCTCAATACAAAAAGGTGTCTTATGTCAGATAAATTACAGCCTATAGCTTTGCCGTTTATATAATAGGGACCAGGAAGAACAATCCAGCCTTTCTGGATAAGATAAACACTATAATAGACGAAAGACCCATAGAGAGGGTATTGAAACAGAGGTATAAAAATTTAACAAGTACAGATGGAAGACCTAATAAATAGGTTGTAAAGGGAAAAATCTTGGGTAATAGGGTCATGCAAAAGGTCTCATGTTGGACTAAAATAATTGAAAAACAACATAAAAAGTGATAGAAGTAAGCTCATGCCTGCCATAGCAGGGTTTTATATTAAAAATTAAAAGCAGGAGGGTCTTATGAAGGCTGTGGTGCTGTTCGGTAGCCCAAGAAAAGAAGGCAACACCATTCAACTTGTCAATGCCTTTTCTGATGTCCTGAAGAAGAAAGGGATAAATGTAAGGATGCTCTATCTCAATGACATGAATATAAGACCTTGCCAGGGCTGCTATATCTGCCTGCCGGCAGGGGTATGCAAGATAAACGACGATATGAAGGACATAAGAAAATACATAGAAGAATCAGACTTGATTGTGTATGCGAGCCCTGTTTATTGGTTTGGTGTATCAGCCCAGATGAAGCTTGCTATTGACAGGACCATTGCCTTTATGGACGAAAACTTTAATTCCCGCATATCAGGCAAAAAGGCTGTAACATTGTTGACCTGCGGCAGTGATGATGCCAATGTATGTGAACCATCTGTCTCAATGTTCAGGATGATATTCGACCTCCAGAAGGTTACCTATGCTGGCAGGATTGAGGCTACCTCCTGCCCTACAGAGGGGGGTCCTATAAAAATGGAATTCATTGAAAACACAAAAAAGCTTGCAGAATCTCTAATTTGAATCTCAAGGGACAGCTTTATTTCACCACAAAGAAGGTAGGTAAGGCCATCTGGGACTATAAGATGCTAAAGGATGGCGATAAGGTCTTGATCGCTGTGTCTGGCGGTAAAGACAGCCTTACCCTTCTTAGGATAATGAAGGAGAGGCTTAATTTCGTCCCTATAAGATATGAGATTACAGCGTGTTTTGTTGATATGGGATTCCCTTGGGTGGATAAAGAGGGTTTGATTAACCACTTCCAGGGAGAGTCCATACCTTATATAATCACCCCTGCGCCAGATGAATGGTGGAAGGACAACAAAGACTTTGATTGTTTCTGGTGTAGCTGGAACAGGAGAAAGGCACTGTTTAAAGAGGCACACAGACACGGCCATACAAAGCTCGCATTTGCCCACCACATGGATGATATTATAGAGACCATGCTCCTTAATCTTTTTTTTCAAGGTGAAATAGGGACAATGCAGCCCTATCAGGAGATGTTCAACGGTGAATTGTATATCATAAGGCCTATGGCCTATGTAGAGGAAAAAGAACTCACAAGGCTGTCAGAACTCCTCAATCTGCCTGTTGTTGCCAGCAGGTGTCCCCATAGTCAGACATCAAAGAGGAGGCTCGTAAAAGATATAATATCAGAGCTAAAGAAACACAACAGGAATGTAAAAAAGAATATATTTAGGAGCCTGCAAAGGATAAGACAGGATTATCTTTTATAAGAGCTTTTATAAAAAAAAGAATCTATCCACCAGCCTATCCTTGAAAAAAAACGTCTGTATTTGAGCCCTGCCTTCATTGTATCAAACATATCGTATCCAGAGAGCCTTTTATATGTCCTTAAAAATAGAGTCTTTTCTGCAATGCCCACATTTATCATCCCCTTTCTGTTCAACTTTTCTATATATCTGTTTAACCTCCAGAACATCCTCTCCATATCTTTTTTTGTAATATTCTTAATTTTGGCCTTGTCAAAATCAATAAGGATAGTATCCTGGAACTCAATTTTTAATCCCTTGGAATCATAGATGTGTGGTTTTTTTTTAACGAGTATGTTATCAAGATGGAGATCCGGGTGATATATACCTGATTTTTCGAGGTTCCAGAAGAGTAGGGCAATCTTTTTTGCCATTCTTAATCTATGACGTATGTCTGTCTTATTCAGGTATTCCGGGAGGTTTTCTGTTTCCTCTTCATATATAGTTAATAAGTAAAGTTTTTTTACTAAAAAATCCCTTTCCACAATAGCGCAGAAAGGTTCGGCAACAGGCATGTTTAAGCTATGGAGATAAGAGAGTATATTTATCTCATTTAATACCCTTTTGGCGCTGAAGAAAAAATCCCTTGTAAAGAATCTGAATAGGCCACCGTGGATATACTGCCGGCATGCAATCTTTTTGTCCTGAATATTGAATATCCTGATGCCCCCCCTACCTTTCTTCAGGATAAGAGGGGCGAGCTTAAACTCCTTTATGAGACCCTCAAGGTCTGTAACACCAGGATAGTAGAATATAGTAAGCCTGTCAATTTCTGTTTTTTTTAACCCCGACATGGGATATTTTATTTTTTATCCTTTTTTGCCTTTGCCTCCATCTCCTCTTCTGCCTCTTTTTCCATCTTTAAAAGCCTTGTATAATAGTCCGGGATCTCCTCAAGGTGGTCTGTGGCTATCTCAAGGGCAGTCATCTTGTCCTTTGCATGTTCAAGCTCCACATCAATTCCCATTAAGAGCTGCTGGAGGTCATATTTGGTTATGGGCTTTCCATCTGCCCTGCCGCCTTTAAGCCTTTCTTTAAAATTCTTAATATCTATGTTGTATTGTTTTTTTATAGCCTTCCTGTATTCCTCAAATTTTACTGGGTCTTCTTTGTCTGCTGAGACATGGGAAGTAATAAAAAATATAGTGGTCATGGCCAATACACATAAGATAAGAATTTTTTTCACGATAAATACCTCCTTTTTTACTCAAATACTTAGACCTTAGGGTCTGTTCATGGCTCTATGTTTAGGGTTCAAGACCCATCTTTTAAACCAGCTATCTCACCCTTACAACACTCTCTGATATCCAGCCCTCCTTGCCACCGTAAAGGGGAATTTTATACCATTTATTGCCTTTGCTGTCATGCCTTTCCTCTATAATCTTTATTATCTCCCCTTCAAAGATTACACCAATCCTCGCTGCATTTATATCAGGCGCGCCCCTGATATTTGCCCCCTGTGCAATAACAACCACCTCTTTTTGAGGCTCAGGCCTTGTCTCGGTCTTTGTCTCCTCTTGTTTCTGCGGCTTTGCCACAGGTTCCTGTTGCAATTCAGCTACTTTTTTTGGCAATTCTGTATTTGCTGCAATCGCAGGTGTTTCTTTTTTAATGTTCAGACCAAAGAAATAGTGGTAGCCTGCTGCCCCGGCTATTATGAGGAAGACGCAGAGCAAGACAAGAAAAAACGGCCTTACCTGAGTTGCTATTTCCCTGCTGAAGACTGTTGATTTTATCTCCCCCAATGAACTATGTTTATATTTTGAGTATTCTTTTTTTTCAGCGATCTTAGCCTCTTGGGGGCCGGTTTTTCTGGCATCTTCTGTCTTTATGTAAGGAAGACTTTCGCCCCCCCCTGACATGACATTTATTGCCTTTGCTGTCTCTTTAAAGCCTATCATACCTGCATGGTCTGTATATCCAATCAGGAGGGACAAGTCAGCAAGGGCAATTATTGTCCTTGGAGAACCCTTTGCAAATCTGTGGATCATCTCAAAGGCATCTTCTGAAAAGATACGCCTATCTCCCTTTAGACCTGCCTTTTTGAGTCTGAATTTTATCATCTCTTTTGTCTCATCCAGCTTTAAAGGAACTAAATAATAGCGGACAGGCAGCCTCTGCCAGAATTCAGGCAGTCTTTTTATCTCCTCCCAGAGAGGTTTCTGGCCAGAGAGTATAAATGTATGCAGATATTCGTTTTCATAATTCAGGTTTATAAGCACCCTCAACTCCTGTAGGACATCATGGCTTCCACAGAGCATCTGCCCTTCATCTACAATGATTATGGCCTTGCCACCCTGTTTTTTGACCTCGATTAAGGCGTCCTTGAGCATGATAATATTTTTCAGTTTATCATTATGAGGCGTAAATCCTGATATGGAACTGGCAATAAATGATATCATCTGAGGTGGGTCTAATGTTGGGTGGTCTACAAGGGCGTATTTGAACGATTGACCGTATTGATCCTTCATCTCCTCGATGAGCTTGAGTAGCATCGTTGTCTTTCCAAGCCCTGCATCTTCAGATACTACAAGAACGCCGCCCTTGTTGGTGTTGACGGCATATTTAAGCCTTTCAAGACACTCATAATACTGGCCTGCCATATACATCATCCGGCTGTCAGGGGCCATCAAAAATGGATGGGTTTCCAATCCCCAGTATTCTATATATGCATCTATCATGGCCTGCACTGTCTGCATGGTGTGTACCCTATCCTTATGGCATCTACCCTGCTTTTAAAGGTTATCCTGTTCTTATCAGAGATTTTTTTTACGAGGGGACATGAAGGCCTGTGTAATATATAGGTCCTTTTATTACCTATATATAAGGTTTCTGTATCTTTTTTCTTTTCCTGCCACAGACCCCTTTCTTCGTCCATTGCCTTTTGCTGGTAAGTGAGTAACAAATCCTTGTATTTGAGGTTAGGGGGCTTGATAAATGCCCTGGCATAGCCAAGCCTTACCAGTTCACCATTGACAAATGTCTTTTTTACAAACACATATGCAAGGAGCCTGCCATACTGGTCTTTTCTTTCTACATCGAATTCAAGGGTAACCTTTTTCAGAAAGACGAGTCTTTTGTTAAATCGTGCTGCCTCTTTTGCATAAAACTCAGGACCAGAGGTTTTTGTATGCAGTTCCGGTGCATCTACACCAATGTATCTAACAATCTCTCCTGTATCCAATTGGATTGTATCCCCATCTATTACCTTTGTTACAGTATATTCCTTATTTTCCTTACCAAAACAAGGGGATATGAATAGTACTGCAAAAACCAGAAATAAAAATAAAACCCTCTTCATAGAGCCAATTCTTACAGGATTATCTATCTATGTCAACTGTTTAATAAAAAATTCTTGCTTTATTCCATTTCCACCAGAAGGGCGTCGCCTTTTACAACCCAGTTTGAGCACCCCATTGCCGCAGGGAGAATAAATATTCCAAGGGGTATATCATACCACTGTTCCTGGATAAATATATTCTCTGCTGCATTGGCGTTCATCTGTTTAAGCTGGGCCTGGATAGATGGTATAAGTAGTTCTTTTGTTATAGTCTCGCCTTTATAGAATCCGCAACCACCTGGTTCAATGTAAAATGAATCCAATTTTTTAACCTTGCCCTTCTGGGCTGCCTCAACTACCTGTTGCTGTGTAAATTTGTCTGAATAGAAACCGTTTTGTGTTGCTGGACCACATGCTGAAATCGTAAATACAATAAGACAAATAATTACTGCATACTTAAGCATAGATAACCCTCCTTGAAAGTTTTAAACATATAATGAAGATAAATTACATCATGTTGAAAGGAGAAATCAACAGAATTACCTAAATATAGATTAGAGACTAAATGTTGACCAAAGACTTTCAGCCTTTTTACTATAAAATCAAAAACTTCTGAAACAGGATAAATTGATTGTCGATTTACAATTTCCGATGTTCGATTGTTAAAGGGGATGTACCCCAGAATATAAGACCAACAGGTCTTAATCGTAATTGTCTTTTCGGCCTTAAGGCGTAGGAGTCTATCCATGGAGATAAAAAAAGGTGGAGGTATCAAATACACTCCACCTTATGATTAATATGGAACTTTTCTTGTTTATTTCTTTACAGGCTCAAAGGCGAAAAATACCCTCTCAGCCATTATTGTACCTGCCTTACCTTTTTCAATGGGGAAGGCCGGGACAGGAAATACAGCAAGCTGTACCTCATCTCCCTGTTTTAAGACGCCGGCAGGGCAGTTTACTATCCTGCTCAATACCCTTCTCACAGGGTCGACACCCAGGTCAATAACTGCATGGATAAGGGGTGATTCAAATCCAAGGGGCACGCCCTTTACCTCTTCTGAAAAGACAATAATCTTTCCTTTTGTAGGTAAATCAATATATTCAAGGTTCTCTGAATAGCACTCAGGGCATATAACCCTGGGCGGATATGCCACAAAGCCACAGTCTTTGCATTTAGTTGTGGTGAATCTGCCCTGTTTTAAGTTTTCATAAAAGGGCCATATCCTGTTGAACTCTTTTGATTCTAATGGCCACATATCCATTGTAACCGGATATAAATCTTCAAGTATAGGTATTCCTACTACAGCCATATTTTCCTCCTTATTTTACTGGTTCTCTACCATAGATCAAGATGGTATGCTCTGCATTGGCGCCGCTTAAGTTATGGGTAAGCCCTATATCAGCATCTTTTACCTGATGGCGTGCTCTTCCCTGAAGCTGCTTCATAATCTCGATTGCCTGCCTTATACCTGTGGCACCAAAGGGGTGACCAACAGCAAGCAGACCACCGTCTGTATTAACCGGGACCTTACCACCTATCTCTATCTGTTTTGAACCACAGAATTCTCCACCTTCACCTTTCTTGCAGAAGCCAAGCTCCTCAACCTCTATGACCTCTGAGATGGAGAAGCAGTCATGGGTCTGGGCTACTTTAACATCATTTGGTGTGACCTTTGCCCTTTCATATGCCTTCTGTGCGGCAATGCGTGTATGTTTCCAGTCGGCAAGATGGGCACCGGGGAAATTGGCGGATACGCTGTTTAAGCATACCTGTGCTGTTCCTCTTATGTAGACAAGGGGTCTGTCTGTGAATTTCTTTGCTATCTCATCGGTTGTGATGATGCATGCTGCTGCACCGTCTGTAATAGGACAGCAGTCATAGAGTGTCAGAGGCGGGACAACAATAGGTGCGCTCATGGCCTCTTCAAGGGTTAGTTTTTTCTGCATCTGTGCCACAGGGTTGTCTGCAGCATAGTTGTAGTTGGCAACTGATACTGCTGCAAGCTGCTCTTTCTTTGTCCCGTAGTGCATCATATGTTCCTGGGCAGTAAGTGCAAAAAATGGTGGGGGCAGACCCATTCCCTGGGCGCCATCCCAGTCGTGGTCAACGGATGCAAGTTCGCTGTAGAATACCTCCCATTTCTGTGGGGTATAGAGTTTTTCACCACCGGCAACCATGACGATATCTGCTGCACCTGCCTCAACAAGCCCTTTTGCAAGGATGATACCTGTTGAACCGCCAGCACATAGTGTATCGCATCTTGTGCAGATAGAGGTGGGTTTGAGGCCACATCTCTCAGCTACAACCGGTGCTGTGTTTACCTGGAAAGAACATCTTCCTGCATAAGATGTTGCCACAATTAGACCGTCTATGTCTTTTGGTTTTAATGTGGGGATATCATCAAGACAAGCCTTTGCCGCCTCCTGAAAGAGGTCAACGATATGTGCCTCTCTCACGCCCCATTTGCATTGGCCACCAGCCAATATAACTGCTTTTCGAGCCATACATTCCTCCTTATAGTTGTTAATTACAGCTTTCAGCTATTTTAAAGCCTGTTTCCAAACAGACATCATATTCTATTTGCCTTTATAAACTGGTTTTCTCTTTTCAACAAAGGCATTTATACCTTCCCTTCCATCTTCGGAGGTAAAGGCTATGGAGAAACAGTCCATCTCCAGTGTCAGGCCTGATGCAAGGTCCATATTGAGACCATTGTCTACGCATCTCTTTATAAGGCCAAGGGCTGCCCTTGGTTTTGATGCGAGTTTTTTTGCCATCGCCATGGCCTCTTCCATTAATTTATCCTTGGGGACAACCTTGTTGACCAGCCCTATCCTGTAAGCCTCTGCTGCATTTATATTATCGCCTGTAAAAAGCATCTCTTTTGCCTTTGTGACACCAACAAGTCTCGGTAGTCTCTGTGTTGCCCCCGAGCCAGGCATAATGCCCAGATTTATCTCCGGTAGTCCTATTATAGTATCCTCAGATGCTATCCTCATATCGCAACACAAGGCAACCTCACAGCCGCCACCAAGGGCAAGGCCAAACATGGCAGCAATGGTAGGCTTTTCAATGCCGGTAAGCTTATCAAAAGTTCTCCTTGGCGCAGTCCAAAGGAAATCAAGGGTCTCAACAGCAGATTTTCCCATGACATCTTTTACATCAAGACCTGCTGCAAAGGCCTTTTCACCGTTTCCTGTTATTATAATTGCACCCACCTCTTCATCCTTTTCAAATTCACATATAGCATCATAGAGTTCAAGGTAGGATTTGACGCTCAATGGATTTACCGGCGGTCTGTTGAGTTTGATTATGCCAACAGGTGCCTGTTTTTCTAATATTAAAGTCTCGTAGCCCATTCGAGCCTCCTAAAATCTTTATTTATTTGCTGTAGTCATACCAGCCTCTGCCTGACTTTCTTCCGAGGATCCCAGCCTTGACGAGGTTTTTCAGTGTAAGAGGTGGATCCCATTTTAGTTCCTTTGGAAGATTGTCATAGAAATACTGCTGGACATGGAGGTTGATATCGAGGCCGGTAAGATCCATAAGTTCAAAGGGACCCATAGGATAGTTGAGGCCAAGCTTTGCAGCCTTGTCTATGTCCTCTTTGGATGCAATACCCTGCTCATAGAGTTTGATTGCCTCGATGAAATGGGGAACCATAAGCCTGTTTACGAGAAAACCAGGGATATCAACCCTGACCTCAACAGGCTCTTTGCCGAATTTCCTGCTTAAATCCATGGTTACTGCAACGGTTTCATCACTTGTCTGCATGCCCCTTATAACCTCTACGAGTTTCATTAGAGGAACAGGGTTGAAGAAATGCATACCCACAACCTTATCCGGTCTCTTTGTTGCAGTTGCTATCTCTGTTAGGGACATGGAGGAAGTATTAGATGAAAGTATGACATCCTTTCTTGTTATCTCATCGAGCTCTGCAAAGACCTTTTTCTTCACATCCATAACCTCGACAACAACCTCAACGATAAAATCTGCATCCTTCATTGCACCCATATCAGTTGTGCCTTTAATTCTACCCATAATGGCACTCTTCTGATCTGCTGTCATCTTGCCTTTTTCAACGGTCTTGGATAGAAATTTATCGATATTTTTTAAACCACCCTCTACAAACCTATCTTCAATATCCCTCATAATAACATTATAGCCTGCCATTGCTGCTACCTGGGCAATACCGTTACCCATAACACCGGCGCCTAATACCCCGACTGTCTTTATTTCCATATCATCCCTCCTGATTTAATTAATTAAATTTTTCACATGTAGGCTATATATAACAATTATTATCTATGGTATGTCAACAATTTTATTAAATTTTTAAACAGAATATATTGGATGTGTTTTTACGATAACACATGGTGATTATAGAATAAAGGCTATGGGCTATGGGCTAAAGGCTATAGGCTATAGGCTAAAGGCATGTTTAAGGTCTTTCGTGTCTTCCAGGGTAAGACTGGCTTAGTTCGTATATAAACCAAAAAAATCAGATAGACCAAATAACGAGATAGACTATCCATAGGATTTCATGGATGTATCAACAATGCAGCCTATAGACTGGATACAAAGCACTATATGCTTTTTTAATCCCTATTTAACAAAAAGATAATTTTTATAACCCAACAAACCCAACAAACTCAATAAACTCAATAAACCCAACAAACTCAATAAACTCAATAAACTCAATAACCCACAAAAGGGTCTCAAGGATGTGCCACAGAGTAAAATTCAAACTGATGCCAGTCTCTCGGCAAGGTGAGCTACCCTTGTCCTGAGATTTATGAGATATGCCTTTTCAGGCTGTTTTGGCCCTGGGTTTGTATCATACTCCTTTGACTTTACAATCTCCACCACTCGGTCTACAGAGCCCCCTTCGGCCTTGAGATATCTTACAACATCATCCCTGAAACGCTCTGCAGAATCTATGGATTGAGAAAGGTGCCTTCTCACATCAGCCTCTGTAAACACAAAGTGATGGCCCTGACATAAGATGTCGATGTCAAGCCCTGAAAGGCGTTTTAGGGATGCCAGATATTTATCATAATCCACGAGAAACTCTGTAATAATCTCCCCTGTCTGGCTTCTACATCCAGTTGATTCTGTTGCAATAAGTATTTTCTTTTCAGGTATATAATAGCTCAGCATATCCCTTGTGTGGCCAGGGGTCTCATACACCTGGACACTTATCCCGTTACATATATGAATCTTATCCATGTCCTTCAATGTAAGATCCACATCAAAGGCCTGGAAATCATCTTCAAGGAGCATCTCTTTTTCCACAGATTCCATTTCTGATATAATACCCAAGGCATTTTTACTCAAAGATTTCATAAGATTGATGGCATTGGGACGTCTTATAATCTCTGCTGCCCTCTGTGAGGCTGCAACCTTAATCCCGGGAAATACCTTCTGTAGATATGATGTGGCACCGCAGTGGTCATAATGGACATGGGTTATAAAAAGATGGGATGGTTTTTTATTTTCTATCACATCCTTTATATCCCTTTCATATATTTTTGCCATGCAGTGAAAGCCTGACTCAAAGATTACAGGTATATCTCCATCCACAAGATATGAGGGAGACCATGCAAAACCAGTGACATATAGACTGTTTTTTACTAACCCCTTTCCACCATAAATCATAAGATACCTTAATCATCAATTATATCCAAGCCTGTTTTGCACTGCAAGGGTTTTCTTTTTAAGGTGCTCCATACGCTTAATTTTAATCCTCATTTTTATAAAAATAAGCTTGACATAAAAAACTGCCTTTTGTTATTATTAGTTGTTTTAGTTTGTTAATTGTTTCACATTCTTTTCGAAAGGAGAGTAAGATATGGATTTTAAGATTTCTGATGAATTAGAATCAATGCGTAAAATGGCTTATGAGTTCGCCATTAAGAACATTAAGCCGACTATGGAAGAGGATGAGAAGGAGCACAAGTTTCGTCCAGAGATAATGAAGAAGATGGGTGATCAGGGTATGTTTGCATGTCTTGCACCGGAGAAGTTCGGTGGCCTTGAATTACCAGAGGGACACATGGCAGCAACACTTATGGCAATGGAAGTTGCCCGTGTCAGCCCATCATGGGCCCTTCCCTTTAACCTCCAGATGAACGGCCCTCAGAATGTCCTTTTAAAATTTGGGACAGAGGAACAGAAAGAAAAATATCTCCCTGGACTTATTGCTGGAACCAGCGGTGGCTGTTTTGCCATTACAGAGCCCAACTCCGGTTCTGACGTAGCAAGCATGAAGACAACGGCCGTAGAGGTGGATGACGGCTATATTCTGAACGGTACAAAGACATGGATTTCAGGCGTTCCATATGTGGATGTAGGTATCGTATATGCAATGACAGATAAGGCTGCAAAACATAAAGGCATGTCAGCCTTTGTAGTGGATTTCAAAACCCCCGGTATCACACAGAGGGCAATCCATACAAAACTCGGCCTTTTCTGTGCACCAACTGGCGAGATATTCTTTGAAGAGGTAAAGATACCTAAGAGTGCACTTATCGGTAAACCAGGTCAGGGATTTGCCATATGTATGACCATGCTCAACTTCACAAGATTAAGCTCCGCAGCAAGGGCTGTCGGTGTTGCTCAGAGCTGTATTGAAGAGGCATGCAAATACGCCAATGAAAGAGAACAGTTTGGTCAGCCAATAGGGCAGTTCCAGATGATACAGGAACAGATTGGTAGGATGTCTGTTGAACATGAGGCAGCAAAACTCCTTGTTTTAAAAGCAGCATGGCAGAAGGATCAGGGAATGAACAATACCCTTGAGACATCTATGGCTAAATACTATGCCGCTGAATCTGCCAATTTCTGTGCCTCTGAGGCAGTGAAGATATTCGGTTCCTATGGTTTCTCATCTGAGTATCCAGTTGAGAGATTCTTGAGGGATGCAAAATCATATCAGATAGTAGAGGGCACATCCAATATACAGAAGATGATTATTGCCCAGTTTGCCCTGGGTTATAGGAAAGCATAATAGAAATTTTTTAAGGAGGGAAAGATGGCTACAGAAGTGACAGTTCCAATGGTAGGTAAAATAATAAACGTTCTGGTAAAGGTAGGGGATAAGGTAAGTGAGGATGATCAGATTGCTACACTTGAGGCAATGAAGATGGAGATGCCCATAGTTTCTCCTGTCAGCGGTGTTGTGAAAGAGATAAAGGTTGCTGCAGGCCAGGAAGTTGAGGCAGATGCTGTCCTCGCTGTCATTGAATAATAAAGGGGTGAAATCAAATGTTAGTTGCCGGTATAGATATAGGCTCTATAACAACAGAAGCCCTTTTATTTGATAAAGACAAAGGTATAGTTGGATATACCATACTTCAGACCGGGGCTGATTCAAAAAAGACTGCCGAGATGGCCCTTGAGAAGGTTCTGGCTTTTCCATCCAAGCAGATATCGGATATCAAATATATTGTAGCAACAGGCTGCGGCAGAAAAAGGGCTGATTTTGCACAGCAGGCAATCACAGAGATAACCTGTATTGCAAAAGGTGTAAATTATCTGTTTCCTGAGGCAAGGACAATAATAGACATAGGTGGTCAGGATACAAAAGTAATAAGGGTGGATGAAAAAGGCAGGGTTGTTGAGTTTGAGATGAACGACAAGTGTGCAGCGGGGACAGGGAGATTTATAGAGGTAATGGCCAAGGCCCTGAACGTAGACCTTGACAAGATAGGGGATATATCCCTACAGCATAAAAAAGAGGTCACCATAAGCAGTATATGTACTGTTTTTGCAGAATCAGAGGTTATATCCCTGGTCAGCGAGGGAGAGGCCCTTGAGGATATATTATATGGTATACATAAGGCCATCTCTGACAGGACTATGGGTCTAATTACACGCCTTGGCGGACCACAGCCGGAGATTATCATGGCTGGCGGTGTGGCTAAGAACATCGGTGTTGTCAAGGCACTGGAAAAGGCCTTGAATACCCAGATAAAAATCTATGTAGAACCGCAGATAGTAGGTGCTCTGGGTGCAGCCATGCTCGCCCTTGAAAAGGCATAAAGGTCCATAAAAGTCAAAAAATCAAAAGAGCCAGTGGTTTCACTGGCTCTTTTTTTGGATAGATTCACTGATTAGAAGCCTCTGTAGATCTTTCAAAGGTCTTGAAATTCATAGAGGAAATTAATACAAACAGTTATCAAATAAGAGGCACAAGGATGTATCACAAATGCTGAAATAGACAATAGACCAAAGGCTGCAGACTAAAAAAAATCCATCCCGTTTTAGCGGGATGGATTTTTTCCAGAGTAAAGACCCTTAGATCTTATGATTTTATTTTCTTCCTTTGCTTTAGTTGATATAGGAGCACAGGGATTATAAAGACAACCGCGATAGCATCCGTTATCACCCTGGGCTCTATAAGCAAAAGAGATGCAACAAAAAGAAGCACCCTCTCCCACACGCTCATATATGCTAACCACCAGCCGATTACAGAAGATGAAAGGAGATATACACCTACCAATGCTGTAAAGGTGACCCATATAATATTCATAACAGAGCCGCTCATAAGAAGCGCAGGATTAAAGACAAACATATACGGCACAATAAATGCTGCAAGCCCTATCCTACAAGCTGTAAGTCCAGTCTTCATGGGGTCACTCTTGGCAATACCTGCACCTGCATATGCGGCTAGGGCAACAGGCGGTGTAATAGCAGAGATGATGGCAAAATAGAATACAAAGAGATGAGCAGACAACACATTAACCCCAAGGTTTGTAAGGGCAGGGACTGCAAGTATAGCACAGATAATATATGCCGCAGTAGTTGGAAGCCCCATACCGAGTATAAGGGAGGCAATCATGGTAAATATAAGGGTAAGGTAAAGATTTCCATGCGCCAGCTGGATGATAGCCCCAGAGAATTTAAGCCCAAGACCTGTTAAGGTAACAACACCTACAACAATACCTGCTGCTGCACATGCCGCTACAACACTTAATGCACCCTTTGCACCGGATTCCAATGCCTTGGCAAGGCCCTTGAGGTTAAGTCTTGTTGATTTTTTTATGGAGCTTAAAATAAGTGCGGCCACAATGGCCCAGAACGCCGAGAAAGAGGGTGACCTAAGCTCTACCGCAAGGAAATATATAAGGACAAGGGCAGATATGGCAAGATAACCCTGACTTTTAAGGGTCCCCCAGAATTTTGGCACCTCTTCATCTGAAAGACCGCTTAGGTTTGCCCTTCTTGCCTCCATATGGACGGCAGTGAAAAGGCTTGTATAATAGAGGATGCTTGGTATAATGGCAGCAAGACATATCTTGAGATAACTTTCTCCTGTCATCTCTGATATAACAAATGCAGCAGCACCCATAACAGGCGGGACAAGCTGGCCGCCACTGGATGCAACAGCCTCAACAGCAGCGGCAAAGTTCGGTGCATATCCTGTTCTTTTCATAAGAGGTATTGTATAGGTTCCTGTACCTACAACATTAGCAACAGCGCTTCCTGATATAGTCCCGAAAAAACCACTTGATATAACAGCCACTTTTGCAGGCCCACCTCTTTTTTTACCTGCAATAGAGTTTGCAAAATTTATAAAGAAATCCCCTGTCTTTGTTGCCTCAAGGAAAGCTCCGAATATAACAAAAAGTATGACAAAGGTTGCTGAAACCCCTATGGGGACACCGTAAATACCCTCGAGGGTTGTATACATATGGGTTGCAATCCTTTCAATGCTATAACCCCTGTGGGCAATGGCATCCGGGAGATATGGACCAAAATATGCATATAGGAGAAAGACAACGGATACGATAACCAGGGCAAGGCCTATAACCCTCCTTGTCATCTCAAGGACAAGGAGAATTGTTATGACACCAAAGACGATATCCCATGTGGTAGGTAGACCTGCCCTATCTACAATGGCATCCATATTTATAATAACATAGAGGCCACTCAAAAGGCTCAGTATGGCAAGACCTATATCGATAAAATTTATTTTCCTGCCTTTGAGATATGGATATGTAAGGAAGGTAATGAGGAATCCAAGGCTCAAGTGAATAACCCTTTGGGACCACGGGTCAAGATTACCCATACATCCTGTATAGAGGTGAAAAAGTGACATGCATATAGCAAAGAATGCAGCTATTTTTGCAATTATATTTGCCATGATATGATTACCTCTCTTTTTGTGATTCAAAAAACTACCCCGTTTTTTCAAACGGGGTAGGTAAATCGCTTATCTCCAAAACCCTATAAAATCTTCTTTTAACATTTTCACCATAATGATGTTTTTTTATAAGACCTCTGTAAGACCCTGCAAAGGTCTTATAAAGTACCCTTATATGATGGGACATATCTCTACACTCTAAAAAACAATTGTTACCCGCAAGGGTCTCACTATTTTATAATCCCAATCTCCTTATAATATTTGAGTGCCCCAGGGTGTACAGGGATAGGGCTCTCTTTTGCCGATGTCTCTGCTGTTGTAAACTCTGCTATCTTGTGGGTATTGGTGAGCATCTTCTTATTTTCGAAGATAGCCTTTGTAACCTTATAGACCAGGTCTTCAGGTGCATCCTTATGGCATACAACAGAGTTCCAGACTGTCACTGAAGGGATATCCTCTGTCTGTCCTTTATATGTATTTTTCTTTAATGTCCATCCTGTGTAGAACGGATACGCAGCGGATACCTTCTTTATCTCTTCTTGTGTGAAGGGGATAAAGCGAATTTCATGGGTTGTTGCAAGGTCAATTATAGAAGATGTGGGGGGTGCCACATCCCATATACCTACCTCTATAATACCGTCTTTTAACTGGGTTGCATTCTCTGCAAAAGATAGTCTGTAGACCTTCATATCAGAATATTTGACGCCGAGTAATGGCAGTATCAATCCGGTCTTATATTCTGTCCCGCTGCCCGGTGCACCCACCGAGACCTTCTTGCCCTTCAGGTCAGATATCTTGTATATGGGATATTTCTTCAGGGTAACAATATGGAATATATGGGGATACATCTGAATTACCGACCTCAGTGAATCTATCTTATTACCCTTGAATTTTCCATCACCTGTGTATGCCTGATATACTGCATCGTTCATGGCAAGACCGAACATTACCTCCTTTTTGCCAACAAGGCGTATGTTTTCTACTGAGGCACCGGTTACCTCTGCTGTAGCAAATACATTGGGTACCTTTTGATTAATGATCTCGGCCAGTGTGCCACCGTATGGATAATAGACACCACCTGTTCCACCTGTGGCAATGACAATCCTTTGCTTCTGCTGAGCACCAGCAGAAGCAGCTATAGCAAAAATAAGAGCAAAGGCCACTAAAAATACAGCAAGCTTCTTCATTTTAATACCTCCTCCTTTGTTTTTTTGTATACAATGGTATAATATTCAGAACAAGAAAATGTCAACGAATTTTTTTAAAGATTTGTAATTTTCTTTATATCACCTTAATTTTGTTAGATAATATCTATAAACAGGCATCAGGACAATCTCTATAGTTAAGGCAGTATCTCTTGCCTGTTGTATATTTTGAACCTTTTCGCTGTTGACCTCAATGGAAAAATCCCTTTCCTTTGTATTTCTAAATGTAATGGCCGTGAAACTTCTGGGGACAATACCCTCTGTAATGCCGTAATATTCCTTGACCCCATAAGATGCAGTCTTTATGTCTTTAAGAATAAGGGAATCACCTTCCATATAAAGGACCTCTTCTACCTTTGCATCGTATATGGAATTTATATGTGAGATTTTTATCCTGTCTCCATCTTTAATATCCTTGATGTATATGATACCTCCATCTTCTTTTTTTATGACAAGACATTTTGTAGTATGGGATAGATATATAACCACCACTGATATAGCAGATAATATTAATATAATTAATACATTACGAGGGGAGAAGCCCTTTTTGAGATAATCGGGCATGAAATGGCTTGACCTCAATTTGTTCATAATGCTAAATAGATAACTGATAGATTTCCATAATACAAGCATTAAATTTTTTAGATTAAGGATCTGTCGATTAAACTTTAATAAGGGCCAAAAAGGCTAAATAACGGAGGTTACGATGGGGAATGATATGGAGATATCTGATAAACTCATGGGTCTTGATGCTGCAGTAAAGAGATTTATAAAAGACGGCAGTCAGATAGCCTTAGGTGGTTTTACGGTTGTTAGAAACCCTATGGCAGTGGCCTACGAGATAATAAGACAGGGCATAAAGGATTTGCATATTGTATGCCACTCCCATGGGCAGGCGCTTGACGTCTTGATAGGTGCTGGTTGTGTCAAGAGGCTGGAGATTGCATATGGTGGAAACGGCAGGTATGCACCTACATGCATAAGGTTTAAAAAGGCAATCCAGCAGGGTGACATAGAATTTGAGGACTATTCTAACTATCAGATGAGTCTCAGGTTTCTTGCAGGTGCATTGAACATCCCTTTCATACCTACAAAATCAGGGCTTGGGTCAGACCTCCTAACCCATGAGGGTTTTTCAGAGGAGATAAGAAAACAGAGAAAAGTGGCAAGGAAAAAGCTTTCTGTTATGCAGAACCCTTTTAGTGAAGAGGAGGATAACGTGGTGCTTCTACCTGCCCTTAATCCGGATGTGGCACTCATCCATGCCCAGTATGTAGGTGAAGACGGTACTGTCCGTATAAAAGGGCTTACGTTTGCCGATATTGAGCAGGCAAAATCAGCGGATGTGGTTATAGTAACATGCGAGGAGATTGTCCCCCGCTCTTTTATAAGGCTTGACCCTGACCAGAATTCCCTTCCCCCTTTTTTTGTAGATGCTATTGTAAAAGTGCCTTACGGAGCCCATCCAACAGGGTGTTATGGTTTCTATGATTATGACCCAAAACATCTAAACATGTATAGAACAGTGGCAAATGATGATGAAAAATTTAGAAAATACCTTGATGAATGGGTATACGACATTAAAACACCCGAAGAATATCTAAATAAAGTAGGGGCAGAGATGCTTATGAAGATAAAGGCCAACCCTGTATTGGGATATGCTGTTGGGCTTGATAGAAGGTAAAAAAACGGAGGTTGTGATTATGAATCTAAATTACTCGGACAATGAGATGATGGCCATAAGTGCAGGCCGTTTTATAAAAAATGGTGATATTGTATTTGCCGGGACAGGTGTTTCTATGCTTGCAGCCACTGCTGCCAAGAGGATATATGCACCTAAGGCTGTTATATTTTTTGAGACAGGTGGCATTGACCCCTCCCTCGATGAGATACCCATGGCAGTTTCTGATTTAAGGGTCATGAGCGGGACATGCCTTAATTCAGGTCTGATTGAGGCATTCTCCATAGTAGGACACAGGAAACTCCATACCATAGCCTTTCTTGGTGCTGCCCAGATTGATAAATACGGTAATCTTAACACAACATCTATCGGCGATTACCACAGGCCAAGGACGAGGTTCTCAGGAAGCGGTGGCGCCTGTGATGTGGCATCATTTGCCTCAGGGGTTATAACATTCATGCAGCATGAGAAGAGGAGATTCGTGGAAAAACTCGATTATCTCACCAGCGTGGGGTGGTATAAAGGTGGAGATTCAAGAAGAAAACTCGGACTTGTAAGGGGAGGTGCCCTTGCAGTGGTTACAAACCTCGGTGTAATGCGTTTTGACGATGTGACAAGAGAGATGTATCTCGATGAGTATTATCCCGGTGTATCCATTGAAAAGATTATCGAGAATACAGGATTCGAGATAGATGTATCAAGGGCAAGGCAGGCTTCCCCCCCTACAGAGGATGAACTTATGATCTTAAGGAATGAGGTTGATCCACAGCGCCTTATATGCAAGGCATGATGATTATTAAGGGTGTGTAAAAATATGGAGACCCCTGAGTTGTTTTTTATTGAGTTTACAAGGTATTTAAGAGAAGAGGTGGTATTTTCGTTCAATTAAATAACAATATACTTGACAAATAATCTTTATATAAAGTAGAAAGTAAAAATAATGCCATCTAAGATTGTATACTGTATCCAAAATGTTTTATAGGAACGACAAGCCTATATAAGGGGGGTGATAGAGTAAAATCTTTAAAAAACATCTTTAAAAAGGGGGTATAAGATGCAGATTAAAAAAATTTTAATCGTTTTCATTGCTATTGCTTTTCTATCAGGGGCCTATCTTACTGTACCGAATAAATCCTACAGCCAATCTCCTATTGTTTTAAAATATGCAAACTTCCCACCTGCCACAACCTTTCCATGCGTCCAGATGGAGCGCTGGGCAAAAGAGGTAGAGAAGAGGACAGGCGGCAAGGTAAAGGTCCAGACCTTCCCAGGTGGGACACTCCTTCCTGCCAAGAGTATCTTTGATGGTGTAGTCACCGGCACTGCTGATATAGGCAACTTTGCCATGAGTTACCAGCCAGGCCGTTTCCCTGTTTCAGAGGCAATTGACCTGCCCATTGGTTTTAATAGTGCCACTGCAGCAAGCCTGGCACTCTTTGACCTCATCGAAAAATATAATCCAAAAGAATTCGAGAAGGTCAAGGTATTGACCCTTTTTACATGCCCACCTGCAGACTTGATGACAAAGACACCTGTCAAATCCTTGAAGGATATTAAAGGAATGGAACTCAGGGCATCAGGGACAGGGGCAGCAGTATTGAAGCGTCTTGGCGCAACACCGGTAGGTATGCCCCAGTCTGAGGCACCAGAGGCAATCCAGAAGGGTGTGGTAAAAGGTAATGTGTCCTCTATGGAGATATTAAAGGATTTCAACTTTGCAGCCTATCTCCCATATGCAACAGAGGCAAACCTCTTTGTTGTGACCTTTGCAGTTGTTATGAATAAAGATAAATGGAATTCTCTGCCCGATGATGTAAAAAAGGTTCTCGATGGCTTAAGACGTGAGCAGGCAGAATGGACTGGTAGATATGTTGATAACCATGTGCAGGAGGCCCTTAAATGGTCAAAGGAGAAGTACAACCATCAGCTATTTAAATTATCTGATGCAGATATGAAAGAGATTGCAAGGCTCACTAAACCCATGATTGATGAATACATAAAGAAGGTAAATGCCATGGGTCTCCCAGGTGAGCAGATAATCAAAGATGTCTATGCACTAAAGGCAAAATACGAGAAACAGTTTAAAAAATAGTTACAAATAATCTCCCTGCAGACGGCATAGTTCTGTCGTCTGCAGGGGTAAATGAATCCTGTCAATAAAGATATCAAGGTGATTACCCATGAAATATATCATTAAGTTTAATGGTTATCTTAACCGGTTTCTTGCATTTTTCAGCGGTATAGCGGTTCTCATCCTTACAGGTATAGCAGCAGGGAATATGCTATTAAGGATTGTCTATGTCCCTATAAATGGCTCCTACGAACTTATAGGCTTTTTTGGCGCTGTGGCAACCGGCCTTGCCCTTGGGTATACCCAGATAAGGAAAGACCATATTATAGTAACAATCTTCAGTGATAGGTATCCAAAAAAAGTAACCCCCTTCCTTGATGGGCTCAATTATGTAGTCAATACGTTCTTTTTTATACTTGTGGCATGGCAGACCTTCAAATGGGGGTTGAAGATAGAGAAAACAGGGGAGTTGTCAGAGACATTGAAGATTATATTTCACCCCTTTGTCTACTGTCTGGCATTGGGATTTGCAGCCCTTGCCCTTACGCTTTTCATTGACCTATTACGGCTATTTTACAAGGAGAAGAAGGCATGATTACACCCCTTACAGGATTATACGGAACCTTATTGATGCTTGCTGTAATGCTGTTGTTGAGGATTCCCGTCGGCTTTGTCATGGCATTTATGGGTTTTTTTGGGCTGGCCTATACCATCTCATGGGATGCTGCCCTTGGTATGATAGGGACTGATTTATGGCAGACATTCTCTTCCTATGGCCTTACTGTCATCCCCATGTTTATACTCATGGGTCAGATATGCTTCTACTCACAGGTAAACGAGAGGCTCTATAATGCTGCATACAAATGGTTTGGTCAGGTGAAGGGAGGGCTTGCCATTACAACGGTTATGGCATGCGCTGGTTTTGCCGCTATATGCGGTTCCAATACAGCAACAGCTGCTACAATGACTGCAGTGGCACTCCCGGAGATGAAAAAATATAAATATGCATCTATACTCACCTCAGGTTCTATTGCTGCAGGTTCTACCCTTGGTGTTGTCATACCTCCAAGCGTCGTCCTCGTGGTCTATGGCATATATACAGGCCAATCTATAGGCAAGCTCTTCTTTGGCAGTTTTATGCCCGGTGTAATCCTTGCCTTAATAATGGCCCTCACAGTCTATGTAATGTGTATAACCCACCCTGAGTGGGGACCAAAGGGACCAAGATCTACTTTATATGAAAAGATAAAGGCCATCCCTGACGCCATAGATATGGTCCTTATGTTCGGTATTATAATGTATAGCCTGTATGCCGGACTTTTTACACCATCTGAGGCAGGCGCAGCAGGTTCTGTGGTCGCTATTATTATAAGCCTTATCAGGAGAAGACTTACCTGGAAGGGTTTTTTGGGTGCTGTTATCGATACACTCCGTATATCCTGCATGATATTCATGCTTATAGCAGGGGCTGTTCTATTCGGCCGTTTCCTTGCCGTTACAAGGTTACCCTATGTTGCAGCAGAGTGGGTTGCAGGTCTACCTGTCCCCCACTGGATGATATTCTGGTCAATGATGATAATCTATATCATCGGTGGGTGCGTAATGGATGCCCTTGCATTCTTGCTAATAACCGTCCCAATATTCTTTCCTGTTGCCCAGCAGATGGGATATGACCCAATCTGGTTCGGTGTAGCCATCACCCTTGTTACAACCATGGGTGCCGTAACACCCCCTGTTGGCATAAGTGCATATATCGTATCAGGTATGGCAAAGGATATCCCATTATCAACAGTCTTCAGGGGGGTTTTATGGTTTATACCATCTTATATATTGACCATGGTTGCCATAGAGGTCTTTCCCCAGCTTGTAATATTTTTTGCAGGTCTTGTGCGATATTAAAACATTAAAACATTAAAACATATAACGCCGCATGTTGATATTCAAGAGAAGGCCAATAGATGCAAGGACAGTTAAAAGGGATGAACCGCCGTAGCTTATAAAGGGCAGGGGTATTCCCACAACAGGGGCGAGATGTATAGCCATCATGACATTGATAGAAAACTGCAGAAATATCATTGTCCCTATTCCAAAGGCAATGATAGCGCCTATTTCGTCATGGGCATTCTGTGCAACCCTGATACATCTCCATATAAAAGATGCAAACAATAAAAATAGTATTATGGAACCAAAAAAACCCCACTCCTCACCAATCACGGTAAATATAAAGTCTGTGTGGTGCTCAGGTATAAACTGGAGTTTATGCTGTGTCCCCTCCATATAGCCTTTACCGAAAAATCTCCCTGAGCCCACAGCAATCATCGCCTGTTTGGCATGGTATCCAAAGCCAGAGGGGTCTGCATCTATATTAATAAAGCTCAGTATCCTCATCTTCTGGTATGGTTTCATGAGATACATCCATGCTATAAAGGGTGAGATGGTGCCAAAGGCAAAGAGCATGGCATATGTAGATTTTTTAAGGCCTACAAACCAAAGGATGGAGAAACCGGTTAATACTATTATTATCCCTGTTCCAAGGTCAGGTTGCTTGATGATAAGTAGGGCAGGGATAAATATGGCTGCCATGGGCCGCATTATATCCTTTACGCCGAGTTTCATGCTGTATTTTTTTCTTTCATAGAGTATATTAGCGAGAAATATTATAATTATGGGTTTCATGAACTCTGAGGGCTGTATATTAATACCGAAGATATTTATCCATCTTTTTGCACCACCTGCAGCCATACCTATAATAAGGACGAGGACAACAAGTAATAGGCCCCCGAGGTATAACCATTTTGATTGATGGGCTATAGTCCTGTAGTCAAAGTGGAGGATTATTAGTATTAGCCCGATCCCTATTAAAAAGGCAACGAGCTGTTTAATTATAAAGTTAAAAGAACCGCTGTAGAAAGAACTTGTAGCACTTATAAGATTAAATATACCGACCCCAAAGAGCATTAATCCATTTATTATAAGATACCAGTCAAGGTGGTATAGCCTCCTCTTATCTATTCTCATTTAATCTTGCCTCTTTTATCTCTTTCTTTTCATTGAACATCCTGTCTGTTACCATCTTGGCAACAGGTGCTGCAGCAGAAGAGCCATGTCCGCCATACTCTACAAGGACAGATATGGCTACAGAGGGGTTATCTGATGGTGCATAGGCTATAAACCATGCATGGTCTCCCAGATTTCTCCCCTTCTCACCAACAGATTGGGCAGTCCCTGTCTTGCCGCTCATACTCACATTTTCAAGGCGTGAACCATAGGCGGTCCCGCTCCCCTCATTTACAACACCCTTCATCCCCTCTTTTACAAGCCTTATAGTATCCTTTTTTAATTTTACATTGGCATTTATAACAGGTTCAAAGGTCTTTAAGACCTTCCCCTCTGGTGAGACTATCCTGTTTACTATATGGGGCTTGTAGTTGATACCCTCATTTGCCACAAAACTTGCAAGTTGCACGAGCTGAGCAGGTGTGAGCCAGACTGCACCCTGACCTATGGATACCGAGACTGTCTCCCCCTCAAACCAAGGCTGGCCATATGTCTTTTTTTTCCATTCTGTAGATGGAACAAGGCCGTCTTTTTCACCGGGCAAATCAATACCTGTTACCCTGCCAAGCCCTATTATATCTGACATCTCATGGATTCTGTCTACCCCCAGTCTAAGGCCGAGGTTATAGAAAAACACATCACAGGATTCTACAATGGCCCTGTGGATACTTACAGAACCGTGTCCACCCTTCTTCCAGCATCTAAATACCCTGCCGCCGTATGGGAAACCGCCCCTGCAGGAAAAGGTAGTCCTTTCATTTATCATGCCTAATTCAAGTCCCTTCAGGGCAGAGACTATCTTAAACGTAGAGCCAGGAGGATACCTCCCCTGGATAACCCTGTTCTGGAGGGGATGGGCCTTATCAAGGGCTATGGCCTGCCAATCCTGTTTTGTAATACCTGAGGCAAACTTATTTGGGTCAAAGGCAGGTCTACTGACCAATGCTATTACACCCCCTGTCTTGGGGTCAACAACAATACAACCTCCTCTTCTGTTCTCAAGGGCCTTATCTATAACAGCCTGAATATCCAGGTCAACATTGAGATATATGCTGTTCCCCGGGACAGGGTCTTTTTGTTCAAGGGTCCTGACCTCCCTGCCCCTTGAATCAACCTCAACGCGTTTCTCTCCGTCAATGCCCCTCAGGTATGCCTCATATGCCTTCTCCAGGCCGTATTTGCCTATATAGTCCCCCGGTGAATAGTCCTTGTATTCCTTTTTTTTAAGCTCATCATCGCTTATCTCTGATACATAACCTATCATATGGGCAAACATCTTGCCGTAATGATAAAATCTCTTTGGTTCTATCTGGATGTTGACACCGGGCAGATATACCCTGTTTGCCTCGATCTTTGCCACATCATCCATGGATATATCTGATTTTATCTTCACAGGGAAGGATGGTGGAAGGCCCTTGGCAGCCTCTAATCTTTCCATTATCTCTTCTTTGCTGATATTTAAAAGCGATACCAGGCCATCAATGGTCTGGTCAAAGTTTTTTATATCTTCATGGGTTATGTAGATATTAAAAGAGGGCCTTGTATCGGCAAGTATCCTCCCTTTCCTGTCATAGATTACGCCCCTTGGCGCCACAACCTTTTTGATTCTTATACGATTTTGTTCTGAAAGCCTCTTCATCTCCGACCCCCTCATTATCTGGAGGTCCCAGAGCCTGACGAGGAGTATGATTAAGATTAATACAAGTATACGTTTAGTCCACGTATATTTGCTATCAACTATTGTGTTGCCATCTTTGATAAAACGTTCCAATATCGCCCTTTTGCCTTAATCAATCTTGTTCCCTTACGAGGTATCTTTTGTTAAGAAACCCTATAAAGGAGAATATAAAAATAGATACAAAGCCTGTAAATACAGCATTGGGTGCCATAAAAAACAGGATATTCAAGACATTCCCTGACTCTCCCTTTGACAGCCATTTAAGAAGTATATAGATAAAGGATTCGCATATAACAGCCCCTGTGCATATATATGAAAAGCTGTATCTTGAGTTTATATATAACTTATTCTTAAAAAATAAGGCAATGAGGAATATGATTATCTTTGTAAATATCATAGAGCCCCCAGGGGAGTTGGAGAGTATCTCCTGGGCCATACCCATGGCAACAGATGTGGCAAGGGCTGCCTGGGGTGAGAGAAAGAATGCATTATAGACAACAAAGGGAATGGTAACATCGGGCTTTAAAAACTCTGCAGGTATAAAAGAAAGAAAAGAGGATTCAATTATGGCGAACAAAAAGCCTATAAGGATATATACAGATGCCTTCATCTCTTTTTTAAAACCAATACCTCTTCCAGCCTCTTGAAGTTGTTATAGGGCATGACATCTATATCATAGAATATCCCTGCCTTGTTTTTGTTGATGGCTATTACAATACCTGTAGGTATACCCTTTGGATATATACTGTCCTTGCCGGATGTGACAAGCCTGTCTCCCACCTCTATCTCATCATTTTTTGTTATATATTTTAATTTCAGGACTGTATGGCCTGTCCCTTCAATTATCCCTCTTGTATCCCTGCCTTCTATGTTTACATCAACAGAAGAGTTGGTATCATTTATGACCATGACCTTGGAATGCCATTTATTGACCTCTACCACCTGTCCCACAACACCTTTTGGCGTAATAACAGGCATCTTTTCCTTTATACCCTGGTCCCTCCCTCTGTCTATAATGATACACTTAAACCAGTTCTTAAGGTCCTCACCTATTACCCTTGCAACAACTGATGCACCTGGATTAGATTCGGTGAGCCTTAGTATTGTCTTGAGTCTTTTGTTCTCATGTTCCAGCTCCGGTATCTTCTGGTTTTCAAGCTCAAGCTCGTCTATCTTTTTCTTCAGGGCATAATTTTCTTTTTTTGCATCTATGAGATTAATATAGGTGTTGTAGAGATATTTGATGCCTGTATAGGGCTTACCAAGTACTTTTAATACAGGACCTGTTATCTCACCGCAAAATACTTTTATCTTTGAATAATTGTTTAAAAAGACAGGTGTCCCGGTGAAGATAAAAAAGGATATGACAAGCATGAGTATTGCAATAATGATAACGACTAAAGGGGTCTTCAATTTCTATATGTTAAAAATATGTTGCTATCACTGCTGTCCAAAATACCACAAATTCACTAATCACCTCCAATAAAATCAGCTTGTTGGACGGATAAAATCTCATATTTAAAATCAGGTTGGTTCAATAGTTGTTTATTATAATGCATTCTGCTGTCCAGGTTATTTAAACTCCAGCATAAGCTGTTCTCCCCTCGGCACAATTGCAGCTACTTCAAAGGGTTTATTCAGCCATTCCCATAAATCCCTGTAGGTAAAGAGATTATATCTGAGCATTGCAACAAGATTTGATAGCGACCAGTTAAACTGTGATTTGAACTTAAGATATTTCAATAGCAGGATGGCAATCAATGCTGTCCAGATCTGAATCAGAAGGGCGTTTTTTGATGTCCCCACAAAGGTCTTTATCTTGAGGTTCTGTTTGAGTGTTTTAAAGAATATCTCTATCTGCCAGCGGTCTTTATATATAGCGGATATGGTGGTGGCACCAAAGGCCAGGTGGTTGGTGAGAAGGACAATGATCTCTTTCTTGTCTTCGTCCCATATCTCTATTCTTCTTAAGACGCCAGAACACTTCTTCCTGGAGTAATACCCTTCAAACTCTATGAGCTCATCTTTTATGATGTTTCTATGTTTCGGGACAGGTCTTTCCTCAACTACTTTAAAAACAGCATTGTCCTTTTGCCTGGTAACAAAATATACACCGTCATCGGTCCACTGTGAGAACATACCGTAATCCGTATACCCCCTGTCTATGACGACAATGGATCCAGGTGCAAAATGAAGTTTCTGCGCAATCCTTACTTCATGGATATTACCTTCAGTGATGTTGGCAAAGACAGGAAGATATCCTTCGTGGTCTAAAAGAAGGTGGAGTTTAACAGCACCCTTGGTCTTCCTATAAGTTGCCCAGTCAAAGATGGAAAGACAAAGGTCAATTACCGATGCGTCAAGACTGTAAAGTTTGTTTTTGAAACGGAACTTCTTTTTACCCTTTGTCAGAGGTTTGCATTTACCTAAAAGCTGGTAGAATGTTTTTTCATATAGCTGCCAGGGTCTGTGCTCGTTGGCATAGGATAGGGTAGAGCGTGAAGGGGCATCCTTTATTCCTAAATGTTTTACCTTGCCCAGACAGGTTGCCAATCCTCCACAGATTTCTCTTAAAGAATGGGCCTGTCCCAATTGACAGAAAAGCATGGCAACTAACTGCTCCCAGCAGGTAAATCCTTTTGCCTTCTTTTGTGCTTTTGTCTCAATCACTGCGTTATGGAAGTCAATCTTAGAAAATATTTGTAGAATCTGGCCGAATATACTGCTAAACTTATTCATGGGTGCCTCCTTTCGGGTTATGTTTGTTATGACTACTTCAAATTTTACCTGATTGGGGCATCCTGTTAAAGTCTATTTTGGACAAGAGTGTGTTGCTATCTCTTTTAACAGGTCTACCTCATCGAGGGCCTTACCAGACCCTTCCACAACAGCAGTGAGGGGATTCTCTGCAATTATTACCGGGAGTCTTGTAACCTCTTTTATGAGAAGGTCAAGGTTTCTCAGCAATGCACCGCCACCGCTTATTACAATCCCTTTATCAACTATATCCGAGGCAAGTTCAGGTGGGGTCCTCTCCAGTGCTATCCTCACTGCCTCTACAATGGCATTTACAGGCTCTGTAATAGCCTCCCTCACCTCTTTTGAGGATATCTCAAGGGTCTTGGGAATACCGCCTACCAGGTCTCTCCCCTTGATCTCCATAACAAGCTCCTCTTCGTCAGGGCTTGGATAGGCTGAACCTACCTGTATCTTAATGAGCTCTGCTGTCCTTTCTCCGATGAGGAGGTTATATTTTCTTTTCACATACTGTATTATTGCCTCATCTATCTTATCCCCTGCCACCCTCACAGAGTTACAGTAAACAATCCCGGCAAGGCTTATCACCGCCACCTCTGTTGTCCCGCCGCCTATATCCACTATCATGTTACCGCTTGGTTCTGTAATGGGCAGTCCCACACCGATAGCTGCTGCCATGGGCTCTTCTATCAGATAAACCTCCCTTGCGCCAGCAGACTCTGCTGACTCCTTGACTGCCCTTTTTTCAACAGGTGTTATGCCTGATGGGATAGAGATGACTATCCTTGGTCTTGCATAGGATTTCTTGTTGTGGATCCTCTGAATAAAATATTTCAACATTGCCTCTGTTATCTCAAAATCTGCAATTACACCGTCCTTGAGGGGTCGAATGGCTGTTATATTGCCCGGGGTCTTGCCGAGCATCTTTTTTGCCTCTTCGCCTACTGCTATGACTTTTTTTGCACCCTTGGAGTCCCTGTGGACAGCCACGACAGATGGCTCATTGGATACAATGCCCCTTCCTTTTACATAAACAAGTGTATTTGCAGTCCCGAGGTCAATGGCCAGGTCTTTTGACATAATGCCTAATAATGATTCAAACATTTAATTTCATCCCTTCATTTTCATTATGGATTAAATCTATTGAAAAAGCTGTCTTAATATACTATTTTAGAGTTTCAAAATCAATAAGGCAGGGTGAGAGAATGTTAAGATTTATGAGAAGGCATGCAACAGGTTTTTTAATAAAGGCCCTTTTCGGTGTTATTATTGTTGTTTTCATATTCTGGGGTGTAGGCTCTTTCAGGGAGAGGGAGAAGGTTGTAGCAGAGGTAGGGCCTTATAAAATCTATTATACAGAATACGCAGACACCTATAACAGATTCCTTAATATCTACAAGATGTTATATAAGGACAGCCTTGATGAGAATATCCTGAAATCTCTAAAAATCAAGGAAAAGGTGATGGATGAACTGACGGATAAATATGTCATGCTCATCAATGCCAAAGAAATGGGTATCCATGTATATGATAAAGAATTGAATGATTACATAACAGGGATGAATGCCTTTAAGAGGGATGGCCGATTTAGCCAGAAGGTATATGAAGAGATATTAAGAAGACACAATCTTGACCCAAAAAGGTTTGAAGAGGGCGAGAGGGCATCCATCATTGCATCAAGATTTATAAATATCATCACAGACAATGGTGTCTTTATGACAGATAACGACCTATGGAAGGCCTATATAGATGAGAAGGGAAAGATTGAACTGTCCTATGCGGTATTTGACCCAAAGGACTACACAGGTAAGGTAAACATCACAGATAAGGAGATAGAAGAACTGTATGAAAAGGAAAAGCAATCCTTCAAAAATGAGAATGCCTACAGACTGAAATATATAGTAATTGATGAAAAATCAGGTCTAAAGGATGATGCAGTATATATGGACCTCCTTAAGGGAGGTGATATGGATGCCTATGCGAGGAAAAACGGACTGACTGTTGTTGATTTAGGGGATATCAGAGAGGGCGAACTCCTCAAGAGGTTTGGCCATCTTCGGGCAGGAGACTGGATAAAGGATCTGAAAAAGGGCGATGTAACACTACCAATAAGAGAGGGCACAAGGTCATATATATTTAAACTCATTGATGTTGAGGCAGGCAGGCCATTTGACAAGGCAACTGCCTTGAATATAATCAAAGACAGGATTGCAAAGGAAAAGGCAAAGGGATATGCCAGGGCACTGGCAGAGGATGCAATAGCAAAAAAAGCCTTTAAAGAAGCCAAGACTACAGGTTTTATATCAAGGCGCTCTTTCTCCATCTCAGGTATAGGCCCTATACCCCAGGAACACCTTGGTGTCTTTTCTCTCTCTGAGAAAAACCCTGTATATAATAAACCCATAGAGATTTCCGGCAGGTATTATATATTTTCATATAGAGACGAGAAACTCCCTGATAAAAAGGAATGGGAAAACGAGAAGGAGCAGTTCAGGAGGTTTCTTGCCACAAAAAAGGGTGAGGAATTAGTGAAATCGCTGCTTCTGGAATTGAAGAGAAAGGAAAAGATAAAGATACACGGGCCAGAGGTTTAAAAATAGGCAGGAGATAAAAGGTTGAATACAGGAATAACGCCCAAGATAGTAAAAAAGGTATATAAATGATGCTGCCAGGATTAAAAAGCTATACTTTAAGGCCTTGAGCACAGAGCCCTGAAGGGTTTTTTATTCACATAGTTGTTATTCAAAATGTAGTCTGGACTTATATTTATGATAATACTGGGTATAGATACATCCTGCGATGATACATCAATGGCATTATTAGAGGGCAAAAACAAGGTCCTTTCCAGTGTTGTATCGAGCCAGGCAGATCTCCACAGCATTTTCGGGGGTGTTGTCCCGGAGATTGCATCGAGAAGACATGTGGAATTAATAGATGGCATATACAGGAATGCCATCTCTAAGGCCGGGGTATGGCCACATGAGATAGATGCCATATCTGTAACAAATGGCCCGGGGCTCATTGGGTCTGTCCTTGTGGGGCTTTGTTTTGCAAAAGGACTTGCCATAAGCCTGAAAAAGCCCCTAATAGGGATAAATCATGTAGAGGCCCATGTTATGAGTATATTTCTGGAGGGGGATGTAGAGTTCCCATTTTTGGGTCTCGTGGTATCAGGTGGACACACAACCATAATGCTTGTCCATGAGCCATGTGTATATGAGGTAATAGGGAGCACAAGGGATGATGCAGCAGGAGAGGCCTTTGATAAGGTGGCAAAGTTTCTCGGGATCGGTTATCCTGGTGGTCAGGTCATAGAGAGGCTGTCAAGGTCAGGTAAAGGGGATTTTGTCATGTTTCCCAGACCCATGGCAGAGGAGGATAACCTTGATTTCAGCTTTAGCGGTCTTAAGACAGCCTTTATAAACTGGACAAGGAAAAACAGGTTAACAGAGGACAATTTAGCTGATGTCCTGGCATCCTTTCAGGAGGCAGTATTTGATAGCCTTCTGAGAAAGATATTAAAGGCTATAAAGAGGTTCAATATAAAAAGGGTTGTTGTTGGTGGCGGTGTAGCTGCAAACTCAAGGCTCAGGGAGATATTTAGAGAAAAATGTGGTGATGAAGGTATCCATGTATATTTTCCATCCCCGATTAATTGCACGGATAATGCCGCCATGGTTGCAGTAACAGGTTATTTTTATTTTGAAAGAGGCATACTCTCCCCCCTTGATATGAAAGGCATCTCAAGGATGATGATAAAGGTTTAAGCGCAGGGAGATATGGATGCTAAAAAAATATCTCTCCCAGCATCTTATCAAAGACAGAAACATACTTAAAAAGATGGTGAGGTTGTCAGGCATTGGAGGGGATGATGTTATCGTGGAGATAGGTGCAGGCCATGGCGACCTGACAGGGTGTCTGTGCGAGGCCGCAGGTGTTGTCTATGCCATAGAGATAGACAGGACATTTGATAGATACCTGGAGCCATTAAAGGGAAGATATAGTAATCTTAGGCTGATATTCTGTGATTTCCTTGAGACAGACCTTCGATATTTTTCCCGTGAGTCAGAGGGTAAAAAGATAAAGGTCTTCGGCAATATACCTTATAAGATAACAGCGCCTATTATCTTTAAGGTCATCGCTGAGAGAGATGTGGTAGATAGTGCATTTATGACAGTTCAGAAAGAGATAGGGGAGAGGATACTGGCAAGACCGGCAAGCAGGGCATACGGCGCTGTCTCTGTTATCTGTCAGCTTTTGGCAGATGTAAAGATACTCCTTAGATTAAAGGCCTCTGTATTTGTCCCGGCGCCCAAGGTAGACAGCATCTTCTTTTCTATGGTATTGAAAAAGGATTGCGAATTTATAAAAGACAGTTTTATAAGGTTTGTAAGGTTATGTTTCGAGAACAAGAGAAAATATATGAAAAATACCCTTATGAGGCATTACAACAAAGAAAAGGTCTATTTGCTCTACGATGAGATGGGGTTGTCGTATAATATACGGGCAGAGGAGATAGAGCCAGAGAGATTTATTGAGATGTACAGGTTTTTACATGGATAAAATTATAGGATTCACAACAACAATACCATCTGAGATACTATTTGCAGGTGGTTACACGCCCTGTGACCTGAACAATATATTTATAACAGACCCAGAACCCATGCATTTTATAGAAAAGGCAGAGAGAGATGGCTTTCCCAAGAGCATGTGCAACTGGATAAAGGGTATCTACGGCGTTTTAATGGAGAGGGATATAGATAGTGTTATAGCGGTTATGGAGGGTGACTGCAGCAACACCCAGGCCCTTGCAGAGATACTCCAGTTTAAGGGTATCCGTGTAATACCCTTTTCTTATCCCTATGACAGAGACAGGGATGTTTTAAGGCGGGAGATAGAAAAACTAATGACTATATGCGGTGTAGATTATGAAGGGCTCAAGTCAACGGAGAAAGGGATAGAGGATGTAAGGGAGAGACTCCGGGAGATAGACAGGATGACATGGGAGGACATGGTCGTTACCGGGTATGAAAATCACCTGTGGCTTGTGAGGTCCTCGGATATGCTGGGCGATTATGGGCTATACAACAGAATGGCACAGGGATTCATAGATGAGGCAAAAAAAAGAAGACCCATAGACGGTGTAAGGATAGGTTTTATAGGTGTCCCGCCAATTGTAACTGACCTTTATCAGTTTATCGAGGATATAGGCGGGCATGTGGTCTACAATGAGACCCAGAGACAGTTCAGCATGCCCTTTATGGAACTTGATATAGTTGAGCGCTATCGCAGCTATACATATCCCTATGGCATATTTTCAAGGCTCAATGACATAAAGACAGAGATAAAAAAAAGGGACATAAAAGGTATTATCCACTATGTCCAGGCATTCTGCTACAGGGTAATGGAGGATGTAATACTCAGGCAGGTCCTTGACTGCCCTATACTTACCATAGAGGGTGAACTGCCAAGGCCGTTAGATGCAAGGCTGAGGTTGAGGCTTGAGGCGTTCGTAGAGATGCTCAAGGGCCAGGGATGATAGATATGGAAAAGACAAAGAGATTTATGGTAAGGCGTGAGATGATAGGTTTTTTAAAATCCATCCTTGAATCCTACGAAGATGTGGGCATATTAACTGTAGTGGATGGTGATACAGGGCTTATAGAGATTATATACCCGGTTTTCTTTGAAGAAGACATCATGGGTATTATGAAGGATATGGCAAATTATGGTATTGATTACAGGGAGGTAGATTGATATGTTCAATGCCCAGGGTATTATAAGGGTGCTTTTAGGAGACAGGGGCATCTACGCAGATATATTTGCAGAAGAGAGACAGTATACGAGGATTCAGCTTGAATCATCTCGTTTTGAAAAGATAGAGAAGGGTGTGGATAAGGGGGTGGGCTTGAGGACTATCTTACCCTGGAAGACATTTTTTGCCTCTACAAACTCTTTTGAGGATTCCCATCTCATGGGATTGTCAAAGGAGCTAAAAGGGTCTTTGAAAGAAGACAGCGGCAGACAGATAAAAGACTTCATACCTGTTACAGCACAGTATCCATTTTCATTAAAGATTGACCCCAGGGATGTGGAACTCAGACAGAAGCTCCAGATGGTCAAAAAGATAGATGATATGGCAAGGGCTATGGAAAAAAGGATAAGACAGGTGAGGGTCATATACCTGGATACTGAACAGGATGTCAGCATTTTCAACAGCGAAGGTATGGCGGTAGGGGATAAAAGGAGACAGGTGGTATTGAATATGACCGTTGTAGGGGAGGAAAGGGGTGAGTTACAGACAGCCTATGAGGCCATGGGCGGTTTCTATGGCTTTGAATTCTTTACAGAGGAGAGGATAGAGGACTTTGTCCAGAGAACTGTCAGGAGGTTATCAGGGCTTCTCGGGGCAAGGGAGGCACCTATGGGGATAAAGACCGTTGTCCTATCTTCACAGGCAGGGGGGACAATGATACACGAGGCCATTGGCCATGGACTTGAGGCAGACCTGGCCATGGAGGGTATGTCATGCTACAAGGGTATGATAGGTAAGAGGATTGCATCGGAGCTCATAGATGTAGTAGATGACAAGACCATCCCGAATATGAGGGGTACATATGCATTTGATGACGAGGGCGTGCCTTCAGAGAGGACTGTACTTGTAGAGGCCGGTGTCCTGAAGAATTATCTCTTTGACAGATTCCATGCCATGAAATACAATGCAAAACCTACAGGCAATGGAAGGCGGGAGTCGTATAGGTTCAGGCCCATTCCCAGGATGTCTAACACCATGATACTCCCCGGGAAAGACAGGCCAGATGATATCATTGCATCTGTAGATGATGGAGTATACGTTGTTAAGATGGGTGGCGGTCAGGTGGATACTGTAAGAGGGGACTTTGTCTTTGAGATCTCCGAGGGCTACCTTATAGATAAGGGAAAGGTGGGCGATATGATAAAGAATGCAACCATGATGGGCAACGGCATGACAGTCCTCAGAGAGATAGATATGGTGGGAGACGATATAGGCTTTGGTATAGGGACGTGCGGAAAAGAGGGTCAGGGCGTCCCGGTTTCAGATGCCCAGCCAACCTTAAGGATACCAAGGATTGTGGTAGGAGGTAGACAGGCTTAGGGGCTATCCAAACACCCTCTCGAATATAGTGTCTACATACCTGAAATAGTGGCTGATATCCGTTATCTCGTTTATCTCTTTCTCATCCAGGTATCTTCTTAGCCCTGGGTCTTTAAGAAGTTCTTCTTTAAAATCCAGGCCCTTCTCAAAGCACCTCATTGCTACACCCTGGGTCAGCCTGTATGCCTCCTGCCTTGTGAGCCCTTTCATTATAAGACTCAGAAGCACAGCCTCTGAATGATACAGGCCCTTTGTTATCTCGAGATTTTTTTCCATCCTCTCTGGATAGATAATGAGGTTTTTATACATATTCTTGATACGCTCAAGCATATAGTCCAGGAGTATCGTGGCATCCGGTGCAATGACCCTCTCTACAGAGGAATGGCTTATATCCCTTTCATGCCATAGGGGTATGTTTTCCAGGCTTGATAGGGCATAACCCCGTATCAGCCTTGCAAGACCGCATAGATTCTCCGATGCAATGGGGTTTCTCTTATGGGGCATGGCAGATGAGCCGGTTTGACCTTTTTGAAAATACTCCTCTGCCTCCCCCACCTCTGTCCTCTGGAGGTTTCTTATCTCCAGGGCCATCTTTTCTATGGAAGAGGCAATTATGGAGAGGGTTGTAAAAAACTCTGCATAATAGTCCCTGGGAATAATCTGGGTGGAGATAGGTGCAGGCTTTAGACCCAATCTCTCACAGACATATGACTCAATGGATGGCTGGACATGGGCGAACGTCCCTACTGCCCCTGATATCTTTCCATAGCTTATCCCATCCCTTGCCTTTTCCATCCTCTCGAGGTTTCTCTTCATCTCATGGTAGAAATGGGCCATCTTGAGGCCAAATGTAATAGGTTCGGCATGGATACCATGGGTCCTGCCTATCATGGGTGTGTCTTTATATCTTATGGCAGTTTCTTTTAAGACCTCCATAAATGCCTTTATATCATCTATAAGGATCCCTGAGGCCTCTTTTAGAAGGAGTGAGAATGAGGTGTCCAGTATGTCAGAAGAGGTTACACCCATGTGGACGTATTTTGAAGAAGGGCCTATATATTCAGAGATACACTCTATAAAGGCAACAACATCATGGCGTGTCCTTGCCTCTATCTCCTGGATCCTGGCAATGGAAAAGCCTGCCTTCTCTTTGATATTTTTCAGGTCTTCCTCCGGGATTATGCCCAGTTTTGCATATGCCTCGCATATAAGGACCTCTATCTCAAGCCACTTCCTGAATTTGTTTTCCTCTTCCCATATATCCGTCATCCTTTTTAGAGAATATCGCTTTATCATGGGTCTAATATTACATGAGGTCATATCCTTTGTCAATTATGAAAAAATAACACCCAAAAATGTTTGACCCTTTTAAAATCCTGTGTTATTCTCAATTAAAATAAGAGCTGGGCCTGTTCTAAGACTCGCTGTTTACAAATAAACCAATTTAGAGGGGAGGTATACATGTCAACGATATACGATGTATTTGCCAGGGAGGTGCTCGACAGCAGGGGTAACCCTACTATTGAGGTGGATGTAATACTTGAGAGCGGTTATATGGGAAGGGCTATTGTCCCATCAGGGGCATCAACAGGTGAGAGAGAGGCGCTGGAGCTAAGGGACGGGGATGCAAAAAGATATAAAGGCAAGGGCGTTAAGAAGGCTGTAGAAAATGTAAACGATATCATAGGTCCAAAGATAGAGGGCCTTGATGCCTTAGACCAGGTATACATTGATAATTATCTGATAGAACTCGATGGCACAGATAATAAGAGCAACCTCGGTGCCAATGCAACCCTTGCTGTATCCATGGCAGTGGCAAGGGCAGCAGCAGATTTCCTTGGCCTGCCCCTTTATCGCTATCTTGGCGGTGTCCATGCAAGGGAACTGCCTGTCCCTATGATGAATGTCATAAATGGAGGTGCCCATGCCCAGAACTCCCTTGATGCCCAGGAGTTTATGATTGTCCCTGCCGGGGCAGACTGTTTTAAAGAGGCCATAAGGATGGGTGTCGAGACATTCCATACACTAAAAGGGGTGTTAAAGGATAAGGGCTTTGCCACAGGTGTAGGGGATGAGGGTGGATTTGCCCCCCAGCTGAAGAATACACGAGAGGCCCTTGATATGCTCATGGTTGCCATAGAAAAGGCAGGCTATAAACCAGGAGAGGATATATGGATTGCCCTTGACCCTGCTGCCAGTGAGTTCTACAAGAAAAATAAATATCATATAGACGGCAACAAATGGACAAACGACAAGATGGTGGACTTTTATGAATCCTTGATAAACGAATACCCCATCATATCCATAGAGGACGGTCTTGCACAGAACGACTGGGAGGGCTGGAAAAAACTCACCCAGAGGTGTGCATCAAGGATACAGGTCGTGGGCGATGATATATTCGTTACAAACCCCAAGATATTTGCCGAGGGCATAGAGAAGGGCATAGCCAACAGTATTCTCATAAAACTGAACCAGATAGGCACGGTTACAGAGACCCTGACAACCATAGAGATGGCAAAGAGGGCAGGCTATACATGTGTCATATCCCACAGGTCAGGGGAGACAGAAGACACATTCATTGCAGACCTTGCCGTGGCAACAAATGTGGGACAGATAAAGACAGGCTCGGCATCAAGGAGCGAGAGGATAGCAAAATATAATCAGCTCATGAGGATAGAAGAGGAGCTTGGTGATGCCGCAGTATTCGGTGGGAGAAAGGTGTTTTATAGCATAAGATGAAGTCATATAAGCTAAAATACGGCAACACATACCAGTCCTTTGAACTCCCATCACAGTGGGATTCAGAGATATTAACCTATAGAGAACCAGGGCCTCTACCTGCTCAAGAGGCCCTGATTAATTCACTTAAAAACCCCATTGATGCAAAACCCCTGGATATCTGGTTAAAGGATTTCAAGAAAATTCTCATAATCTGTCCTGATATTACAAGGTATTCCGGGCTTGACTATCTATTGCCTCTTATCTACGAGAGATTTTTAAGGGATAAGGATTTAAGGGTTATCTTTGCCTTGGGCAACCATAGAAAGCAGACCGATGAAGAGAGGATGGGTATTATATCAGAGACACTATTTAAGATTATCCCTAATGTAGACCACGACTGCTTTGACCCGGATGCCTTAAGTTTTTTCGGCAGGACATCTTCCGGTCTTGAGGTGTTGTTAAACAAGATGCTCGTAGAGACAGATGCCGCTATTGTCACCGGCTCTATAAACTTTCATTACCTTGCAGGCTTTGGCGGTGGCAGAAAATCCATCTTCCCCGGTATTGCAGGATACGAGACCATACTGGGTATCCACAGTAAGGTATTTAACAGAGACAAACCAGGCAAGCATGAAAAGGCAAAATCAGGTATACTCAAGGGCAACCCCATGCACGAAGAGATTATGGAGGGCATAGCGCTTATCAGGACACCCATGTTTCTCATAAACACCGTGATAGATGATAAGAAAAACCTCTTAAATATATTTAGCGGTGATCTAAGGACTGCCCATGAGACGGGTTGTGCCTGGTATCTTGAACATTTCGGGGTAAGGGTGAGACAAAAGGCAGATATAGTTATCGTAAGCTCTGGGGGATTTCCCAAGGATATAAACTTTATACAGACACACAAGGCAATAGAACACGGGCTCAATGCTGTTTCTGAGAATGGTTATATGATAGTGGTGGGCAGGTGTGAGGATGGCCTCGGTAATGCAGATTTTTTGAGGTGGTTCGAATATCCCACCATTGAGGATATGGAGCCCCATGTCCGAACAAGCGACAAGGTCTATAGCCAGACAGCGTATGCAACAAGGCTTAAGGCACGATATTGCAACATAATCCTTGTATCTGATTTAGATGGGGAGATGGTAAAAAAGATGGGTATTACCCCGGCAAGGACAGTCCAGGAGGCGATAGATTCCATAAGGCATGCGATAGGGCCGAAAAAAAGACCCTTATGTTATATAATCCCCAATGGTTCTAATATGTTAGTTCAATAAGGGAGGATACGATGGAGTGCATAGTAGAAAAGAATAAGGCATCATGCACATGTACATACGAACCATGTAGCAGAAAGGGTAAGTGTTGTGAGTGCGTGGCATACCACAGGAGCAAAAAGCAGATCCCCGGGTGTTTTTTCACCAGAGAGGGTGAGGCCACCTACGACCGCTCTTTTAGAAGATTTATAATGGAAAACAAGTAGTAAGGCAGTTGATTAGAAGATTGGATGATTGGAGGCTTAGCTAACCTTCCAATCTCCAAATTCAGCCTCTAACCTCCAACCTCTAACCCCCAACCCTTTGTGACCCTCTGCCCATTTAATCCCCTCTCTTTATTTTTGATTTTTATTCAGGTAATCAATACAAAAATTGAGCACTTCCTCTCAAGGAAGTTTCCTTGCCTTCATGGAGTTTATATAATCAGCAACCTTTGCATAACACCTATCACCCATGATTTTTCCTTTTTCAACCTGTTTAATCGGTATTATTGTTGTTATTACAACCCATATATATGCGTATTCACTATATATTTGGGGATGAGTCTCATAGAGGTTTTTTAAAGATTTTTGCAATATGACTGTCCAATAAAAGAGAGATAAGGTATGCCGTTGAATAGTCTTTTTTCAATAGATGCTCTTTGTCATGCTGGTAATGTCTGAAGCATATATAAAAGGATATTATGGATAAAAAAATAAAGAATGCGATACCTATAAGAACTATGCTGCTTTGTTCTAAAATCCATGGATACACCTGATGATTCTTCTCAAACATATAAAAAGCCCCTCTCTATAAACCCATGGAGCATGGGCCATATCTCCATTTTAGCCCAACCATAAAAAAAGTCAATAAGGTTTTGATATTTGCTCATATGCTGTGTATTCTATGAGTTATTCTGGTGTCTTGCTTTTCTTTTCATATCCCCCGATGCAGGGCCATGGATTATTGCAATCTCTGTATTTGTCTGTACATGCATACTGGATTTATGCAGCTTTGGTATCCCTCTTTTTTTGAATTCTTAAGGAGCTTTTTTATCGGCAGGAGATACTGGGGACAACTTTTGCTTGGTCTAATTTTTTGTATTATTTTATAAGAAGCCTTATTTGGTTGGTATGTGATGATAAAATTTCAAAAAGCATTGAGGTCAACTTGAATATATGCCCTGAATCTTTTCCGATAAAAACATATCTTTAAATTCCATCTCCATAAATGTTATAAATTAATCCCATGAAGAAAATCATAGTAGACATAGACAATACCCTGTGGCATTTTGCTTCTATCCTGTATGAAAGGATGAAAGAGATAAATCCTCAAATAACACAGCCCTCAGAATGGCATGACTACTTTTTCTGGAGGTCCTATCTCACCCCTAAAGAATTCTATAAGGTAATTAAAGGCATACACAGGGACCAGGAGATGTTTATCCCTTATCCTGATGCAGAATTGTTTTTATCCTCCCTTAAAGATATGGGGTTTCACATAACCATTGCAAGCCACAGGGAAAAAGAGACATTGCACGCCACAGTTAACTGGCTCAACAGATATAATCTTGTCTTTGATGAGGTTCATCTAAGCTACGACAAATCTGTCCTTTTGGATAATTGCATATCCGTTATCGATGACAGCCCTATCATACTTGAGAAGGCAGCTAATTCAGGTATAATATGCTGTGGTCTTAAAATGCCCTGGAATGATAATGGTATCTATAATGTATTTGAAACCCTTACAGAGATACTTCATTATCTTAGAGCTAAGAAACTCCATGAGGCCAAATAGTTCTTTGTTTATATTTGACCGTAAACCTAATACATTTATTATGGGCATTATAGATAGATTCGAAATTCTTTTAAAGAGCCTGCAAGTTTCTATACACCTTATACACTCTGCTGAATACACGCATCCCTGGCCACTATCATGACCATCTTCTTTTATCTAAAGGGGGTTCAAGGATGTGCCCCATATTTTGAGACCTTTTTCAAAGGCCTTAAAAAAAATACTCACTAAAGACATACTTACTGAGCTAATCAATTCAAATGGAATAACTCAAAGATATGGCAATTGTGGTTAAAGATTAAAAAACAATGTCAGGCATAATCATATATATCTTGTTTGTGGTTTTGTTGCGAGCAGCTCTGCAATTCTGATTTGAATATACTAAAAAACATGGTTGGAGTGATCCAAACCAAATACATATGAGGATATTTTCTACTTCTCAATCAAAATGGGTAAGTTATTGTTAATAATACAGAAATTTTTTTTATATTTTTTTTAAAATTTTTACTTGACATAATTTTTTATATTTTTTAAATATTAGACCAATTAAATATTTTAACAATTCAGGAGGGGGCCTTGAATATCGCAACAAATTTAGAGAGATCAGCTTTTTATTTTTCAGAAAATCCGGCATTATGTCAAAATGATAAATTGATATCATATAAAACCTTTAATGATATGTCTAATCGTATAGCTACTGGTTTAATTGAAATGGGTTTAAAACCCGGTGAGCATGTTGGAATATGTTACCCCAACTCAATCGAATGGCTTGTGTTCTATTTCGGTATTTTGAAGGCCGGTGCCGTGGCCGTAACCTATGCCTATGCATTGAACAAAGATGAGTTAATCTTTCTTACCAATCATTCAAAACCAAAATTTCTTTTGACAACTGAAGATAAATTGCAAACTTTTGAAAATATAGGAGAATCTATAGGGTTGAAAAAAATAATAAGTGATAATGGCGGCTTCACCTTCAATTACCTTATGGAAAAAGGAAATCCAATATTTAAAGCTATTGATAGAGATAGAAATGACATTGCAGCAATACTATATACAGGGGGGACTACGGGGGCGCCAAAAGGAGTTATGTTAACCCATGAGAACATTAATACATCTGCCTATAATGTATCCTATAGTGAAAAATCCACAGAAAAAGATAGAGCTATATGCTTTCTGCCGTTAAATCATGTGTTCGGTCAAGTGCATATAATGAATGCCACCGTATTTAGTGCTGGCTGTCTTGAGATTCTTTCTGGTTTTGACCTTGATAAGATACTTTATCTCACTTCTCAGGGAAAAGTTACAAAATTATTTGCCGTTCCTACGATTTTTACACGTCTATTAAGTTTAGACGGATTGAAAGAAAAACTTGGAAGTATACGCTATTGCTTCTCTGCTGCCGCAAACCTCCCCCTTGAAATAGTAAAACAATGGAAAGAATCAACAGGGCTCAAAATTCATGAAGGATACGGAATGACAGAAACCGCATCTGCAGTAACTTTTAATCACTATTACCATCATGTGATTGGCTCAATAGGCACGCCTGTTCCCGGTGTTGAGGTCCAGATAAGAGACCTTAACGGAAACCTTCTGCCACCTTATAAAGAGGGAGAGATATGCATTAAGGGTCCAAATGTAATGAAAGGTTTTCTAAACAATCCAGAGGCGACAAAGGAGACATTCTGGGATAACGGATGGCTAAGATCAGGAGATATAGGGTACTCAGATGAAAACGGCTATTTTTATATTGTGGATAGATTAAAAGATATGATAATAACGGGGGGTGAGAATGTATATCCAAAAGAAGTAGAAGAGGCAATTTATCAAAGACAAGAAGTTCAAGAATGTGCGGTCATTGGACTGCCGGACAAAGAATGGGGCGAAAAGGTAGTTGCGGTAATTGTGCCTAAATCAAGTCATAATATTTCTCCTGATGAAATGAAGGCATTCTTAAAGACAAAATTAGCCCCATATAAGGTTCCCAAACAGTATATTGTAATGAATGAATTACCTAAAAGTGCCGCTGGCAAGATATTAAAAAGGGAATTGAAAAAAATAATTGTAGAAAAAAATAATTAAAAAATTACTATCTGTATAGATAGTAAAAAAACAAAAAGGAGGAGTAGGCATGAAAAAAAGATCTATGATGAATTTGGTTACCTTGGCAACGGTTTTTATCGTTTTGCTTTCTGCCACAAGTTTATTTGCAGACACTATGAAGCTCAGATTTGCACTATTGTGGCCACCCCAGCACCCTCACACAAAATTACTTACACAGTGGGGCAAAGACATAGAAAAGGCTACAAACGGAAGGATTATTGTAACAGCCTTCCCAAGCAATACCCTTTCTCCCCCCATGCAGGTCTTTGATAATACAGTGAAAGGCATTGTTGATATTGCTAGCACCCTTCTTGCGTATGCCCCTGGCAGGCTTCCACTTTCAGAAGTATTACAGCTTCCCCTTGGGTATAGAGACGGATACCAGGCAACAAAACTGGCAAATGCATATTATAAGAAATTTAAACCGAAAGAATTCGATGATGTAAAGGTGATGTTTCTCCACGGTGCTGCCCCTGGTTTCGTTTTTACCAAAAAGCCAATTAAATCCATTGAAGAAGTCAAAGGGCTAAGAATAAGGGCAAATGCAGAAAACATAGGGATAGTAAAGGCCATCGGTGCTGCCCCGGTTACGATGCCAGTAAGTGAGGCATACGATGCACTTTCGAGAGGTTTGGTTGACGGTACATTGTTTCCAATAGAGCCTTTACAGGGTTTTAAACTTGCAGAGGTTGTCAAAGCAGTATTAGAGAATTACGGTATATCCTATATGACATCATTTTATGTTATCATGAATAAAGATAAATGGAATAAAATTTCACCAGAAGACCAGAAGGCAATAGAAAAGCTAAATGAAGAGTATGCTGATAAAATCGGCAAACAGTGGGTAGAGCTTGATAATAAGGCAAAAGATTTTGCAAAGAGTAAGGGCGTAACATTTGTCAGTGTTAGCAAGGAAGAGGAAGAGGCCACAGCCAAAAAGATGAAGCCTGTGCTCGATGAATATCTAAAGATGACAAAATCTAAAGGTTTACCAGGTGAACAAGCCCTTAAATTTTGCCAGGATTATCTGAAACAGTATAAATAATTTTTAAAAAGAAAAGAGGGTTTAAAACCCTCTTTTCTTTTTTTGGCTTTAATTTAGGAGGGATAAATGAAACTATTTTTCTCAAGTATAGAATATATAACCCGTTTTATATATATTATTGCTGGCACTATTCTTTCGATGCTTGTACTACTTACCCTTTGCGATGTTATTTTAAGAAATTTTGGTCATCCCATTGCCGGGTCCATGGAGATAATCCAGTATGGTGGATGCGTTATCTTTTCTTTTTCTGTGCCATATGGAACCTTGCTCGGTGCTCAAGTGATTGTTGACATAATTACTGAGAGGTTAAAACCAAAAAACAAAAAAATAATAGAGATAATCACAAGGTGTATAGGCATAATCCTGTTTTTATTTATCGCTTATTATTTTTATAAATTCGGTATAGATATGGCACATTCGGGTGAACGGACCTCAAGCTTCAGAATACCCTATTACCCTTTTGCCTTTGTACTTTCCTTCAGTTTTTTAATGCAGAGTTTGACTATACTATATGACCTGATAAAAAAAGTTAAGGAGTAAAACAATGAGCGAAATGCAAATTGGAATATACATGATAGTACTGCTACTTATCTTGTTTTTAACAGGCCTTGAGATGGCCTATTGCATGATATTGGCAGGTTTTTTGGGTTTTTGGTATTTAATGGGTTTTCTGCCTGCAGCAAACCTTATAATTAAAGATTTTTTCGATACATTTACAACATACAGCTATACAGTGATTCCCCTTTTTATACTAATGGGTGAGTTTGCATCTCATTCGAATATTGCAAAAAGGCTTTATTCTGGTGCCCATAAATGGTTCGGTCATATCCCCGGTGGTCTTGCCATGACAACGATTGTTGGCGCAACGGCATTTAAGGCCATGTGTGGTTCCACATTGGCAACTGTCGGTACATTTTCTAACCTTGCTTTACCGGAAATGGATAGATACAGATACAGTAAAGAGCTTTCAACGGGAACGATTGCCTCGGTAAGCACTCTGGGCATGATATTGCCTCCAAGCACTGTACTTATAATCTATGGTCTCGAGGTCGAGCAATCAATCGGAAGGCTCTTTATAGCCGGCATTGTGCCCTCAATATTAATAGCCCTATTAATGATGATAGTAGTTACTGGATGGGTTATGATTAGACCGGAAATTGCCCCGAGGGCAGACAAGTCTTCATGGAAAGAAAGGCTTGCTGCAATACCTGAGGCATTATTGATATTGATTGTTTTTGGTATTGTCATCGGTGGAATGATAACAGGTTTTTTTAGCCCAACAGAGGCAGGAACCATAGGAACAGTTGCCATATTCATCCTTGCCCTTGTTAGAAAAGAAGTAAACAAGGTCATGTTTATAAATTCAATCAAGGCATCGCTCAAAACCTCTATAATGGTGCTTATGCTTATTGCTGGTTCAAATATCTTCGGACATTTTCTTGCAATCACTGAAATCCCCATGCAAGCCGCTGAGTGGGCATCGGGACTTCCATTGTCAGGCACCTTAATCATGATTGTTATAATAATTATCTATTTGCTGGGTGGCTCAATAATGGATGACCTTGCCTTCATGGTTCTTGCAACCCCCATCTTTTTCCCCACAGCTATTAAATTAGGTTATGACCCAATCTGGTTTGGCATATTAATATGCGTAACCCTTATGATAGGCGGCTTAATACCTCCTATAGCAATCTATGTATTCATTCTGGGAAATATAACAGGTCTTCCCTTTAAAACAATCTATAAAGGTGTTTTACCGTTTCTCTTATCTCTTGTGCTTGCTCTGATTATACTTTTTGTTTTTCCTGATATAGCTCTATGGCTACCTAATTTGTTGATGGGTAAGGGGTAAAAAATAAGTTAAATGGCTTAATTCATACATAACAATACCATAAACCCCGAATAGGAGGTATAACCACATGATGGATCGATGGA
>ERZ795051.149-NODE-149-length-109233-cov-8.064125_pt1 | contig 109233 bp, 89 predicted proteins | sample MGYA00375135_ERZ795051 | MGnify/ENA primary metagenome ERZ795051 (study PRJEB30180, sample SAMN05720222) | activated sludge metagenome | isolation source: Anaerobic digester | place: Japan | collected 2015-05-26 ... | reverse complement strand
CCCTCCGCACCGCCGAGGACACCGAGAACGCCGTCCTCGCCTATGAGAGGCTGCTCCAGGAGCTGCCCCGCGCCGACGCGCGGCGCTCCCAGGCCTACATGGGGCTGGCCATGCTCTACATCCAGAAGGGCGAGAGCCAGAAGGCGGCCGACATCTACCGCCGCCTGGCCGCCGACCGCACGCTGGGCGCCGCCTACCGGGCGTCGGCCTATCGCCAGCTCTTCGACCTCCAACGCCGCGTGGGCGAGCAGGCCGGCGTCATCCGCCTCGCCTACGACATCATCGCCGCCCAGCCCAGCGGCATCATCCAGTCGGGCAACGTCCTGGGCGAACTCGTGGACGCCTTCGTGGGCGAGGGGCGGGTGGACGAGGCCCTGGCCATGGCCAAGGCCCAGTGCCGTCTGGCCTACCTCACCGCCGCCACTCACGGCTATGCCGCGGGCGGTGGCGGCTGGGCGGCGGTCTCGCAGGACGCCATCTTCGCCGTCGTGCGCGCCCTGAAGGCCAAGGAGGGCAGCCTGTTGCCCGCCAACCGCTTCATCGCCTTCGTCGAGCACGGGCCCGAGGGGCCCGACGGCAAGCTCGGCACGGCCGACGACCTCCAGGACCCCACGGCCGCCTGTCGGCTGCCCGCCGACGCCGAACGCGACAAGGTCTTCGCCGCCGCCGCCCAGCGGTTCATCAGCGACCCCTACGAGCTGGGCTTCCTCTACCTGTGCTGGGACAAGCCGGCCGACGCCCTCCGCGCCTTCCGCCGGCACTACCTGGAGTCCGGCGAGGCCACGAAGCTCCAGCGCGCCGCCGTGCTCGTGGCCCAGGCCCTCCGCGCCATCGGCTGCCCCGAGGCCGACGTGGACGCGTTCTTCGACTACCAGACCTATGGCCCCAATGGCAAGGACGGCAAGCCGAACACCCCCGACGACCTGAAGGACCCGATCCTGGCTCTACCGAAATGAGACGCCTTTTCCCCATCCTGCTCGTGGCGGCCTCGCTGGCCCGCCCGCTCGCGGCGGCCGACTCGCCCGACCCCCTGGCCGAGGCGGGCGCCGCCGCCTATAAGCGCCAGTATCTCGCCGCCATCGCCAAGGCCGCCACGGTGGCCTCCGAACCCAAGGAGACCCCCGAGCGGCGCGGCAAGGCCTTCGAGCTGATCGCCCAGAGCTATCTCGAGGCAGGCTCCGCCTCCCTCGCCATTGCCGCCTACCACCAGGCCCTCGTGGCCCTCGGGCGCGACGACCCCAACGCCCTGCCCGCCTGGTGGCGCATCGCCGAGATCCACATCGCACGGCAGGAGCTTCACCAGGCCATCACCCACCTCGAGAAGGCCACGGCCGAGCTCGACCTGGCCAAGCTGCCGCCCGAGGCCCGCGTGAAGCTGCTCGCCACGCTGGCCGCCTGCCGCGAACAGGCGGGCCAGGCGCCCGCCGCCCTGGCCACGTACGAGCGGCTCTTCGCCCTGGCCCAGCCGGGCGATGCCCTGGGCGCCACCGTGGCCCGGGCCGCCCGCCTCTACGCCGAAACGCACCGCTTCGACAAGGCCATGGCCTGCCTCGAACGCCTCTACGGCAAGCTCGAGAGCGAGACCGTGATCGCCGAGGCGGCCAAGGCCTACCAGGAACTCGCCCAGAAGCTGCCCGCCGCCGGCCGCACCGAGGAGGCCGACGCCCTGGACCGCAAGATCCTCTCGCTCTTCGTGCGCAAGGAGCCCTCGACCGCGCGGGCGGCCCTGCTGCGCCTGATCGGCGGCGAGGACGACGCGGCCGCGCTCAAGCTCGCCGCCACCCTCCAGGAGAACGAACTCCGCCTGCTCGCGCACGACGAGGTGCTGGCCATCCTCACCCCCGCGGCCCTGCGCCTCGACCGCTGCGACGAGCTGGCGCGCCTGCTCACCCGCGCCATCCTGGCCGAGCCCTTCGACGAGACCGTGCCCTACGCCTGCTCGAAGGCCATCGTCGAGCTGCGCCTGCGCCAGGGCCGCCCCGACGACGCCGTGGCCGCCGCCTACGTGGCCTATGCCACCTGCGGCTTCGCCAGCTACGTGAGCCCCCAGAGCTTCGGGCGCGCGGTGGACCTCGTGGCCGACACCCTGCGGGCGCGCGACGGCCACCTCGTCTCCGGCAACGCCTTCCGCCTCTACCAGGTCCACGGGCCCGCCGGCCCCGACAAGAAGCCCGGCACGCCCGACGACCTGCCGAACCCGCTCGCGGCCCTGGCCCCCCAGGCCGACCCCGAGCTCGACAAGCTCCTCGAGGCCGCCCTCGCGGCGCGGCCCGCCTCCGTGGCCGGCCACCGCGCCCGCGGCTGGGCCTACCTCGTCTGGGGCAAGCCGAAGCAGGCGCTCGCGGAGTTCAAGCGCGCCTTCGCCCTCTGCCCGCTCGAGACCACCGAGCTCACCCGCGCCGCGCAGGATATCGCCCTCGGCCTCAAGGCGCTCCACGCCACCCCCGTGGGCATGGAAGCCTTCGCCGAGTTCCAGCGCTACGGCCCCAACGGGCCCGACGGCAAGCCGAAAACCGCTGACGACCTCACCGATCCCCTGGCGGGCCTCTGACGGCCATCTTCGGCGAGGAGACCGCCCATTCGCACCTGGCTGCCGGCCACCTGCACCCTTCTGTGGATCGCGGCGCACGCCGCGCGCGCCGACGTGGCGACCGACCTGGGCGCCGCCGAAGCCGCTCTGGCGCGCCGCGACCCCGGCGCCGCCGAGGCGGCGTTCCGCAGGGCCTTCGAGGCCGCCGACGCCACGGCCGAGCAGCGCGCCCGCGCCCTCGACGGGCTGGTGGCCGCCGCGATCGAGGGCGGGCGCGCGGGGGCGCTGGCCGCCGACCTCGAGCAGCGGCGAGCCGCCGCGCCCAGGGACCAGCAGGCCGCGCTCCTCGCCGCCCTGGTGCGCACCTGCAAGGCGCGCGACGGCCACTTCCACGCCATCCTGCCCGCGCTCGAGAAGGACACCCAGACGGCCGCTCCCGCGGCCCGGCGCCTGCTCCAGGAGGTCCAGGCCGGCACCGCGCAGATGGAGCGCAGCGTGAAGCGCCTCGGCGCCGAGCTCGCCCTCGCCGCCGAGCAGCAGGCCCGCGAGGCGGCGCGGCCCAAGGGCCTCTCGCGCCTCACACGGCCCGCCGCGGTCCCCGGCGTCGGCCAGCCCAGCCGCCCCGACTATGCGGTGCAGGCGCAGGCGTACGCGCCCCCGCCGCGCCAACGCCTCCGGGTGCCGGCCGAGCTGCCGCGCGTGCCCCTGCCCCAGGTGCCGCGCGCCCGCCTCGACGCGCCCCAGGCCGTCACCAAGCCGCCGGCCTGGCCGCGGCCCACCTCGGCGCGTCTGGCCGCCGCCTTCTTCACCCAGGCCTACCAGAAGGCCACCGAGCTGGCCGGCGAGGGCCTCGTCGAGAGCGCCAAGGCCGAGTACGCCACCCTCATGCAGCTCTTCCCCGACACCCCGCAGGCCCAGCAGGCCGCCCGCTACGCCCTGGGCCTCTTCCAGCGCGAGCGCATCCTCGCCCAGGGCGGCGACCCCCTGGGCGCGTACCTCCAGTGGATCCGCGCCGTCCTCGGGCCCAAAGGCTCCGACTACGCCGAGCACCTGGGCTTCCGCAGCCTGGCCGGCGACGCCGACCCCGCCGTCCTGGCCCGGGAGGCCGAGGAGTTCGTGAAGCGCTACCCGGACTCGAAGTATGGCCCGGGCGTGCGGCTCCAGCTCGCGGTGGCGCTGGACCGCACGGGCGCCACGCCGCGCGCCATCGAGGTGCTCCAGCCGCTGGTGAGCCCGATAGACGACGAGCCGCGCGTGCGGGCCGCGCGCATTCTCGCCTGGCTCTACCTGTTCCAGGGCGAGGCGGCCGCCGCGCGCGGCGTGCTCGAGGCCCTCGCCGCCCAGACCACCGACCCCGACGCCGCCGCCGAGGCGCGGCGCACGCTCGCGGCCCTCGCCGCCAATCCCCTGCCCAAGCTCACGATCGCCGAGGTCGTGGGCGCCGGCGACCCCGACGAGGTCTTCTCGGCCCGCCTCCTCGACCTCGCCGACCAGTGCCTCCAGAGGAACGACGGCGAGCGCGCCGTGGACCTCTACGAGCTCTACCTGCGCGTCGCGCGCGAGTCCCAGGGCTTCCGCGCCGTGCGCGACCGCATCCAGCGCATCAAGCGCACCGGGAGGGCCGACGAGGAATGAACGCCCGAGTGCGGACGGCGGGTCGCGGCTGGCGGGTTTGCGCGGCGGCGTTGTGCCTGCTTGCGGCGGGCGGGCTCGGCGCGGCGGAGGCCCCTGCCCCCGAGAAGAAGGGGCCCGAGCCCACGCCCGCGGCGCGCGCGATGGCCGCCCTCGAAGAGCGTCTGGCCGCGCTGCGCAAGGAAGGCACAGGGTTCGCGCTGCGCGGCCGGTACGAGGCCCTGCTCACCGACGCCTCGGCCGCGGCCGAGGCCCACGCCGCCGACCCCGCGGCGGCGGCGGCGCACCTCGTCGTCGCCCGCTGCTGCGAGGCCCTCGGCAAGCACCCCGAGAAGGAGGCCGCCTTCGAGCGCTACATTGACGCCCTGATGGCAAGGTCGAGGGACGAGGCCGCCGCGGCCCTGCGCGCGGAGAGCGACGCCCTGGTGGCGCGCCGCGAGCTGTTCGCGGCCACCAAGCTGCTGCGCCTGATGCTCGCCAAGTTCCCCGACGGCCCCGAGGCCGCCTGGGCCCTCTATCGCCTGGGCACGTGCCATCTGCTCATGGACCGCTTCGAGGATGCGGCGGCGGCGTTCGGCGAGGTGCTGACACGCTGGCCCGAGGGCCCCGCGGCCACGCAGGCCCGCCTGCGCCTGGCCCGGGCCTACCTGGCCCAGGGCCGGCATGCGGAGGCGATCGCCATGCTGGAGGCCGGCCTGCCCAAAGAGGCCGACGCGCCGCTGCGCGACGCGCTGCTCTTCGACCTGGCGATGGCGCGCTACCTGTCGCGCGACTACTATGGGGCGCTCGTGGGCTTCCAGCGCCTCGTGCGCGAGGCGCCCAGTTCGCCCTATGCGCCCCTCGCGCGCGCCGGCGTCGCCAAGCTGCGCAGCGACCTCCTCAACCGCCTCAGCGCCAGCGAAAACAAGTGATGCCCAAGCACGCCATCCTCTCCGACGTCCACGCGAACCTCGAGGCCCTGCTGGCCATCTACCGCGACTTCGTGAAGCTCGAGGGCCTGCGCAGCGTGGTGTCGCTGGGCGACCTCGTGGGCTATGGCCCCAACCCCGCCGAGGTCGTCTCCGGCCTCCACTCTCTGACGAAGAAGGGCTACACGGTCCGCTACTGCCTGGGCAACCACGACGCCGCCGCGCTGGGCCGGTTCGAGTTCGTGGACCTGCGCGACTCCCACGACCTCGAGTTCCTCGCCACCCAGGCCGGCCTGAAGGACCGCGAGGCCATCGCCCGCCAGTATTTGGACCAGAAGCAGCGCCGGTACATCCCCGTCAGCACCAACGCCAAGGTCTCGATCGCGTGGACGCGCGAGCGGCTCACCGAGCCGTATCGCCAGTTCCTGCTCCAGCAGAGCCAGGACCACCTGTCGCTGGGCGCCGGCGTGCTGTGCGTGCACGCTTCGCCGCGCGACACGCTGTTCGAGTACGTTCTGGACGGTCGCCGTGCGCAGAAGGTGGTCGAGGCGCCCATGATGGCGGGCGTGCACGTGTGTTTCTTCGGGCACACGCACATTCCCGGCGTCTGGCAGTTGCCCGCGGACCAGCTCGTGCGCTTCGCGGGCAGGGCCATTTGCATGCAGCCGCCGCGGCTCGTGCCGGGCCCGCGCGTGCAGCTCAAGCCCGACGCGCTGATCAGCCTGGTCAATGTGGGCTCCGTGGGCCAGTCGCGCGACGGCGACGCCCGGGCCTGCTACGTCGTCTATGACGAGGAGGCGGAGACGGTGGAGTTCCGCCGCGTGCCCTACGACGTGGCGGCCACCCGCCAGAAGATCCTCGACAGCGGCCTGCCGGCCAGCCTGGCCGAGCGCCTGGGCGCGGCCGACGCCGAGCGCAGCGTCGCCGAGGCCGAGCGGGAGGAGTGAGCGCGGCGGCGCCTTGCAAGCTATCTCAGGTGTTTCAGGGTTCGGCGGTCTTGGCCCGACTGGCCCGGTGGGGTCTGTGGGCATGCTTGCTCTCTTGGGCCTGGCGGTTCCTCGGGGGCTCTGCCGAGCGCCTGGGGAGCGCAGCCTGCCCATGCTGTATCAACCCTGTGAGGAGGGAAGTGATACAGCATGGGCAGAAGGGCGAGGATTGGCGATTCTCGCGGCTCCGGCCATGCTCGCTCACCTGCGGGATGAACAAGCATGTGACGGGGAGTGGCTGGAGAACGTAAGGTATTGCTGCATAGATGGTTAGGGGGCAGCTCTCGCTGGCGCCGGCAACACGGTCCGCTCGATCCATTGCCCATGGGCGGGACGTCCCTGCCCCGCGTCCCCATTCCTCGCGGGGCTGAGACGCCTCGCCCACAATCCCCCGCGGCCCTGCACACGGCGTCGTTGCTTTTGCAGAGGTCACTGGGGCAGGGGCGGCAGGTCCGGCGTTGGCGTGGCCGGGCGGGTGGGCGGCGCGGTGAGCCGAGGCTTCCAGACGACCTCGCCCAGGCCCGTGACATCCGCCTTGTCTATGATCTGCTCCGCCAGATGCGCGTCGTCCACGTCGCCGAAGTAGTTTCCTGCCGCCTGCACGGTGAGGGTGGTGGCGATGTTGATGGCCAGCTTATGGCCCAGGATGGCGTTGCCGGTGATCGTGGGCGCGCTGCCCTCGCCGCAGAGGATGGCGACGCCGCCGTTGCCTTCGATCCAGTTGCCCTCGATCCGCGGCGAGGCGCTCTGGCGGCAGTCCACGCCGTACGGGCGGTTGCGGAGGATGAGGTTGCCCTGGATCACGCCGTCGCTCTTTTCGAGGATGATCGGGTGGTCGCCGTTGCCCTCGATGAGGTTGGCGGCGATGGTCGAGGCGGAGTCGAGCGAGCAGCGGATGCCGGGGCCGCGGTTGTCGCGGATGAGGTTGCCCTGGATGGCGGGCTGGGAGAAGCGGTTGCAGCGGATGCCGCAGCCGTGGTTGCCGGCGATCTCGTTGCCGCGGATGGCGGGGGACGAGAAGCTGTCGCAGGCGATGCCGTGGCCGGCGTTGTCGCGGATGCGGTTGCCTTCGATCGTGCCCTGGCTCTTGTCGGTCAGGCGGAGCCCGTCGGCGCCGTTCTTGAGGACGAGGCAGCCGCGGACGGCCACGTTGGCCCCCTCGGCCCGGAGGCCGGCGGCGTCGTTGTTCTCGATGCGGCAGAGGTCTTCGAGGCGGGGCGCGGCGCCGTCGGTGGCGTGGAGCCCGGCGGTGCCGTTGCGTGCGAGCACGCATCGGCGCAGGACGGGCGACGCGGCGGCGCAGGCCACGCCCACGCGCTGGTACTCGACGATGCAGTGTTCGAGGCGGCAGCGCTCGTCGTCGCTCGAGTCGGCGAAGAGGATGCCTTCGCCATCGAAGGGGGTGGGGTCGTTGGCGACGGCGCTCGTGAAGCGGATGGGGGCCTCGGGCGTGCCGGCCGCGAGGAGGGCGCCTTCCACCACGAGCCGCGCGCCGAGCAGGAACTGCACGGTGCAGCCGGCCTCGATGGTGAGCGTGGCGCCGCGCTTCACGGTGGTGGTGCCCGTGAGCACGAGGGGGCTCCGGGCCTTGGTCCAGGCGGTGTCGGCGGCGAGGTCGCCCTCGAGGTGGGCGCGGTTCTCTTTGCCGTCGGCCGCGGCCTTGAGAAACGCGGCGGCCCCTCGGGCGATGCCCTTGGCCGCCTCGGCCTCGGTGAGGCGCGCCAGCTCGTCGGTGCAGGCCTTCTGGAGCTCGGGCGCGTCGCGCCGGAGGCGCTCGGCCAGGCGGCGCGCGTCGGTGAGGCGCCCGGCCTGGCGGAGCGCGGCCGCCTGATGGTAGCGGATGGTGCTCCGCATGGCGTCGAGCTCGGGGAACCGCTTGACCATCTCCTCGCCCCAGGCCAGGAGGGCGGCGGGGTCGTTGCCGGCGGCGAGCTTCTGGGCGTGCCCCTCGACGGCCTTGCGCACGCCCTCGAGCGCGGCGGGCTTCTCGGGGTAGTCGCGCGCGGTCAGGGGGCTGAGGGTGGCGATGGCGCGCAGGTAGTCGCCGGCCTCGAGGTCGAGCAGGCCCAGCTCGAGGCGCGCCTTGAGCTGGAGCGCGGGCAGGTGCTCGTCGTTGCCGAGGACCTCCTGAAGGTCGCGGCGCGCAGCGGCGGGGTCGGTCTTGCCGAGGATCTTGGCGCGCTCGATGTGAGCGCGGGTGCGGCGCGGCCCGGCCTGCCCGGCGATGACGTCGTCGAGAAGCCGGATGGCGCCGGGCGCGTCGCCGCCCTTGGCGAGGAGCTCGGCGAGGATGAGGCGGGCCTCGAAGGCCTCGGGGCTGCTGGGGGCGGCGGCGATCAGCGCCCGCAGGCGCTGCGCCGCCTCGTCGGGCGCGTCCTTGAGCATCGCGCGCGCCTCGGCCAGCGTGCGCAGGCCCTCCACCGCCCCGTTGCCCTGCCGCAGCCTGTCCTCGAACTCCGGCGGCATCGGCATCCGTCCGGCGTCCTGGAGATAGAATCGGATGTAGACGCCGGCCGCGACGGCCAGGACGGCCAGGACGAGCAGGGACAGGATGGACCTCACGCGCTTGCCCACGAGATGCTCCTTGTGTTCACTTGCGATGGAACTGACGCTCCAACTCCCCCAGAGAGAAGACCAGCGCGGTCGGGCGCCCGTGGGGGCAGGTGTCGGCCCGGGGCCCCAGCGCGGCCCGGCGGGCCAGCAGAGCGGCCGCCTCGCTCGCGCGGAGCGGGTCGCCCGCTTTCACCGCGGCCTTGCAGGCGAGCGCGCAGGCGAGGCGTCGCCGGTGGCGCTCGACCGCCGAGACGCCGGGGCCGCCCTCCCCTTCGTCCTCGGCCATCTCGGCGAGCAGGTCGTGGACGAGGGTGCCCACGTCGAGGTCGCGCGTCAGCCGCGGCACGGCGCGCACGGTCAACGCGTCGCCGCCGAACAGCTCGGCCTCCAGCCCCAGGGCGCGCAGCGGCTCGAGCGCTCCGGCGGCGAGGGCCGCCTCGGCGGCGCTCAGCGGCACCACCTCGGGCATCAGGAGGCGCTGGGCCTCGACCTTCGCCTCGGCGCTCCGCTGCAACAGCTCCTCGTACAGCACGCGCTCGTGGAGCGCGTGCTGGTCGGTCACGCGGAAGCCCTCGGGCGTTTCCTCGACCAGGTACGTGCCGTGGAGCTGGAGGAAGGCGGGCGGCGCGTCGGGCGCGGCGAAGGGATCGGCCGGCGCCGGCACGGTGCGGGGCCGGGTGCGCGCGTCGTCGAGGTGCTCGGGGGCCGCGGCAAAGGGCAGCCGCGGCGTCACCGGCGGCGAGCGCAGGGCGAATTCCTCCGCGGCACGCGCGGGCGCCGACCGGCGCACGTGGTCCCAGGATGGCGGCACCGGCGCGCTCGGGCGCAGCGGCGGGGCCAGGTCGGCCGCGGCCAGCGCGGCCCGCAGGGCGCCCAGCACGCTCGCGAACACTCGCCGGCCCTGGCGGAAGCGCACCTCGATCTTCGTCGGGTGCACGTTGAAGTCGGCCTCGCGCGGGTCAATCTGAAGGAACAGGAAGAGGGCGGGGTAGCGCCCGCGCGGCAGCAGCCCCTCGTAGGCCTGGCGTATGGCGCTGGCGAGGGCCTTGTCGCGCACGTAGCGGCGGTTGAGGAAGAGGAACTGCATGCCGGTGGACGCCCGGGCGTGGTCGGGCGGAGCCGCGAGGCCCTCGATGGCGAGCGGCCCGTCGCCGCCCGACACGGGCAGCAGCGCCCCTGCCAGGTCGGCCCCCACGAACGCGGCGATCCGCTCGCGGCGGCTGTTCGTGGGCGGGGCGTTGAGCAGCGTCTTGCCGTCGTTCGACACGCGGAAGTGGATCTGCTCGTGGGGCAGGGCGATGCGGGTCACCATGTCCATCACGTGCCCGAGCTCGGTGCGGGCCGAGCGCAGGAACTTCTGCCGCGCGGGCGTGTTGTAGAAGAGGTTGCGCACCTCCACCGTGGTGCCCTGGGGCGCCCCGGCCGCCTTCGGCTCGGTGCGCTGGCCGCCGGCCACCTCGATCTCGGTGCCCGCCGCGGCGTCGCGCGGGCGCGACACCAGGCGCACCTGGGCCACCGAGCCGATGCTCGGCAGCGCCTCGCCGCGGAAGCCCAAGGTCGTGATGAAGAACAGGTCGTCCGACGTCCGCAGCTTGCTCGTGGCGTGCCGCCCGAAGCACTTCACCACGTCCTCGGCGTCCATCCCGCTGCCATCGTCGGTCACCCGCACCAGCTTGCGGCCGCCGTCCTCGAGCTGAACCTCGATGCGGGTGGCGCCCGCGTCAATGGCGTTCTCGACCAGTTCCTTGACCACGGAGGCCGGACGCTCGATCACCTCGCCGGCGGCGATCTTGTTGGCCACGAGATCGGGCAGTTCCCGGATCATGCCCACGCGGCAATCTCCTCCTGGAAGGGATTCGCCGCGGGCGGCCGCGGCGTGACTCTTTCGAGGAGCTGAACGTGCGGCGCAGGGTGTCGGGCCGGCCGCCTCAGCCCAGCTCGGCCGCGGGCCCGTCCCCCTGCACTACCTGGCCGATGACCGCGGCGCGTTCCCCCGCGCGGCGAATGCGCCGGACCGCGGCGTCGGCGTAGAACGGCGCGACGATCGCCACCATGCCCACGCCCAGGTTGAACGTGCGCCGCATCTCGTCGTCGCCCAGGCCCCCGAGCCGCTGCACCACGGCGAAGACGGGCTGGCTGGGCAGGGCGGCCCGGTCGAGGCGCGCCACGCAACGCCGCCCCATCGCGCGCTGGAGCCCGGGCAGCAGGCCGCCGTTGCCGACGTGGGCCAGACCGTGCACGACCCCCTTCACGCGGTAGCGTTCGAGCACGGCGCGGACGGCTTTCGCGTAGACCCGCGCGGGGCGCAGCAGCTCCTCGCGCAGGGGGCGCCGCAGCTCGAGCAGCACCTCGTCGAGCTGCGCCGGCCGCGCCCCCAGGAGCGTCTGGCGCACCCACGCGTCGCCGCTCCCGTGGAGCCCCGCCGACTCGATGCCCACCAACACATCGCCGGGCCGCACCTTCTGCGGCCCGTGGAGGAGGCGCTCGCGTTCCACCATGCCCACCACGAAGCCGGTCAGATCGTAGGGGCCGGGCGCGCAGGCGCCGGGGCGCACGTCAGTCATGCCGCCCAGCAGCGCGCAATCGGCCTGCCGGCAACCCGCGGCGATGCCGCGAAGGACCTGGAGCGCGACCGCGGGATCGGGCTCCCCCGTCGCCAGCCGGTGGACGAGGAACAGCGGCAGAGCGCCCCGCGCGAGCACTTCGTTCACGCAGGCCGCCGCGAGGCTCAGCCCCACGGACTCGTGTTCGGCCGGGTCCCGCGCGAGTTGCGGCTTCGGGCCCACGCCGCCGATGCCGGCCGCGAGCACCGGATTGCGGCAACGCCGGGCGAAGAGCCCCACCTGGCCCGGCATCGAGTAGAGGGCCGCCGCGCCCTCCTCGCCCTCGAGCACCGCCGGCCCGTAGGTCGAGCGGAACTGCCGCAGCACCTCCGCCTGGAACTGCTCTGCGCCGGCGCCACCGCCCTGCCCTGAACCCATCGCCGAGTCTCCCGCCAGGCCGCCGCTGCCCGGGGCGCTGCCCGCGCGCGTCCGCCGTCCGGCCCGAGTGTAACGCAACCGCGCCCCCTTGTCAACCACGGCTCCAGGGCGGGCGGGGGCAGGCCGCCAGGTTGACTTTGGCGCGCGCGGCTGCTAGAATCCCGGCGGCGTTTCGCCTTCCCGGCATCCGGAGGCGGCAGGGGCATGGCCAAGCTCAGCGTCGTCGTGCCCGTCTACAACGAGGAGCGGGCCGTCGCGGCGGTCCTCGCCGATCTCGACGCGGCGCTGCGTCGCGCCCCGGAGATCGCGGCCTTCGAGATTCTGGTGGTGGACGACGGCTCGACCGACGGTACGGCCCGCGCCGTGCAGGCGGCCGCCGAGGGCCGCCCCGCCGTCCGCCTGCTCGCGCGCGACCGCAACCGCGGCTACGGCTCGGCCCTCAAGCACGGCATCCGGCACGCGGCCCACGACCTGATCGCCATCGTGGACGGCGACGGGTCGTATCCCGCCGAGCAGTTGCCCGAGCTGCTTCGGGCGATGGGCGATGCGGCCATGGTGGTGGGCGCGCGCACGCGCGCCGGCGCCGTGCCCCTGCTGCGCCGCCCCGCCAAGTGGCTCCTCACCCGGCTCGCCAGCTATCTGGCCGACGAGAGGATCCCCGACCTCAATTCGGGCCTGCGCGTCTTCCGCCGCGACGTCTACCGCCGCCACGAGAACCTGCTGCCCCGCCGGTTCTCGTTCACCACCACGCTCACGCTGGCCGTGCTGTGCGACGACCTGCCCGTGGTCTTCGTGCCGATCGAGTACCGGCCGCGCGTGGGCCGCTCCAAGATCCGCCCGCTGCGCGACTCGCTCAACTTCCTCCTCCTCATCACCCGCACCATCACCCACTTCCGCCCGCTCAAGGTCCTCGGGCCGCTCGCCGCCGTCACCTTTCTGGCCGGCGCCGTCAAGGGCGCCTGGGACCTTCTCTGGCCGAGCGACCCCGCGATCGGGCCGAACCTCAAGACCTCCGACCTCCTGCTCCTGGTGGCCGGGGTGCAGCTCTTCGCGCTGGCGATGCTGGCCGATCTGGTGGCCAAGCGGCGGTGAGAGGGAGGCGTCCCGTTCCGGGACGAGGGCCGCCGCGGCTCATGGCCTCGAGCTGTGTCGCTCGCGGCCAGAATTCGCGGCGTCGCAGTCCCGCGTGGACTTCCGCACAGACCCTAGAGCCCCGGGAGGCCGAGGGGCACGTTCATCTTCGCTTGCAGCGCGTCGCGAATCGTCTTCCAGCCCTCTTCGGTGATCGTCCACTCCGCGCCAATCAGCCTGACCTGCACGTTGGCGAACTCGTAGACGTCCGCCGTGCCGATGTTGAGCAGCCGGTAGCTGAGGATGGTCCCCGTGACATCCGTCTCGCGGTTCACGGTGAACACATCGGCCTGCTCGGGCTTCAGCTCCCGGAAGAAGAACGTGATGCTCGTCGGGATGCCGTTCGTGTCCAGTTGCTGGAACCGGATGTCGGTCTTCTGCAACGACTTCACCGACACGGGGCCCAGGGGCAGTTCCTTGGCGGCGGCCGGCGTTTCGGCCCGGGGGCTTGTGAGGTCGCCCAGCCACTGGCGCAGCTTGCCCGACCGCATCAGCACCGCGTAGAGCACGAACGCGCCCATCAGCACGAGCGGCACGGCCACGCAGATCGCCAGGATCACGTATCTCCTGTTCTCTTCGCGGCGCTCGAGCCGCTCGCTCATATCCACGTACCAGTCAATATCTTCCTTGGCCTTGGGCATTCACAGGCTCCCTGGCGACAGGGTGTACGGCCCACCTGACCAGAGGGGTGCGCGGCGGACAGCCGCTCCCATTGTATGTCTGGCGCCATGCAATGTCAAACCGCAGGGCAGGCGGTGGACGAGGGATTTGACAGGCGGCGCGAGTTGGTGTAAGCTATCCACGAGTTCCGAGCGCCGAGGAAGTGAATCCCCCCTTGTCGTGTGCCAGGAAACCTGCCCGGCACACCCCCACGCCGTATGCAGGGACAACGACCGCGGAGGCCTTGTCCATGGTGAGAGTCCGGCTCTCGGGTGTTGGTGCGGCCCTGGTGATGGCAGCGGCGGCGGTGTGGGCGGGAGCGCCCGGCGGCGAGGGAGGGCGGCCGGGACGCGTGTTGTACCAGCTCAAGCGCGGCGCCAGCGCGGCGCAGTTGCAGGCCCTGGACGCGCGCGGCAAGGCCCACGGCCTGGCCACGCTTCGCACGCTCCAGGGGCTGGGTGTGCAGGTGGCGCAGATCGCCCGCGGCCAGAGCGCCGAGCGCGAGGTGTGCGCCGACCTGCTGGCCACGGGCGCCGTGGCGTTCGCCGAGCCCGACGCCCTGGTGCCCCCCGTCGCCCTGCCCAACGACACCTACTACGGCAGCCAGTGGCAGCACGCCTGCATCAATTCCCCCGGGGCCTGGGACCGCACGACCGGCAGCCCCTCGGTGCTCGCCGCCGTGTGCGACACGGGCGTGAGCTCGACCCACCCCGACCTCGCGGCCAACCTCCAGCTCCCGGGCTATAACGCCGTGGACGGCTCGACGAACACCGAGCCCGTCTACAACCACGGCACCGGCGTGGCCGGCTGCATCGGCGCCGTGGGCAACAACGGGGCCGGCGTGGCCGGCGTGGCCTGGACCGTGAAGATCCTGCCCATCCGCATCACCAACACGTCGGACGGCCTGGCCTACGTGTCCGACGCGGCCAATGGCATCCGCTACGCTGCCGACCGCGGGGCCAAGGTGGTCAACCTGAGCTACCTGATGGCCGGCTACTCCACGATTGACGCTGCCGCGCAGTACCTCCGCGGCAAGGGCGGCCTGCTCTTCGTGGCCGCCGGCAACAACGGCCAGGACCCGGGCTGGCCCGACTTCGCGTCGTTCGTGGCCGTGGGCGCCACCGACAGCGCCGACAACAAGGCGAGCTGGTCCAACTACGGCGCCTACATAGACATCGTGGCCCCCGGCGTCGGCGTCTACTCCACCACGGGCGCCAGCAGCTACGGCTCGATGAGCGGCACGTCCTTCTCGTCGCCCATCGCGGCCGGGCTGGGCGCGCTCCTCTACTCGATCAACCCGTCTGCCACCCCGGCCGAGGTCGAGAACGTCCTCTTCACCACCTGCAAGGACCTCGGGGCCGCGGGCGAGGACAACGTGTTCGGCCACGGGCGCATTGACGCCGCGGCCGCCGTCGCCAGGATGGCCAACGCGCGGCCCAACAGCCCGCCCCTCGCCGTGGCCGCCGCCAGTCCCACGAGCGGCGTGGCTCCGCTGGCGGTGACCTTCGACGGCTCGAGCTCGACCGACGCCGACGGCGCCATCGCGTCGTACCAGTGGGCCTTCGGCGACGGCGCCTCGGCCGCCGGCGCCACCCCCGCGCACACCTACACCGCGCCCGGCACCTACACGGCCACGCTCACCGTCACCGACAACCAGGGGGCCACCGACACCGACAGCGTCCAGATCACCGTAGACCCCGACCCGTCGCGGGTCGTGTTCGTGAAGAGCATCGACATGGCCCTTCGCAGCGTGCCGGCCGGCACCCTCGCCCTGGCCACGGTGAGCATCGTGGACATCGCGGGCGCGCCCGTGCCCGGCGCCACCGTGAGCGGCTCGTGGAGCAGCCCCAAGGCGGGCACCGCCGCCGGCGTCACGGGAGCCGACGGCACGGTGACGCTCGAGTCGCCCAAGGTCAAGGGCAGCCCTCTCACGTTCACGATCACCGTCACGGGCGTTTCGGCCTCGGGCTACACGTACGACCCGAGCTTGAATCTGGAGACGACCGATTCGATCTCGACGGGCAGCGCGGTCAACCAGCCGCCGAAGGCCGTGGCCGCGGCCACCCCGACCGCCGGCCAGGCGCCGCTGACCGTGGACTTCAGCGGCGCAGGGTCGTCGGACCCCGACGGGCAGATCGCGTCGTACCAGTGGAACTTTGGCGACGGCACGACGGGCAGCGGGGCCGCCGTGCAGCACGTCTACTGGTCGCCCGGCACCTACACGGCCACGCTCACCGTCACCGACAACCAGGGCGCCGCGGGCACGGCCCAGGTCGTGATCGTCGTCTCCGACAGCACGGCCGAGTTCATCTGCGTGAAGAGCATCGCGCTGCGGCTGGTCGCGCAGCCGGGGGGCACGGCCATCGAGGCCACGGTCAGCATCGTGACCGGCGCGGGCGCGCCCGTGGCGGGCGCCACGGTGGCAGGGCAGTGGAGCGGCATCGTCACCGGCTCGGCCACGGCCGCCACCGACGCCGCGGGCCACGCCGTGTTCCTCTCGCGCAAGACCAAGAGCTCCGGCACCGCCACCTTCACGGTCACCGGCGTCACCCACGGCGGCTGCGTCTACGACCCGGCGGCGAACGGGGAGACGAGCGCTTCGATCACCAAGTAGCCGGCGCAGCCCCACACCCGGCCCGAGGGCAAGCCGTCGGGGGCGACCGGCTCGGCACTCGAGGCGATCTGACCCGGCGCGAAGGCCGGGACCATGAGGAGCAGAGAGCAGATGCCTGGCACCGCGCCTCGCGCGGGCTGCTGCTGTGCGCTCAGATGATCTCGAGGTAATCCCTGTCCGGCAGCTTCGGGAATGGCGCGGTGGGCAGCGTCTGATACCAGAAGGCCACCGACGCAATGTCGTCCTGGAGCGGCAGGTAGCGGCCGCCGTCGCGCCAGCCCAGGGCCTGAATCGTCACCCGCAGATCGCGCTCGAAGCGTATCGGGTCCATCACGTGCCAGCGGTACATCGAGAAGCGCATCTGCGAGCGATACGTGCCGTCGGGGCGGAACACCTGCATCCCGAGGAACGGCGTGGAGTAGGGCGTGTACTGGCCGGCCACGTCCCAGTTGTAGCACCCGCCGAAGTAATCCTCGGTGCCCGTGCCGCAGATGGTGGGGAACTCGCCGTCGCCGTCGAGATAGAACTTGATCTCCCCCTCGCCCCACCAGCCCGAGTTGTTGACGCCCCAGGCGAGGGCGGTGCCGACGTAGTGCCCCGTGCCGCGCACGCCGTCGAGGATCGTGTGGACCTCCTTGTAGGGCAGCGGGTTGCTGCGGCGGAACTGGGCGTGGAAGTAGGCCGCGTCGTCGGGCACCTCCGTCAACGTGTAGTCAATCTGGTAGTAGCACGTGATGTCGTCGTTGTGGCGGTTCTCCAGCGTGATGCGGCATTCCTTGCGGAAGGGCATCTCCCAGTAGCAGTTGTAGGCGCGGTTGGGGTTCACGGCCACGGGCAGCGAGTTGATCTGCGCGTATTGCCCCCAGGGCGAGGCGAAGAAATCGGCGGCAGGGCACTCGACCGACGGCTGCTCCTGCCCGTCCCAGTAGAAGCGCAGGATGTAGAAGCGTGCCTGGGCGCCCTTGAGCGACAGGTCGCCCGTGATCCAGATGTGCTGAATCGCCCCTGAGCCTTTGATATGCGCGAGCGTGAACGTCTCGCCCGCCTTGATGCGGACGCTGGGGGAGACCTTCCAGCCCTGGCCGAGGTCGCGGGCGCAGCGGGCGCCTGTGCCTTCGGTCGCCATGCCGGCCTTGCCCTTTTCGCCCGTGAAGTTCTCCGCGCAGATCGAGCGCGTCTTCGCCCGCGACACCCGCGACAGATTCCCCAGCCCCATGCCCAGACCGTTGAACCCGCTCATTGTCAACCCTTTCCGCGCCCGCGCACTGAGGCAACGCCGCATGCTTGACAATCACACGCAGAGGGATTATACATGGGATTGAGGGAAGTGCAACACCGTGGGCAGCGGAGCGCAGCCGATGGATGACAAGGTGCTGGAGCGTATCAGCCTGAACCCGCGTGTCATGGTGGGCAAGCCCGTGATCCGGGGCACGCGGATTCCCGTGGAACTCATCGTCCGCATGCTGGGACAGGGCATACCGGAGGACGAGATTCTGCGGGAGTATCCACGCCTCGAGCCGGAGGACATCCGGGCTGCCCTCGCCTATGCCGCCGAGGTCCTCGCCGACGAGGATGTCTTCGCCCTGACGCCCGCTTAGGCTCCCGCTCATGGATTTCGTCGTGGATGAGTCCACCGGCACGGCCGTGGCTGAGTTCCTCCGCGGCCTCGGGCACGACGTCCTCAACATCGTTGAGTCCCTGCCTCAGGCGGATGACCCGGACATACTGAAGCTGGCTGCGGCAGAGAAGCGGATCGTCGTGACGAACGACAAGGATTTCGGGGAACTGGTGTTTCGCAGCGGGAGGCCTCACCGTGGCGTGATCCTGCTCCGCCTGCGCGACGAGAGCGCCGAGAACCGAGTGCGGGTGGTTGCATCCGTGCTCGAACGTTGGGCCAACCGCCTCAGCGATTCCTTCACCGTCGCCACGGAGGGAAAGGTGCGCATCCGCCCCATGCGTGGTCGGGGATTCAGCAGGGCATCGCCAAGGCGGCGTATCCCCTGAAGCCATCCGCGCTGATCGAGCGCGTCTTCGCCCTCGACACCCGCGCGAGATTCCCCAGCCCCATTCCCAAGCCGTTGAAGTCGCTCATGCCCTCTCCTTGCAGTGCTACTCTTCGGGGCGCTCGGGCGCCCCGCGCTCTTCAGTGGGTTCGACGTCCGCAGGCGGGCCCCCTTCGGCAACTTGGGTCGTCGGACCCGATTGCCTAACCCGTTCAGCGATGGGCCGCATCTGGGCAACGATGGCCTGGATGGCCTGCTCCTTCTCAATGCCCAGTGGGACCGTCAGTGGGACACACAAGAGCTCGCCGCCCGGCTCACGTGTGAGGATGCGAATGGCTCCAGACCCCTCGAGGTCGGCGAGCTTCGCTCGGATGCCATGCAGTGTTTCGGGTCGCCATTCCGTGCCATGTATGCCCAGCCACAGCGGGCTCTCTTCCTGCGATGCCCACATGCTGAAGTCCAGCCTCAGACTCACGCCGACATCGCCGAATCTGAGGTAGGCAACGTAACACTCGCCGAACACGCTTGACGCCTTCAGACGCTTGGCGTCGGCAAACCCCTCCTCAATTGCTCGGCGTGAAGCATCGAAGACGAGTTGGGTGAGCTGTATAACCAGGCGGGGGATCCCGGGTGAGAGATCCTCGGAGCGCAGAGGCAGGAAGGCGTCGGTGTCCATGCGTTCGCACAGGCCGTGAAGCTGCCTGACATCGGCCGCGGCGTCGCCTTCATTGGCGCTCACGAGGTCATCATTGACGCGCGCCAGGAGCGCCCGCCAGCTCACAAGCGCCAGCACGGTGCCGTTGGACACCCGGGCCGCGGTGACACCAAGTGGCGCGGCGCTCTCCGTGAGGACCAGTTGTGCTGCTGCGCAGCGTCTGATGAGTTCCGGCCAGAGCGTTGGCTGCCTGCGTTCCGGAGCCACGAAAAGGAGAAGTCCGGGCTTGCCTGCCGTCAGCCGCTTGATGTAGACCACCGGCTGCTTTTCCGTCAGGCCCGCCCAGAACTTGGCCTCAATGAAGACGCGCTCCTCTCCTGCGTCATCGAAGCCCACCAAATCCGGGACTGTTTGGTCCTCTCCCCAGGCCTGTGAGCGGTACCTCACTTCGTCGGGCAGGCCTGGACAACACCCTTGCAGGAGCCGCTCCAACGCTCGGCGGGCAGTCGCAGACTTCTGGAGAATAAAGGCCAGCGACTGCGTGGCGACGTTCTCTGGATGCGCCGCGAAGCTCCCAACCAAGTGACCAAGCAACGTTCCGCCATCCATTAGTCGCGCTCCTATGCAGGCGCCGTGAAGCCGCCGCTTAGCCGGGGCAGGTGAGGACGAGTTCCCCTCGGACCTCACCCAGGGTGTAGGTCTTGCCTGGGGCGGAGCGCTGGCGGAGGAATCCCATGAGTTCGCGCTTTTCGCGGACGAGGCGGACCTCTTCCTCGAAGTCGTCCACCTCGGCGACGACGAATTGCCTGCCGTCGCTGGTGGTCAGAACCACGTTCTCTTCGGCGGCCAGGTTGAGGACCTCATCCAGGCCTCCTTGAAACTGGGGAAGATCGATCGCCTTCACAGCACGATCCCCTCTTGGTCAATCTCCTGGTGGAGGGGCATGAGAGGATGGCGGTCCCAGTAGTCGCGGGCGAAGAAGATGAGGGAGATGACAACGCCCCGCTCAAGCTGCAGATCGTACACAGCGTCGCTGATCCGGTCCTCTTCGGCAGAGGTCAGTGGCGCGGGGGTGACCACTAGAAGGTCATAGTCCGAGTCGGGCGCAACGTCGCCGCGGGCGCGGCTGCCGAAGAGGACAACGGTGGCGTCGGGCACATGCTCCTGAATGATGCGCTTGCAGGCGAGGAGCATGGACCGGGCGCTCCGGGGCACGCTCGTCCTGGCATTGGCCTGCCGCATGGCTGGTCTCCGCACCGCGCCCCCGCGGCCATTATAGGCTGCCAGGCGATGAGGTGTCAACGGCTGCCTGCACTGACACTAGTTTGAGCGCTCGACGGGTTGCAGCCCTGCAAGGGCGTCATATGATAGCCCAGGGCGGAGCGAAGCGAAGCCCTGGGTCTGGGGTCGCAAAGGACCTAGCCCTGTAGGGGCGGCATAGGGCGCCGCAGGGCCTGCTAGCTCGCCCCTTCAGGGCTACCGGGTGGGGGCGGCATTTCCCAGGGCTCCGCTTCGCTCCGCCCTGGGCTATCCTATCTCGCCCCGTTGGGGCTCAGGACAAGCGGAAGACCAGAACTGGGGGCGTGTCAGCTGCTTGCACAGGCTATCTGTCGCCGTCGTTTCTGCCCCTGCCGTGCGCCTGGCGCCAGGCGGGGAGGCGGTCGAGGACGGCGCGGGCCGCGGGCTCGTCGAAGGCGATCTCGCGCGCCTCGTCGGGCAGGTACAGGACGGTGCAGGGGTAGATGAAGAGGCGCTGGCCCGGATGCCAGGGGGCAAGAATGTCTTCCATGAACTCACGGTAGCCGCGGTAGCGCCCGCCGGTGTTGATGTAGGCGTGGGGCGCAATGACGGCCCGGTCGCCGAATTCGCGCGACAGCGTGGCGATGGGGACACTTGACGAGATGTCGCAGTTGAGGCCGGTGAGCCGTTCGAGCTTCTTCAGCACGGGCAGGTGGGCCTCGCGGATGGTGCAGGAGTGGAGGAACAGCCCGCCAAAGGCCCGCGCGATGCGGTTGTTGTAGGGCACGACGAACTCCTCATAGGTCTCGGGCGAGACGTTGACGAGGTTGTCGTCGGACATCTGGATGCCGGCCTCGGCGGGGAACCAGATGGGCGGCCACGAGCCGCGGCTGCACGCCGGGCCGGCCGCCTCAATCTGGGCGCGGAAGAACTCGATGGCGAAGTCGGTCACGAGGTCCATCAGGGCGTGCAGCCGCGCGGGATGGTCGTGGGGCATGAGAAAGAATGCCTCGCCGCCGACCAGTTGCTCCACGGTGGTGAAGGGACTCTGAAAGTCCATGATCTGGATGGCGAGCCGCTCGTCGGCGCAGTCCGCATAGGCCCGCGTCTGTTCCAGCACCTCGCCCAGCCTGCCGGCGGTCATCTTCGGTTTCCGCAGGGAGTCGATCTGGTCGGGGCTGGTGATGACGGGCTTGACCCAGCGGACGCCGGACGCCTCGATCTCCTGGCAGCCGAAGGCCGTGGCCAGGGCACAGGTGCCGGCGCCGGTGGCGAGTGCGGGTACGTAATCGTCGCCGCCGACGGGTCGCGCCCGGATGGCCTGCGTCGCGTGCCAGACTTGCTGCTGGAGGGCCGTGAGGCCCTCGGGCGACGGCTCCGGCGCAGAGCCGTCGGAACAGTGGAGAATGGCCGCGGGACGGCCGGGCGGCGGACCAGCGAAGAGCTGGCGGATGAACGCCTTGGTCGCGTCCACCGTGTCCCAGGGGTAGTCCTCGATTCGCAGGCGACGGGGCATGGTGGCCTTTCCGTTGATTCCCTCGTGCGGGGAGGATTGTAGGCGCGGGCGGCGGGTGGATCAAGCCGTCCTTCTCGGTCCAGGTGCGGGCCGAAGGGCGCCGCACTCCCGACTCGGCGCGCCGTTCGATGCGGGTGTGGGGCTGGCCGCGTCATTCGGCTGAGGTGCTGCCCCGCTCCCATACTTGCTCAACCCCGTGTGGGGGGAGGTGAGCAAGTATGGGTGGATGGGCGAGGATTGGCGATTCTCGCGGCTCCGGCCATACATGCTCCTCTGCGCGATGAGCAAGTATGGGAGCGGGAATGTCTGGCGCACGTAAGATATTGCTGCGTATATGGTTATATGGACACTGGCTGGCTCAGGAGCTTCAGCCGTCGCTGTCGGTCGCGCTTGCCGGACGCTGAGGAGCCATGTCCTGTTCCCATGCGGCGACGCCTCGGAGCACTCGTGTGCTCCGGGGCGGCGTGGCGTGTTACTTGCTGGCGGTGATCGTGGCGTGGGCGGCGTTGACGGCCAGCCACCACTTGCCCGTCGCCTTTCCCCCGCTCTTGGAGGAGTTGTAGACGTGCGTCTGGATGGCGCCGCCGGTGATCACGTAGGTCCTGGCGTTGCTCACCTCGTAGGGCTTGCCGTCCAGGGTGAGGCTGTTCTGGTTGCCGTTGCCCTTGGGGGTGAAGCGGATCCAGGCGGCGGGGCCGCTGAAATCGAGCGAGCCGCCCGAGGCGTGCAGGTGGTCGCGGGTGAGCGTCGAGCCGTCGGGCCGCCGGAGCTCGAACTCGAAGTCGTTGTTATTCTTCGGGTTGAGGTTGACGGCGCCGCTGAGCGGCTCGCCCTCGGGCTCGTCAGGGCCGGTGGGGCCGGCAGGGCCGGCGAGGCTGGCGCCGGGCGAGCGGTAGCGCCCCCACTGGAGGTCCAGCGTCAGGGCGGCCTGCCGCAGGTCGTCTGGCGGCAGGTGCAGCCCGTCGTGCCTCTCGACGATGCCGCCCGTCTTGAGGATCACGGCCGTCGAGCGGTCGGTGGAGAGCAGGGCCGTGACGTAGAAGTGGGGGCTGTCAATCTGGGCGGGGGTGGGCTGGTGATACAGCAGGCTCAGGGTACGCCCTGGAACGGGCTCGTCATCCAGGGGGTTGCGGAACACGCGCGGGTCGCCCACGAAGGGCGAGAGAGGGGTGACGAGGTCATCGCTCTCGGCGGGATAGTTGAAGAACTTGCGGAAGTAGAGCTCGAGGCCCACCGCCACCTGCCGCAGATTGCCCTGCGCCACCACGGTGCGTGCCGAGTGACGCGCCCCACGGCCCAGGCACAGGCCGATCGCCAGCAGCACCGACACGATGACGAAGGTGCTCAGCAGTTCGGTGAGGGTGAAGGCCCTTCGACGGTTTCTCCTGTTGATTGCATTCTTGGCCCGCCTCCTTTCGGCTCTTACAAGGTTGGCTGAGGCCGCCAGGTGTCGGCTGGCCGGCTTCGGCCCGGCGTTGCAATGGTTCTCGCCGGAGCAACTCCCATGCCATCGCCCCCACGGGCTTTGCAACTGCTTATCGGCTCAGGAGATAGGCCCGAGGAATGGAAGCCGGCCCCGTGCATTTGAGGATCGCCCGCACTTGCACCGTACGGGGCAGGGCCGCCCCGGAAGGCACCCCCGCCAGGGTCGCTTGCCCTCGAGCGGGTCCCGGTGTATGATGCCGTTTGTCGGCGTCTGAGGAGCATCGTTTGAAGCTCGATTTCGCCCAGATAGTGCGCGACATCCCCGGCGCCGAAGGCCCGTGCCTCGACGCCGCGGGGCGTCTCTTCATGGTCTGCCCCAGCCGCGGGCAGATTCTCCACGTGCTCGACGACGGCTCGGCCCGCGAGCACGCCAACACGGGCGGCGTCCCGGCCGGGCTCTTCCCCGATCGCGACGGGGGCCTGTGGGTGGCCGACATGAAGCTCGGCATCCTGCGTTGCGCGCCCGACGGACGGCTGGAACACATCGTGGCCGAGTTCGAGGGCGCGCCCATCCGCGGCTGCAACGACCTGTGCCTCGACCGCCGCGGCACCCTCCACTTCACCGCTCCGGGCGGCTCGGGCCCCGACAAGCCCGTGGGCGAGGTCTTCCGCCGCACCTCCGGCGGCGCCGTCGCCCGCATCGGCCAGGGCTATGCGTTCCCCAACGGCATCGCGGTCCGCGCCGACGCCTCCGAGCTGATCGTCGCCGAAACCTTCACCAAGGCCCTCTGGGCGTTCGAGCTGGCTGCCGACGGCGCGGTGGGCCCCCGGCGCCGTTTCGCCACGCTGCCCGGCAAGCACTTCGGCGGGCCGGACGGCATGGACTTCGATGCCGAGGGCAATCTGCTGGCGACGAACTGGGGGGCGGGCACCCTTGACGTCTTCGCCCGCAATGGCGTGCTCGTCGAGCGGATCGAATGCCCCTTCGACAAGCCGTCGAACGTCCACTTCGGCGGCGCCGACGGCTGCGACCTCTACGTCACCGAGCATACCACCAACGGCCTCTGGCGCACCCGCTGGCGTCACCCCGGCCAGCCGGCCATCGGGCCACGGTAGCAGGAACCAACGATGAGCGGCGGGCATGTGGGCCTGGTCTCCGTTGTGCGCACTCGCGCATCGGTTCATCTGGCGGCGCTCGTGCTCTACGGGCTCCTGGCCTTCCTGCCCGGCCTGGGCCAGGAGGTGGACCTGGCGAACCGCGAGGCCCGCCATGCGGAAATCTCGCGCGAGATGGCCGCCACGGGCCGGTTCCTGGTGCCCCACGTGTGCGGCGAGCTGTACCCCGACAAGGCGCCGCTGTTCAACTGGACCGCGGCCCTGCTGTTCCGCCTCGCGGGCCGAGCCGACTACTTTCTCGCGCGCCTGCCCAGCGCGCTCTCGGCCGTCGCCGTGCTGGCGGCTGTGTACGTGCTCGGGCGGCGCTGGTTTTCCACGCAGGCGGCGCTGATCGCCGCCGTGGTGTGGGGGACGACCCCTCTCGTCGCCCTCTGGGCGCGCCAGAGCCGCTCGGACATGCTGCTGACGTGTCTGCTGGCCTACGCGGCGCTGCTGGCGGACTCGGCGGCGGCCGCCGACGAGGGCCCGCGCCGCTGGGCGGCCTGGCTGGGCGCGAGCGCGTTCGCCGCGCTGGCCACGCTGGCCAAGGGGCCGCACGCGGCGCTGTTCTTCGCCATTGTCGCGGCGCTGGTGTGGCGGGCGCGGAGGCCGCGCTGGGCGCCGCCGTGGCCGCTGACGCTCGCGGCACTGGGCGCGATCGCCGCGCTCGTGGGCGGCTGGGCGCTGGCCGCCGAGGTCTCGCAGCCCGGCTATCTGCGGGCGCTCACGGGCCACCAGTTCGGCGTGGGCCTCCAGCAGCACCCCATGCCCTTCTACTACTACCTCGTGGAGCTTCTGCCCGTGGCCCTGCCGTGGAGCCTGTTCGTCGTGGGGGCCGTGGCGTGGGCCGTGCGGCGCGGGCGCGAGCGAGGCTACAGCGCGGCGCTCGTGCCCGCGTTCGTCTTCGCGGCCTTGCTGGTGCTTCATTCGCTCGTGACGAACAAGCGGGTGCATTACATGCTGCCCGCGATGCCGTGGTGGGCGCTGTGGCTCGGGGCGCTGCTCGCCCAGAGCCTGGCAAACGACGACCCGGCCGGCCGCGAGGGCCGGGAGGCGCCGGCCTGGGCCGCGCGCTGGCCGGCGGTCCTCATCCTGGCCGCCCTGCTCGCGGGCGCGCTGGCCGGCCCGTTCGCCTGGACCCGGCAGGCGCGCGGAGGGCTGGCGGCCGTGATCGCCTTGAGCGTGGTGCTGGCGGGGTTGGCGGCGTGGGGCCTGGCCGCGGCCTGGCGCGGGCGGGCCGCTCAGTCGGCCGCGGCCCTGTGCGTGGCCTCTGCGGTCGTGGGGGCCGCGTGGTTCCCGCTCTGGATCGGGCACGTCGCCAAGCCGTCGAGAGAGGTCGCGGCGGCTCGCGAGGTGATCGCCAGCCTCCCGCGCGGCGCGGCCGTGGGGGCTTACAGGTCGGCCAGCGAGCATCTGCTCTTCAAGCTGGGGCACGCGGTCGCGCTGCTGCCGGATGCCGACGCGGTGCGCGTCTTCCTCGCGGCCCCCGGCCCGCGGTACCTGATCACCCAGGCCGAACGGGCCGACGAGGTGCGCGGCCTCTCGCCGAGGCCGCTACGCGAACTCTCTTCGTGGCAGACCGAGCGCGATAAGGGGACCCTGCTGCTGGCCGGCGGCTGAGTCAGGCGCCTTGCTTGCCGGGCGACCGCCGGCGCCGGGGCGTGGCGCCGACCGCGAGGAGCACGATGCCGACGCCCGCGAGCCCCAGCATGACCAGCACGTTGAACCGGCGCGGCAGCTTCACCAGCAGCTTGTGCTCCCAGTAGTCCTCCGTGGTGTCCACGGCAACGTTTTTCCTCTCCACCCGGAGCGCGCCGCCGGGCTCCACCGTGCACAACAGGTAGTGGTGAGGCACGAAGGGCGGATCCGGGCCGGCGCCGGCCCCCCCGCTGATGTAGACGGGCACCTCGCCGAGCTTGTCTTCCAGGTACGAGTGGATGTGGCTACAGAACAGAGCTGTGACGTGGTGCGCGTTCAGGATGCGTTGCAGCTCCTCCACGCCGGACGCCAGGCAGGGGCGCAGGTGGCGCGGGTCGTGCGGCGGCGTGTGGGTGTAGACGATGCAGGCCTCGTACTGGCTGCGGTACCGCGCGAGGGTCTGCTCGAGCCACTTCAGGTCGCCCTCTGCGCACGCCTCCGTGGCCGTGTCGAGGGCCACGAACAGCGTGTTCGCGCAGGCGAACCAGTACTGCCGCGGGCCGAAGCTGCGCGAGTACAGGCGGTATCGCTCGGCCGGGTCCGCCTCCTCGCGGCGGATGTCGTGGTTGCCCGCCACGGCGCAGAAGGGCACCCCCAACCGGGCCTCCTCGAGTTCGTGAAGCAGCCACTCGAAGTCCTCGGCCGCGGGCTCGACCACCAGGTCGCCGCCGGCGAGCACCAGGCGCACGCGGTCCGCCTTCACGCGCTCGAAGATGGTTTCGAGCAGGTCCAGGTTGCCCCGGCTGTCGGCCACGTAGGCGAAAGAGAATGGGGCCTTGCCCTCGAGCACCTCGCCCGCCGGCGGCAGCACCGAGGGGCTGAGGCGCGGGAACGAGGTCCAGGCCGAGGCGTGGACCACGAGCAGGCTTCCTGCCATGAGCAGAAGCAGGATGGCCAGGACGCGCACTACGCGCTTCCATCGGCGCGGAGAGGTTGCCTCGGTCACCTGTTCGGACGGTGTGCTCACGTGGGTCTCCTGCCGCAGCCGCCTCGCCAGTTCCCGTTTTCTATTATTGTAGGCAACCCGTGTGCAGATTCAAGCGGCGTCTGCGGTTGAACCCCTGCGGCCTTCCTGCTAGAATCCCGCCCCGAAGCCCCTTGTCCCCACAGGAGACCGCCATGCGCGTGCTGTTCTACGACATTGACACCCTGCGCGCCGACCACCTGGGCTGCTACGGCTACTGCCGCGACACGTCGCCCAACATTGACCGCATCGCCGCCGAGGGCGTGCGGTTCGAGCACTGTTACGTCTCCGACGCCCCGTGCCTGCCCTCGCGCGCCTCGCTCTACACGGGCCGCTTCGGCATCCACTCGGGCGTGGTGAACCACGGGGGCCTGGCGGCCGACCTGCGCCTTCAGGGCCGCGAGCGCGCCTTCCGCCACGGCCCGGCCCGCAACTCGTGGATCGCCGCCCTCCGCCAGGCCGGCCTCAGGCCCGTCTCCTTCAGCCCCTTCGCCGAGCGCCACAGCGCCTGGTGGTTCTACCACGGCTGGCTCGAGATGCACAACCCCGGCAGCGGCGGCATGGAGATCGCCCCCCAGGTCGTCCCCGGCGCCCTCCGCTGGCTCGATGCTCACGCCAAGGAAGACAACTGGTTCCTCCACGTCAACGTCTGGGACCCCCACACCCCCTACCGCACGCCGCTGGACTTCGGCGACCCGTTCCAGGGCCAACCCTTCGATGAATGGCTCACCGAGGACCAGATTCGCAAGCACTTCGAGGGTTACGGCCCTCACTCGGCCCAGGACCTTGGCGACATGGGCCCTTACGACACCGCCCGCTGGCCCCGCATCCCCGCGCAGATCACCTGCCTGGACGATTACGCCCGCTGGATCAACGGCTACGACACCGGCATCCGCTACGCCGACCACCACTTCGGCCTGCTCCTGGCCGAACTCGAACGCTAGGGCGTCCTCGACGACACCGCCATCATCGTCTCCTCCGACCACGGCGAGAACCAGGGCGAGCTCAACATCTACGGCGACCACCACACCGCCGACAACATCACGGCCCGCGTGCCCTTCATCCTGCGCTGGCCCGGCCTGGGCGCCGGCCGCGTGGACGCCGGCCTCCACTACCAGACCGACCTCGCCGCGACGATCCTCGAACTCGCCGGCGGCCAAGTGCCCGCCCTCTGGGACGGACGCTCCGTCGCTCCCGCCCTCCGCGACAGCTCTTGCCTGCCGACTGCCTCGTGCCGAGTGCCGACTGGCGCTGCGGCCACCGGCCGCAGCTTCCTCGTCTGCGGCAACCTCGCCTGGAGCTGCCAGCGCTCGGTCCGGTGGGACAACTGGCTCCTCCTCCGAACCTACCACGACGGCCTCAAGGACCTCGACCCCGTCCTGCTCTTCGACGTCGCGGCCGACCCGCACCTCACCCGCGACCTGTCGGCGGCCCGCCCCGAGGTCGCCAACGAGGGCCTCGCCCGTCTCCACGAGTGGACCACCGCCATGATGAACACCTCGGAGAGCGACGTGGACCCGCTCTGGACGGTCATTCGCGAAGGCGGCCCCTATCACACCCGCGGGCGGCTGCACGCCTACTGCGAGCGCCTGCGCGCCACCGGCCGCGCCCACCACGCCGAGGCCCTCCTGGCCCGCCACGGGCACTGGATGACCTGACCTACGGCCGCATGGTTGATTGTTGGGCGAAAGAGAGCTATACTCGGGATTGGGCGCGGGGGCCTCGCGCGCGAAACACGCATCACCAGCACTCCGGAGGAACGCACATGGGCCTGACGAACGTGGAGGCCAAGGTCGCGAACCCGTTCCACCCGGCCCGGCACAAGACCCTGCGCTTCCTGGTGGACTCCGGAGCAGTCTACTCGGTGATTCCCCGGGCCGAGCTGGAGCGCTTGGGCATCGAGGCCACCGGCGAGCGCACCTTCTTCCTGGCCAACGGCGTGCCCATCCGACGCCAGGTCGGCGAGGCTCGGATCACCTTCGAGGGCCAGACCGCCACCTGCGTCGTCCTCTTCGGCGAGGAGGGCGACAGCGCTCTCCTCGGCGTCACCACCCTCGAGAACCTCGGCCTCATCTTCGACCCCTTGCGTCAGAAGATCATGCCCCTCCCCATGCTCATCGCCGACGTCCGAAGGCTGTTCCCCAACTGACCGCCTGCGAGGGACGCGGAGGGACCAGCGGAGTATCCTCCTGCACCGCACGAGAATCTTCTTCGCCATCTTCATCCTCGGACTGCGGCGAGCGGCCTCACCGCCTTCCCCATCGAATGGGAGTTGAGAACCCTCACCCGCCTGATGGGCGTGCCCGACGCCGCATTCCCCGACAGCTACTCGGGCATCACCGCCTGGCTCATCCGCGTCCGCAACGGACTCTCCGACACCTACGCCCGCTATCCCTGGATGGCCTATGGCACCGACTGGCTGGCCTTCGACCACATCGTGCTGGCCGTTCTCTTCATCGGGCCGTTGCGCGACCCTGTGCGGAACCTGTGGGTCATCGAGTTCGGCCTCATCGCGTGCGTGCTGGTCATTCCGCTGACCATGATCTGCGGCCCTTTCCGCGGCATCCCCTTCACCTGGCGGCTCATTGACTGCTCGTTCGGCGGCGTCGGCTTCGCCGTTCTCTGGCCCGTCCGGCGGCTTACCCAGCGGCTGGCCTGCTTGGCCCACTGAAGCGGCTCTCACCTTCCCACGGTCACGCCATCCTTGTCACCGACGAGGCGCACCGCCGTCACGGTGGCCTTGAGGAGGGCGGTGCCGCAGGGGCCGCGGGCGGCGACGGTGTTGTTCTCGAAGCGAACCCCCTCGCAGTTGCTGAGCCAGATGAGGACGCCCGGGTCAAAACCACGGTCGGCGCCGCGACGGCTCGGACGCCCCTGCGCGCGGTCGAAGCGGTTGCCCTTCACCAACACGTCCTGAGCGCCGTCCACGAACAGGTTGATCCCGTCGTTCTCGAGGAAGGTGTTGCCCTCGAGCACGATGTGCTGGTGGCCGTGTGCGATGCCCTTGCGGTCGCCCTCGCCGGCGATGCTGACGATGCCGGGCCGCGCGTCCCACGCCCCCGTGGTGGCGTAGCCGGCGCGGCGGAAGGTGTTGCCACGCACGACGACGTGGCGGCTGTAGCAGGCCTCGTTCCACCAGTACTCGGGGGCGATGATGAGGGCCGCGATGGTGCTGCCGTCCACGGTGTTGCCCTCGACGAGTCCGTCGTCGGCCTTCAGCAGCAGGCCGCGGGCGCGGTGGTTGCGGATGACGCAGTGGCGGACGACGTAGCCGCTGCCGTTGGCGGCGGGGGTGCTGATGCGGCAGCCGAGCGCGGCGGCGGGCAGCGGGCGGTCGAGGGTCAAGCGCCAGAAGTTGCGGGTCTCCTTGAAGTGCTTGTCGTCGGGCAGGGCCTTGGGGGTGTAGCCTTCGGCGCGGTTCACCGCGACGACCGTCGCCTCGCCGGCGAGCGCGCCCTGAAGGTCGAAGAGGCGCAGGGGATCGCCCGCGCGGAAGAAGTTGCCCCAGCGCGTGGCGATCACCCAATCCTTGCCCTCGGCCTCGATCACCATGGCGTAGGTGCCGTGGATGGCCACGCCGTCGTCCGGCATGCCCTCAAAGCGGCAGCCGTCAAGGGTCGGCCCCTTGCGGGCGCCGCTGGAGTGGAAGGCGTCGGCGTTGCAGGCGATGAGCGGGGCGGCGGTGGCGCCGGGCGGCTTGGGGCCATAAGTGACGGTGTAGGAGTAGTGGTTGCCGCCCTCGCCGCCGTCGTCGTGGATGCAGAAGCCGCCTCCGGCGAGGATGGCGACGCCCTCGATGCGCATCCCGCTGCACCCGGCCACGAGGATGTCGCGCTGGCCCGGGCCGCGGAAGGCCATGAGGTCGCCGGCCTCGAGCGCCTCGGCGGCGGGCCGGATCGGGTGGTGGAAGTGCAGCCGCACGAGGTTTCCGCCGAGCATTTCGCCGCTCGTGAAGCCCATGTCGTGGCTGCCCGGCTTCCATTGCCGCGTGCGGGGGTCGAAGACGTAGCCCGTCTGGGGCCTCTCGAGGTAGGCCGCGGGATAGCCCGCGTCCACCCGCAACTCGAGCCAGGCGCCGTCCGGCGCGATCTTCTCGATGCGGCCCTGGGTGAATGGCGGAGTCTCGTTGACGAGCGTCATGCCGCGGAGCGCGACGTTGCGGCAGCGCACGAACTCGATGCCGCCGCGGGTCGGGTCGGTGCGGGCCAGGGTGACGCCGCGGGCGTCTATCTCGAGGTCGGCCAGCCCCTCGAACCTCAGATACGGCCCGCGATCGGGCGTTGGCGGGCGATACGTGCCCTCGGGAACCCGCACGCTCTTGAGCCCCGCCCGGGCCGCGGCCTCGATGCCGCGCTGGAGCGACGCAGGGTCGTCGGGGCCGGTGCGCACGGCGCCGGCCGGCGGGCCCGCGGCACACGCCAGGGGAATCAGCCGCCCCGCGCCCAGGAGCGCGAGAGCCAACAGCGAATGCCACTGCCCGTCGGCCATGGGTCTGCTCCTCGAGCTTGGTCATACCGCACAAGGTCGGCGAAGTCAAACGCCTCGCGAGCCGACATGCCTGCGACGCGTGGTCGGATGCCCGTCGCGAAATGGGCATGCCCGGAGCCGGGCCCCTGCCCTGTCTCCAGGGCTTCGGCGGCTTCTTCATCGGCTTCGCCGGGCCGTGGCATCGGGCCGTTGACTGCCCTGCGCCGGGCAGCTATACTCTGAGCAGAGGAGCGTGAATCCCGATTGGGATTGCTGGGGGTTGAGCATGGGCGCGACGAAGCTCGAAGCCGAGGTGGCGAACCCCTTGAACCCGGGCCGCCAGAAGATCATGCCCCTCCCCATGCTCATCGCCGACATGCGCAGGCTCTTCATCAACTGACCCTCCGTTTCCAGGGGCGAACCGTGTCTGAGAGTCCAGGGGACCGGCGCATACTCAGGGAGTTAGCGAAGCGGGTCGCCGACGTGGCCGCCCTGCCCCTCATGGCCGAGCGGCGGGCCATGTGGAAGCGGCACAACGCGCTCCAGCGCGTCCGCCCGATGATCCTGGTCTTCCCCGAAGGCTCCTGGGGCGAGCTCCTGCCCCAGTCCGCACTGAACTGCGCGGACGAGCGGGCGCGCCGCATCGAGTGGAACCTCCGCAGCCGCCTCTACTACCACGAGCACCTGCACGACGACACGGTGATCGAGCGCGAATGGGTCGTGGGCAAGGCCATCAAACACACGGGCTGGGGCCTCGAGCCGAAGAATATCCCCTCCACCGAGGCGCGCGGGGCATGGAAGTTCGACCCCGTGCTCAACTCGCCCGACGACCTCAAGAAGCTCACGTTCCCCCAGGTCGGCCACGACGAGAAGGCCACAGCGGCGGCCCTTGCCGAGGCCCAAGACCTCTTCGGCGACATCCTCGAGGTGAAGCTCAAGGGCATCTCGCACATCTCGTTCCACCCCATGGCCCTCTACACCCGCCTGCGCGGCCTGAACGAGGCGATGATGGACATGGCGACCGAGCCGCAGCTCGTGCACGACGCCATGGCCTTCTTCGAGGAGGGCTATCGCCGCACCGTGCAGCAATACGAGTGGCTGAACCTCCTGAGCCTGAACAACGACTCCACCTACCACTCGTCGGGCGGCAACGGCTACACGGACGAGTTGCCCGCGCCCGGCTTCGACCCCGCCCGTGTGCGACCGTGCGACATGTGGGCATCGGCCGAGGCGCAGGAGCTCGCCCTCGTCAGCCCCGAGATGCACGAGGAGTTCGCCCTTCAGTACGAGCGGCGGCTGCTCACGCCCTTCGGACTCAACGGCTACGGCTGCTGCGAGGACCTGACGCGGAAGCTGGACTACGTGCTCGCCATTCCCCGCATCCGTCGCATCTCGATCAGCCCGTTCGCCGACGTGGACCGCTGTGCCGAGCGGCTCGGGGCGAAGGCCATCTTCTCGTGGAAGCCGCACCCCTCGCACCTCGTGGGCGGGTTCGACGAGGGGCGCCTCCGTTCCTACATTCGCCACGCCTGCGAGGCCACGCGCGGCTGCGTGGTGGAGATGATCCTCAAGGACACCCACACCTGCGAGAACCACCCCGAGCGCTTCACGCGCTGGACCGAGATCGCGCGCGAGGTGGCGGAGGAGTCCCGAACATGAGGCGTAGCCCCGGGGGATGCTCCGTGGGTCACTGCTGACTGCTCGCGTCGGACAGATTTGACGCCTGGTATGCAGCATGTATAATGAGGCCGGGTGACTTTCGCGGGTGCCGCGAGGAACTGCCCAAGCGCTTGGTGCGGAATGCTGCCAAGATCGATCAGCGTCATCGACGACACGTCCGCTGTGGCAGGGCTTGGCTTGTCGTTCCGAAGGGGCCGTCCTGGACCCGAGGACGAACTCGTCAACTGGTTCCTGCAGGAGCGACCTTTCACGATTCGACGCGGATACAAGGTCAGTGTGCTCTGCCAGCCGCAGCTTGAGACAGGGTTTCCCGATATCGTCCTCGTTGTCTGGCATCCTCCGACTGCGGAGAGATGGGACTCCCGGCGAGCGGTCCTGACACGGTACGACATCCGGCTTCTTCACTACCTGCATTATGCCGGCCCTGCAACTACCCAGGAGTTGCGTACGATATTTGGGTCCAAGCTGCACGCAGGCCTTGACCGCCTCACGTCCGCGAGAACGATCCAAAAGCGTCGCGAGACCTGGGTAGCAAGGTCGCTATCGGCTTCGTTCGCGGTTCGGCGCATAATAGCTATTGAAGCGAAGATCAGCAATTGGAGCGTCGCGCTCGATCAGGCATTGCTCAACACGTGGTTTGCCTCCGATTCGTACGTTCTTCTTCCCCGTATTCCAAGAGGGGCAAGTCTGCTCGATGAGGCCGCGGGCCTAGGGATTCGAGTACTGACCAAGGCGGAACCCGATCCGATGGCCAAGCTTAGCGCTAGGGCGGACCTCCCTCGTTCCTACGCGTCGTGGCTTTTCAACGAGTGGGTGTGGCGCGAGCACACAGGCACGAGGGCCTTGCGATGAGCGGCACCGGTGCGATTGATGTCGCATGGATCAGGCAGCAGTTCCCGGCGCTTTCAGACGTGCGCCTTCTCGGTCAGGGGGGCCAGAAACTCGTGTTCAGTGGAACCCATTCCGTGTATGGTGAAACCGTCCTCAAGTTGATCAGTCCGAGGCAGGATGCCGAGGTCACTGTCCGCGAGATCCTGGCTGTTACACGGGTTGGTTCCCCCCGTGTACCACAGATCCTTGAGCATGGCAAGCTGGCCACCCCGATTGGCGGGTATGTCTGGCTGATCGAGCGTAGAATCGGCGGGCACACCGTGCGGGACATGCTCAGGTTGGGGCCGCTCATTCCGCGCCGCGTGCTACGCCTGGGCCTTCATGTTCTGGAAGCGCTGGTTGCTGCCGAACGGGTGAACATCGTGCACCGAGATGTCAAACCCGACAATATCATCTGCGATCCCGCAGGCGACTACTGGCTGATTGATTTCGGGATCGCGCGTCACCTTGACCTTCAGTCCTTGACGGCAACGGCTGCGCCCTTCGGCAAGGTGACATGGGGCTACTCGCCCCCCGAACAGTGCAGGAACATGAAGCCAGACATCGACTCGCGAGCCGACCTCTTTGCACTGGGCGTCACACTGTTCGAGTGTGCCACAGGGTCGAACCCGTTCAGGACAGGAGCAGCCGACCTCTTGGAGGTACTTCGACGCGTCGAGACGATGCCACTCCCACGCTTGGCGCTGGGCTTGCGCGCCGCGGGCAGTTTCGCCGATCTCGTTCTCACGCTCACGCAGAAGCGTCGAGACCACAGACCTGGGTCCGCTGCTGAGGCGCTGGAATGGTTGACCGAGATCCACAACGCGGAGCTCCAGGAGTGACATGGACCTGCACCTCCACATCGGCATGCGCACACGACGGTGGCGCTTTGGAAGCCGTTGTGCACTTGGAGGCCGCATGATGGAAGCCTATCTCCAGTTCGGCTACGGAATGATGGAGCACTGCCGCCAACTTTTGGCCGCGTGGGGTGGTGGCACTGTAATTCTGAGCCCGCGGGATCTCACTGATCAGCAGATGGTCCGCCTATCCGCCGAGATCAATGGCTCGGGTGACGGCCGGGTCCTTCTTGACCCGCAATTCTATCTGCCCTACGCGGACCACGAGCGGCTCTGCTCCCATGACTTCTGGCCAAAGGACTATGATACTGGGACCTTCTGGCAAGGGCATGGTGCCACTGAACTGCTCAGCAGGCTCACCCGGCTCAACAACCGCCTTGGAACCGCTTCCTTCATACTGCCCGGCACTCTCGCCACTGCGATTAGTGACGACTGGCTGATGACCCATAGGAGCCTTCTTGAGGAAGCGGGTTCCCTTGACGACGGGCTCGAGCTGATCGCGACTGTTGCGTTGTCAGCAGATGCGGCGAGGGACCAGAGTCAGGTTGCGAAGCTCCTGGAGAACGCTGTACAGTGGCCGGTCAAGGGGTACTACCTGGTGTGCGAGCACCCTAACGGCGAGTACCTTGTTCAGGACCCGAACTGGGTCGCGAACTTGCTTGACCTGGCTGTCGGGCTCAGGCTAGCGGGGGCCAAGGTGATACTGGGCTACTGCAACCAGCAGATGCTCGTTGCGGCAGTTGCAAAGGGTTGTGCAATCTGCTCTGGCACGTGGATGAACGTCCGCTCCTTCCCTCCCGATAAGTTCCGCACTTCATACGAGGAGGAGATACGCCAGAGGGCTACCTGGTACTACTGCCCTCAGGCATTGTCGGAGTACAAACTGCCCTTCCTCGATATCGCGCACCGGCAGGGCGTGCTTGACCGCATGGCTCCGCCCCCCGAGTTGGACGGCGGCTACGCGTCGGTCCTGTTTGGGGGAGCGCAACCATCATCCGTTGGGTTCTCGGAACAGAGCGCTTTCCGCCACTACCTTCACGCTCTGCGAGGACAGGCCATGTCTCTGCGTACAGACTCGTACGATGGTGCCATGTCAGCCCTTGAGGACATGCTGAGTCAAGCGGAGCGCCTCCTTTCCGCGCTTCGGGCAACAGGTGTACGTGGGCAGCATAGGGACTTCGCGGAGACCATCGACGTCAACCGCGCTGCGCTGGCTGTGCTCGATAGTACACGTGGCGCGATGCTTCGGCGGCGCTGGGGTTCCCTGTGAGTGGCTCCTCACCCGGTTGATCACCCGCCGTTCCGGTCACCGGCTGGGGCGGTTAAGGGGCATAGACCATTCCTCGTGGAAGCCGCACCCCTCGCACCTCGTGGGCGGGTTCGACGAGGGGCGCCTCCGTTCCTACATTCGCCACGCCTGCGAGGCCACGCGCGGCTGCGTGGTGGAGATGATCCTCAAGGACACCCACACCTGCGAGAACCACCCCGAGCGCTTCACGCGCTGGACCGAGATCGCGCGCGAGGTGGCGGAGGCGTTCTGACGGGGCCGCGCTCGCGGCTCACTTGGCGGCAGCCGGCGGCTTGAGGGCGTTGAGGAGGATGCGGGCGCCCTGCTCGGGCGGACCCTCCTTGGGGGAGTCCGTCAGGCGGATGGCCGTGAGTTGCTGCGCGAGGTCGCCTTTGGGGTCGAGGCGCTCCAGGGCGGCGCGCCAGGCGGCGATCATGTCGGGGCGCAGCGAGTTCTCCCAGAGCACGTACTCGGTGAGCTCCTCGCCGCGGAGCACCACGCCGCCCAGGTGCTGCGTCTGCCAGGCCTCGTCGGGCGCGGCCCAGAAGGCGAAGTAGAGGCTGGCCACGGGCCGATCGTCGAGCAGGTCGCGCCAGGTGATGCGGTTCTCCTTCTCGTCGCGGCGCCCGCTGGTGTAGCGGACCTCTGCGTTGGCCGGCAGGATGAGGGTGTAGCGCAGCTCGGTCTCGGTATCGAAGAACCGCAGATGGAAGAGGCCGTCGGTGAGCGGGCTCAGGGCGACCTCGAACTGTTTCTCGGTCAGTTTCATCTCCTGGAGTGCGGCGGCATAGGTTTCCTTGGCGACCTCGGGCTGGGCGAGGGCCGCGAGCTTCTTGCACAGCGGCGCGTCGAGCGGGCGGCCCATCCTGCTGGCCACCAGCGCCGCGGCCACGCCGATGGCGCCCTCGCGCGTCAGAAGGCGCGGAATATCCGCCGCCTCGAGGTACCGGTGCTCCTCGGCAAACTGCACGAGGAACGCCGCGGCGCCCACGAGGGTCTTCTCGGCGTCCTGGCCGATGAACTGCGCCGCCGCGCCCAGGTCGGCGTGCGCGATGAAGAAGAGGGCCTCCTTGAAGTCCTTGCGGAACGGGCCCTCGAGGAACTCGATCAGCTTGTCGAGGCCCGCCTCGTCCTTGAGCTGCTGGCGGGCGATGGTGACGGCGAGACGGACCAGCAGGTCGGCGGCCTCCGCCGCCTCGCGGAAGCGGGTGAAGTGGTCGGTGCGTCCCGGCCGCCGCTCCCGATAGTAGCCCACGTGCCCGAGGGGCGAGGTCCAGACCGTGTACGCGCCGCGGTTGCTGTGGGCGCCGCGCTGGAGATCGGGCGGCACCACCCGGAAGTCGCCCTGGAAGGCGACCGACGGGTCGTTCGTCTCCACCCGCTTGGGGTACTGGGCCTTCGCCTGCTCCACGAGCGCCGCGGGCGGGGCCAGCACCTGGCCCTTCTTCTCGGTGTCGGTGTGCCACGTGTGGTAGGTGCGCGAGAACGAGCCGTCGGCGCGCGGCTGCACCGTGACCTCCACGTAGTCGCGCTCGCAGCCGCCGCACGCCAGGAACGCCAGCGCGCAGGCGACGCGGAGCGCCAGCCGGCGGCCCCCCCGCACCGCCGGCGTCCCCCCGGGATGCCGCTCCACCATGTCTTCGCCCTCCGTAGCTCAGACGCGCTCGAGCCAGCCGTAGCGGTCCTCGGCCTTGCCGGTGACGAGGTCCAGGAAGGCCCTGCGGATGGCCAGGGTGATGGGGCCGGGCTTGCCGTCGCCCACGGGGATGCGGTCCACGCTGCGCACCGGCGTGACCTCGGCGGCGGAGCCGGTGAGGAACACCTCGTCCGCAATGTACAGCCCCTCGCGGGGAACGATCTGCTTGCGGACCTCGTGGCCCAGCTCCTTGGCCAGCACGATCACCGAGTGGCGCGTGATGCCGGGCAGGATCGAGGCGCCCGAGGGCGGGGTCACCAGCCCGCCGTCCTTGACGACGAAGATGTTCTCGCCGCTGCCCTCGGCCACGTAGCCATTGATGTCCAGGGCGATCGCCTCGGCATAGCCGTTGATCACCGCCTCCATCTTCATGAGCTGCGAGTTCATGTAGTTGGCGCCCGCCTTGGCCAGCGACGGCTCGGTGTTGGGCGCCAGGCGGGTCCACGACGACACGCACACGTCAATGCCCGCGTTGGCGGCCTCGTCGCCGAGGTAGGCGCCCCACTCCCACGTGGCGATGGCCACCTGCACGGGGTTGTTGAGGGGGTACACGCCCATCGGACCATAGCCGCGGAAGACGCACGGCCGCACGTAACAGGCCTTCTGCCCGTTGCGGTGAATCAGCTCCTTCGTCGCCTCGGCCAGCTCCTCGACCGTGTAGGGCACGGCCATGCGGTAGACCTTGGCCGACTGCATCAGGCGGTGGAGGTGGTCGCGCAGGCGGAAGCAGGCGGGCCCCGTGGGCGTGCTGTAGCAGCGCAGCCCCTCGAAGACGCTCGAACCGTAGTGGACGACGTGCGAAAGCACGTGAATCTTCGCATCGTCCCAGTTCACGAACTCGCCGTCCATCCAGATCTTCTGCGCCTTGGCCACGCCGCTCACGGGCTCGGCGGCCTTCGTCCGTCCAGCCATGGCTCCGACCTTTCCTCGCGACAGAGAGGGTCCTTGCTCTTCTTGGAGAGTCTACCCAACGCCGTTCGGTTTGTCAAAGGGTAGCGGCCCCCTGCGGGTGCTGCCTGGCGCCCCGCGTCGAGATGGCCACGGCTGGCGGCGGCAGGGTGCAGGCGTTTTCCGCCTTCTTGACGGAATCTTGATGCGCAAGGGGCGCGATTGGGTGCGGCCTTAATGCGCCGTGTGGTAGGGTGATGATGAGGGAAGTGTGCCCATCCTGGGCAGGAAGCGTGCCATGGCAAGTGGAGTGGCCGCACGCCGCAATGGGCTGGCGGAACCGGTCCATCCAAGGGCCGTTGCGGGAACCGTGAAGGCGGCGTTCCGTGTGGCGCCGCTGCGCCTGTTGGTCGCAGGCTACGCGGCGTTCACCCTGCTCATCGCCGGGTTGCTGTGCCTTCCCATCGCGTCGGCAAGCGAACGGCCGATGCCGTTCGTGGATGCGCTGTTTATGGCCATGTCGGGCGTCAGCACCAGCGGATTGTGCACGGTAGACGTGGGCACAGGTCTCTCGGGCTTCGGCCAAGCCGTGCTGCTGCTGGACTTCCAGGTGGGCGGCCTGGGCTACATGACCTTTTTCGTCGTCTTCGCGCGCCTGCTCTCGGGCGGACTGGGGATGAACCACAGGCTCGTCGCACGGGAGTCCATGGCCGGCCCCACGCTGGCGGACGTCACGCGCTTCTTCGCCTGGGTGGCGCTTGTGACCCTGTGCTTCGAGGCCGTCGGCGCCGCCGTCCTCACCGCCTGCTGGATGACCGAGTTCTCGTTCTGGAAGGCACTCTACTTTGGCGCCTTCCACTCGATCTCGGCCTTCTGCACGGCGGGGTTCGGCCTGCTCTCCGACAGCCTCGTGTCGCGGCAGGGAGACTGGGTGGTGGCCGCCACCGTCACGGGGCTCTCCCTGGCCGGCGGAATCGGGTTCCTGGTGATGGCGGACCTCTGTGGCCGGTTCCGCCGGCGCCGGATGGGCGAGGGGCCGCGGCGGCTCTCCGTGCACACGAAGCTCGCGCTCACCGTCACCGCCGTCGTGATGCTGGCGGGCACAGGGCTGATCTATGCGGCGGAACGGTGGCCGGCGGGCTGGACCGCGGCCGACCGCTGGCGGGCCTCGGCCTTCCAGGCCATCTCGGCCTCGACCACCGACGGCTTCAACACCATTGACATTGGGACGATGAGCGCGCCCAGCCTCGTCTTCATCATGTTCCTCATGTTCGTCGGCGCCTCCCCTGGCAGCACCGGCGGCGGCATCAAGACCACCACGCTCGGCGTCCTTGCCCTCTCGCTGTGGGGCCACTTCCGCCAGCGCGACCCCAACTTCTGCCGCCGCCGCGTATCGGACGAGACCATCGCCAAGGCGAACACGATCTTCCTGTCGTTCCTGCTCCTCCTGCTGCTCGACACGGTGGCGCTGGCCGCGACCGAGAGGGAGTCGTTCCTGCGGGTCCTCTTCGAAGCCGTCTCCGCCCTGGGCAACACGGGGATGTCCATGGGCATCACGGCGGGCCTCAGCGACGTGGGCAAGCTGCTGCTCACGCTCACGATGTTCGTCGGGCGCGTGGGGCCGCTGGCGCTCGGCCTCTCGCTGGTGGCGCCGCACGAGCCGGCACGGTACCGGTACGCCGCGGCCGAGGTGTTCGTGGGCTGAGCGCCGCACGGCTCGCCTCTTGCGCCACGCCGGAGCTTGCGGTAGACTGCGCGACATGGACGACTCCGCGACAGGCACCGCGCAGGCCGAGGTGAGCGCCGTCGCCGCGCCGGCGTCGAGTGCCTCGTGGGCCTCGTACGGTTGGGCTGCCGTCCTCATGGCTGCCTGCACCCTCGTGGCCGGTGTGTTCCGCCACTCGGGCCTGGCCGAGGCGAACATCGTCATGGCCTTCCTCGTCGGCGTGCTCGTGGTCGCCGCCTGGCACGGGCGGGGGCCGAGCATTTTCGCATCGTTCGCCGGCGTGCTGCTTTTCGACGTGCTGTTTGTGCCCCCTTTCGGCTCGCTGGGGGTGTCGGACCTCCAGTATCTGATCATGTTCGCCGTGATGCTGGGCGTGGCGTTGCTGACGAGCGCGCTCACCGAGCGCATCCGGCGCCAGGCCGCCGCTCAGCTTGCCATGGCTGCCGAGCGCGACCGCTTGCGTGAGGCGGCGCACGCCACACGCCTTCAGGCCGAGGCTGAGCGGCTGCGCAACGCGCTCCTCAGCTCGATGTCCCACGACCTCCGCACCCCCCTGGCCACTATCGCCGGCGCGAGCAGCAGCCTGCTCGAGCTGGGCAGCGTGCAGGACGAGGAGACCCGTCGCACGCTGCTGCGCACCATCTCAGACGAGGCGAGCCGCCTCAACCACTTCGTCGAGAACCTCCTCCAGATGACGCGGCTCCAGGCCGGCGGCCTCGTCGTCCACAAGGAATGGCAGCCGGTCGAGGAGGTCATCGGGTCGGCCCTGGGCCGCATGGAGGCGGCTTTGGCCGGGCGCCCCGTGCACACGCACGTGCCCGAGGGCCTGCCGATGGCGCCATTCGATGGCGTGCTCGTCGAGCAGGCGCTGGTGAACCTGCTGGACAACGCGGCGAAATACACGCCGGCCGGCACGCCGGTCGAGCTGTCGGCGGCCGTGGACGGCGGGCAGATGCTCCTCGAGGTGGCCGATCACGGCCCGGGCATCCCCGACGAGGAGAAGGGGCGGGTCTTCGAGAAGTTCCATCGCCTGCGCCGGCCCGGCGCGACGCCCCAGGCGGGAACTGGCCTGGGCCTGGCCATCTGCCAAGCCATCGCGACGGCCCACGGCGGCCGCATCTGGGCCGAGGACCGGCCCGGCGGCGGCGCACGCTTCCGCCTCGCGCTGCCCATCGAGGGGAGCCCTCCCCAGTTCCCCGCAGACGAGGAAGGGGCCTGAAGTGTCCGGCGCCAAGCCGCGCGTGCTGATCATCGAGGACGAGAAGCCCATCCGTGGCTTCCTGAGCGCCTCGCTCGCCGGCGAGGGCCACCAGGTGGTCGAGGCCGAAACGGGCCGCGAGGGCCTCGCCCAGGCCAGGATGTGGGTGCCCGAGATCGTCATCCTCGACCTGGGCCTGCCCGACCTGGACGGGCTCGAGGTGATCCGCGAGCTGCGCGAGTGGTCGCAGGCGCCCATCGTGATCCTCTCGGCGCGCGAGCAGGAGCGCGACAAGGTGGCCGCCCTCGATGCGGGGGCCGACGACTACCTGACCAAGCCCTTCGGCATCCGCGAGCTGCTGGCGCGCGTGCGGGTCGCACTCCGCCATGCCGCCCGCGGCGGCGCCGCCGACGCCACGCCCGTCACGATTGGCGACTTCACCCTCGACACCGGAGCGCGCCGCGCGTTCGCGGGCGACCATGAGCTTCACCTCACGCCCATCGAGTACAAGCTCCTCACCACCCTCGTCCGACACGCCGGCAAGGTCCTCACCCACAGGTTCCTGCTCAAGGAGGTCTGGGGCCCCCTGCGGACGGACGACGTGCATTGCCTGCGGGTGTTCATGGCCGGCCTGCGCCAGAAGATCGAGGCGGACCCCTCCCATCCCCGGTACCTGCTCACCGAGCAGGGCGTCGGGTATCGCTTCGCCGACGAGTGACTGTTCCGCCGCGGCTCGCCCTCGGCCCTTGACCCGCGGCAAGCCGGCGCGCTAACCTGGAGGGAGGTGCCACTCTTCCAAAGGAGCAACCATGCCGCATCGGACCGTTGGCGGGTGGCTCGCCGCCCTGCTCGCCGCCGCCGGCTGCACCACGCTGCCCAGCCTGCCCCTGCTCACGCCGCCCAGAGGCGCCGGCCTCGACGTCGCGCGCGACGGCACGCTGCGGAAGGACGGCAAGCCCTTTCGCGGCATCGGGGTGAACTACTTCGATCTCTTCTACCGCTCGCTGCGCGACCCTTCGGCTTCGCTCAGGGCAGGCCCGGCCGACGCGGGCTGCCACGAGGGCCTGGCCGAACTGGCGCGCCGCGGCATCCCCTTCGCACGCTTCATGGCCTGCGGCTTCTGGCCGAACGACTGGAAGCTCTACTTCGAGGACAAGCCGGCCTACTTCGCCCTGCTCGACAATATGGTGAAGGCCGCCGAAGAGCACGGCATCGGCCTCATCCCCAGCCTCTTCTGGGCCAGCGCCACGGTGCCCGACCTCGTGGGCGAACCGCGCGATGCGTGGGGCAACCCCGACAGCAAGACCCACGCCTTCATGCGAGCCTACACCCGCGAAATTGTCACCCGCTACCGCCACTCCCCCGCCATCTGGGGCTGGGAGTTCGGCAACGAGTACAACCTCGACGCCGACCTGCCCAACGCCGCGCAGCACCGCCCCGCCGTGGTGCCCAAGCTCGGCACGCCCGCCGCACGCAGCGCCCGCGACGACCTGACGCACGACGCCCTGGCCACCGCCCTGGCCGCCTTCGCCGACGAGGTGCGCAAGCACGACCCCCGCCGCATCATCACCAGCGGCCACAGCGCCCCCCGCCCCTCGGCCTGGCACCAGCGGAAGGAGAAGAGCTGGTCGCAGGACGACGAGAGCCAGTTCGCCGAACGCCTGCTGCTCGACCACCCCGACCCCGTCAACGTGCTGAGCATTCACGTGTACGAGACCTCGGGCAAGCGCTTCGGCCGCGAGGTGTCCGCCGCGGAGTTCCTGGCGCTTGCCATGCAAGTGGCCGCGCAGGCGAAAAAGCCGCTCTTCGTCGGCGAGTTCGGCGCGAGCGACCAGGCGCCCGACGGCGAGAAGGGCGCGAAGGAGCGTCTCGCCGCGCTCCTCGCCGCCATCGAGAAGGCCGAAGTGCCCCTCGCGGCCCTGTGGGTCTACGACTTCCGGGGCCAGGACAAGGACTGGAATGTGACGGCCACGAACGCCCGCGCCTGGCAGCTCGACGCCATCGCCGAGGCCAACCAGCGCATCAAGGCCCGGCTGCTGGCGAGACCGGCGGAGGCAGGGAAGGAGTAGGACGCATAGGACCGATGGGACAGGCAGGCCCCAGCTTTCGGTGAACCCTATCTGTCCTCTCGGTCCCATCCGTCCTATGAGGCTCAAGGAGACCTACATGACCAGCTTCGACCGCTACCTGGCCGTCGTGCGGGGCGAGGCGGCCGACATCCTGCCCCGAGTGCCCATCCTGATGCAGTTCGCCGCCGAGCACATCGGGTCCAATTACGGGGCGTTCGCCTCGGACTACCGCGTGCTGGTCGAGGCCAATCTGCGGTGCGCCGAGGAGTTCGGCTTCGACCAGGTGAGCACCATTTCCGACCCCTACCGCGAGACGCAGGGCTTCGGGGCCGAGATCCGCTACGTCCGCGACGGCGTGCCGCGCTGCGTCAAGCCGCCGCTCGAGGACGCCAAGGACCTCCGCCTCCTCAAGAAGCCCAACCCGCGTCGCTCGACGCGCATGCTCGACCGCGTGCGAGCCGTCGAGGCTTATCACAGGGCCGTGCCCCGCAAGTACTCGGTCCTCGGCTGGGTTGAGGGGCCGGCCGCCGAGGCGGCCGACCTGCGGGGCGTGACGAACTTCCTGATGGACCTCGTGCTCGACGCCCCCTTCGCCCGCGAGCTGATGGAGCGCTGCGTCGAGGTCGGCATCGCTTTCGCCAAGGCCCAGATTGACGCCGGGGCCGACACCATCGGCGTGGGCGACGCCATCGCGAGCCAGGTGTCGCCCGACCTCTACGCGGAGATGATCTTCCCCCTCGAACAGCGGCTCTTCGAGGGCATCCAGGCCGGCGGCGGCCTGGTCCGTCTGCACATCTGCGGCGACACCACACACCTCCTGCCCTACTTTGCCAGGCTGCCCGTGGATATCGTGGACCTCGATTGGCAGGTAGACATGGCGAAGGCGCGAGCGATCCTGGGCCGAGGCAAGACGATGGTCGCCAACCTCGACCCCGCGAACGCCGTCAAGCGCGGCACACCCGCCAGCATCCGGAAGGCCCTGCGCGCCGTCTACAAGGCCGCCGGCAACCCGCTCCTGGCCGGCGCCGGCTGCGAAATCCCGCCCGGCACGGCGGATGCGAACCTGAAGGCCCTCTGCGCCCCGATCCGCTACCAGTCGTGACAAGGAGTCGGCCGTGGACGCCGAGAAGATCAGAGTGGGTGTGATTGGTTGCGGCGGCATGGGCGCACACCACGTGCGCACGCTCGCCGACCACCCGGCCTTCGAACTGGTCGCCGGGTGCGACATCCACCTGGAGGCGCTGGCCCATCTGCCCCCCGGCGTCGCCCACTACCAGGACGCCGAGGCCATGTTCGAGCGCCACCGCCTGGACCTCGTGAGCCTCATCCTGCCCAACCACCTGTACGAGCCGATGGTGAAACTGGCCTGCGTCTACGGCGCCGACGTGTTTACCGAGAAGCCCTTCGGCCACAGTCTGGCGAGCTGCCGCGCCATGATCGGCGCGCTCAAGGCCGCGGGCCGCAGGGCGTGGGTGGGCGGCCAGCGAAAATACGCCAGCCACATTCGAACGGCGCGCGACATCCTGTGCAGCATGCACGTCGAGTTCATTCACGGCCTCTTCACCTACTTCTGGGCACCGGCCTTCGCCGACCCCGGCTGGCGCGGCGACCGGGCCAAGAGCGGCGGCGTGGCCGTGATTGACAGCGGCTGGCACGTGCTGGACCTCCTGAGCTGGCTGGTCGGGGACCCCGACACCGCGTTCTGCCAGCTCTCGCACCTGAGGGCGCATCCCGACATGGACGACAAGGCGGCGATCCAGCTCCACTATCGCTGGGGCGCCGTGGCCAGCCTGGTGATCAGCTACACCCTGCCCAAGAGCCAGCTCGAGCTCACCTTCGCATCAGGCGGCGAAAGCCTGCACCTGAATTACGACGGCCTGGCGCTCTTCGACGGCCCCAAGGAGGCGCTCCGCGTGCCTGCCGAGAAGGACGAGCCGCTCTTCCGCCTGATGTACGATGAACTCGTCAAGGCGCGTGGCGGCGACCGTTCAGCGCTGGTCACCGACATGTACCGGGCCGAGCGCATCATGGCCGTGGTGGACGCCTGCTACGACTCGGCCCGAACGCTCCGCAAGCGGCGCGTGGCACCCGTCAGGCACCCGCGCAGCGGCGCCTGAACGCCCCGGAGGCTTCGCCCATGGGTTCCGGCGACCTGTGGCTCTGGACGGCTGGCGGCGTGCTGTCGTACCTGCTGGGGGCCATCCCCTTCGGGCTCATCGCCGGACTCGCCCTGAAGGGGGTGGACATTCGCCAGGCCGGCAGCCGCAACATCGGCGCCACGAACGCGCTGCGGGTGCTCGGCCGCCCCATCGGCCTTGCGGTGCACGCGCTCGACATTGCCAAGGGCTTCGCGCCACCGTTCCTGCTCGCACCGCTCTTCGCCGGCGGCAGCGGCCAGGCGGCGCCGGCCCTGGGCATCGCCTACGGCTCGGCCGCCATCGTGGGCCACGTGTTCCCTGTCTACCTCCGGTTCCGCGGCGGCAAGGGCATGGCCACCAGCCTCGGGGCCTTCCTGGGCGTGGCCTGGCTGCCCACCCTCATCGGCGGGGCCGTGTGGCTCATCGTGCGGGCGGCCACGCGGTACGTCTCGGTCGCCTCGATGACGGCCGTGGTGGTGGTGCCGCTGGCCATGGCCCTCGTGCCCGACCCGACCCACGGGGGCGCACGCACCTGGTGCCGGGCAGAGCTGATCGTGTTCGGCGCCCTGGTCGCCGCGCTGGTGATCGCGCGCCACAAGAGCAACATCACCCGCCTGCTCCGGGGCACCGAGAACAAGATCGGGCAGAGGGCCGCCGCCCCGCCAGACGCGCGGCCAGGCTCGTGAGCCTGCCCAAGTCTCTCGCCGGCAAGGAGTTGCGGCCAGGATGAATAGGGCGGGGGCGGAGTGCGTCTAGGTTCATGGCCGAGAGCCGCGGCGCGCGCATTGTTTGCGGTGCGACGCGGCGGCGCGGTATAATACGCGCCGTCGCCTGATGCACCACGGCACGGCGTCATGGAGGCCATCGAGGATGAGAAGGGCACTTGCGGTGACCCTGGGCCTCGCCCTATCGGGGCTCGGCTGCCTGCCCCGCGGCGAGGTGCCCCCCGAGGTGGGCTCGCTCCGCAGCCAGCTCCGCCGAAAGTCCATCACCATCCCCGCCTGGACCCAGGAGGTGGTTGAGGAACTGGCCACCCGGGCCAACGACTATGCGGGCAAGACTCTCGTTGTCGAGAGCGCCACCCTGGCCGCTCGGGGCGAGGCGCGCCTGGGCAGCGACCCGTGCACCTTCCCACTGTCGGGTGGCGGCACGGTTGTCGTTCCCGCCGCGGGCGTGCCGCCCTGGCTCCGGTCGCGAACGGGCGCTCCTCTGAAGTTCCGCGCCACCCTGCATCCGCCGCGCCGTGGCGTCGAGGGCCCGGACGCAGGCGACCCCGTGCTCCACGCGCAGGCCATTGACCTCGCGCATCCCCTCGAGCTGGCCTTCGTGCAGATCGAGACCACGCCCGAGGGCACCTGGCTCGTCGCCCACATCGGAAACTACCGCGGCGAGGGGGCGCGGGCCACGCTGGACCTGCGCTTCGGCGAACTCCGCGAGAGCCGCAGGCTGCCCGCGGTGGCGCCCGGCCAGACCACGGCCGTGCGGCTGAGGCTCTTCGGCCCCGCGGCACCACCGTGGGAGAGCCTGCCCCCCAGCCTCCGTGCACTGCGCCTCGTCGGCGACGACGGCTCGGCCACCCAGGTGGACCTGGGCCGCTGGCTCGAGGGGCCGCCCGACTCGATGCTCGACTGGGGCTACACCTTCACCCCGCCCGGCACCGCCGTGATGATGCTCTCGAGCGACAAGCCCGAGGCGGAGCTCGAGCGGTTCGCCGCTCTCGAACTGCGCTCGTACCTGGCACAGTTCACCGACGCGAACATCGAGCCTCGCGAGCCCTTGCCCGGCGACGAGGAACCCCTCCCCCCGCAGCCGCTCCTCGTGGTGGGCACGCCGCAGCACAACAAGCTCGCTGCCCAACTGGTCCGGGCCGCAGGCCTCGAGGGCCGTCTCCCCGGCCTGGGCCACGACGGCTACCTGCTCAAGAGCCTCCGCCACGGCGGCCAGCCGGCCCTGCTCGTCACCGCGGCGGCCCCCCGCGGCCTCGTCTACGGCATCTACGCGCTCCTCGAGCGCTACGGAGTCCAGTTTTCGATGTTCGGCGCGCGCCTGCCCGCGCGTGGGCCGTTCCGCGTGCTGGACCTGGACGAGGCCCGCACCCCGCTCTTCGCCCGCCGGGCGCTTGTGGCCGAGGGGCCCACGCCCGACTGGGCGGCTCGCTGGTCCCAGTGGCAATGGCTGGCCATGGTGGACCTGGCCGCGAAGAACTGCTTCAACCAGGCGGTCATTCCGCTCGATGGCCTCGAGGCCACGTTCACCTACGAGGCCAAGCGCTCGCGCGATGCCCTCTTCCCCTTCGACATCCAGCCGCCCTACACCTGCGTCGCCGAGGCCTACCTCGCCCATCAGCGCGGCCTGGCCATCCTGGTGGACTACGCCCGCCGCCGAGGGATAGACGTGGTCTTCGCCCGGCGCGATGGCCAAGGCAAGCTCCGCACCGCGCCCCCGCCCGCCTGCGTGGCGGCCGCCGCGCCCGCCGAAGCAGCCGGGCAGGCCCTCGACGTGCTCGATGACCCCGGCGATTTCCTGGGCCTGGCGCGCGTGGAGGAGGCAGCGGCCTCAGCGGCCCGGCTCGTCGCGGCCAAGGCCACCGCCATCGCCGTGCCTTACCGCTCCGGCGCCGCCGCGCGGGCCTCGTTCCTCGCGCGCTTCTCCTGGGACCCGACCCTCACGCCGGAGGCCCACTTCCGCCGCTGGGCCGAAGGCCTGTGCGAGGGCCAGGCGGCCGTCACCCTCGCCAAGGCGGCTCTCGACGGCGACCGGCTGGACGCCGACCTCCTCGCCGCCACCCCCCGGCCCTTCGGCCAGGGCGCGGGGCTGGTCTTGCCCGTGGAGCCGGGCGACCCGGCGAGCGACTGGGCGGCGCTCCGCGCGCGAGCCACCAGCGCGGCCGTGGCTGCGCAGATTCAGGAGATCCGCGCCCAGAGCCAGAAGCTGCGCGACCTTCAGACCCGCATGGAGCCGATCCACGCGGCCTTCCGCGAGGCCCTCGAGGCTGCCGCGCCGCCCTGGGAGGGCCCCCTCTTCGAGGCTGCGCCGGCCGCGCGCCGGGCCGAGCGCATCGCCGAGAGCATCTACCGCTTCCGCGCCCTGCTCGGCGCCCTCGCCTCCGTGCAGGAGGGCGCCCTCGCCTACTACGCCGGCGTCACGAACCCCCCCGAGGCCCTGCCCCAGCTCGCCGTGGCCTGCACCAAGCTGCGCAAGGCCCGCCGCATCCTGCTCTGGGTGCTCAGCCGCACCGCCGAGAGCGACATGGCCCCCACCCTGGCCGACCTGGCCCAACGGCTCGACGAGCAGGCCGCGCGCCTGGCCGAGTGGCTCGGCCCGGCCGCCGACGCCGAGCCCGTCGCCCGCCTGACGCTTGCCGGCTCCGATGCCGTGGTCCACCTCTTCCGCTCGCGCACCGAAGACATCCTGGCCGCCTACAAGCTCACCGGCGACGAGGCCGTGCACCTGCGGCTCAACACCGCCGAGGCCCGCCTCTACCGCCGCGGACAGGAGCCGCGCACCCTGCGCGCCGAGGGCGGCCTGTTCCTCGTCCCGCTGGGGCCCGTGCCCACGTACCTGGTCGCGCGCCGGGCCGCCTGGCCCGGGGCGCCCGCCCCCTAGCCGCCCCCGAGGCCCTATGCCCGACCCCGACCTCTGCCGACGCTGCGGCCGATGCTGCTACGCCAAGCTCATCCTCAACGGGGAGATCGTCTACACCCCGTTCCCCTGCCCGTACCTGGACGAGGCGACGCGCCTGTGCACGGTCTACGAGCGCCGCCACGCCGTGAACCCTGACTGCCTGCCCGTGGAGATGGGGATTCGCCTGGGCGTGTTCCCCCCCGACTGCCCCTACGTGAGCAGCCTGCCCGACTACGTGCCGCCGCGCCTGGGCATGACGCCCGAGGAGATCGAGGCCTACGCCGACGAGATCCGCGAGCTTCAAGACGCCGTTCGCGCCCCGGCGAACTCTCGCCTGCCCCGAGCCGTGCCGACGGGGCGCAAGCGCTCTGCGCCGTAGCAGGGTCGTCGCCCCACGCAGGGCGCTCGCCTATCGCGCCTCGCCCCCGATGAGGCCGCGGAGCACGGCGTTCAGTTCCTCGATGGCGTACGGCTTGCGCACCACGGCCTGGAAGCCGTGTTCGCGGTAGCGGGCGAGCACGGCCTCGTCAGAGTAGCCGCTGCACACAACGGCCTTGACGCCGGGGTCCAACGCGCGCAGGCGCTCCAGGCACTCCTCGCCCCCCATGCCGTCGGGCACCGTGAGGTCGAGAATCACAACGTCGAACGGGCGGCCGGCGTCCCGGGCTTGGGCATAGAGTTCCACGGCCTGGGCCCCGTCGCGTGCGCACTCCACCTCGTAGCCGTGGTCGCGCAGGAGGCGCCGGGCGCCCCGCCGGATGATCTCGTCGTCGTCCATCAGCAGGACCCTCCCTGGGGCCGCGTGTTCGGCGGTCGGCGGTGCGGGGAGCGCGTCGGCGGCGGGAAGGTAGACGAGGAAGAGGGTGCCGGACCCGGGCTCGGACTGGACTTCGATGCAGCCCTTATGCTTCTTCACGATGGCGTAGGAGGCGGCGAGGCCGAGCCCGGTGCCGCCCTCCTTGGTGGAGAAGAACGGCTCGAACATTCGCGGCAGCAGTTCGCGCGGGATGCCGGGCCCGTGGTCGCGCACGGTGACACGCAGGTAGCGCCCCTCGGCCAGGGGGAGCAGGTGGGTCTGGTCCACCACGAAGTTCCGCGCCTCGACGTGCACGGTGCCGCCGCCGGGCATGGCCTGGCGCGCATTGAGGAGGAGGTTCTGGAAGACCTGGCCGATCTGCTGCGCGTCGGCGAGGGCGGGCCACAGGTCGTCGGGGATGTCGAGGTCGCAACGGGTGCCGGAGCCGGGCAGCACGAGGTCGGCCGTCTCGCGCAGGATCGGGCCGAGGACCACGGGCTGGCGCACGGGGGCGCCGCCAGCCGAGAAGGTGAGGAGGCGCTGGGTGAGGCCCTGGGCGCGCAGCGCGGCGCGGGTGGCCTCGGCCAGCGCGCGCGTGAGCGCGCCCTGGCGCGGCGAGCGCTGGCGCGCCACGGCCAGGTGAGTGAGCACGCCGGCGAGCAGGTTGTTGAAGTCGTGCGCGATGCCCCCCGCCAGCAGGCCGATGGAGTCGAGCTTCTGGGCCTTGAGCGCCTCGGCCTCCAGCCGCCGCCGCTCGGTGATGTCGTGGATGACGGTGACCACGCGGACCACGCGCGAGCCTTCGAGGATGGGGATCTTGCGGGTCTCGGTGGTGACCTCCCGGCCGCCGAGGGCGCTGGTCTCTTCGGTGACCAGCGTCTCGGCCGTCTCGAACACGAGGGCGTACTCGTCGCGGACCCGCGGCGGGAGGAAGGGGAACACTTCGAAGAGCGGGGTGCCGGGCCTGGCCTCGATGTGAAGTCCCAGCTCCCGCACCCAACCCTCGAAGCGGCGGTTGATCAGCACCAGCCGCAGGTCGGTATCCACCACGTGCACGGCGTCGGCCAGAGAGTCGAGGGTCGAGCGGTACTGGAGCTCGGCCACGCGCAGCGCCTCTTCGGCCCTCCGTTGCTCGGTGACATCGCGCCAGATGGCCAGCACGAAGCCCCGGCCGCCCAGCGCGACGGGCCGCGCGCTCACCTGCACGTCGCGCACGGCGCCGCCCTTCGTGCGCAGGCGGGTGTCGAAGATGTCGCCGCCTCGCTCGACGATCCGGCCCACGTGGACGGCCACTTCTTCGGGCGACTCGACGGCCTCAATGTCCTGGATCGTGATCTTCGCGAACTCGTCGCGCGAGTAGCCGACGATCTGGAGGGCCTTGTCGTTGAACTCCACCATTTCGCGCGTGCGCGCGTCGTAGAGCACGACTCCGTCGGAAGCCTGCTCGAAGATGGCGCGGAATCGCGCCTCGGAGGCGCGGAGCGCGGCCTCGGCCGTCTTCTGCTCGGTGATGTCGCGCATCGTGGCCACGATGCCGGCGGGCTCGCCGGCGTCGTTGCGCACGAGCGCGTTGTGCATCAGGGAGGGGAATGGCGTGCCATCGCGCCGCGCGTGCCACACCTCTCCCACGGACGAGCCGGTCGCCAGGATCTGTCGGAGGTCGGCCTCCACGGCCCGCATCTGCTCCGGGGTGTGGAAGATGGAGAGATGCCGGCCCATCGCCTCGTCGGGGCGATAGCCGTGCATGGCGGCGAAGGCCTCGTTGATGAAGAGGATGCGGCCCTGGAGGTCCGCCACGGCGATGCCTTCGGAGCTCTGGGCCACGGCCGACGAGAGCAGGCGAAGGCGCTCCTCGCGCGCCTTGCGCTCGGAGATGTCGCGCACCATGGCGAGCACGCACGCGCGGCCGCCGATGGTGGCGCACTTGAGGCTCACCTCCACCCAGAAGGGCACGCCCGACTTGTTCCGCACGCGCCACTCGAAGAGCTGCGGCTCGCCTTCGGCGGCGCGGCGGAAGCGCTCGTAGGCCGCTGCCGGCGTGAAGGGCGGATCGCCCGAGCTGAACGCGCCGGCCCGCCGGCCGCGGAGCTCCTCCAGCGTGTAGCCGTAGAGCTCGCACAGGGTGAGGTTGGCGTCCAGAATCTCGCCCGTGCCGGCGTCGTGCACGAACACCCCGTCCTGCACGGCGTTGAAGATCTCGCGGTAGCTGGCCTCGGAGGCCCGGAGTGCGTCCCCGGCGGTTTCCTGGCTGCGCATCAGGTCGCGGGAGACGCCCAGGACCATGGTGACCTGCCCCTCCGCATCCCGAAGGGGGATCAGCCGTGTGCTGATCCAGGTGGAGCCGGCGGGGTAGATGATGCGATCGTTGCGCGAATAGGGCTCGCCGGTGCAGAAGGCGTGCTGAAGGCTGCGCTGCTGGGCTCGCGCGATGGCGGGCGGGAAGAGCTCGGCCCGCGGCCTGCCGATGAGGGCCTCCGGGGCGCAGCCGAAGAGGGACGCGGCCGCGGGGTTCACGTAGCGCACGCGGTCCTCGCGGTCGATCACGAAGATGATGTCGTCGGAAGCCTCGACGAGCGTCTGATACAGCGCGGCAAGCATGCCCGTGCTGCCCCGGTCCCCGCTGCCGGGGGCCGGCGGCGATGCGCTCTGCCCCGCCGGGCCTCGTGACACGCGCCTGCCTCCTGAGGGATGGACCCGTGGCCTCGTTTCCTGATTATAGCCTGTGTGGCCCCTCAGCGTCAATCGGTGCACAAAAAACTCTTGCCGCTCCCCGCCGAAGTTGGTATCATGCGGTTTCCTTTGGCTGCCATCCACGTCCCCCGATTCCCAAGGAGACAGGCGGAAGCGATGAAGCTGGTACTCGGATTGCCCAAGGGAAGCCTCCAGGACGCCACTTTCGAGCTCATGGGGAAGGCGGGCTTCCACGTGGCGTGCGGCAGCAGGTCCTACTTTCCGTCGGTGGACGACCCGGAACTCAACCTGGTGCTGTTCCGCGCCCAGGAGATGGCGCGCTACGTACAGGATGGCGTGCTGGACGCGGGCCTGACGGGCCGCGACTGGGTGGTGGAGAACGACGCCCGCGTGGTGGAGGTGGGCGAGCTGCGCTACGCCAAGCAGCGCCTGAGCCCCGTGCGCTGGGTGCTCGCCGTGCCCGAGGACTCGCCGGTCCAGAGGGCCGAGGACCTCCAGGGCAAGCTCATCGCCACCGAGCTGGTGGGCACCACGCGCAAGTATCTGGCCGCCAAGGGGATCGAGGCGAAGGTCGAGTTCTCATGGGGCGCCACCGAGGCTAAGGCGAACCTGGTGGACGCGATCGTGGAACTCACCGAGACCGGCTCGAGCCTTCGCGCCCACAAGCTGCGCATCGTGGACACGGTGATGGAGTCAGTCACCGTGCTCATCGCCAACCCGAAGGCGTGGGATGACCCCTGGAAGCGCTCGAAGATCGAGAGCATCCACCTCCTCGTGCAGGGCGCCATCGTGGCCCGTGAGAAGGTGTGCCTGAAGCTCAACGCGCCGCAGGAGAGCCTCGACGCCGTGTGCGCCATCCTGCCCGCGCTGCGCAAGCCCACCATTTCGCAGCTCTCGGAGGAGGGCTGGTACGCGCTGGAGACCATCGTGGATGAGAACGTGGTGCGCCACCTGATCCCCGAGCTCAAACGCGCGGGGGCCGAAGGCATCATCGAGCTGCCGCTGAACAAGATCATCCCGTGAACCCTCCGGAGGCCGTCGCGTGCTCCGCATCGCCGCCCCCCTCGTGCTGACGCTCCTGTGCCTGCGGGCCCAGGCCGCCGAAGCCCCTCCCGCGAAGGCCGAGGCCCCGCCGGTCGCGGCCGAGACCCTCGTGCTCTTCGCCGAAGGAGTGCAGCTCAAGCTCCAGGAGAAGTACGCCGAGGCGATCGAGAAGTTCGCCCAGGTGGTGGCGCGCGACAAGGAGTCGGCCGAGGCGTACTTCGAGATGGGCTTCTGCCACTACCGCCTCGGCAAGAGCCAGGAGGCCGCCGCCGCACTCAAGCGCGCCCTCGAGCTCGACCCTGAGAATGGCCCGGCGCACGAGACCCTCGCCTTCGTCTACAACGCCATGGGTGCGCGCGACAAGGCCCTCGACGAGCTCGAGGCCGCCGCCCGCGCCGCCAAGCGCCCCAGAAACCACGAGGGCCTCGTCCAGCGCATCGCCTGGATCTACGAGCGCCAGGGCGACTACAAGAACGCGATCAAGTGGTACCAGTACCTGCTCGATTGCGGCTACCGCGACCGCAAGAGCTACCTCGCCCTCGGCATCCTGCAACTCAAGTCGAAGCTCTACGAGGACGCGCTGGCCAGCTTCCGCGAGGTCATCCGCCGCACCTCGTCGGAGGAGCCCGCGGTGGACGACGTGGCCGCCGCCTACGGCCAGCTCACCGAGGCCGAGCGCGCCGAGGCCCTGCGCCGCCATGAGGCGACAGCGGCAAACTCCGACGATCCGGCCACCCTCGAAGCCCTGGCCCTCGCCTACCAGGCCGCCGGGCGCACGGACGAGATGCTCCGCACCCTCGAGCGCGCCGCCAGCGTCGCGTCGGCCCGCACCGAGACCCAGAAGGAGTTTCTCGCCGAGCATTTCGAGGAGGCCGGCGACCTGCCTCGCGCCATCGAGTGGCGCCTCAAGATCCTCGCCAGCCGCAAGAACCCGCCGGCCGAGGGCTTCCTCCGCCTCGCCGCCCTCTACGCCAAGCACGAGGAGATGGAGAAGGCCGCCGACGCCTTCCGCAAGGCCCTCGCCGCCGAGCCTCGGCGCCGTGACCTGCTGACCCGCGTGGCCGACTGCTATGCGGAACTCTACCAGTGGGACAGGGCGGCGGCCGTCCTCGAAGAGTTCCTCAAGGACCGCGAACTCGGCCCCGCCGATGCCGAGGCCGTGTTCGACCTCGCGCAAGTCTACGAGCAGGCCGGCAAGGCGGACCTGGCCAAGGAGCGCAAGGCCCAGGCCTTCGGGCTCCTGGCCGCGGCCGTCGGCAAGAGCCAGAACAAGGCCACCGAGGCCCAGCTCCACCTGAGCCTCGCCGAGCTCTACTACAACGACAAGCAGCCCGACAAGGCCCTCGGCTACCTGCTCATCGCCCAGCAACTCGACGATGCCGACCCCAGGAAACTCCTTCTCCTCGCCGGCGGCTACAAGCGGGTCCAGAACTGGACCGAGGCCGCCGCCACCCTCGAGAAGTACCTGGAGAAGGACAGCAAATCGTTCGCCGCAGCCGCGGCCCTCTACGAAATGTCCACCTGCCTGGCGTGCGCCGGCAAGGCCGAGGCGGCCGAGGCGGCCCGCGAGCGCGCCGCCAAGCTGCTTCTCGACCTCGCCGAGGCCAGCCGCAACGATGCAGCCCGGGCCGCCGTGCAGTTGCAGCTCGGCGAGATGGACCTCCAGCGCAACCAGCCGAAGACCGCCACCGAGCACCTCCTCGAAGCCTTGCGCCTGGACCCCAAGCAGTCGCTCGCCCATCTCCACCTGGCCCAGTGCTACCAGATGCTGGGCGACTGGAGCCGCGCGGCCGCGCACACCAAGAGCTATCTGGACGCCACCGGGGGCGGCGAGGCCCGCGCCCGAATCCTCTATCGCCTGGGCGTGGCCCAGACCCGCAGCGGGCAGCCCGACCTCGGCAAGCAGAACAAGCTCCAGGCCATCCAGCTTCTCACCGAGGCGCTCGCCACGCTCGAGAGGGAGCAGCGCGGCACCCCGACCCACAAGGCCGAGATCTACCGCGACCTCGCCGGACTCTACGCCGGCGAGAAGGACCTGGCCAAGGCCCTCGACGCCATCCAGCGCGCCATCCAGCTCGCCCCGGCGGCCAAGCGCGCCGACTACCAGCTCGTGCTCGCCTCGCTGCTCGACGACCTCAAGCGCCACGACGAGAGCGAGAAGGTGCTCCTCGAAGCCTACAAGGCCGAGCCGACCAACCCCTCGGTGCTCAACCACCTGGGCTACTTCTACGCCGAGCGCGCCAAGAGCCTCGACCAGGCCGTGGACCTGGTGAAGAAGGCCCTGCACTACGAGCCGCTCAACGGCGCCTATCTCGACAGCCTCGGCTGGGCCTACTACCAGCAGGGCAAGCACCAGGAGGCGCTCGAGCTTCTCCTGCGCGCGGTCCGCCATGAGGAGGACGCCGTCATCCGCGACCACCTCGGCGACGCCTATCACAAGCTGGGCAAGCTCGCCGAGGCCCGCGAGGCCTGGGCCCAGGCCCTCCTCCTCGACCCCGAGATCGAAGGCGTCGCCCAGAAGCTCAAGGACACCGAGCCCCCCGCGCCTCCCAAGGCGCCCGAGAAGGGCGAGAAGCCATGAGCCATCCTCTGCCGCCCGGCGGCCCCTGGCGCCGCTCCGCCCGCAGAAAGCCCCCTCCCCGGGACTGGGCTCACGCGAAGCTCCGGCGCCGGTAGCGCCCGGTCCTTCGCCCGGTCTCCCCGCACGACCCGTCTCAGGAGGTCCCGAAATGTCCGGTCACTCGCATTGGGCTACGATCAAACACAAGAAGGCCGCCACCGACGCCAAGAAGGGCAAGCTCTTCTCGAAGCTGGCCAAGGACATTATCATGGCCGCCCAGCAGGGCGGCGGCGACCCCGACGCCAATTTCTCGCTCCGGGCCGCCATTGACGCCGCCAAGGCCGCCAACGTGCCCAAAGACAACATCGAACGCGCCATCAAGCGCGGCACGGGCGAGCTGCCCGGCATCACCTACGAGCGCCTGACCTACGAAGGCTATGGCCCCCACGGCGTCGCCCTGCTTGTGGACGTGGTGACCGACAGCCGCAACCGCACGGCCTCCGAGCTCCGCAAGATCTTCTCGACCCGCGGCGGCAAGATGGAGGGCTCGGTCGCCTGGATGTTCGAGGCCAAGGGCCTCATCACCCTGCCCGCCGACGCCATCGCGGAGGACGAGCTGATGGAGTTGGTCCTCAATGCCGGCGCCGACGACCTGGTGCGCAGCGGCGACACGTACGAGATCACCACGTCGCCGCAAGAGTTCAACCGGGTCAAGCAGGCCCTGGCCGACCGCGGCCTCACCCCCGAGGTCGCCGAGCTCACGCGGCTGCCCCAGCAGCTCATCAAGCTGGAAGGCGAGGCCGCGCAGAAGGTCATGAACCTCCTCGAGGAGCTCGAGGACCACGACGACGTGCAGAACGTCTACACCAACTTCGATGCCCAGACCGAGGCCACGGCGGCCAAGTAGCCGCCCGCTGCCGCAACGAGGGTTCGGCGTTCGGGCCTCCCTCCGAGGCCCGACGCCTGAGCGCCCCGCCATGAGCACTGCCCCGCGCGAATCCCAGCGCTGCTCGCTCTGCCCGCGCGCCTGCGGCGCGCGGCGGGCCGACGGGCCGCTCGGCTACTGCCGCACCGGGGCCGGCTTCCATGTCGGCTCGATCTGCCTCCACCGCGGCGAGGAGCCCGTCCTCGGCGGCGAGCGCGGCCTGTGCAACGTCTTCTTCACCCGCTGCAACCTCCAGTGCGTCTACTGCCAGAATCACCAGATCAGCCGCAACCGCGGCCCGATCGTCGAGCACGAGCTCACCCTGGAGCAGGCCGTGGCCTGCATCGGGCGCGCGCTCGACACCGGCGCGCGGCACGTGGGCTTCGTGTCGCCCTCCCACTGCGTTCCGCAGATGCGCGCCCTCATCGCTGCCCTCCGCGGGCGCTCGCCGCGGCCCGTCTTCGTGATGAACACCAACGCCTACGACCGGGCCGACACGCTGGCCGCGCTCGAAGCCGAGGTGGACGTGTATCTGCCCGACCTGAAGTACCTGGATGCGGAGCTGGCGGGGCAGCTCTCCGATGCGCCCGACTACCCGGCCGTGGCGGCGGAGGCCCTGAGGGAGATGTACCGCCAGAAGGGATCGCGTCTGGTTCTGGACGCCGACGGCCAGGCGGTCGGCGGCCTCATCATCCGCCACCTGGTGCTGCCCGGGCACGTGGAGAACAGCCTCGCCTGCCTCCGCTGGATCGCCGATCACCTCTCCACCGACGTGTACCTGTCGCTCATGGCCCAGTACCGCCCCACGCCCGCGGTGGCCGGCCACCCGCATCTGGGCCGCTGCCTGCGGCCCGACGAGTACGAGGCGGTGTTGAGGGAGCTCGAGACGCTCGGCTTCTGGCGCGGCTGGACCCAGGCCCTCGAGAGCCGCGAGAGCTATCACCCCGACTTCGCCCAGTCGCACCCCTTCGAGTGGTGAAGGCGCCCGCGGAGCTTGCGCCAGCGCAGCCGCAGCACGGTGGTGAAGAGGCCGGCGATCTCGCGCCACGACATCTTGGTCTGCCCCAGCCGGCGATTCTCGAAGACGATGGGCACCTCGACGATGCGCGCGCCGGCGAGCTGCATGCGCCAGGTGATCTCCTCCTGGAACGCATAACCCTTGGCCACGATGTGATCGAGGTCCACTCGCCGCAGCGTGGCGACGCGGTAGCACTTGTAGGCGCCGCTGCAATCGCGCGGCCGGAGGCCGAGGAGAAGGCGCACGTAGGCGTTGGCGCCCCAGCTCATGAGCCGCCGCAGCCGGCCCCAGTTGCGCACACCGCCGCCCGGCACGTAGCGCGAGCCGAGGATGAGGTCGGCGTCGTCGCGGCGGGCCAGGATGTCGGGCAGGTAGCGCGGGTGGTGCGAGAAGTCGGCGTCCATGGTCACCACGAAGTCGTAGCCGTGTTCGATGGCGTGGCGCATGGCCGCCACGTGGGCGGTGCCGAGGCCGAGCTTGCCCGCGCGGTGAAGCACGCGGATGTTGCCGTGCGTTGCGGCCAGCTCGTCGGCGAGCTGGCCGGTGCCGTCGGGCGAATTGTCGTCTACCACCAGAATGTCGAGGTCGGGCAGGCCGAGCGCGAGAAGGGCCTGGACGAGGGCGGGGAGGTTCTCGCGCTCGTTGTAGGTGGCCAGCACGATGAGGGTGCGGGGCATGGGCGCGCTCTCACAGGCCCGCGGCAAATGCCTGGCAGGTCTCGTGGCAGCGAGCGGCCGCGTCGAACGGGTCGGCGGCCCACAGCTCGGGGTTGAACAGCTCGAGCGAGTAATAGCCGTCGTAGCCGGTCGCGGCGATGCGGCGGACGATCTCGCGGAGCGGGAAGGCGCCCTGGCCGGGCAGCACGCGGTCGCTGTCGCGCAGGAGCTCGCGCGGCAGGCAGCGCGCGTCGTTGAGATGCACGAAGGCGATGGGGGCGCCGCGGAGGGCGTCGAAGTCCTCCATCTTGCTGCGGCCGGCCCAGAAGTGGAAGCAGTCGAAGAGGATGCCGAGGTTGTGGTGGTCGGCGTCGTTCACCACTTTGGCGGCGGTGGCCAGGGTGCCGATGAAGGGGAAGCCGGCGACGAACTCGAGGGCCACGCCGAGGCCGAAGCTGCCGGCGAGGTCGCACACCTCGCGGGCCTGCTCGGCCGCGGTGTGGTAGTCGTCGAGGGTGGGGGCGGCGGGGCCGTCGCCCACGCACACGATGGCCCGCGCGCCGAGCTCCTGGCAGAGCTCGAAGCGGGCCTTGGCGGCGTCGAACGCCTTGCGCTTGGCGTCGCCGGTCGAGGTGAGCAGGCCGGCGACGTAGCAGGCGCCCGCGGCCTCGAGGCCGTGGTCCTTGAGCAGGGCGCGGGCGTCGGCGGCCGGGCGCCCCTCGGCGACGAACCTCTCGACGTGGGGCAGCCAGAGCTCCAGGGCGGTGAAGCCGGCCTTGGCGCTGGCCTCGACCGCAGTGGGCAAGTCGCGTTCGCCCAGGGTGATCGGGTTGAGGCAGAACTTCACAGAGGCATCTCCTCTTCAGAACAGCTTGGCGACTTCGTCGGAATCGAAACGGGGCAGCGGCTGGCGCTGGCCGCCTCGGCGGATGGTGACGCCCTCGGCCCGTTCGGTCATGCGGCCGATGCGTCGCGCGGCGATGCCGTCGGCGGTCAGGGCCTCGAGCGCGGCGGCCGTGTCGCCGGGCGCCGTCACCGCGAGCAGCGCCCCCGAGGCGATGAGGCCCAGGGGGTTCAGGCCGTAGTGGCGGCAGAGGGCCTCGGTTTCGGGGAAGAGGGTGATGGCGTCGGCCTCGACCTCGATGCCCAGGCCGGCGGCGTCGGCCAGCTCGTGGAGGCCGGTGGCGAGGCCACCCTCGGTGGGGTCGTGCAGGGCGTGGGGCTGCGCGGCGCGGCACAGGGCGCGCGCGTCGCGCAGCACGCTGAGGCCGGGAGTGTCGAGGTAGCCGCGCGCGCGGTCGAGCAGCGCGGGGTCCACGGCGCCCCGCAGTTCCGTCGCCCGCTCGCGGGCGATGAGGGCCGTGCCCTCGATGGCGATGCCTTTGGTGAGCAACACGTCGTCGCCCGCGCGGCTGCGGGTGTTGACGACGAGGCGGTCGGGCGCCACCTCGCCGAGCAGGTGGCCGATGACGAGCGGGCGGTCGAGGCCGTAGGTGACCTCGGTGTGGCCGCCGCACAGCGTGATGTCGAGGGCCTCGCAGGAGGCGGCCACGTCGCGGAAGATCGCCTCGACCAGCTCCTCGGTGGCCGCGCCCTCGGGCAGGAGCAGCGTGGCAAGGAAGAAGCGCGGCGTCGCGCCCAGGCAGGCCACGTCGTTGGCATTGATGTTGACGGCGTACCAGCCGATGCGGTCGGTGGCGAAGGTGATGGGATCGCTCTTGGCCACCACCACCTGTGCGCCGAAGGCGAGGGCCGCGGCATCGCGTCCGATGCCGGGGCGCACGATCACGCGCGGGTCGGCCCGGCACAGGCCGAGGAGCCGGGACAGAGCGGCGGCCGGCAGCTTCCCAACGGGCAGCGGCATCGGGCTTCCCAGGCGCCCCTGCCGCGCACCCTTGCGTCACGGGCGGGATGCCTGTGCCACCACCGCGAACGTGCGCGGTGGCACGGGCTTCCGGCCTGCGGTGGGCTCAGAGGCGCTCCACGCGGCGCGGCAGGCATCGGTTCTCTGAACGCCGGCATTATAAGGCGCGGCGCGGCATTTGCAAGGGCTTTCTGCGCAAGATTTTGCGGCGGGCCGGGGCCGCACGGGGCGGCCCCGTGGCGATTGCCGACAAGAAATTACACCTCGTGACAGCCTTCGCCCCGCCGCAGGATTGCATCGGGCTTGCCCTCATGCTACATTGGCCCCATACGATTCCCCTCCACGATCCGCGAAAGGAAGGACCATGACTTCCCGCCTCATTCATCTGGTTCTGGCGTCCGCCCTGGCCGCCGCGGCGTTCGCCGGCGAGGAGCCTGCGCCCGCTGCCGGCGGCGAGGGAGCCGAGATCTTCAACCTCGCCAACGGCTACATGGCCCGCAAGGAATACGAGCTGGCCGTAGAGACTTACGCGCGCCTGCTCAAGACCACGCCGCAGTTCGCCCAGGCCGCCCTCGCCCTCTATCGCCAGGGCTGGTGCCAGCACGCGCTCCAGCGCTACGACGAGGCCGCCGCCGCCTTCAACCGCCTGCTCAAGGAGTTCCCCGCCAGCGAGGACCTGCCCAAGGCCCTCTACCTGCTGGGCGACTGCTACCTGAAGCTGGACAAGCCGGCCGAGGGCGCCCAAGCCTTTCTCGATCTCGTGGCGAAGTCGCCGAAATACGCCTTCGCGCCCAACGCCCTCCACCGCGCGGGCGAGGCCCTGCTCAAGCTCAAGGAGTTCGACCGAGCCGCCAAGGCCTACGCCCAGCTCATCGCCGATTACCCCGACTACCAGCACATCCCCTACGCCCACTACTCGCTCGGCTGGTGCCGCTCGCAGCTCAAGGACCACAAGGGCGCGGCCGAGGCCTTCGGCGCCGTGGTGGCGAAGTTCCCCAAGTCGCCCGTCGCCGGCGAATCGCAGTTCCGCCTCGGCGAGGCCCTCCTCGAGCAGAAGGCCTACGACGAGGCCCGCGCCGCATTCAAGAAGGTCCTCGACGACTTCCCCGGCGACTTCAGCGACGATGCGCTGCTCGCCATCGGCCGCGCCTGGTTCGAGCAGGAGAAGTTCGCCGAAGCCGCGAAGGCGTTCCAGGATGCCGTCGCCCGCTTCCCCGAGAGTCCCGCGAAGCCTCAGGCCCTCTACGACGCGGGCAACAGCCTGCTGTGCGCCGGCAACGCCGAGGGCGCGCTCCAGGCGTTCGACGCCGCGCTCGCCGCCGCGCCCAACACCCCCCTTGCCGAGAAGGCCCGCTATGCCCGCGGCCACGCGCTCCTGCGCCTCAAGAAGCCCGACGAGGCCCTTGAGGCGTTCACCGAATCGCTGAAGGCTCCCAGCCTACATGAACTCCTGCCCCGCGTCGTCTTCAGCCTCGGCGAGGCCTGCTTCGCGGCCAAGCGCTACGACGAGGCGGCGAAGGCCTACGCCCAAGTCGTCGAAAAGCACGCCGATTCGCCCATCGCGGCCGACGCCCTAAGCGCGCTGGCCTTCTGCCGCCGCGACCAGGGCAAGCTCCCCGAAGCCATCGAGGCCGCCCAGCAGTTTGTCAAGAAGTACCCGCCCGATCATCCGCTCTTCAGGCCCACGCTCTTCGCCCTCGGCGACTTCCAGTTCGCCCACAAGGCCTACGCCGACGCCAAGGCCACCTTCCTCCGCCTCGCCGAGCTCGGCCCGCAGGCGCCCGGAGCCGCCGACGGGCCGGACAAGGCCGCCTGGACCCTCTACCGCCTCGGCTGGTGCCACCGCAACCTGGGCGAGCTCGACGACGCGGCCAAGGCTTTCGCCAGGCTCGTCGCCGAGCACCCCAAGAGCGACCTCGCGCCCGAGGGCCTCTGCCTCCTCGCCCACATCGCCGACGAGCAGAAGAAGCCCGACGCGGCCGCCGCCCTCTACGCTCGCTGCCTGAAGGAGTACCCCGAGAGCCCGTACGCCGCGTTGGCACTCCTCGACCTCGGCCTGCTCGAGTTCAACCGCAGGAGCTTCGCCGACGCCGCCCAGCACCTGGCCGCCTTCCTCGGCAAGCACCCCGACCACGCCAACGCTCCCGAGGCGCGCCTGCATCTCGCCGAAGCTCTTTACGAGACCAAGGCTTATGACGAAGCTCTCAAGCACTTCACCGCCTTCCTCGAGAAGTCGCCCGACCACAAGCTCGCCGCCCGCGCCCGCGACGGGCTGGCATGGTCCCACCGCAAGCTCGGCCAGCTCGACAAGGCCCTCGAAGCCTTCGCCGCCGTCGCCGCCCAGGACGCCAGGAGCGACCTCGCGCCCCAGGCCCTCTTCGCCGCCGCCACCATCCGCATGGAACAGAAGCAGCCGGCCGAGGCGATCAAGCTCTTCGCCCGCGTGGCGGCCGACTACCCGAACCACAAGCTCGCCACCGAGGCCGCCTACCGCGCCGCCTCCGCCCTCTACGCCGCCGACCAGTACGAGGAGGCCGCCAAGGCACTCCAGGCGTTCCTCGACAGGAATCCGAAGGGTGAGTTCACGGACGACGCGCTCTACGACCTGGCCTGGGCCAATCTCAAGCTCAACAAGCCCGACGCCAAGCTAGCCGCCCTCAACCGCCTGCTCAAAGAGTTCCCCGAGAGCAGCTTCGCGCCCAGCGCCCACTTCCTGCTCGGCGAGCACGCCTTCGATGCCAAGCAGTACGCGGACGCCGCGGCCCACTATGCCGCCTGCGCCCAGGCCGCCCAGGGCGAGGAACTGGCCAAGGCCCTCTATAAGCTCGCCTGGAGCCACTACCACGCCGAGAAGTGGGACGCAGCGGCCGCCGCCTTCGCCGACCTCACCGCCAAGGCCCCCGACAGCGCCTTCGCCGCCGAGGCCCCCGACAGCGCCTTCGCCGCCGAGGCCCACTACATGACCGGCCTCATCCTCCAGAGGCAGAACAAGCACGACGAGGCCCTGGCCGCTTTCCGCAGGACCCTCGACGCCAAGCCCTCGCCCAAGTACGACGAGCGCGCCCGCTACCAGATCGCCCAGTGCCAGCAGGCCGCGGGCAAGTGGGCCGACGCCCTCAAGCAGCACAAGGCCACGCTCGAGAAGTACCCCGAGGGCGAGATGAAGCTCGACCTCGTCTACGGCATCGGCCTCGCCAGCCAGCACCTCGGCGCCTACGCCGACGCCCAGGACGCCTTCCAGAAAGTCATCGCCGCCACCAAGACTGACCTTGCCGCCCGCGCGCAGTACGGTCTGGGCGAGTGCGACTTCCTCCAAGGCAAGTTCAAGGAGGCCCTTGCCAGTTTCCTCGCCGTCGAAATCAACTACAACGTCGAGGGGGCCCCCGAGGTCGTCGCGCCCTACAACAAGTGGCGGGCTGCCGCGCTCCTCAAGGTGATGCAGTGCCACCTCAAGCTCGGCAACCCCGACCGCGCGCGCGCCTACGGCAGCGAGCTGATCAAGAAGTTCCCCAACAGCGAGGCGGTTGCCGAGGCGAAGAAGCTGCTCGAAGGGCTCGACGCCGGCAGGCCCGAGGCCCCTGCCCCACCCAAGGCCGAGCCGGCCAAGGGCGATCAGTAGAGGCGGCTCCTCAGGGTCTGGCGATCCTGGCTCGACTGAGCTGGTGCAGGGCGTGAGCATGCCGGTTCCTGGCGGGCCTGGCGGTTACTCGGGAGCGCTGCACCGAGCGACTGGCGGGCGTCGCCTGTCCATGCTGTATCAACCCTGTGAGGAGGGAAGTGATACAGCATGGGTAGATGGGCGAAAATGGGCGATTCTCGCGGCTCCGGCCATGCTCGCTCATCCGCGCGATGAGCAAGTATGGGGGCGGGAATGGCCGGAGGGCGTAAGGCGTTGGGGCATAGAGGGTTATGATGCGGCCCCCGCCGGCGCCGCCGCACCGCTCCCACGCTCCTTACTGGCGGCTACATTGAGGATCGCCAAACCCTGATGAGTCGTAGAGTCTATTCTCGTTCCAAGTATATACGCTGCAATTAGTTAGCATCTTCCATTAAGAAACGCCGTAAACGGCCTTCTGACGCGACTTCTCGGGCCTCATTGACCCCTGATACCTATGGGCCTGTCGGAGCTTGGCCTCTGCGCCTCAAGTGTAGTGTTGTGAATTGCTTATGAAAATCGGCCGCCGCACTCTTCGGCGCGCGCCGGACGCGTCCTACGCGATTTTGGGCCCTCCCTCAATCGCCGGGCTCCAGCAGCGCGAAGCCGCTCGCCGCGTCCCTCACGCGCGCCGCGGCCGTGCCCAGAATCTCATAGAGAATCGCCTCGCCGACCAGCCAAGTCGTCACGCCCGGGCGGAGGCAGCCGGTAAGGGTCACCCCCGACCGCCCCAGCGCGCCGTGTATGTGCAGGACCGGTCTCCCCATCTCGTTCGGCGCCAGGACGCCGACGGCCGCGACCTCGTGCGCCCCGTCCACCGGCAGCAGCATCGGCTCGGGCGGCGTCGCATCGGACCGCCGCGGCCCCACGACCACCTGCCCGCCGCCAAGCCCGCCGATGAGGACCACGTGGCCGACCCTGATCCCTTTCGCCTCAGCGAAGCGTTCGATGCACTCGGGCACCACATCGCCGTCCTCAAGGCGAATCACAAACACCCGTCCGATCGCGCCCTCAGCCGCTCTCACCGGTCTGGGCCTCCTGACTCGGTCGCTCGATTGTCCCTTCGCCTCTGGCCGCCGGCGGCATCTTGCTCATTGCGCCAGACCGCCGGCGGCAACCCTCATCATAGCCCCAAGAGGGCTGAAGGGCAACCACTCGGATCGGAAGCGCGACGGGCACCGCGTCGCCTGCGGCGTCTCACCTCACGCTCTCATCCGCCGGCAGACCGAGGTGCTCGTAGAGCTTGCGGCGGCCGGCCTTGTCGCCGTCCAGCACGCCGCGGGCATACTGGGCCACCTCCTCGGCTACCCGGCGCGGCACGACGATCACACCGTCGCCGTCCGCCACGACGACGTCGCCGGGGATCACGGTGACGCCGCCGATGACGACGGGGCGGTTGACGGACTCGATCTCATTGCGTCCAGGGCGGATGCCGCGGCCCGGGTGCCGGAAGTAGAGCGGCACGCCCTCGGCGGCGATCTCGTCGGTGTCGCGCGCCGTGGCGTTGGTGACCACGCCCACGCAGCCCTTGGCGGCCCAGCCCAGGATGTTGTTGGAGCCGATGCTGCCGGCCTCGGCGCCCTCGGTGCCCTCGATGACGAGCACAGTGCCTTTGCGCAGGAGCGGCACGAACGGCTCGGGCGAAAGCTTCCCATACCAGTCGCCCGCGGCGCGGTCGAACGCCTGCGGCTCGAGGCGGCCGAGGGGCGGCTTGTTGGTGGGCACGTAGCGCGCGGTGACGGCGATGCCGGCGATGCGGTGCTTGAAGTGCACGGTGTCGCGCCAGAGAGGGCGAATGTCGGGCGACACGAGGCCGAGGTCCTGGAGGCCCGCCTTGTCCATCCCGTCGCACACGTCGGCCACGCGCAGGCCGGCGAAGAGGGCGAGGAGGCGCTGGTCGTCCTCGTCGGTGTGGACGGGGGTGGGGATGAAGTTCCTGCCCGCACGGAGGTCGTCCATGGCATTCTCCTTCGCACCGGCCTCTGCGCTCACGCGGGAGGCGATAGGGTCTTCTGAATCTCGTCCCACGGCAACTCGTGCGGCGGGCGTCTGGATTTGGCGGCGAGGGCTGCGGCGGCGCCGGCCGCCTCGCCCATCGCCACGGCGTTGCCCGTGACGCGATAGCTCGAATGGGCGATGAAGTCGCCACTGATGCAGCGCCCCGCGAGCAACAGCCCGCGCACGTCCTTCGCCACGAGCGCGCGGTAGGGGATGTCGTAGGGCTTGGCCCGCACCCGCTCGCGCGTGATGCCCTTGTCGTGCGTCGGGTCGGTCGAATGAACGTCCACGGGGAAGTTCACGCGGCACACCGCGTCGTCGTGTCGGGCGCCGTTGGCCAGGTCGTCGGCCGTGACCTGGTAGAGTCCGCGCACGCGGCGGCCCTCGCGGACCCCGATGTGCTCGGCGGTGGCGACGATGCGCAGGTCCTTCCAGATGCCGCCGAGGCTGCGGAGAGCGTTGACGAGCTTGTGGACCTCGGCCCGGCCGCGCAGGGTGGCCTGGGTGACCTGGGCCGCGTCGGTGCCGGCGACGCCGTATTCGTGGTTGGCCATCAGGCAGAACAGGCCATCGCGGATGTAGAAGAGCGTGGGTTGGGCGTAGGAGGGCGACACGCCCGCGCGCTCCATCTCGGCCTTGAGGCGGCCTTTGGGGTTGCGCTCGCCCTTCGGCTCGGCGAGGCCGCGGACGAAGTGAGCCACGGCGTCGGGCGCGAGGCCGGCGACGAGGCAGATCAGGCTCATCGGCTGCGCCTGGCCCGTGCCCTCGCGGCCGTAGTCGAAGCCGCAGCCCGCGAGGGCCGCCAGGTCGCCGTCGCCTGTGGCGTCCACGAAGGCCTCGGCGGCCCAGGCCTGACGGCCGCTCTTGGACTCCGTGACGGCGAGGGCGAGGCGACGGTCGGGCGCGAAGGCCGCGACGACGCGGGTGTGAAGCTGCACGCGCACGCCGGCGGCGAGGCACAGTTCGTCGAGCACGAGCTTCATCGTCTCGACGTCGTAGCCCACGTCGCCGCCGTATTTCGCCACGGCGCCGCGTTTCTCCAGCTCGGCGATGATCTCCTGGATGATGCCCCGCTTGCTGCCCGAGTCGAGGATCCAGCTCAGGAGGCCGGCGGTCCACGTGCCGCCGAGGCAGCCGTGGGCCTCGAGGAGGCGCACGCTTGCCCCCCGTCGTGCGGCGGCGAGAGCGGCGGCCACGCCGGCCGGCCCGCCGCCGGCGACCAGCACGTCGGCATGCTCGGCGACCGGCACGCTTCGAGCGGGCTCGCTATAGAAGGCCATGGCCATTTCCTCTCCGAGAGCGGATGATCGTGCGGTGGCGCCCAGCGCCGCGGCTCCCGCCGCAGCCGCCTGGAGGAACGTTCTTCGGTCCATAGGTTCATCCCCCCTGCACGCCCGGTGTGGTCAGTCATCCTAGCGCACCGCCCCGCAGATGGCAACCGAGGCGGGCGCTGCCGCCCAGGGCGTTGCGTCAGTCGGGCCTTCGTGGTATGTTCCCGCCGTGGAGCGGGCTGCTCGGCGTTCACGCATCGCCAGCGGCCGGTGGGACATGATGCGAAGGAGAGCCGCCCATGATCCGGAGACAGGTCCTTGTGGTGCTCATCGCCCTCCTTGGCCCTGCGCCGGCCTTTGCGCGCAATCTGCTCGAGAATCCGAGTTTCGAGCGGGACCGGAACCGCGACGGCTTGCCAGACGGCTGGCATCGGGTGTTTGACGAGAAGCTCAGCGGGCCGTTCGCGCTCGTGGACGATGCGCAGGACGGCCGCCGCGCCGTGTGCCTGGAGACCGAGGAGTGGAATTTCCTGCGGCCCCAGCACATCGCTCAGAAGGTGAAGCTGCCGCGCGACGCCGCTTATTGCCGCCTGGCCGTCCACGCCAAGGGCCGCGGGCTCGTTTCCCTCACCATCGTGTTCCTCAAGGACGGCCAGCCGCTCCGCGAGCAGACGATTGACATGGGCTTCGGCAAGCAGCAGGCGCCCGAGGAGGTGAAGAAGGATTTCGCTCTGGAGCTGGGCTACACGCTCTACGAGACGCTCAGCGAGGTGCCCCCGGGGGCGAACGGGGCGCTGGTGAAGCTGGGCAACACCGCGGCAGCGCTCGACCGCCTGAACAACTGGGGCCGATGCTTCCTGGACAACGCGTCATTCGTCACGGGCAGCCGCGGGGAACTCGACACGCTATCGCAGACCGACGAGCCGGCCCGGCTGGAGCTGAGCATCACCGACGCCCTCAGGAACATCGCCCCCTACGCGCGCATCCGCTCCGAACCGCCGTCCTTTGACAACCGTCTGCTGACCGATGGCGACACCAAGACGGCGCCCGAGCCGTACCCAGGCGCCGACCGCGGTATCGTCTACAACATCCTCCTGCCTAAGCCGTTGCCCATCCGCAAGTTGCGGCTGCATCTGAACGGCCTCGCGGATTCCTACTCGATTCGCGGCGACGCGGACGGCGATGGCGTGTTCGAGGCGCCGCTCCTCCGCACCTCGGGCCTTCAGGGGCTGACCGGCTGGAAGACCCACACCCTGCCGGGCGGAGCGCTCAAGGCTCTCCGCCTCCAAGCCATTGCAGGCACCGAGCCGCTCTGGGGCTTCCGCCAGTGCCATCCCTTCGTCACCGAAATCGAGGTCCACGTCCCGCCCGATGCCATTCCCGACGCGGAACTCAAGGCCTGGGCGGTGAACCAATACCAGTTCCCCCTTGCGGGCGGGGTGCCGGCCATCGAGGCCAAGCCGGCCGAGCTGACGCTGGAGCGGCCAAAGGCCAGCAGGTTCCGCAAGCTCGTCTGCGCCGACCTGTGGATGTGGGGCATCCACTACGATAAGAAGACGCCCAAGGGCACCTGGACAAAGGAGAAGGTGAAGGAGAACAAGGGCTTCCAGGAATCCGCCCAAGTCTGCAAGGAAATGGGCGTGGACACGGTGTTCATTGATCTCACGAACTCGAGCTGCTGGGATCTCATGCCCTGGCCCAGCAAGGTGTGCAACGGCACGGAGGACAACATCCTGAAGTGCCTCATTGATGCCCTGCACGACGAGGGCTTCAAGGTGGTGACGCAGACGCTCCACAACTTCACCCCCTTCGAGCCGATCAAGTGGCACTACCCCTGCGAAGAGACCAGCCGCTATCCGGGCATGCGGCAGTTCCCCAGCATCCTCTACGGCGGGCACGTTCGCGACAACTGGCTCACCATCTATGAGGAGCAGGTGGCCGCGGGCGCCGACGGCGTATGCCTCGGCTCCGATGAGTTCTACTACCGCGGCCACTTCCTGGAGACCCTGCCCGCCGACGACGCGCAGCGGCGCGACTATGAGAAGCGCTTCGGCCACCCCGTGCCCGCCAAGGAGGCCGACACCCTCGAATACCGCCAATGGGTCGCCCACACCGAGGAGGGGCTGACCGGCCTCTTCACCTTCTGGAATACCGAGCTGAAGAAGCGCCATCCGGGCCTCTACACTACCACCGTCTTCATGCAACCCGTCCAGCGCTCGAACCTCTACGGCGAAGGCGTGCCCTTCGACCTCATCGGCGCGAGGAGCGGCATTGACGAGATCGGCAGCGACTACATGGACCCCTGGGGCATTCGCCTGCTCGCCGCGGCGAACGGCTGGCGGCGGACCTCGCAGTTCTTCTGGGGCTGGCAGAAGGCCGAGGAGCCGGCCCTCCTGCTCACCGCCCGCCCGCTCTGGATGCTCATGTACGGCGGCGCGAGCTGCAACTATTGGCGCTTCTTCCAGCTCAAAGAAAGCGGACACTGGAAGTCCGTGCAGAAGGGCTACGCGATGGCGACCGATCTGGAGGCTCTGGGCGTCCTGGACGCGCGCCCGCCACGCGACATCGCTGTCCTCTCGTCGCGTGCGAGCTGGGACTGGTGGCAGGTGCGGAGCTTCTACGGCAAGCTGCCGTGGCCCGAAGCCGACAGGGCTATCGAGGCCATGCGCGGCTGGTTCGCCGACGAGTGGGTGAACGACCGCCTTCTCCTCCGCAACGGCTACACCTACGACTGGTACTTCGCCGACAACCCCGCCCACCTCGAGCGACTCCACGGCTACAAGCTGCTCATCCTCCCCTTCGCCTACTCGCTCAGCGACACGGCGGCCGCCAAGGTGCGCGAGGCGGCGGGCAATGGCACGAGGGTCGTGCTCTTCCGCACCCTCGGCGAAACCGATGAATGGGGCGTGCCAAGAACCGTCCCCGCCCTCAAGGACATCGCCGACAGCGGTCAGGCCGTGGTCATCCCCGACGACATCCTCGAGGTCGCCGGCGACGACACCTTCATGAGCAAGCTCCTCGCCCTCATTGACACCACGCTTGGAGAGAAAGCCGCCTTCAAGCTCCACCGCTACGGCAAGCGGGTGGACGCCGCGCTCCTCGCCAAGGGCGACTGGGAGCGCTTCCTGTTCCTGATCAACTGGGAGGAGACGCCCGCGACGGTGGACCTCTCGGTCGCCGTGCCCGACGGCGGCTATACCCTGATGATGCGCGACGACGCCGCGTGGCACCGCGTCACGCTCGGCGGCAAGGACCAACTCAGTCCCGCCATGCTCCGCAAGTTCCGCCGAGTCCTCGCCCCGCAGAAGGCCGAGGTGTACTACCTCGCCCCGGCCACGAGCCGGTGATGCGGGGGACAGGTGGACAAGGCGTCAGCGGACCGCGACCTCCAGCGCGGAATCAGCCGGCAGGCTGAGCTCCTCCGACAAAGTCAGCACAAGCCTGCCCCCTGCAACCTGCGCGGCCGCTCCGACTGGTTTGCCCGCCACAGTCGCCACGACCGTGGGGGCCTTGAGAGCCTCGGGCACGGCGAGGGCGAGGCTCCTGAGGCGGAGCTTGCCCCAGCGGACCTCGATGCGGTTGGTCTGAGCGGCGCCATCGCGCTTCTGGGTGAAGAGGCCCCAGCCCTCGGCGGCAGTGAAGGCGGCCTTGAAGTCCTCAGGCGTCAGGCGCGGGGCGAAGCCGAGGTGGCCTTTCGGGCCGTGGTACTCGTAGCCGCACAAGGCGGTGTAGACACCCCAACTGGCCATCGCGCGGGCGTAGTGGTCGCCGCACTCGACTTCGTTGTAGGGGTTATGCTTCGAGGGGTGATAGCGGTCGTGCACGCCGCGGCAGATGGCCAGGGCCTCGGTGAGCATCCCGTCCCAGATCATGTTGCCGGCGACCTGGTACTCGATGCCGGTCCAGATTTCGTCGCGGTAGAGCACGCTCTGCGGCCCGAGGTGAGGGCTCTTGGGCCAGGTGCAGGTGAAGAGGCCGGCCTCGCCGGGCCGCGCGAACCAGCGCTGCGGCGGGTGCGCGGCGTTCTGCGGCCCCACGTCGGGCGCCCAGCAGTACTTCCAGATGGCCTGAAGCGCCGACTTTACCTTCTTCTCGGGATAGATGTAGCCGAGGCCGAGCTGGTGCGCCCAGCCTTGCCCGAAGAGCTGGTCGGCCAGGCAGCCCTTGCCATACTGGTGCTTCGGGAACTTCTGGAGGTCAACGTCCTGGATGAAGTACTCGCCGTCCCACAGGCGTTCGAGGGTGAGGCGGGAGCCGCTCTCGAAGATGCGGCGGCAGCGGGCGGCGAAGTCGGCGTCGCCCACATCCTTGGCCATTTCCTCGCCGGCGCGCAGGGCGGCGAGGTAGAGGGAGCCGACGAAGGTGTTCGGCCCCTCGAAGTTGATGTCGTAGGTGTTGTGCTGCGAGTTCTCGATGAGGCCGTCGTCGTTGGCGTCCTGCTTGATCGAGAACTCGAGGGCCTGCTTGATGCGGGGCCAGGCGCGGCGGAGGAAGGCGTCGTCGGGCGACATCAGGTGCTCGCGGTAGGCCTTGAGGACGCCGCCGCACTGGCCGTCGGCCGCGTAGGCGCGGTTGCCGCGGAAGCCCACGAGGCCGGTCTTCTCGTCGAAGGCCGCGCCGAAGTCCTGCATCTCGCGGATGATGCGCTCGACCTCGGGGAAGAGGCGCGCCGAGGCGTGGGCGTAGTTCCACACGTGGGTGCAGGTGCCCTCGCAGCAGCCCACGCCCTCCCAGGCCCAGAAGCGGCCGTTGCCCCACCACTGGCAGGTGTCGGTGGCCAGGTTGGCCACGGTCGAGTGCAGCCGGAAGAGCAGCCAGCGGGGCAGGGTGGCATCGTCGTAAAAGGTCTTGCGCCACAGGCGGCTGTGGCCGGCCAGGCGCGCGTGGTGGTCGAAGGCGTAGGCGGCAACCTCCTGGGCGCTCCTGAAGCGCTCGGCGTACTCGCGGCCGCGCGGGTGGTTCGGGAAGTGCCAGGCCAGGGCGAAGACGAACGTGCGCTTCGCCGCGGGGGCCAGCTCGACGGCCTGCGTGGCGAGCGCGGCGCAGCGACGCTGGCCGGCGGGATAGCTGGCGTCGGCCTCGGCGTGGAGGCCAGGCACGTCGAGCAAAGGGATGAGCTTCTCGGCCGACGCGCCCGCCTCGGCGAGCGCGAGGGCCATTGTGCCGAAGTCGGCCATCTCCTCGACGGGGCCGGACGGCCCCTGCCGCGGCTTGTCGGCCTGCTCGATCTGGTCAATGTTGATGTGCCCCCAGCCGCCCGATGCCTTGTCTACGATCTCGATCTGGGCCTCTTTGCCCTCGAACTCCTCGACGTTCCAGTAGTGCCATTCGAGGTGCTCGAGGTTCCGGCCCGTGGCGGTGCGGACGGCTTTGCCGCCGACGAGGAGGTTGATGCACGTTTGCCCCGCATGGCTGCCGCCGCCGATGAGGAAGTTGAGGAACTTCCGCTCGATCTTGAGCAGCGGCGAAGTGAGGGTGCCGTGCGGGCCGTCCTTGCCGAGATACGTGTTCACGAGGCCCTTGCCGAGGAAGCCCTCGACGGGCTGCTGCTCGGGCAGGGTGCCTCTGGCGGGGCCTTTGCCGAAGGCTTCGCCCGTGGTCTTCCAGTCGCCATAGGTCTCGCCCTCGAAGTCGGCGACGACGATCGTCTCGCGCGGCTGCTGCGCGCCCGGCGGCATCGGGGCCTTCTCGGCCGAGTGCACGGCCACCGTGCGGCCACCCGCGGTGGCGATGCGGCTGCGGCGCCGCGCGTGCACTGCCCCCATCGAGTTGCTCAGCACGGCGTTCTCCAGCCAGCCGGCGACGCTCGCCTTCGCGGCCTTTGCCGAGGTGTTCTCGACCGTGATGTGGAACAGCGTGGCAGGCAAGGCCGAATCGCGTGCGTTCAGCGGAATGAAGGGCGAAAACGCCTCCATCTCCACCTTCACGGGGAACTCCTTGTCGGCGTAGCGCACCACCGCGATGGGATACTCGCCCACGAACTCCACGCCGGGGAAGTCCTGCTCGTTGAGCTTCTTCACCACCGTCTTGCCGTCGGCCTCGACCACCACGGCGAAGCCCGATTCGACGGGCGACTCGGGGCGGTACGTGCGGTAGCAGCGGTCGCCGTAGCCCGTGTTGATGTGCTTGTTGAAAATCCACCACTGCGCCAGTGTGCCGTCGCCGCGCAGATAGAGCTGGCCTGCGGCGATGCCGCCGATGGGCATGCCGATGGTCACCAGGTCCTTGCCGCGCCACACCTCGGGCTCTCCCCGTTGCGTCAGCGCGGCCAGCCATTCGGGCGCCAGCTTCTTGTCCACCGGCACGAAGTGCTTGAACTCGTTCGCCGGCTCGGCCGCGAGGCCCGTGCCTGCGGCGAGACCCAGCATGACGATCAGGTCCAGTGCGGCGCGAGGCTTCATCGCCATCTCCTCTCGTTCGTTGCTACGGGAGCGGGAGTGCCCGCGGCATTCTACCGCGCCGGGCGCGCCCCGCGCAAGCCCCTCGCCTTGACAAACGCCTGCCGGCATGGATGATGAGCGGGCAACTCGAACGCCCCTTCCCGCTGCCGTTTAGGAGTGCCGTCCTTGTCAGGCAAAGCGTCCGTGCGCGTGGCGCCGATGAAGCTGGCCATCACCCGCTTCCACGAGGACCCGTTCCCGCCGCTGCTGCGGGTGGGGGCGCGGCCGGTTTACCCCTACCCGATGCAGGACGACCTGACCGACGAGATGGCCGAGTGCGAGTTCCAGGCCGTGGTGCTCGACAACGGCCTGCTGCGCGCCACCGTGCTGCCCGAGCTGGGCGGCCACCTGCTGTCGCTGCGCGACCTGGTGCACGACCGCGATGTGTTTTTTCGCAACGAGCCGCTCAAGCTGGGCCTCGTGGCCATGCGCGGCGCCTGGTGGGCCGGCGGCATCGAGTTCAACTTCCCGCACGTCGGCCACACGGTGAACACGGTGGACCGCGTGTCGTGGCAGACGCGCGAGGAGCCCGACGGCGCGGCGACGGTGTTCGTGGGCGCGGTCGAGCACCTCACGGGCATGGCCTGGAGCGTGGCTCTCACGCTGCGCCCCGACGACTGGCGCCTCCACACCCGTATCCGCCTCCACAACCGCACGCCGTTCGTCCACCGCATCTACTTCTGGTCGAACTCCGCGGTGCCGGCCCGCGACGACTTCCGCCTGCTGCTCCCCGCCACCAAGGTCTTCTCGTGGTGGTACGGGGCCGACCGCGACGCCAGCTTCCCGATGCACGACGGCCGCGACCTGAGCCGCTACGCCAACCTGACGCGCGGCGGCGACATTTTCGCGAAGGACCTGCGCGCCGACTGGTTCGGCGGTTACTACGACGAGCTGGACTGCGGCCTGGTGCACTATGCCTCGCGGTTCGAGGTGCCGGGCCGCAAGATGTTCTCGTGGGGCCACGGCGGCCACGGCGCGATGTGGGCCGAGCTGCTCAATGCGCGCGGCGAGCCGTACGTCGAGCTCCAGAGCGGCCGCTTCGTCCACCAGGGCGTCCACCGCTTGATCGCGCCCGGCGCGGTCGAGTCGTGGGAGGAGTCATGGGCACCGGTGTGGGGCCTGGGCGGCGTGGTGCATGCCACGCGCGACGTGGCGCTCAACGCCGCGCGCGAGGGAGGCGAGCTGGCCCTGCGGCTGTTGGCCCTCGCGCGGGTGGATGGCGCGCTGCTCGCGGTGCGGCAGGAAGGGCAGGCTCTGGCCATGGCGCGGCTCGACCTGGCCCCGGGCGGCTCGCACGCGCTGCGCGTGGCGCTGCGTGGCGACGCGCCCGCGACCGTGGAGCTGGGCGGCGAGGCCGTCACGCTGCGGCTCGAGGGCGACACGGTGCGGCCCGCACTCGACGCCGCGCCGCCGCACATCGGCCTGCCCGACCCAGCGCCCGACGACAAGCCTACGACCCCGGGCGGTTGGCTGCTGCACGCGCGCCACGCCGAGGAGCGCAACCATTTGGCTGAGGCGGCCGATGCCTATCGCGCGGCCCTCGCGCTCGACCCCGCCTGCGTAGCGGCCCTGGCCGGCCTCGCCCAGTGCCACCTCAAGCGGGGCGAGACAGCCGCCGCAAGAGACTGGGCGAACAAGGCCCTGCGCGTTGACCCGCAGTGCGAGGACGCGCTGTGGTGGCTGAGCGTCGCGTGTTTTGCCGACGCGCGCGGCGAGATCGCGCCCAACCTGGGCGCGCTGAGTCGCAGCGCGCGCCACGCCGCCAGCGCCGCGGCGCTGCTGGGCGAAGCCGCCCTGCGGCGCGGCGACCCGCTGGCCGCACTCGACCTCTTGGCCACCGCCTCCGAACGCAACCCGCACGATGCCCGCGTGCTGGCCCTCGCGGCCTACGCGGCCCGCCGCGGCGGCGCGCTCGACAGCGCCCGCGCCTTGCTCGATGAGTGCGCGAAGGAGAACCCCCTCGAGCCGCTCCTTTGGAGCGAGAGCTATCTCATCTCTCTTGTGGGCGGGACGTCCTTGTCCCGCGATCCGCGGCGTGGGGACACGCCGCCCACAGCAATGGATGGTGCTCTCGGGGAAGTCTTCGGGTCCGATCCTCAGACCTTCCTCGATGCCGCCTGCGACTACGCGCGCATCGGCGACTGGGAGGCCGCGGCCGCCTGGCTGCGCGGCGTGGCCTGCCGCCTGGCCGATCCCGCCCGCCAGGCGATGCTGCACTACCACATCGCCCACGCCCTGTGGAGCCTGGGCCGCGCGGGTGAGGCCCTGGCCGCGGCGCGCGAGGCCGCGCGCTGCTCGCCCCTGTTCGTCAACCCCTACCGCATCGAAGATGCCGAGGCCCTGCGCACCGCTCTGCGCCTCGCGCCCGACGACGCGCTGGCCCATCTGCTCCTCGGCCACTGCCTCGCCGCCGCCGGCCGCTGGGATGAGGCGGTGGAGCAATGGACCCGCTGCACCCGGATTGTGGGCGGGACGCCCCCGTCCCGCGGCACGCGGCGTGGGGACACGCCGCCCACAGCGCCTGGCGGCGAGGTCGCCGCCCTCGCCTGGCGCAACCTGGGCCTCCACCGCTGGCACAAACAGCACAACGCTTCCGACGCCCTGGCCGCCTACGCGCGCGCTCTCGACGCCGTGTCTTCTCGCCCCTCCACCCCTCCATCACCGAACCCCCAACCCCCAACACCTCTCCAGTCCGCCGCCTGGCGCCTGTGGCTCGAGCGCGACAGCGTGCTCTCCGGGTCGGGACGCCACGACGAGCGGGTCGCCGCCTTCGAGTCCGCGCCCGACGCCGTGAAGGCCAAGTGGCAGGTGCTCGCCCGCTGGGCCGACGCCTGCCTGCGCGCCGGGCGGCCCGAGGAGACCATTCGCCTGCTCTCGGGCTGCCGCTTCAAGCCCTGGGAGGGCGAGGCCCGGCCGCGGGTGCTCTGGAAAGAGGCCCACATGGCCCTCGGCCACCGCGCCAAGGAAGCCGGCCACCTCGCCGAAGCCCGCGGGCACTTCGAGGCCGCTGCCGACTACCCGCACCACCTGGCCGTGGGCCGGCCCACGCTGACCGACGACGCCGATGCGTTTTTCTGGGCCGGCTGGTGCGCGGCGCAGGGCGGAGACGCCTCGGGCGCCCGCCGCCTCCTCGCCGCGGCCGCAGGGGAGACCCAGCCGCGCGAGGCCGCAACGGCCGAGTTCAAGGCCCGCGCGGCCGAGCTGCTCAAGGCTCTGGGCTGACCGGCGCGTTCACTCGAACCGCAGGGTGCCGAAGCCGCGGTAGTTGTGGAAGTTGGCCCCCGAGGCGGGCGACCAGGCCCAGTGCGTGGCGGGCGACTCGTCGTAGTCTATGCGATAGAGGTTGCCGTGCCACAGCATGCCGCGCGTGGGCGGCACCCCGCCCAGGCCGCGCAGGAGGGCGAAGGGGATGAAGAACTCGGCGCTCCAGCCCTCGATCGTGGCCATCGAGGCCCTCGGGCCGCCGCGCACGGCGGTGGCCCGCCGCACCTGCCGCGCCCCCTCGTAATGCCAGGGCCGCCAGCCCATGAACACGCCGCCCTGGTTGGGGACCAGGATGGGCAGCTCGACCCCCAGCGGCGAGATCTCGTATTCGAAGTACAGCACCTGCCGCGGGTCAGGCCACAGGAACACCTCGACCACGTCCTCCTTGTAGATGTCTTCAAAGTCCTGCGTCATCGTGCACGTCAGGCGGCGGTCCTCGCAGTCGAAGAGGAAATAGAGGCCTGTGTCCGAGTAGAGCATCTTGGCCCGCGACTGGTAGGGCGAGCCTCCGCCCACGGGCGTGAGCGGCAGCCAGTCGGCCCTGGCCCACTCGCCCGCGGCCCCGTCGCCCGTCACCTCGAAGTCGGCCGTCCGCCGCACCGAAGCCATGGCTGTGGTCATGTGTGGCCCTTCTCTTCCCTGCGCCGCTTCAGCTCCAGAAGCACTCGGAGGTCCCTCGCGTCCTTCGGTCTGTCCGCGGCTCACTTCATGGGGAAGGCCGAAGCCCCGATCACCACGTACTCAACGGCATTCTCGTCTAACAGTCTCAACAGGTTCCTGATGTCCATAGCGCAGCAACATCCGCTTGACCTCGTCGGATCGCTGGATCATCCTCCGGAAGCGCTGGCGAGTCGTGAGCGAGAGCTGGAAGTCCAGCTCGAAGGCCAGCTCTTTGTCGGGGTCGTCGTGGTTGAGCTTGAGGATGGGGCTCACGGCACGGCTCCTCGATGCCTCCGCCATCATGAGCCGGGGCTTCCCCGCGCGCAAGCGCGCGTACGGCGCACCGGGCAGTGCGTGGGCCGCACTGCCCGGTGCAGGAACGACAGGGGGGCCGGCGGCGGCTACTCGAGCACCTTGGCAGCCGCGGCCAGGATGTTGCTGATCTCTTTCTTCTGGGCCTCTTCGTCGGCCGTGGCGGCCAGGGCGAAGTTGGCCTCGACCTTATTCTTCTTGGCCACCAGCACGGTGATGGGGACCTCGGCGTGGAGCTTGTAAGACGCTGGCCCTGCCGCGCCGTCCACCGCCACGGTGAGCGGCACGCTCAGGCCCTCGTTCTTGGCGAGGTCGGCGAGCTTCGCCTGGTTCGCCGCGTTGTTCTCGGCCAGCAGCACCACGTAAGCGGCGGCCCGCTTCTCCTTGTTGTCGGCCACGAACTTGTCAATCGCCTTGACCAGACCGGTCAAGCGGCTGTCCAGCGCCCGCCCGAAGACGACGAGCGTCGGACGCCCTCCGTAGCGTCAGACATAGCAGACTTGGCCGCCCTTGGCGAGGCCGGTGACGTCCTGGACGTTGAAGGTCGGCGTTCCCTCGCCGACCTGGGGCCCCGAGACGGGCGTCTCGGCGGCCCACGCGCCCAGGCAGCACGCGGCCAGCACCACGGCGGCGCCCACGACCACGACGCGCCTGTGTGCCATAGCCACTCCTCCTTCGTGTTCCGAGCCCCGAGACCGCCCCGGGGCTGTCGTATCCCTATGATGACACAAGTGGCGCGCAGAATCAACCGCGCGGGGTGTTGACTTGCGGGGAGGTTCGTGCTACACAGTGACCAGAGGGGGAGCTTCGTCCATCGTATAGGAGGCCGGGCCGTGAAAGAAAACCGCGATTTCCCCGCCAAGCCGCCCCGTCCGCGGTGCTGTCCCTGCGACGGCGGGGGGCTCTCGCGTCGGCGTTTCTTCGAGGCGGCGGGTGCCGGCGCGCTGCTGGGCCTATCCTACTCGCTCGTGAAGGCGGCGGAGGCCGCGGTCGCTGCCGGCGCCCCCGCGCCGCCGCGCCTGCCGCTCGTCGTCAAGCCCATCCTCACCTACGAGACGCCCACGCGGCGGCCCCAGACGAGCTGGCGCTCCTGGGGCGGTATCGAGACGCAGGCACAGGCCGCCGAAGAGGTCGGCCGCATCCAGGGCGAGCTGGACAAGCTGCGCGCCGCGGCCGACTTCCCGCTCACCTTCCTGCCCGTCGCAGCCGTCCGCGGGGCCGGCGAGGTGGCCAAGCTCGACGACCTGGCCAAGGCCGACGCCTTCATCATCTATGCGGCCGGCGGCGGCGCGCTCGACGCCATCGTGAAGACCGGCAAGCCCTGCCTCTTCTTCCTCCGCCACAAGAGCGGCCCCGTCTACCTCTGGTACGAAATCCTCAGCCCCCGCTACCTCCGCGCCCACTCCGACCGCCTGGCCCAGAAGACCGTGAATGACAACGACGTGGTCGTGGACGTGCCCGACGAGATGCTCTGGCGCCTCCGCGGCCTGTGCGGCCTCAAGAACACCATGGGCGCGCGCATCGTCACCATCGGCGGCGCCAGCGGCTGGGCCCACGGCAAAGCTCCCGCCCTGGCCAAGGACCGCTTCAAGCTCGACATCCAGGACGTCCCCTACCCCGAACTCGCCAAGCTCATCCAGGCCGCCCGCGCCGACGAGACGGCGACGAAGCTCGCCAGGGAGCGCGCCGCTGCCTACGTCAAGGCCGAAGGCGTGACGCTCGAGACCAAGCCCGAGTTCGTCGAGAACTGCTTCCTCCTCGAGCAGGTCTTCCGCGGCCTCATGGCCAAGTTCGAGACCCGCCACATCACCATCAACTCCTGCATGGGCACTATCATGCCCATGGCCCAGACCACCGCCTGCCTTACCCTGTGCCTGCTCAACGACGCGGGGTACAACGCCTTCTGCGAATCGGACTTCGTGGTCGTGCCCTCGGGGATGCTGCTCAACGGCATCACGGGCCTGCCCACGTTCCTCAACGACCCGACTTACCCGCACCACAACATCATCACGATCGCCCACTGCACCGGCCCGCGCAAGTGCAACGGCAAGACCCTCGACCCCGTCCGCCTCGTCACCCACTTCGAGTCCGACTATGGCGCCTCCCCCAAGGTCGAGATGCCCAAGGGGCAGAAGGTCACGAACATCCTGCCCGACTTTGAGGCCAAGCGCTGGGTGGGCCTCGCCGCCGAGATCGTGGACGCCCCGTTCCTGCCCATCTGCCGCTGCCAGATTGACGTGCAGTTCAAGCCCGACGCGCAGCTCGTGGCCGAGAAGATGCCCGGCTTCCACTGGATGACCGGCTATGGCGACTATCGCCGCGAGATCGGCTACGCCCTCCGCCGCACCACCATCGCCTGGGAAGACCTGGGCTGATGGCGATGCGGGGGAAGGAACCTTTCTTTCGAGAAAGGTTCCTTCCCCCACCCCCAACCTCCAAAGAACTTCCACTTGCAGGTTCTTGAGAGGGGTCTGGGGAGCGACTTCTTCCCAAGAAGTCCCTCCCCAGTTCCGCTTCTACAGCCGCCACGGGGCGCGGAGGGGCTTGGAGAGGTGGGCGTTGGCGGCAGGATCGTCGGGGAAGCGTTCGGCGGCGGGGTCCCAGCGGAGCCTTCTCCCGCCTGCGAGAATCGCGATCTGGGCGAGGTGGCACAGGCTCGTCGCCCGGTGCGCTGCCTCAACCGGCGCCGCCGTCACCTCCCGTGTCCTCACGCACTGAATGAAATCGGGGATGTGGCTCAGCGGACGCCGCAGGATGGTCTCGTGCGGGCGGATGACGCTGGACATCAGTGACTTCGGCTCTGTGGAGATGCCGCTGCACAGGGCATTCACCCTGCCCTCGGTGCCCTCGAAGATCACGCCCATCGGGAAGGCGCGATGGTCGTCGTAGACGAGCTTCAGCCCGTTGGCATAGGTCATCTCCACGTGCCACTCCACCGCCGTGTCGGTCATTCCGTCGCGCGGGATCACGCCCCGGCCCTCGATCTCCACGGGACCGGTCGCGTCGGCGTCCATTCCCCACTGCGCAATGTCGGTGAAGTGCACGCCCTGGCCCGAGATGAAGCCGAGCGTGTAATCGCTGATCCAGTACCAGTGCGGCGTCCGCACGCGGCGGGGCGAGTAGGGCACGAAGGGGGCGGGGCCGAGCCACAGGTCGTAGTCGAAGCCCTGCGGCACGGGGGCCGGCGGCTCATTGGGCGCGGGATGGCTCGGCTCGGAGGAGACGCGGACCTGCTTCAGCTCGCCGATCCGCCCGTTGCGGACGAGTTCGCAGGCGAGGGCGAACAGCCCCTCGCTCCGCCGCTGGGTGCCGTGCTGAAAGACGCGGCCATAGCGTTTCATCGCGTTGCAGATGGCGCGCCCTTCCGCGATGGTCAGCGAGAGCGGCTTCTCGCAGAACACATCCTTCCCCGCCTTCGCCGCCGCGATGCACATCACCGCGTGCCAGTGGTCCGGCGTGCAGATCGAGACGGCGTCCACATCGTCGCAGTTCAGAAGCTCGCGGAAATCGTTGTAGGTGGCGCAGCCCTTGTAGCTGCCCTTCGCCATCAGCTCCGAATAGTGGCGTTCGGCGGTCGAGCGGGCGGCGTCGCGGCGGGCCTCCTGCGGGTCGCACACGGCCACCACCTGGCTCGCATGGAGGAACGTCTGCATGTTGCTCGACCCGCGCCCCCCGACCCCGATGCACCCCACATTCACCCGGTCGCTGGGGGCCGGCCGGCCCTCCGCGCCGAGGGCCGAGGCATGCATGACCCACGGCGCGGCAAGTGCTCCCGTTGTTGCCGTCCTCAGAAGGCTCCGACGTGACACGACGTTTCTGGCCATGTCGGCAGTCCCCGTGCGCCATTGCCCCAACTCGCTCGCGCGGTCACCAGCAGACGCCCTCGGCCGGGCGAACCTACTATTGACGCGCGCTCCACCATCTGGTAGTATACCGACACGAGTGAGTGGGGGCAACACTCCCCGTAACCGTTCCCCGATTGTGGGGTTTCGCCATGGCAAGAGAAACGATTCGCGTGTACTGCGCCGGTCCTCTGTTCAACGCCAAGGAACAGGACGAGATGCGCGAACTGGCTCATGCGCTCGAGTGTGCAGGGCTCGAGACGTTCTTGCCGCAACGGGACGGGCTCGAACTGACCAAGGTGGTCCATGAACTGGTTGCCCTGGGAGTCGAGCACGCCAAGGCGGGCGACGTCACCGCAAAAGCCATCTTCGCTCTCGACGTCTACCAGGTTATTGAGAAGTGCCAAGCCATCGTTGTGAACCTCAACGGCCGCGTGCCCGACGAAGGCGCGGTCTCGGAGGCCGCGATCGCGTGGTGTTACGGCAAGATCATGGTCGGCTACAAGTCGGATTCGCGTTCGGTGTTCCTGGGACAAGACAACCCGCTAGTCACGGGGCTGTTCGATTTCCAGTTGTGCCGCGGCGCGCAGGAAGTCGTTACAGCAGTGAAGAGAGCCGCGTCACAGAAGGAAACGCGCACGACGCGGAGCAGGCGAAGACTCCACCAGATCGCCCAGTATCTCGACCTGGGGGGTAGAATCTGGGCTGCCGCCAACAGCCGCGACAGAATCGCTAACATCGCCGCGGTCCTGGCCGAGGAAGTGGCCACACACAAGCCAGACACCCGGCATGTTGTCGCTACGTGAAGCTCAAGGCTCCGCTTGAGGGGAGATCATGGCGCACGCCGATTCGTGCCCCAGGGAAGAGCGGGAGCGGCTTGAGGCAAGGGTCCTCAGATCTGTCGCAGCCAAGACGGCCGACCGCCGTGTCGCCGGGCGCAGGTTCCCCTGCACACCAGACGATTTCCGTACCGACTTTGAGAGGGATTACACGCGGATCATCCACTCGCGGGCCTTCCGCCGCTTGCGCCACAAGACCCAGGTGTTCATCTCTCCCCGAAACGACCACCTCTGTACGCGGCTTGAACACAGCCTCCACGTCGCATCCGTGGCGAACACGATCGCACGCGCCCTGCTCCTCAACACCGACTTGGTCTCCGCCATCGCGGCCGGGCACGACGTAGGACACGCGCCCTTCGGCCATAAGGGCGAACGGTGCCTCGACGAGTTGGCTCGAAAGGCGGGCCTGCCCGGCTTCTCGCACGAACTCCAGAGCCTGCGCGTCGTTGACCTGCTCGACTCCCCCTACGATGAGCACCGCGGTCTGAACCTGACCTTTGCCGTCCGAGACGGGATCGCGTGCCACTATGGCGAGGGCTTCGAGCAGACGCTGGAGCCGGACAGGCAGAAACAACCCGAATGTCTGGAGTCCATCCGCCGAGGTGAAGACAGACCGGCCACGCTGGAAGGCTGCGTCGTCCGTTGGGCCGACAAGGTGGGTTATATCGGCAGGGACCTTGAGGATGCGTATGCGGAGAAGCTCGTGGCTGAGGGCGAGCTGCCGAAGGTGGTCCGCCGGACACTCGGGACACGGAACAAGAGCATCATCGCCAACCTCGTCAGGGACATTGTGACGAACAGCCGTGACCATGACCGCATCAGCGTTGGCGCCTCCGTCCATGAGGCCCTGAACGCTCTCTACGAGTTCAGCAGGGAGCGCATCTACAGAAGCGAGACCGTCACACAGCGCTTCCGACAGATTGACAAGGCCATGCGATTCATGTTTGATGAGCTCACCAGCTTGCTCGCGGCCGCAGGGAACAGGCAGGATGGCGATCTCTTCCCCGACCAGGCACGACCGTGGTGTCTGCAGGTCTTGAGCGAGTTCCTCGTGCGCGATGTCCGGACATGGCGCGAGGAGAGGCCGGAGCAACTGGCCTTGGACTTTGTCGCAGGGATGACTGATTCCTTCTTCGTATCGGCCTTCGAAGAGCTATTCTTCCCCCGAAGCACGGTCTGATTCTCCCCACAACGACCGATCGGCCCGCGTTTGCTTCGCCCTCCCGCAGTCACACACCCAGCAGCCTCACAGCATTGTCGCGGGCGATCTTGGCGTGGGCGGCGGGGGGGAGGCGGCCTTCGGCCAGGAGGCGGCGCAGGAGGCCGACGATGGGGATGTCGGCCTCGGTCTGGTCGTGGCGCAGGACGTCGGTGCCGAAGAGGAGCTTGTCCTTGAAGCGGTTGAGAAACTCGATGCCGAAGGCGCGGTCGCGGGTGAGGGCATTGTGGCCGCTGCCCGCCGAAAGGTCGGCCCAGAGATTCGCATACTGCTCCATCAGGCGGGGGACGGCTCCGCCTGGGGCGACGGGGCCTTTGGGGTAGCCGCCGCGCTGTCCGGGCCGCACGTCGCCCGAGATATCGGCCCAGAAGGCGGGGCCGTGGCCGATGAAAATCGTGTGGGGCGACTCGCGGAGGGCGCGCTCAAGGCGTGGCAAGCCAGGCTCATCCACGACGCCGTACATGCCGCCGAGTTGGGGCATCATGTCGAAGAGGACGGGGAGGCCCGCCTCGCCCGCCTGGGTGTAGAGGTTGAGGCAGAGGGGGTCGTCGAACAGAAGATTGGGCAGGAACTCGCCGATCCCGCGGCAGCCGCGCTCTTTATATTCGGTCAACAGGTCGCGGAAGTCGCTCGTCGGGCTGTTGTCGCCAAAGCGCGGGTCAATGAGGCAGAAGGGGATGAGGCGGCCGGGGTGCCGCTCGCAGGCGGCGATGACCTCCTCGGTCGTGTTCCCGAGATACCAGCCCTCGGGGTTGTCGTGGAGGGGCAGGACGCAGGCCTGAGCGATGCCCCAGGCATCCATCTTGGCGACGAGTTGCTGGGCAGAGAGCGTGTCGGTGCGGCGCCTGCCCGTGCGGCCGATATGGGCGTGGACGTCTATCATCAGCGGTCACTCCTCTGCGCGAGGACGATGGTAGCGCCGGGCGCAGCGGGTGTCAATGAGGGGTGCGGGATAGGTGATCGGTGTTGGGGTTGGGCGGTCAGGAATGGGCGCGGGCGGGCGCGGGCGGTGTGATTGTCGCGCTTCCGCGCGAAAGCGCGACAATCGCGCACGCCTGCAATGGCCAGTGGCGTGAGGCAGTGAGCTTGATCGGGGCCCGGGGGCGGCCTATAATTCGGGCGGACGGGCCGGCGCGTTGGCACAGGTCGGACCAGTCGGACCAATTGGCCAGGGGCCCCAGCCCGGAAAGGTTGTGTCATGTCTCGACGGCTTCCTCCTGTGCTGATTCCGCTGGCCGTGCTCGCTGCCGCGTGCGCCGTGGCGATGGCGCTGCCATTCCGGATGATCGAGCCGGACGACGACGATTTCTTCTACGGGATGCATGCCTTCGCCCGCGGGAAGGTGGTGATGACGGAGGCCGAGGCACGCGAGCTGGCGAAGATTCCGCTGCCCGACACGGCGAAGGTGGGGCCGCAGATGGTGATGGGCGTGCGGTCGCCGCTGGGCTTCATCCGCGAGCGGTCGCCGGGGCACTACGCGCTGCTGGCGGCGTTCCACAGGGTGGGGCTGGACCGGTGGACCAATGTGTTCCTGGCCTTCGGCGTGGTGGGGTTCGTCTACTGGTTTGTGCGGCGGCAGCTCGAGGAGCCGGCCGAGACGGCGGTGCTGGCGTCGCTGCTGCTCATCGTGAATCCGACCTTTCTGACGACGCTCTACCGCGTGTACATGAGCGACTTCGATTACTTCGTGTGGGCGACGGCGGGGCTGGGGCTGTACTTCGCGGCGCGGCGCAAGCGCTGCCCGGGGCTGTGCGCCATCGCGGGGGCGATGCTGGCGCTGAGCGTGTTCTTCCGCAACACGAACGCGATCGCATTCCTGGCGATCGTCGCCTACGAGGCCGGGCTGTTCCTGCTCCGCTATCGGGAGCTGGCCCGGGCGCACCGCGGCGAGGGGGCGGCCGAGCCGCAAGAGCCATTCGGCTGGGGTCGGGTGGCCGCGGTGGTGGCGGGCATGGCCATCGGGCTGGTGCCGCTGCTGTGGTACAACTATGCCACGACGGGGCAGCTCCTGGGCAGCGGCTACCAGTATCGGCTGGCGCGGGAGACGGGCGGCGCGCTGTCGCTGCTCGACGGGCAGCCGACGGCGAAGTACTTTGCACTATGGGATGCCGAGGCGGTCTTCTCGCTTCGGCATCTGTTCCTGGGCGAGGCCCGCGGGTTCATGTCGCAGGGCTACACGCTCACGGTGGGCCTCACGCGGCTTCTGGCGGGCTACCCGGTTCTGCTGCTGGCGCCGGCCGGGCTGTTGCTGATGGAGCGGAGGCGGCTGCGCCCGGCCCTCTTCCTCGGCCTGTGGCTTGGGCTGTTCCTGGGCGTTTACCTGTGCTATCGGACGATTCGCGGGGACAGCTTCCAGTTCATGAGCCGGAAGCTCTCGCCGATGCTGGCCCCGCTGGCCATTGGCGCGGCCGCGCTGCTGATGCGCCTGCCGCGGGCGGCGCGCTATGCGGGCCTGGCGGCCGTCGCGGCTGTGAGCCTGGGCGTAGCGGGCGAGTTCTTCGTGCAGTTCCTCGGCGAGCCCCGCGGCACGGGGCCGGGGCCGCGGCCGGGTCTGGGGCGCCCCATTGGCCCAGTGCCGAGAGGCAAGGACGGGCCAGGCGAGCCGTTTGGCCCCCTGCCGAAGGGCGAAGAGCCCTTCATGCCGATGCCGAAGGAGGACTTCCCTGGCTTCGCGCCGAAGGCCAAGGGCGAGCCGCGGCAGATCGTGGAACGGCTGCACGCGCTGATGCGCGAGGCCGAGGCCCGCGGCCTGGACGTGTCGCGCGCGCGCGCGCTCGACAAGGCGTCGCTCGAGGCGGCGCAGCGGGGCGACTGGCAGGAGAATCGCCGGCTGCTGGAGGAGGCGGTGCGGCTCCTCGAGCGCGCGCTGCCGCAAGGCCCGCGGCCCGCGCCGAACCGCAAAGGCCCGCCAGGAGGCGAGTTGTGAAGCTGTGGAACGCCAAGTTCACGCTCTCGCTCGCCGTGGTGGCGCTGTTTCTGCTCGACGCGTTCTGGCTCGGGCCGGACCCAGTGACGGGCGCCGCGCGGCATCTGGTGCCCTATGCCGACACGGGGGTGGCGTCGTTCGCGTTTCTTCTGAGCCTTCTCTATGTGATCTCACACGGCTGGCAGTTTCTGACGGCTCGTGTGCGGGGCGCGGCCCCGCGTGCGGAGGAACCCGCACCCTCGAAGCGTCGGAAGAAGGGCCGCGGCGCGGACGCGCGCAAGGCGCGCTAAGAAGCGCCGCCGGCAGCCCTGTGCGCATTGTGTGGGTAACGCGTGGGTGCGCCGCTCTGCCGCCAAATTTCGTCTCATTGTTTTCTTGCAGAGTTCTTGCCCTTTCTCAACAAAGTGGGCTGGGTCGCCGGGGCTCGCTACCGGATTTGCCCCGACCGGGGATTGACATTTTTCTCTCGCGCGCTAGGATCAGCGCCCGTTGCGCCTACGGGCGCAGCCGTGCGTGTGCAAAAGACTATCTGCTACCTGAGAGCAGTGTTCGCGAAGGCATTGAAGCAGCCCGGACCTCTGCGGACCGTCCTGAGAGCCCATTCCTGAACCTGTCACCGTAAGTCGCTTGCTGTAATTGGCTTACGTTGCCAGATGGGGCACCGATCGCGTGGAGGAGATGAAGGCTGGGAGCGCGGCAGCTCACGGCTTGCATCTGCGGTTCTGCCTGCCGAACGCTGTGGGTAGCCTGTGGAAAACCCGTGCAGGGAAAGGCGGCGCACTTATGCCACAGGAAGCCCTCTGGCCTGCGATTCTCCAGGAAATCCAGCGAAACGTCCGTTCCCAGCAATTCGACACCTGGTTTCGAAGCATCGAGATGACCGACCTGTCGCCCCAGGCGGTCACGCTGCGGGTGCCGAACTCCTTCTATCACCAGTGGCTACGGCGGCACTACACCGACACGATCCAGCGCGCGGTGCTCACGGTGACAGGCCAGCGCCCGGCGGTGGAGTTCGTCGTCCACGAGACGCCCGCCTCTGCCCAGGTGGAACCTCCGCCCGGGCCAGAGCCGCGTTCCGCGTCCCCGGTTCTCACGTCGCGCCCTGAGCCGCGCCGGTACTACCCTGTTGACTGGGCTGCGCGGCTGAACAAGCAATATGTCTTTGATACCTTTGTGGCCGGCACCTCAAACGCGGTGGCGCACGCAGCGGCTCTGGCGATTGCCGAGAATCCGGGGCAGGCCTACAATCCCTTCTTTCTTCACGGCGGCGTGGGGCTCGGTAAGACCCACCTGATCCAGGCCATCACCCACCACCTGCTCGCACACAGGCCTGAGCTGAACCTGCTGTACCTGTCGTGCGAGAACTTCATGAACCATTTCATCGCCTCCGTGCAGAACAACGAGCGCGAGAAATTCCGGGAGATCTACCGCAACAAGGACGTCCTGCTGATTGACGATATCCACTTCCTGTGCAAGGGCGCGCGCGAGGTGACGCAGGAGGAGTTCTTCCACACGTTCAATGCCCTTTATAACTCAGGCAAGCAGATCGTGCTCTCGAGCGACTGTCCCCCGCAGGAGTTGACGAAACTCGAAGAACGGCTGGTTTCGCGGTTCAAATGGGGCCTCGTCGCCCGTATTGATGCGCCCTCCTATGAGATGCGTCTCGCCATCCTGCGCACGAAGGCCCAGCATCGCGGCCGCGCCCTGCCGGACGACGTCCTCCACTTCATCGCCGAGAATATCGACTCGAGCGTACGCGATCTCGAAGGCGCCGTCACCAAAGTGCTCGCCTTCTCCTCGTTGATGAACAAGCCCATTGATGTCCAGCTTGCCCGCGACGCGCTCCGCGACTCCGTGGACCACATTGCAGCGGCCATCACCATGGACGATGTCATCAAGGCGGTCACCGTACACTTCCAGGTCAAGCTTTCGGAACTCCAGTCGAAGAAACGAACGCAGTCTGTCGCTCAGCCGCGTCAGATCGCCATGTATCTCGCTCGGACCCTCACGCGCCACTCACTCGAGGAGATCGGCGGCTACTTTGGGGGCAGGGACCACACCACTGTCATGCACGCCTGTGACCGGGTGCGCGAACTCATTGAGACGCGGCCATCTGTGGCCGGTTCCATTGAGCATCTGACCACCCAACTCCGCTCCAAACGGTGATGACCACCCGTCCTGAGCAGTGGATAGGTAGGGGGTAGTCTCTGTGTCTTTGGTGAGCCATTTCCTTCCTCTATCCACAAGTCCAGTCGGTTTGTACTTGGCCGTGTGCGCAACCTCACCAGACACAACGACCCACTCGCTACCAGTCAGCCATCTACCCACAGCTATCAACACTGATGCACTTAACATAAGTGTCAGTGCATCAAGCCCTTATAACGCTGCTTCAACGATCTGTTCACATGCTCACAGCCTCATTTAACATTTGCTTTTCTTTGTCAAATGACTACATTAAGAGGAAGAACCTGCCCTCCGCAGCTACCCTGATGCGAGGGAAACCCCAGCCTTAGCAGGAGGCTCAGACCCGATGAAGATCAAGTGCCAGACGGCGCCGCTTCACACGGCATTTCAACTGGTCGGCAGCGTGGTGCAACAGCGGCCTACGAGGCCCATTCTGGCTGATGTATTGCTCTGCGCCAAGGAAGGCCAGATTGAGCTTCAGGCGACAGATCTCGAGATCGGCATTCGCCTTCAGATTCAGGGCGGCGAGGTGATCGAGGAGGGAACCATCGCGGTGCCGCAGGCCCGAGTGGCCTCGATTCTGCGTGAGACCGCAGAGGAGGCTCTTGAGATCAAGAGCGAGGATGGACACTGCCTGATCACGACGACGGACAGCGAATTCCGTCTGCCGACCGAGGTTGTCGAGGAGTTCCCCGAGCTGCCTACCTTTGATGAAGGGAAGGCCTATGAGTTCGACCGTAAGGAATTCGTCGAAATGGTGACCAAGACCTCCTTCTCGGCGCACAAGGGCAAGCACCGCTATGCACTCAATGGCGTGCTCCTGGTGATCAAGCCGAGCAAAGTGGAAATGGTGGCCACTGATGGCCGGCGCCTGGCCCACATCGAAAAGAAGGCCAAGAACCCCGCCGGGACGAATGAGTCGTTGATTGTCCCCACGAAGGCGCTGGACCAGATCATCAAGGTGCTGAACGATGGCGATGAGAAGGTTCGGATCAATGTGAGTGAGACCCAGGTCGTGGCGCGCACCCAGCAGGCGGTTGTCTCCTCGCGTCTCGTCGAGGGCCACTTCCCGCCTTATGAGAGCGTGATCCCAAAGGATCACGACAAGAAGGTGGACCTCGATCGCGAACGACTCCACTCGGCCGTGCGACGCGCGGCGCTGGTTACGAGCCCCGACTCCAGCACCGTGCAACTGTGTTTCTCCAAGAATACCCTTGAGGTCCGCTCTTCCGCGCCGGAGGCTGGCGAGGCGCGCATCAGCCTGCCCATCGAGTATAAAGACGAGAAGGTGGACATCAGCTTCAACCCGGAGTTCCTCACCGAGTTCCTGCGGGTGTTGGAGGAGGAGAGTGTGCGACTCGAGTTCCGGGACGCCGGGAGCGCCGGGCTGTTCCGCGCGGGGAAGGATTTCCTCTACGTGGTCATGCCGGTCAGCCGCGAATGAAGAAGCCAGCGGGACCACAACGGCTGGGGGAGATTCTGAACAGCTTCCTGGAGTGCAAGGGCCTCACCAACCGATTGAAGCACCTTGAACTCTACGGAGCCTGGGAGGAAATCGTCGGCCCGGGTATTCTCCCGCACACGCGGGTGGCAGGGTTCGCCCACCACAAGCTGTACGTGGACGTCGACTCCGCCGCCCACCTGCACGAGTTGCAGACGTTCCACAAGACGGAACTGCTGAGGGAGTTGCGTTCGAGGGTGCCGGGCACACGGGTTCTCGACATCGTGTTTCGCCCCTCGGCGATGCCCAGGAGGTAGTATGACGGACACGCAGGACTCGACCTATGATGCGAGCAAGATCAAGGTGCTTCCCGGAATCGAAGGGGTTCGACGCCGGCCGGCCATGTACATCGGCGACACGGGCATGCGAGGTCTCCACCACCTCATCGAGGAGGTGGTCGCCAACTCGATTGACGAGGCCATGGCCGGCTTCTGCACCGAGATCAACGTCCAGATCAACGCCGATGGCAGTGTGACGATCGCCGACAACGGCCGCGGCATCCCCGTGGACCTGCATCCGACGGAGAAGAAGCCCGCCGTCGAGGTCATCATGACCATGCTCCACGCCGGCGGCAAGTTCGACCACCACACCTACAAGGTCTCGGGCGGCCTCCACGGGGTAGGCGTTACTGTGGTGAACGCCCTGAGCGAGTGGCTCGCCGTCGAGGTGCGGCGCGGCGGCGAAGTCCACCACCAGCGCTACGAGCGCGGCAAGACGGTGACCGAACTCAAGGTGATCGGCAAGAGCAAGAGCAGCGGCACCGCGATCACGTTCAAGCCGGACAGGGAGATCTTCGCCGACACCACCTTCCACTTCGACACGATTGCCAACCGAATGCGCGAACTGGCCTTCCTCAACCGCGGCATCCGCATCACCCTCCGCGACGAGCGCAGCGATAAGCAGCGCGACTATCAGTACGAGGGCGGCATCGCCGCCTTCGTCCAGCACCTCAACGAGGGCAAGGACGCCATCCACAAGGACGTCGTCTTCTTCGAGAAAGAAGAGAGCGGGATCATCGTTGAAGTCGCCATGCAATACAACGACGGCTACAACGAGAACGTCTTCTCCTTCGTGAACAACATCAACACGATCGAAGGCGGCACCCACCTCTACGGCTTCCGCTCGGCCCTCACGCGCACCATCAACGCCTATGCCAAGGCCCACAACCTGCTCAAGGGCGACAACGCGCCCCAGGGCGAGGACGTGCGCGAGGGCCTCACCGCCGTGATCAACGTCAAGGTCCCCGACCCGCAGTTCGAGGGCCAGACCAAGACCAAGCTCGGCAACCGCGAGGTCCAGGGCATTGTCGAGGCGGTCGTCAACGCCAATCTCGGCACCTACTTCGAGGAGAACCCCAAGACCGCGCGGGCCATCGTGGACAAGGCGGTGGTCGCCGCCGAGGCCCGCGAGAGCGCCCGAAAGGCCCGCGACCTCACGCGCCGCAAGAGCGCCCTCTCCAGCGGCAGCCTGCCCACCAAGCTCGCCGACTGCTCGAGCCGCGACGTCGAGACCACCGAGCTCTTCATCGTCGAGGGCCAAAGCGCCGGCGGCAACGCCAAGCAGTGCCGCGACGCCATGTTCCAGGCCATCCTGCCCCTTCAGGGCAAGATCCTCAACGTCGAGAAGGCCCGCATCGCCAAGATGCTCAGCCACGCCGAAATCCAGACCCTCATCCTCGCCCTCGGCACCGGCATCGGAGCCGACGAGTTCGACGTCGCCAAGCGCCGCTACGGCAAGGTCATCATCATGACCGATGCCGACGTGGATGGCGCCCACATCCGCACCCTGCTGCTCACCTTCTTCTTCCGCCACATGCAGGAGCTGATCCGCGACGGCTACGTCTACCTCGCCCAGCCGCCCCTCTACCGGGTGCGCCGCAAGAACCGCGAGCAGTACTACCTCACCGACGAGGACTTCCGCGCCGCGCTGATCGAGCTCGGTCTCGACGGCACCACCCTCACCGCCGTCAGCGACGGCGCCACCTTCAGCGGCAGCGCCCTGCGCGAGCTGGTCGGCCTGCTCCTCGAGATGGAAGACCACGAGCGCACACTCCGCAAGCACGGCATCACCCTCGAGACCCTCCTCGCCAACCGCCGCGAGCAGGACGGCAAGCTCCCCATCTTCCGCGTCCACGTCGCCGGCGAGCACCACTTCGCCCACTCCGAGGAAGAGGCCCGGCTCATCGCCGGCCGCCTCGCCGCCGAGCGCGACGACGAAGAGGTCGAGGATGGCGAAGCCGTCCTCAACGGCTCGCTCACCATCACCGAGCTTCACGAGAGCCGCGATATCGAGAAGACCCTCTCGAGCCTGGAACGCCGCGGCTTCCCCGTGGCCGATTACTTTCCCGACCCCGACCCCGACGCGCCGCCCAAGTACCGCCTCAGCTACGAGAACGACGCCCTCGAGCTCAAGAGCATCAGCGAGATCGCGCCCGGCATCCGCACCGTGGGCGAAAAAGGCATCCAGATTCAGCGCTACAAGGGCCTGGGCGAAATGAACCCCGACCAGCTCGGCGTCACCACCATGAGCCCCGAGAGCCGCACCCTGCTCCGCGTGCGCCTCGAGGACGCCGTGGAGGCCGACCGCCTCTTCAGCCTGCTCATGGGCAACGCCGTCCAGCCCCGCCGCGAATTCATCGAGCACCACGCCCTCGAGGCGACCAATCTGGATGTGTGACCCGGTTCTGGTCCAGGTGGACATGGTGAACGCTGCGGACGTGGCGGACGGCCCGGCGCTACCCTGTCCACGGTGTCCGTTGCGTCCATACTGCCCATACGGAAGGCGCCACCCATGACCCCCGTCGGCGTCGGCCTAGTCGGCTCGCAGTTCGTCTCGACGATCCACGCGGAGGCGCTCAAGCGCGTGCCGCGGGCCCGGCTGGCCGCCGTGGCCTCGCCCACGCCCGGCCACGCCGTCGCCTTCGCCAGAGCCCACGGCATCCCGCACGCATTCACCGATTACCGCCGGATGCTCGAAATGCCCGAGGTGGACCTGGTGGTGATCGGCGCCCCCAACGATGTGCATTGCCAGATCACCTGCCACGCCGCTGCCGCCGGCAAGCACGTGGTGTGCGAGAAGCCCCTGTGTCTGAACCTGGCCGAAGCCGACCGCATGATCGCCGCCTGCCGCAAGGCGGGCGTCAAGCTCATGTACGCCGAGGAGCTCTGCTTCGCACCCAAGTACGTCCGCCTCAAGAAGCTCGCGGACGACGGGGCGCTGGGCAAGCTCACGCTCCTCAAGCAGAGCGAGAAGCACGACGGGCCGCACGCGCCGCACTTCTGGGACGTCGAGCGCTCCGGCGGCGGTGTGGCGATGGACATGGGCTGCCACGCCATCGAGTTCTTCCGCTGGATGCTCGGCAAGCCGCGCGTCCTCGACGTCTATGCCGAGATGGGCACCTACGTGCACGGCAAGAGGACCCGCGGGGACGACAACGCCCTGCTGGTCCTGAACTTCGAGGGCGGCGTCACCTGCGTGGCCGAGGAGAGCTGGACCAAGCCCGGCGGCATGGACGACCGGGCCGAGGTCTACGGCTCGGCTGGCGTGGCCTACGCCAACCTGCTCCAGGGCAACGCCATTCTCACCTACTCGGCCGGCGGCTACGATTACGCCGTCGAGAAGGCCGGGGCCACGAAGGGCTGGTCCTTCACCATCTACGAGGAGGCCTGGAACTACGGCTTTCCGCAGGAGATGGAGCATTTCGTGAACTGCGTGGCCGACGACCTGGAGCCGCTGGAGACGGGCGAGGACGGGCGCGCCGTGCTCGAGGTTCTCTTCGCCGCCTATCGCTCGGCGGCCGCGGGCCGCAAGGTCAAGCTCCCCTTCCGCACCCGCGCCGCCAAGCCCTACGACCTGTGGCGAGGCGGGCGCCCATGACACTTGTTTGTAGTGCGGCCTTCAGGCCGCATCTGCAAGAACGGGCTGAAGCCCGCACTACGAACGATCGGGGGATCCGATGATGACCGGCAAACGCGTGATGGTCGTGGGCGGCACCGGCAAGATCGGCAAACACCTGGTGCCCAAGCTCGTGGGCCTGGGCAACGAGGTGCACGCCCTCGCCCGCTTCGGCAAACCGGGCCAGCGCGAGCGGCTCGAGGCCCTGGGCGTGCGCTGCTTCACCACCGACGTCACCTGCCCCGCCGCCTTCCACGGCATTCCGAACGACTACGACGCGGTGTTCCACGAGGCGGCGCTGAAGTTCGGCTCCGAGGCCGACGCCGAAGCCACCGTCGAGATCAACGTCCGCGCCGTCGGCCGCGCGATGGAGCACTTCGCCGGCACGCGGGCCTTCCTCTTCGCCTCCAGCGGCAACGTCTACGCCGACGCGGCCGAGCCGGCCTCCGAGGCCACGCCGCCCCGCCCGCCCAGCCTCTATGCCATGACCCGCCTCGGCGGCGAGTGGATGGTGGACTACTTCAGCCGCCGCAACCAGACGCCGGCCGTGCTCCAGCGCATCTTCTACGGCTACCACGAGGAGTTCGGCGTGCCCACCGACATCGCCCGCCAGATACGCGACGGCGAGCCGGTGGACCTCACGACCGAACGCGTGAACTGCATCTGGCTCGACGACCTGATGGACGCGATGATCGCCTCGTGGCAGGTGGCCAGCGTGCCGCCGAAGGTGCTGAACCTCACCAGCCCCGAGACCTATGCGGTGCGCGACATCGCCGAGCGCCTCGGCGAGCTCATGGGCCGAAAGCCGACGTTCAAGGGCACCCCGAAGGGGACCAGCCTGCTCGGCGACGCGAGCGAGATGGCCCGCCTCCTCGGCCCGCCCAAGACCAGCCTCGACGAGGGCCTCCGCCGCATCGCACGCTCCGTGCTGGCCCGCGAACACCCCCTCGACCACCCCACCCAATGGGAGAAGCGCGACGGGTTTGGAAAATGAGCGGGAGCGGGAGGGGAACTCTCTCGCAGAGAGTTCCCCTCCCAGCCTCCCCTCAGAGACTCTTGCGACAGGAGACCGGCCTTGACCTCGCGCGAACGAATGCTGTGTGCGATTCGCGGCGGGCGGCCGGACCGCGTGCCCGTGTCGCCCTGGGGCTTCGGCCGCATCGCGCCCGACAGCGCCCTGGGGCGCGAACTGGTGGCGGCCTGCGACCTGTGGATCGAGGCCTGGGGCGGCGGCTTCTCGTTCTGCGGCGCGCGCCTCGTCTCCGAAACGGCCACCGAGACGACCGCCGACGGCACGCTCACCACCACGATCTACCACACGCCGGCCGGCGACCTCCGCTCGCGCCACCAGCGCACGGCCGTCACCTCGGCCACCATCGAGTTCCCCTGCAAATCGGCCGCCGACGTCGAGAAGCTGCTCTCGGTGCCCTACGAGCCGCTGAAGGCCGATTTCGCGGCGTTCCACGCCACAAGGGCCCAGTACGGCGACGAGGCCCTCGTGTGCTCCGGCGTGTGCAACGCCGTCTGCTGGCCGGCCACCGTGCTGTCGCCCGAGGACTTCTGCCTGCTGTGGGCCGACGCGCCCGACCTCTTCGTCGAGATGTGCCGCGTGGCCTCCGCGCGGCTCGACGCCTTCGTGGAGGCCGCCTGCGGAGCGGGCGTGGACGCCTTCCGCATCATCGGCGGCGAGTACGTCACCGTGCAACTCGGGCCGGCGGCCGTCCCCAGGCTCCTCGCCCCTTTCGACACGCAGCAGATCGAGATCATGCACCGCCACGGGGCCGTGGTGCACTACCACAACCACGGGCCGATCATGCGCTTCCTCGAGCCGCTGGCGGACCTGGGGATCGACTCGATGGACCCTTTCGAGGCGCCTCCCTGGGGCGACTGCGACCTGGCCGAGGCCAAACGCCGCCTGGACGGCCGCACCTGCATCGTGGGCAACCTCGACGACATGGAGGTGCTCGACAAGCTGCCCGAGCGCGAGGTGTGCGGCCTCGCCGAGGCGCGGCTCGAGCAGGCCGGGCCCGACGGCTTCATGCTCGGCGGCACCTCGTCCGGCACCTACGGCGAACACGCCGCGCGCAACTTCATGGCGATGGTGCGGGTGGCCGACGCCTATGCCAAGAGATGAAGAGCGGGGGAACCTTCTTGGGGAAGAAGGTTCCCCCGATCCCCCTCCAAGAACTCTCAAGATGGCCTACGCGCGGGGATGGGCCTTGCCGTAGACGCTCTTGAGCTTCTCGGTGGTGACGTGGGTGTAGACCTGGGTGCTGGCGAGGCTGGCGTGGCCGAGCAGCTCCTGCACGGCCCGCAGGTCGGCCCCCCGGTTGAGCATGTGCGTGGCGAAGCTGTGGCGGAGCGTGTGCGGCGTCACCGTGGCGGGCAGGCCGGCGGCGCGCGCGTGCTTCTCGAAGAGGCGGCGAATCCCGCGGTCGGACAGCCGGGTGCCGCCCTTGTTGAGCCAGAGAGCGCGCGCGCTGACGCGACGGCCGCCGGCGAGCGAGGGCCGGACGGCCAGGTAGTCGCGCAGCGCCTGAAGCGCCGGGCCGCCGAGCGGCACCAGACGCTCTTTCTTGCCCTTGCCCCGCGCCTTGAGGACCTCGCCCAGGAGGTCCAGATCCTCGAAGCTGACCGCCGCCAGCTCGCTGATGCGCATCCCGGTGCTGTAGAGGACCTCGAGGATCGCGCGGTCGCGACAGCCGGCCGGATCGGCGGGGTCGGGCGTGGCGAGGAGGCGGGCGACCTCAGCCTCGTCGAGGAACACCGGCAGGCGCTTCTCGCGGCGCGGCAGGCGCAGATCGCTGGCGGGGTTGTGGTTGACGATGCCCTCGCGCAGCAGGTATCTGTAGAAGGAGCGCAGCGAGGCGATCTTCCGCGCGGTGGTGCTGCGCGCCGCCCCCTGGTTCCGCAGGCGGGCCAGGTAGCCGCGGAGCTGCACCGTGGTGACCGCGGCGGGGTCGAAGTCGTCCGCCCCGCGGGCCGCGAAGTCGGCGAAGCCGGCCAGGTCGGCGGCGTAGGCGCGGAGCGTCTGGGGCGAGTAGCCGCGCTCGCCCTCGAGGTAGCCGAGAAACCTGTCCACGAAGAGCGACACGTCGGCCTCCCGGCCGCCCGGGGCGGGTCAGTCCTCGGGCTCTTTGGCGAAGAGGAAGCACTGGCGCGAGCAGCGGATCTCGTTGATGCGCACCTCGGTGAGAATGCTCTCGATGAGGGGCATTTCGCTCAGATGGGTGCGGGCGGCCCAGAAGACGACATCGGTGTTCTCGGCGCCGCGGCGCACCAGGGTGGCGATCTCCTCGAGCAGGGCCTCGTGGCCCGCAAACAGGGTGCGCAGGCGGCCGAAGCGCCAGACCTCCAGTTCCTCCCAGCAGCGCTGGCCGAGCAGGTGTTCGAGCCACCGGTGCCGCAGCCAGAGGGTCCAGTAGCGGCGGTGCCAGTCGTCCACCGCGTCGTGGCCGAGGTCGTAGCCCCGCTTCTCGCTCTCGAGGTACTTGTGGCGGTCCACCTCGGCCTGGGCTTCGCGGAAGAGGCTCTCGGGCTTCACCGCCGGGCCTCCCCGAGGATGCCGAGAAGCATCTCGAGATTGCGCAGGGCGGCCCGGGCGTCCACCAGGGGCGGGCCCTCGCCCCGCGCGGCGCGGCAGAAGCGGGCGAGCGAGGTCCGCATGAAATCGTCGCACACGCGTTCGCGGCCGCCCAGGCTCACCATGCCGCGGTAGACGCCCTGCTCGTCGGCGCGGGTGCCCACCTCGGCGATCTGGTCGTTGAGGCCGAAGCGGCGCGGGAAGGGGGCCTCGGGCAGCTTGGCCACGCGCACCGTGGCGGCCACGGTGCGGCCCGCCGCCGCCACCTGGAACCGGGCCGTCGTGCTCTCGGCCTCGATGGCCGCCCGCACCGAGCCGGGCCGCAGCTCGGCCTCGGGCAGCAGCGCGAGCAGCACGCTCAGCGGATGGGGCAGGAGGTCCACCACGATGTCGCGGCCGCGGGGGCCGTCGGGCTTGAGCTTCGAGGCCATCTCGCCGAAGAAGCGCTCGGGCGCCGCCACGGCGTCGGGCGCGAGCTGGCGGTACTCCTCCGCCGCGGCCGCGTACTGGGTGTTCACCGCCAGCACGAGCCGCTGGCGCTCGGCCACCCGCACCAGCCGCGCCGCCTCGGCCGCCAGCGTGGCGCCGGGCGCGCCCGGCCGCCACACGAACGGCTTCTCGCACAGCACCGCGCAGCCGGCCTCGAGCGCTGCCAGCGCGTGCTCGCCGTGCAGCGGCGGCGGCGTGCACACGCTCACCGCGTCGGGCCGGGCGCTGGCCAGCAACGCGTCGAGCGACGTGTAGCCGCGCCCCTCGAACCCGATCGCCTGGCGCAGGGCCTGCGCCGTGGCCTCCACGCTCCGCGGCGACGAGCCCAGGAAGGCCACCACCTCGCAGCCCAGCTCGGCGTACCACTTGGCATGGTGCCGCCCGAACCCCGACGCGCCCAGCACCGCGACCCGAAGCGACATGGCCCCGAGGACTCCTGGCCCCCAAGGAGACTACTTCAGCGCGCACAGCCCCCACACCACCGCGGCCACCGCGGCCACCACGCCCAGCATGCAGCCGAACACGACCACGCTGTCGCGCGCGATGGCGCGCAGCCCCTGCTTGCGCGTGGCGCTGTAGGCCACCGCGATCACCGCGCACAGCACCAGTCCCGCCACGTAGCGCAACGCCGACTCGCTCACGAGGAGGCCTCCGCCGTCGGTTCCGCGGGCCGGTCGGCCAGATAGTAGGCGTCGGCCAGCACCAGCACGTTGAACGCCGCCGACACCAGCGTGAACGTCATCCCCAGGTCGGCCACGGGCGATGGCCCGGGCGACACCAGGTTTCTCAGCCACGCCGCCGCGCCGGCGCCGGCGAGCGCCTGCCGCGCCGCGTAGTGCCCCACCGCGGCCGCCATCGCCAGCGGCCCGTTGAACATCTGGAGAAGGAACGCCCACTTGTGCCCGTACACCGACGCGGTCACCAGCCCGCCCATTGCGAGGCCCGCCAGGAACAGCCCGATCACCGACGCGCCGTAGAGCAGCGCGCGGCCACGCAGCCCGGCAAACCAGTGCCCGGCCCCCGGCAACAGCCACGCCAACAGCAGCGTCTGGCCCGGGTCCCGACCCGTCGCCACCGCCTCAGGAGTGATCGCCGACATTGCGCTCCCTTCCAATCACACGCAGAATGTACACCAAACCCGCCCGCAAATCAACCGACGCGCGGCGCCCCCGCGGCCCCCGAAGAGGCCCGAACGCCCCACCATCATACTTGCTCACTTCAGGAGGGAGGAGATTGAGCAAGTATGGCCGGAAAGGCCGCCGCGCCGCCCGGATCGCCCAAACGCCATACTTGCTCATCCCAGGGGGGGAGGAAATTGAGCAAGTATGGGTGGAGAGGCCGTAGAGCCGCCCGGATCGCCAAAGCGCCATACCTGCTCATCTCTCGGCGGCAGAAGAGCTGAGCAGGTATGGCGGCGCCGTGTCTGGTTTCCAAGACACGGCAGGCGAACGCGGGCGCCAGGATTGGGGCGATGCCCGTTCCCGGACGCGCGGTTGACTCGCCGCGCGGGGACGTGCTATACTCCGCCTCGCGCCGCAGGACGCACTCACCACTCCGCGCGGAGGCGGTTGCCATGAGACGACGACGGACCCTGCCCCTCCTCGCCCTCGCGCCGCTGGGCCTGCTGCTGGCGGGCTGCTCGGGCGGCGGGGCGCACGACGTGGACAAGCTGCTGGCCGACCTCTCGAACGCGGCGACCCGCTCGCGCGCCGAGCGCACGCTGGCCGAACACGGCCGCTCGGTGATCAAGCCGCTGAGCAACCTCCTGACGCTCAAAGACATCGAGAAGACGGTGAACGACTACGGCATCCGCCGCGACCCGCAGACCCTGCGAGCGGCGGCGGCGGAGGCCCTGGGCGTGATCGCCGCCAGGGCCTCGCTGGCGAAGGCCGAGGCCGAAACGGCGGCCGCGCCGCTGCTCGAGGTGCTGAAGGGCAGCGACCACGCCCTGCGGATCGCCGCCGCGAAGGCTCTGGGCCACTTCACCCAGCTCTCCGCGCCCGCCAACGACCTGGTCCTCGCCTTCCGCGGCGACGACGCCGAGCTGATCGCCGCGGCCACCGAGGCGCTCGCCCGCAACGCGCTGCGCTCGATCCACACCCTCGCCCCGCCCCAGGAGCCGCCGGCCGCCGCCGCCGAGAAGGACTGGGGCCGCCTGCTCGAACGCATCGCGAGCACCGACGACGACATCCGCCTCGACACGGTGCGCGAGCTGGCCGCCTCGCGCGACCCGCGCGCCGCCGACCTGTTGCTTCAGCGCGCGGCCGAGGACAAGGCCCGCGACGTGCGCTATGCCGCCCTGTGCCACTGCCTGGAGATCGCCAAGACGGGCCAGCCCGCGGGCTTTCCCGAGAAGCTCCAGGCCCTGCTCCCCGCCATGTTCGCCAAGGACGACGACAGCCGCGTGGCGCTGCTGGCCGCGCGGCAGCTCCAGCCACACGCGCCCGACCTCGTCGCCGCCTTCCTCGACCGCATCGCCACCGCCACCGCCCGGTGCCGCGACAAGCTGTTTACCGACGCCCTCGACCGCCGGCTCGACGCCGGCGCCCGCGCCGATGCCATCGAAGCCCTGGTGCTCCTGCCCAGCGGCGAGCGCGACGCGAAGCTCGCCGGCCTGCTCGACCCGGCCGCCGGCGAGCGCGCCCGGATCAAGCGGGCCGCCGCCGGCGTGCTCGCCACCTCCGAATCCGACGCCGCGCTCAGCGCGCTCCGCCAGGCGATGGGCGACGACGACAGCATCGTGAAACTGGTCGCCGCCCAGGCCCTCGGCCGCAAAGGCGACCTCGAGGCCGTGAAGTACCTGGTGGACCTCCTCGGCGACGAGGAGGTGAAGATTCGCGCCGACGCTTCCGACGCCCTCGGCACCCTGGGACCCAAGGCCGTGCCCGTGTTGCTCGAGCATCTTCGCGGCGCGCTCGACCGCATCCAGAAGAAAGCAGAGGGCCGCGCAGCGAAGTACACGGCCTGGGGCATCGTGGCGGGGCTCGGGCGCATTGCCGAACAGATCGGCGCCGAGGCCGCCGCCGCGGCCCTCGACCCCATCACGCTCGCGGCCGAGTGCAGCGACCCCGACGTGCGTCGCGTGGCCGCCGTGGCCCTCGCCCAGTTCAAGGACCCCAAGGCCATCGCGGCCCTCGCCCAGCGTCTCAAGGATACCGACGAGAGCGTGCAGTGGCACGCCGCGACGGCACTCGAGGCACAAGGGCCTGCGGCGCAGGACACCTTTGTGGCCGCCCTGCAGGACGACGCGCTCGTGGCGCTGGCCGCCGGCGCGCTGGGGCGCGTGGGCGACGCCGAGGCCCTCAAGCCGCTGCTCGACCGCCTCGGCACCGCGGCCGACGACGCCAAGGCCGAGGTTGTGTGGGGCGTCGGCGAACTCCTGCGTCGCCACCCCGCCTCCCCGCACGCCGCGGCGGCCCGGAAGGCCCTCGAGGCCGCCAGCAGGGCAGACGACGACTCCGAGGCCGCTCGCGCGGCCAGCTACGCCTTGCAGAAGCTCGCTCAGAGCTCCCCGAAACCGCACTGACACCGCGCCGCAACTCCCCGCGCGCTCGCACCGTAGCGTTGGCCCATGCCTGTTCCCTTCGCGGCGCCGGGCATACAACCCTTAGTGTCTCCTGGCTCTCGATCCCCCATTCTGTAGTCTTCTCCCCGAAAAAGCGTGCCAAATCGCCAAAAGGCCCTTGACAAGCGCGGGGCAGGCGATAGACTGTTAGGGGCAAAGTGGGGGAAAGCGGGGAATATTGGAGCACAGCGGCAGTGTTCCTCGGCGAGTTCACCCACAGCCTTGACAAGGAGTTCCGCATCGCCCTTCCCGCCCGACTCCGCGAGGCGGCAGGCGAGGCACTCGCCCAGGGCCTCTGCCTGACATGCGGGGCGGAGCCGTGCATCGTGGCCTACACCCAGGAGCGGCTGGCGAAGCTGCTGGCTGACCTGGAGGCCGATGCCTCGCTCGGGAAGACCGCCGTGCGCGACTTCAAGCGCGCCCTTGGCAGCATCACCACCACCGTGGTGCCCGACAGCCAGGGGCGCATTCGGTTGCCGGACTTCCTGCGCGCCCACGCCGCAATCGAGAAGGACGTGACGATTGTGGGCGTGGTGGATGCGATAGAGTTCTGGGGCGCCGCCGTCTACGAAAGCCGCGAGACGGCTCGGCGCGCGGCGTACCAGCGGCTGGCTCCCCGCGTGTTCGGCTGATCCCCGCCAGGAGACTGGCCCTGTGGCGCGCCTCGTCGCATTCCTTGTCGTCGTGGCCCTCGCGGTCGCCGGCGCCCTCTTCCTCATCTCGGAGCGCGCCGCCGTGACCCACGCCGGCTACCGCGTGGCGCGACTCGAGGGCGAGCACCGCAGGCTGGTCGAGGCCAACCGCAAGCTCGAAGCCCAGGTGGCGCAGCTCAGGACGCCGGCCGCGCTCGCCGGGAAAGTCAGAGACCTCCAGCTCGAGCTCCTCCCTCCCGACCAACTGGTGGACCAGCAGCTTGCGAAGGCCAAGGAGGAGGAGAAGGCGAGAGACAAGGCGCCCACCGTGGCCCGTGCGAAGAAGGGGCACTAGCGCCCGCGCCGCGCGGGCGGGGAGCGAACAGGTGACGCATGACACTGCGTGAAGCCATCCTCATCGGGTGTCTGGCCGCGCTGGGTGTGGTGAGCTTCCGCGAGCAGAGCGCCGCGAACCAGGCGCATCTCGCCGCGCTGCTCTGCCGCGAGCGCCGCGAGACCGCCGCGCTGGCCGCCTTGCGCGAGCGCGGCCGCGCGCTGCGCCGCGAAGCCGAGGCGCTGACGGCGGACCGCTACTACATCGCGCGCTTGGCCCGCGCCGATCTTGGCTGGCGGCCGGCTCCGGCCAGCGACCCCGGCCTGCCGCCCCTGGACGTGCCCGCGATGCCGCCCTCGGCCCTGGTGCAGAGTCTGCCCAGCGTGCCGCCCACGCTGCCGGCAGTGGCTCCGCCCCCGGCGCCCCGGCCTCCTGCTCCGCCCGCGGCGTCGCCGGCGCCGAGCGGGCCGGCGCGGCCGGCCCCCGACCGCTCGGGCGCGCAACGCACCCTCGCCGCGCTCGGCTACAGCTCGGTCGAGCATTTCCAGGCGAAGATGATGGGCACCCGCTCCGACGGCGTGCTCGACGAGACCACCGTCACCCGCGCGCAGCAGCTCTCCGAGCTGCTCCGCCGTCTCGGCTATGACTCGGTGAAGACGTTCCAGCAACGCAACCGGCTCCCGGCCGACGGCGTCATGGGCCGCCGCACCGAGCAGCGCGCGCTGGAGCTTCTGCGGCGCAACACGCCCGCACGGTCGCGCAGCTACGTGGCCGTCAATGGCCGTTGAGCGGCCGGCCGGCGGGCGGCAGGGGCCCTCGCCAGCTTTCTGGTTGGTGAGGGGGGAACAGCTCCGGGCGCCTGACAGGACAGGCGTCCCGGAGCCCCAACACTGCTCTCAGGAAAACGCAGGTTCCCCCCTCACCAACTCTTTCTTGTTGACGGGTCAATGGAAGCCAGGGAGAAGGAGAGGGAGACCTTCTTGAGAGAAGGTCCTCTCCTCGCCCCACCCTTCCAAGAACCTCTACATTGGGCGGCGGCTTCGCCTGGCCTCCCAGGCCAGGCGAAGCCGGCATCCAGCGTGAGAGTTTCTGAAGAGGGGTGCGGGCAGGAACTTCTTGTCAAGAAGCGCCTCCCCGCTCTGCATCTCTTGAGGTTCTCCTATGAAAGCGGTTCTTCTGGCGGCGGGCAAGGGCACGCGGATGCAGGGCTTGTGCGACGTGTTGCCCAAGCCGCTGCTGCCCGTGGCCAATCGCCCGGCACTCGTGCACACCATCGGGCAGTTCGAGGCCGCCGGCGTGCGCGAACTGCTCCTCGTCATCGGCCACCAGGCCGAGCAGGTGCGCGCCGCGCTCGGCGGGCGCTGCGGCGGGGTGCGGCTCTCCTACATCGTCCAACGCGACCCCAAGGGCACCGGCCAGGCCACGGCGCTGGCCGAGGATTTCGCCGCCGGCGAGCCATTCCTGATGATGTTCGGCGACATCGTGACCTCGCGCCGGCACGCGGCCGATATCGTGCGCCTGCATGCCGAGGAGAAGCCCGACGCAGTACTGGCCGTGCGCTACTTCCGCGACCCGGCCTCGGGGGGCGCGGTGTACGTCGAGGGCGGCCGCGTCACCCGCATCGTCGAGCGCCCGAAGCCGGGCGACACCACGACCCATTATATCAATGCCGGCCTCTTCGTCTTCCCGCCGCTCATTTTCGACCGCCTGCGCCGCGTGGGCCTTTCGCCCCGGGGCGAGTACGAGCTCACCGACGCCATCCGCATGCTCCTCGACGAGGGGCTGCACGTGCGCGCCTACGATCTGCCGGGCTTCTGGGTGAATCTCACCGACCCCGCGACGTATCTCGAGGCCCAGCGCGAGCTGTTCGGCGAGCTGGGCCTCGACCCCCCCGTGGCGATCGGCCCAGGCAGCTCGATCGGCCGCTGCCGCCTCGGCCCGCACGCGAGCATCGGCCGCGGATGCACGGTGGGCGACGGCGCGCACATCCGCGACGCCGTGGTGATGGACGGAGCGGCCGTCGGGGCGGAAGCGGTGGTGGATTGCGCCGTCGTCGGCCTCCACGCGGCGGTTCCCCCCGGCGCATGCCTCGTCGGCACGCCGGCCCAGCCCGCGGTGCTCCCCCACGTGCTCCCCAGGTAGACCCCGCCCGCTACGCCCACTGGGTGCAGGCGATGGGGATGCCTTTGCGCAGGTTGCCGAAGCACATCTCGTCGCAGTAGGTGCAGCGGACGATCTCGGCGAGGCGCCCCTCCCTGACCTTGATCGGCCAGTCGGGGTCGGCGATCAGGCCGCGGCCGACGGCCACCAGGTCCGCCCTCCCCTGCTCGAGGGCCTCGACGGCGCGCTCCACGCGGTCCAGCCCATTCACCGTGATGACAGGCACGCCGAACCGGCGGAAGGGCGCGGCCCGGTCGCCCGGCGCCTCGATGCTCGACGGCGAAATGTCCAGAATGTCCACCCCCGCCTTCACAAGCTGCTCGGCCAGAGCCACGCTCTCCTCGATGCCGTAGCCGTCGCCGACGGGCGTGTGGCGGTAGAGGAGCAGGCGGTCGGGTCCGATGCCCTCGCGCGCGGCACGCGAGATTTCCAGGGCCAACCGCATCCGGTTCTCGAGAGAGCCGCCGAACTCATCCTTGCGGATGTTGCGTTCGGGGCTGAAGAAGAGGTTGAGCAGGTAGCCGTGCGCGCCGTGGGGCTCGACGCCATCGAAGCCGGCCTGGGCGCAGATGCCCGCCGCGGCGCGGTAGGCGGCAATGATGGCGTGAATCTCCTCGCGCTTGAGGCGAGCCGGGTGCACCGGCTTGCCGAACGTGACGGGGAAGAGCTGGATGGCGGCGAGCGCGCCGCCCGCGTGAATGGCGTCCACGAGCGGCCGGAGGGTCTCGGGCGTCAGCTCGGTGCCGAAGCGGTTGACCGAGGTGGCCTCGACGATGACGAGGGCCACGCCGCCCCGCGCGTGGCGGCCGTACCATTCGACGCCGTCGGCGCCCGTAAGGCTTCGCAGGACGACCATCGGCGGCATGACGAGGCGGTTGCGGAGCGTCTTGCCCTTGACGGTCAGGGGCTGGAACAGCGCGTGGGTGTCAACAGCGGCCATGTCGTCCTCCTGTTCACTTCTTCGGCGGTGCGATCACGTCGCCCGGCGGCGCCTGGCCGAGGGCGAGGCGCATCGTGGCCTCGGACCACATCTGCCGGGTGACGTGGTCCTCCATGATGTGCTGGTAGAAGCGGATCCAGGTGGTCTCGGAGCGCTTGCGGCCGTACTCGGGGTCGCCGCCGGGGCGGTTCTCGTCCTCGAAGCGGCCCGCGTCGCTCGTCGGCACCAGCTCCTCGGGGTAGTGCAGCACGTGGCGGAACATCCAGTCAATCTGGTGGAGCCACTCGTGCAGCTCCATCTCGCCGTCGGTCTCGCCCCGGAAGGGGTAGTTGGTGTGCCAGGGCACCATGACGAAGCCCGCGCCGCCGACATCCTGGATGCTCGCGAACGTGGCGGCCACGAACGGGGCGGGCACGTTCGGCCCCTCGTCCCTGTCGTACTTCACGTAGGCGAAGACGGTGTCGTACTGCTTGCCTTTGACGAGCGGGTCGGTGAATGGGCGGAGGAGGTGGGGCGCAGGCGAGAACGGCCCCTTGCCCTTGCCGTGGAGCGTCGTGAGCGGCTCGTCCACCACCACGATATCGGGGTCAATGCGCAACCTGCCGCTGGAGAACTGGAAGACGTGCTTCGCGAAGCACTCGAAGCTCGCGCGGATCTTCTTTTCGTCGGCGGGGCTGATGGTCTTGTGCACCTCGATGGTCTTGTCGCCGTCCTTCCAGGCGAACTTCAGGTGGCGGAAGATCACCACCAGCACCCTCCAGGGGTTGGCCTTCGTGGGGTCGGTGTTGCGCGGGACCTTCGGGCGCAGGGTCTTGATGTGCGCGCGGGCCTCGGTGCGCTGCTCCTCCGTCGTGATGCAGCGGTCGAGCACCCGCTCCCAGGCGTCGAGCGCGGCGGCCCATTTCTCGGCTCTCTCCGCCTCGAGCGCCGCCGCGCGGCAGACCGCGGGGTCCTGCGGTTTCGGCGCCTCGGCGCCAACCGCCATGAACGCCACAAGGGCGCTCCAAAGACACACGGCCCAGGGGGCACACAGCCGGTCACGCTTCGTCACAGCGGCCTCCGGTCACTTGGCGCCTTCGATCACGTAAAGGAAGATCGAGCCCGGCGGCATGCCGCCCTGGCCGCCGCCAGTCTCGGCGTTGATCGCCAGGACCCCTTCCTTGAGGGCGGTTGCCGGCACCTCCTGCGACTGCGGGGCGATGTTGAGCTTCTGGCGGTTGTTGGCCCGCGGGTCGCCGGTGAGCTTGTGGACCGTGATCTTCGCTGCCTTGGCGAAGGGCAGCCGCAGCGTCACGGGCGTGTAGCCGTCGCCGAAATCCGCCCCGTCGTGCGCGCCGTCGAGCTTGCGCGAGACGACGAAGACGCTCCAGCGGCCGCCGTCGCGCATCGCGTAGGCGCCGAGCAGGGGATATGTGGCCGTTGCCCGGCCTGTGCGGCGTTCGAGGGCGGGCACGGCGCGCGTCTCGACGGCCACCAGGTCGCCCGAGGCATGGCGGTTCCGCATCGCGAGCAGTTGCCAGCCGGGGCAAGGGCGGAAGCCGTTGGTGAACCAGGTGTGGCTGTTCCAGTAGTTGCCCTGGCCGTAGCCGAGGAAGCACTGGTCGGTCCAGCCGAGCTCATAGCTGCCGAGCCACGCATCGGCGCAGGCGACGGCCATGGCCAGGCTCTTGCCGTAGTTCTCGTTGGCCTCGCGCTGGGCGGCGTTGTCGCGGCCGGGCAGCGCGTAGCCGCTGGGGCCGCCCTCGTAGGCGGCGATGTCGTAGGGGTGATGGGTCCGGGCGAGCTGCTCGCGGGCGTCGCGCATCCGCTCCTGGCCCGCCCGCACGCCGGTGAGGAAGCCCAGGAGGGTCTCCTGTACGCCGTGGTCGTCGAAGACGCCGGAGGACTTGTCGCCGGTCTCCCACTTCGGCCCCACGTAGTTGGCGTGGCCCAGGATGTCGGCGTGGGGACAGGTCTGCATCGCCTCCTCGCCATAGCCGCGCACCTGGCCGTCCTTGTCAATCCGCCCGTCGTAGTTGGCGCCGAGGCAGAAGCGGATTTTCTTGTCGAGGCCCTGCGGCTTCCAGTGCGGGCTCTTCTTCATGTTCTCGATGAGGTAGCGGCAGAAGAGGCCGTATTCGGGGCCGCCGGCGTGCACCCAGTTGCGGGTGCGGAAGCCGAGCCAGTCGTCGAAGACGCCGTTGTGCCAGGTCTCGTTGCCGAACTCGACGATGATCTCGGCGAACTCATCGGTCCAGGGCGTGCCGAGGCCGCGCTGCTGGAAGCGGCGGAAGGCCCAGGGCTTGGCCTCGGGGGTGTCGGCCTTCGGGTCGTAGGGCGCCGCGAGGTACTCGACGAGGGCCAGCCAGTCGGCCTCGTCGTGGCAGAGGTGCTGGAGGACGAGCCAGGGGCGCATGCGCGAGGCGGCGTCGGGGCCGGTGCAGCGGTCGAACTCGAGCGCCATGGGCAGCGTCATGGCCATCGTGCCGCTGACGGCGGTGCGCCAGTCGGGCCGCACTTGCGAGGTGGCGTGCCACGAGAGGATCGAGGCCATCGTGGCGTCGCGGTCGAGGAACCAGATGCGATGGGCGCCCTTGCGTCCCGCCGCGGGCTGCGAGGCGAGCAGCTCGTCGAGCACCACGGGATGCGGCACGTAGGGCTTCTCGAGCGCCCCGGGGATGTCGGTGCGGAAGATGCGGCAGTTGTCCAGCCACAGCGTGCCCGGGCCGCTGAAGGTGAACGTGTGGCCGAAGTGCCAGAGCTTGGCCGGCCGCTCGGGTCCGACGAAGTCGAAGGTGAACAGCTTCCACTCGTCGCCCACCGCGAAGGCGTGTTTGATCT
>ERZ795051.147-NODE-147-length-109787-cov-10.875287_pt1 | contig 109787 bp, 105 predicted proteins | sample MGYA00375135_ERZ795051 | MGnify/ENA primary metagenome ERZ795051 (study PRJEB30180, sample SAMN05720222) | activated sludge metagenome | isolation source: Anaerobic digester | place: Japan | collected 2015-05-26 ... | reverse complement strand
TAGAATTGACTTAACATTGCTACATCGAAAAGCAATATATTTATTTGAGTTTAAGGTTGAAAAAGGTAAAGATGCATTGGAGCAACTAAAAGCTAAAAATTACCATATGAAATATATAAATGATGAAAGACCAATATATCTTGTAGGGATAAATTTTGATAAAGAGGTAAAGAATATTTGTAACTTTCAGTATGAGAAAGTAAAGTAAGAAAAGGAGAAAGAAACAATGCGCCGTTTACCAATAGGTATACAAACATTTGAAGAAATGAGAAGTGACAATTATTTTTATGTAGATAAAACCAAAGAAGCATTTGAATTAGTTAGAAAATATAAATCTGTTTTTTTATCCCGTCCACGCAGATTTAGAGATCCCAATAAATTATAAAAAGGTTATAAATGGAATATCTTTTTATTGACGCTAATAATTTGATGCATTATTTATCTAAAAAAGAAAGAAAAGTTTATAATCGTGCTGATTTAGTTGCGATTATAGATAGAGTTTTTATCAAAAAGAAATTCAAGATAAACTTATATTTTGATGGTTTTCCTAATGAAGTAATAACATCATCTGTAGCTAAAATTATTTATTCTAATAATAAACATGCTGATAATGTTATAAGAAATGAGTTGGAAAAGGAATATTATAATCCTAAAAAAGTAACTGTAATAACATCCGATTTACAATTGCAGGAAATTGCAAAAGTTAACACAAGCAAAGTGATGTCTTGCGAAGATTTTATTAATAAATATCTTTCGGCACAAAAAAATTTTATGGGTAATGATAAAGATACAAGTGTGTTATCTGTAGAAGAAGCTAAAAAATTATTTGGTGTAGAGTAATAAAAGTTTGTAATAAACTAAAATTTTCTGTATATTAGAAAAAAAAATTAGGTAAAAAATGAAAACTTATCAACTCGAAATACTATCTCCTGCAAAAGAAATTTACAAAGGTGAAGTGAAATCTGTAAGTGTTCCGGGTGAAAAAAGTCCGTTTCAAATCCTTTTTAATCATGCGCCCATTATTAGCACACTTACCAAAGGAAAAATTAAAATTATAGACGCTAATGACCAAACTCAAACTATTGATATTGAAAGTGGAACTGTAGAAGTATTAAAGAATAAAGTTCAGATATTGGTGAAAAACTGATATTAAAATCAAGACAATTTTGTTATAATTGTCATTAAAGATTATATTGGCACAGTAACTGCAGAGGATTATTTCCCCTTTTGTAGTCACTGTGTCAATTTTTTTTATCCTTGATTAGTCAATAGGCAAAATTATCTAATGGCGGTTAATAGGTTAAGTTTTAGAAAGATTAGGAGTTAAAGAAAAAAATTAAATTTTGCAAATTTTTTAATTAAGTTATGCCATTCTACATCTTCCAATACCTAATAATTAATTCTTGTTTTTTTGATATTATATATATTTTTCTCTAATGACTAATCTGTGATTGATTATGATTTCCTATAGGAAGTATAATAATTACTTTACATAACATACAATAAACAATTATAATAACACTATTGAATGATAATAAAATGATTACATTGAGATTTTTTTAAATAAAGAAGATTATTATATCTTTACAGTAAAAAAAAGATAAAAATATGCATTAGAACGCATTCCAATCGAGAAATTACGAGAATTTATCGACAAAAATGCGGTTAGAACGCATTTCCATAGAGAAATCTCGATAAAAATCGATAAAAAACCGTGTATAACCATGTAAAACCGTGTTTTTCTCGTATTTTCTCGATCAGAATACGATTAAACGCAATTTTTTTGTTGATTAACGAGCTTAATCAATATTTACCAAAATATTTTGCTAATTTGGAAAAATAGATTCATAATCTTTTATATTTATAAATTATAATGGCAGTTGTTGTAAAATAGATTGTTGATTAGTGATGATAACTTTATTTACAATAATATGTAGATATGGGTGGGATGGGTTATTCTTATAATTATCCCTGTTTTCTTTTCCTTTTTGTTTTGATCCCTAAATTGCTACTTGTTTTATTTTATATTATATATTTATTTTCTCTAATGACTAATCCGGGTTTAAGGCTTACTTTTTGAAAATTTAAATAAATTTTGTTTTTTACATAACTTAATTAAAAATTAAGTTAATTGAATTTTAATGTGAATATGTTATATATATTAAAAATTATGGAATTGGTATGATATGTAATATTTGTAATACTAATAATTCTGTTAATGCTACCTATTGCAAACATTGTGGAAAACCAATGGAAGATAGTATGAAGACCTGTCCTAATGGGCACAATTTTAGTTCAAAATTTGAAGAATGTCCTTTCTGTCCCAAGTCAAATATCATACAACAAAACAAAAATATTTCATTTGATGATGATAAAACAGTTATATCTAACTATAATAGAGATTATCGAAATGATAATATGGATAAGGCGGTTATATCAAGCATAAACATTAACAACGATTTTGAAAAAACATTGATTTCTGATAATAATTAAAATCAAAGATTGCAAAAAGATGTGCTTGTTGGCTGGCTTGTTATTTACTCACTCGATAAATTTGTTGCAGATTACAAATTATTTAAAGGAACAAATAAAGTTGGTAGAGCTAAGAATAATGACATAATCATAACTGATGAATTTGTATTTGGTGAACATTGCAGCATCATTTGCGATGACGATAAAATTACAATATAAGACAATAATTCTAAAAATGGAGTGAAAGTTAATGGTAATAAAATCGATGAATGTGAATTAAATGATAACGATGAAATTATAATTGGTAAAACTAAAATGATTTTTAAGAAAATATAGATTGGAGGAAAAATGAAAAAAATAATTTCAATATTACTATTGAATTTAATTGTTTTTACTCAAAATATCAATTTGAAGTATTACAAAACAGATGTTGATAATTATACTAACTGTGTGTTGGCAGTTCAGGTTTATGATGTTAATCGTCAACCAATCAAAGATTTAAATGAAAATAATTTTATGGCTAAAGTTGATAATAAAGACTTTATTGTTGATAAAGTATCAACATACAAAAAAAGTAATATACCAATGAATTTTGCGCTTTGTGTTGATATATCCGGCTCGATGTCTGGCAAACCACTTGAGTATTTAAAAAATGCTGTTATCAAGTTTATTGATGAAATGAGATATGTTGATAAATTATCGATTGTAATATTTGAAAATGATGCGAAACTTCTTTGTGATTTCAGCAACAACAAAGAATACTTGAAAGAGCTAGTTAGAAATTTAAAGGCAAGTGGTAATAATACCGCTTTATATTATGGTATCTATAAAGGATTAAATCAATTAATTGAAAATAAGGATAAAGCCGGCAAAATTCTTATTGTTATAAGTGATGGTAAAGATGAAAATCCTGCATCTTCTTATACATTGGAAGATAATATTAATAAAGTGAAAGAAAATGGAATTCCTATTTTTAGTATCGGTTAGTCAAATATTGCAAAAAATTATTTTCAGGTATTGGAAAAATTATCTGAACAAACAGTCGGTATATTTTATGAATCTTCAACTACGGATGATTTAAAGAATCACTATTCAAAACTTTATAACCAAATTTTGAATATCTATCTTGTTGCAGGAAAATCAACATTTGATGGAGATGGACTTGAGCATAATTTTATAGTTACAGTTAATTATGAAAATCAAAGAGCTTTTACAACAAAAAAAGAAATTATTTCGGCTGGTGTTAGTGGTTATCAAGTTGTAATTAAAGAGAATGATTATACATCTATTTATATTAATAGGTGTAGTTGTTCTTGCAATAGCTGTTGGTATCTTTTATTATTTGAAAAATAAAAAAAATATTTCAAAGAAAACTGGTGCTGAGAGTATTGGAGAAACATCCTGGACTGATTTGAGCAATTTTGATAAAATTTCTGCCACTAGTAATGATGCAAAAACGATGATAGATTACAAAACTCAGGTATTTTCTAATGATAATAACGAAAAAACAATTATCTTAGAAGATGAATTTAAAGATAAAATAACGATGTATATTAATAGCAGTCCTATCGGTATTACACAGTTTGAAATTAGAAAACCAACTGTTATAGGAAGAAAAAGTGGGGATATTATTATTCAAGATCCGCAAATTTCCAGAGAACACACTAAAATATATTTTGATGGCAAAAATTATATAATCGAAGATTTAGGTTCTACAAATGGTTTGTTTAAAGATGGAGAAAAAGTTAAAAACACTACTATTAAATCTGATACTTCGTTTATAATTGGGCAAACTCAGGGATATTTTAAGATTGAAATTAGTGATAGAACTTCTATTTCAGATAATAGCGATGAATTATCCAAAACAAAGTTATTATCTGAAGATGATGAAAAAATGTGTAATAACTCAGAAAGTTTGTAATTTATCGCATAATAAATTTGAGGTGCTTTAATGGAATGAAAAATAAATATTGGTAACTTATCCGATGTGGGAAAAGTTAGAAAGGCAAATGAAGATTACTATGCTAAATACGAAAGTGAAAAATTCGGCACGCTTGTTATAGTTTGTGATGGTATGGGTGGTTATAAGGGCGGCTCATTAGCATCAAGATTAGCCGTTGAAAATATTCATAATCATTCTAAAGGGATTACGGGTGAATTTCTGCCACAACTTGAATTATATAAGGCAACCTGCTTTTGTTGTAACTCGCATAAGAATATAACACTCTTGCAAGATGGAAGAAAAATTTGTTTAGAGTGCAAACGAAGCGCCATAACTGATTATAATACCGCTGTTAGAACATTAGAAGAAGTTAGAGATTTGATGGCAGCGAAATTAGGAATTAAAACAAATCATAAAATTGAATATGATTTAGTTGATAAGAATACCTTAATGTTATTAGCAACGAGCAGGCAACCAGGTAATGAGTGCGGATTGTTTAATTATGAGGATAACACTCTTATTCAAACAACAATTACAAATAAATCAAAGAAAACAAAAGAAGTTAGTAAAAAACAAAAATATAAAATTTATATCCTATCCTACCTGCCAATTGAAAAATTCAGGGAAGTTGTCGCTCACGAGTTAGCCCACGATTGGATGCAAGAATATTATCCCAGAATAAGAGATTTACAAATTATTGAAGGTTTTGCAGAATATGTTGCTTATTGTATAGTTCAAATTTATGGACATTATAATTTAGCAGATTATATTGCAAAAAATAAAGATCCAATTTATGGGGGTGGCTTTAGAAAAATTTACTCAATAGCCAGCAGGAGTGCTTATCCAATCGAAGAATTAAAGAAATATTTCAAAAATTACGGTTCATAAACAATAATAAGTTCATATTTCCCACTCATCAAACTAATTGCAAAAAACGGTCGCCTAAAGTTTTAGACGACCGTTATATATTTATTGGGGGTTTTGCTTAATTTTACTTTAAGTAAAGCATTTTGATAATTTTATTTTGATTAAGTGCAGTAATTTTAGCGTAATAAATTCCAGTTGGTAAATTTTGCGCATCGAATTTATAATTATATACGCCCGAATTAACATTTTTTAGGATATCTTTTCTGATAATATTTCCTATAGCATTATAAATTTCAATTTTAACATCCGCTGGTTTTGGCAAATTAAATGAAATATTTGTAACTGGATTGAAAGGATTAGGATAATTTTGATTTACATAAAAACTATTAATATTCAATTTTTCATTAGAAGTAGTTTTGAATGTTTTGCCCCTTCCGCCGGCTAATTTTGAAAGATGAAGAGCATAAAAGCTAAAGTAATCTCCTTCATCTACTGTTGTGATTTCGCTAGTTGTCCATAGTGGCTCGGGAGAGGTTTGAAGTAAATAGGCAAAGACCAAACTATCCAGCTGAGCGGGTGTCCAGTTAGGCAAACATTGTTGTACAAATGGAAATAGATTTGTTTTTTTAAATTTCCAATAGAATTTTTTACCGGAATTGAAGTAGTAGTCACCAGTAACTTTATTGTCATTTACATAAACATCTGCTGTAGCAAACCAAAAAACATTAGCACCAAAAACATTGGAATATTTTCCGTCTGGGTCCATACCTTCAATAGTTATGACAATACTAATATCATCAGCTAAAGCACCTTGTTCAATTCCAACAATGGAATTTTCCAGAGCATCTGCTAAACCTTGAAATTGGGTTAAATTGATAGGAGATGAAGGTAAAGTAATTTTAGGGACAGTAAAGCTACTACCGTCATTTATGCTCCCTTGTGTTACTGTTTGAGTTACTGTGAAAACTGAACTACCAACAAGATAAGGCAACTTAACATCAACCTTGTAACTCAAACTTTTTTGTGCAAATAAAATTGAAAAAGTGGTAAAAATAAATAAAAATATTTTTTTCATAAAAACTCCTTTTAATTTTTAATTAATATAATAAAAAAAATAGAAAATAAAAAATTAATTTTGCTTTATTAAATACATATCCATCAAGCCTTTACCTTTTGCTTCTACTTTTCCTCTGTAAATGCATTCGAATTTATCTATTACCAAATCATATGTTGCTTCAGAGATATTAATTTCTCCGGGGACACCGGAACTTTCCATACGCGAGGCAATATTAACAGTATCGCCCCAAATATCAAAAGTGAATTTTTTTAATCCAACAACTCCAGCCATAATTGAGCCACTATGAATTCCTACACGCATTTGCCAGTTAATATTTTTTTGTGTTGCTCTTTGTTTTAAAAATTTTTGCATATCAATTGCACATTTAACTAAAACTTCGGCGTGGTCTTCTCTTTCAACAGGGACGCCTGCACAAACCATATAAGAGTCGCCAATAGTTTTTATTTTTTCAACTTTATATTTATCAATGATTTCGTCAAAGTGTTTGAATATATCATTTAATTCATCAACTAATTGTGCTGGTGTTAATCCAGAGGCAATTTGTGTAAATCCTTTAAAATCTGTAAACATAATACTTACAGATTTATACTCTCTTGGTTCAGCGTATCCTTTAGTTTTTAATTCACTAACAATACTTTCGGGCAAAATGTTCAATAATAAATTTTCTGATTTTTCTTTTTCTAATTGTAATTGATATGTTCTTTCTTGAACGAGTTTTTCAAGTAAAATATTTCTTTTTTTGATTTGATAAGTTCTATAATGAGAAACGCCATATGCCATTACAAATACCATAGCAATAGAACTAATAATAAACCAGGCCTGTAAATAAAAAGGTGGATGTACAAAAATACTCAATAGCAATATTTCATCTGTTGTAAAGCCATCTGAATTTTTAGCTTTAACATATAATTTGTAATTACCAAAAGGTAATGCTTGCAAATTTAAATAAGGATTTTCTGTAACAGTCCAATTATCGTTAAGACCTTCAATTTTATAATAGTATTTTACTTTAGAGCCGTAAAAAATAGAACTAAAATTTATTTCTAATTTTCCGCGTTTATAAGGTAGTTCAACATAATCTGTATTGGAAATAGATTTATCGTTAACTTTCAATTCTTTCATTAAGATAGTGGGTTGCAAATCAATTGGTCTATGATTTAAATTATAGATTAAAAGACCATTAACAGTACCTGCTAGTAATAAACTATCGTCGGTAATGTATAAAGCCCCTTGATTAAATTCGTTTGAAGGTAGCCCATCTTTTTGTGTTAAATATTTATATCTAATAATTTTGTTGTTTTTCAAATAGCAAATATTCAAGCCGTTATTAGTGCCGACAAATAATTTATTTTTGTAAAAAAGAACAGAATAGCAGAAGTTATTACTTAAACCGTCGTCCGTGGTGTAATTTATAAATTTATTTCCGTCAAAATATGAAAGGCCATTTGGTGTTGATAGAAAAATATTGTTATCTTGAGTTTTTGTTGCCATAGTTAATGTATTGGAAGGTAAGCCATTGTCCGTTGTGTAATGTTTAATCTGGTTGGTTTGAGTGTTAAGTATAAATAATCCATTGTTGGTGCAAAAATATATTTTATCATCAATATCAAGTGAATAATAAATTTCGTAATCTTTTAATAAATGCTCTTTAAATTCAAAACCTTTATTGATGTAAAAAGTAAAAAGACCATTTGGAGTTGATGAATAAAGTATATTATTGTGAATAAGATTGTGGTATACAGGAATATTTATCAGCTTTTCTATATTTAATTGGGAAATTTGGTTGTTGTTGATTAAGTTAATATTGTTTTCGCTGCCAATATAAATTTTATTATTATATTCATATAAACTATAAAGTTCGTTTGATGTAAGTCCGTTAGCAGTAGTTAGATAACTTATTTTGCTGTTTTGGATTATTCCCAGTCCTGAGTAGGATGTAAAGTAGATTGTATTATTTAGTTTACAAAAAGAAAAAGTAGCATTGCTTTTCAAACCGGATGATGTACTGTAAAAATACATTTGTTCAGCAGGGAAACGCTGAAGCCCGCCATTTTCGCTACCGAACCAAATATCACCGCGTCTGCTTTTTAAAATAGTCCAGATATTATTTGATAGTAAACCGTTTTTTATTGTGTAATTTATAATTTTTTTATTCTTATCAATTACAAATAAACCACTTCCCCAGCTAGCACAAAATATTTTGTTATAATTATCTTTTGTTATAGATAAAATAGGGTAGTTAAGAGTTATATTTTCAATTTGCAAAATATTTTTTATTATTGATACACCTTTAGATGAACCTAAATATATATTTCCGTTATCATCTTCATAAATCGAAAATATTTCATCTGCAAGTAAACCTTGTTTTTTATTTAATATATAAAATTTATTATTATCAAGATAGCAAACACCGTTACCTGCACTACCAGAAAGAAACCATATTCTGTTTTTTGTATCTATAAATATTTTCCTTACAATATTTGAGAAAAAATTATTGTCAGTATTAAAATATGTTATTTTATTATCTGTTGATACTTTTAAAACTCCTTTGCCAACAGTAGCAATCCATAGATTTTTATCTTTATCTTCAACAATTTTTCTTACATCTACATTTTCCAAACCAAATTCTTTTGATATGTTTTTGACCTTTATACCATCAAACTTAGCTATTCCTTTTGATGTTGCAAAATAATATATACCATCAGAAGTTTGAAATATATCATACACATTACCTTCTGGAAGGCCATCTTTGGTTTTGAAATATTCAAACTCGTGTCCATCGTATCTTGCAATTCCATCTTGTGTGCCAATCCAGATAAAACCGTTATTATCTTGATATAAAGTTAAAACAGACGATTGTGGTAACCCGTTTTCCACTGTAAATTTTTGAAGACATAATTCCTGTGCAAAAAGAAAATTTATAAGAATTAGATATGTTAATAATTTTTGTATCATATATTTAAATTACAAATTATTTTATAAATTTTCAAAAATTTCAAAAAGAAAAAATTACAAAAATATCAAATAATTATTATTTTAGTAATTTACAATCAAAAAAAATGAGGAAATATGTTAATTGGTGAGTTTTTAGCTCTATCTGTAGCTATTTTTTGGGCTATTACAGTTGTAATGTTTACAGATACTTCAAACAAGATTGGGGCTTTACAGGTAAATATAAATCGTATTATCATTGCTGCATTTTTTTATTTATTGTATATTTATTCAACAGGGCAAACATTAATTATAAAAAATGAACAGGTACTATTGCTTGGTGTTAGTGGAATTATAGGGCTTGTTCTTGGTGATACTTTTCTATTTAAAGCTTTTGTTACAATTGGTCCGGCTCTTTCGATGTTGATTATGTGTCTTTCTCCTATTATTACAACAATTTTAGGAATAATTTTCTTAGGCGAGTATTTATCAATTTTGACATTTTTAGGAATTTTAAGCACAATTTTGGGTATATTATTAGTAGTCTATAAACACAATGAAAATGATAATGTAAAATTTAAAATTACATTCAAAGGCTTAGTTTATGCTGTATTGGCTGCATTAGGGCAGAGTGCTGGGTTTATTTTATCGAAAGAAGCATTAAATATTGGCGAGATTGATGGTTTTGTTGCTGCATTTTATAGAATTGCAATATCTGGTATAACTTTTTTGGCATTGGGTATTGTAACAAAAAGATATCAAAATCCTGTAAAGTTGTTTTTATCAAACAAAAAAGCTTTTATATTAATTGTAATTGGGTCTTTTACTGGTCCATTTATGGGAATAGCGTTGAGTTTACTTTCTATAAAATATACATCTGTGGGAGTATCATCAACAATTATGTCGATTGTGCCAATTTTGATGTTGCCTGTTCAAAAATTTTATTATAAAGAGCATTTAACGAAAAAAGCAATAATTGGGGCTTTTATAGCAGTATTTGGAACAATAATTTTATTTATAAAGTAATATGAATACTACATTTCAAATTGATGGTAATTTATCGTTTTTTCTAATTATTTTATTGTGGTTAGCGGCAACAGTATCATATTTTTATCTAACAAAAAAAAACATCGATACATTAAATAAGAAAGCATTTATCTTAACCATCGTAGCCAGAAGTTTAGTTTTTCTTCTCCTTTTGTTGATAGTTTCAAACACTACTATTAAGATTGAGTATGATAAAAAGATTCCGCCCAAAAATTATATTTTTATTGACGATTCAAAATCGATGACAATTAATGATGGTGTTGATAGAATTGGTTTTGTAAAGCAAATATTGCCTAAATTATCTAACGATGCAATGTTATTTAAATTTGGCGAAAGTGTAACAAGATTTAATGATGACCTTAAATTCAATCAAAAACAAACTAATTTTAATGCTATTTTTGAAAACATCAATACAGAAGATAATATTTCATCAATTGTTATAATATCAGATGGTTGCGATAACTCAAATACAAATTCCATATTTAATGCACAGAAATTTGAAATTCCTGTTATAACGGTTGGTATTGGTAATCCCGATATTTTAGATTATTCCATTGAAAAAGTATTTGCTCCAGATATTGCATATGTTAATGAAAGAATTGGCATAACTGTAAATATTTCCAATAATACAGGCAAAGCAGGAAATATACAAGTTGGGCTTTTTAATGATGATGTTTTGGTATCTACTAAAAATGTTACTGTTAAAGATGTTTATACAAATGTTAATTTTAACATTTCCTTTTGGCAGGCAGGAATTAAAAACTTATCGATTAGAATATTAAATAATGATGCTAATTTAAATAATAATGTCAAAAAATTCACTTTAAATATCTTGAATGATTATAAAAAAATTGTGTGTATTGCAGGTTCTCCATCCAATGATTTTAGTTTTGTTATCCAGGCATTAAAAGCAAATCCTAAAAATAAGCTTTCAACCATAACAGTTATTGGCAAGGATAGAATACTAGAAAATATCGATTACAACCGTGTTATTGATAGTTCCGACGCAATAGTTTTAGTTGGCTTTCCATCAGCGGAAACTCCTAATTATCTTATAGAAAAATTAAATAGAGTATTACCTACAAAATCGCTTTTTTATATTTTATCATATAATGTTGATTTCAATAAACTTAAAAATTTAATAGATAATTTACCTTTTAATTACAAAAATATCAGTAATAGTTATCTGGAAGTTACGCCTTTTATCAATACCAATTTAGCAGATAATCAAATTTATGGATTTAATCGTGCCGTTTGGGAACAACTTCCGCCTATAAATTATAATACTACGGAATTTCAGGCAAAAGATAATGCAAGAGTGATATTATTTATTAGAAGTAAAAAACAACAAATCAATTTACCGTTGATTATTGAACAAAATTTATTTTCCAAAAGAAATCTTGCAATACTTGGTTGCGATATCTGGAAATGGAAATTACTACTTAGCCAGAAAGATTTAAATATCTTTGATGAGTTCTTTAATACCGCTATTAATTGGATAGCAATCAAAGACGATTTTGAAAAACTAAAAATAAAACTCGAAAAAGAAGAATTTAATATAAACGAAAATATCAATATTAATGCTTACCTTTATGATGACTCACGCAATCCGATTGATGGGGAAAACTTAAAAGTTATTATCAAAAATTCCAGATTTAATCAAACATCATTTTTAACAAATATCAATAACGGATTATATACATTTAGTTTTATGCCAAAAGATTCTGGCGATTATAAAATTACGGTTCTCTGTGATAAATATAAATTAGGTAAAACTGTAACAGCGAGAGTTTCAAATGTGGAGCTGGAATTAGCACAGAAGAATTTAAATCAAAAATTTCTACAAGAACTTGCCTACTCAGCTAATGGAAGATATTTCAATATCAAAAACATTGATTCATTATTTTATTTTCTTGATTTAGCAATAAAAGATGCTAATGTTTATAAAAAAGCAGAAGTTACTGTGAATTTTTTATCATCTATAATACCAATTTTTATAATTGCTTTATTATTGGGCATAGAGTGGTTTATAAGACGGCGAAATGGTCTTTTGTAATAACTAATAATTGCAATAATCAATATAATTATGGCTAGATAATGAAAAAGTATTACTATTCTTACGGTAACAACCAATATGGACCATTTACACTGGAAGAATTAAAACTCAAAGGAATTGCAAAAGATACTTTAATCTGGTATGAAGGTTTGGAAAATTGGAAACCAGCCGGCGAGATACCAGAATTAAGCGAACTCTTCGGCTCACAATATCTAACGGAAGAAATAAATCAAATAATCAATTATCAGGTGATATGGAATATGTGAATTACATTAAAATGGATACTGTAAACAAAGAAGTTGAATATGCGTGCTTTTGGTTAAGATTTTATGCAAAAATATTAGATGTAATAATTGGTACAGTAATTTGTTTACCTGCTATCTTTGTTTTGTTCATAATATCATTTGTTTTAGAAGAATACGGCTTATCTGAAGCAAAATATATCAATATAATGTTTAATAATTTGGTTTTATATTGCCATAATGGAAAGTTCTAACAAACAGGCAACATTTGGGAAAATGATATTTAGAATAAAAGTTTTAGATTTGAATTAAAATAGAATATCTTTTTTAAGGGCTTCAGTAAAACATTTTGCTAAGAAATTATCATTTTATACTTTTTTTCTTGGTTATATTATGGCTGGTTTTAGAAAAAAGAAACAGGCCTTGTACGATAAAATTGCAGGAACGCTGGTTATAAATATTAAAGAATAAAATAATTACACTACTATTTTAATAAAACAATATTCCCGCTGCTTTGGAAAAGGTGGCCGGGTTTTTTTGTATTGTTTATTCGGTGGTTGAGTGTTCCTGTATTATAAATTTCGTATGTTCTAATTTGTGAAGATTAGTGCAATTGGTGGCTAAATTTATCATTTTGGGGGGATAACAGCCACGAAAATTACAAATTGCCGCCTTTCGTTTTGATACAATGGCTGTCGCCATCACACAATATCCGGCTCATATGCTCAAAAAAAACTTACCAAATATTATCAATAAGATTTCAAAAAGCAATTATAGATACTTACACTACCAGTTTATTTTTATTCTGAATATCTACATCAAGCATTTCTTTAAATATTTTACATATCCAATCTTTTGAAAATTCACATTTAAAATCTATATTTGTAATTTAATTTTTAGGTGAATAGTTATGCAAAATTGGTTCAAAAAATTCTATAGTGTATTTGTAAGAGAAAATAACAGAATACTTGAAAGAAAAACCTTGTATGGTCTTACAATATTTCTTCCTGTTATTTTAACGGTAATTTTTATATTAATTTATATTAATGGTGTTGTAAGAGATATCCCAGTTGCAATATTTAACGAAGATAATTCCAATTTATCAAGATTAGCAATAAGGCAATTTGCCGCTACTCCATCCATTAAAATTGCCAAGTATGTTTATTCCTTAGAGGAAATGAAAGAGGAATTTCGCAAAGGGAATATTTATGGTGCGATATATTTCCCAAAAAATTTAGAAAGAGATGTAAGAAAACAAAGGCAAACTTATGTAATACTTTATAGAACAAATGCAAACTTAATTACGGGGAATACACTACTCAGAGATTTTACCACAATTGCAAAGAGTTTAAGCGGTAAGGTATTACTTACAAAAATCCAGAAGCAGAAAGGATTAAAAGAACAATATGCAATGAATATTATTAAGCCGATAGTAATTGATACAGACTCAATGTTTAATCCGCAATATAGTTACTTATACTTTTTAGTTCCTGGGTTGTTAACAGTATCTCTTTATATGGTTATATTGGTTGTAACAGTTTTGCTTTTTACAAGTGAAAAAGACCATAATACAATGAAAGACTTATTTGATACGGCTGAAAATAGTATTTCGGCAATAATAGCAGGAAAATCTTTACCACATATTTTGTTAAATTCTGTTACTGCTATGCTAACTTTTGTAATAACTTTTGATTTATTTAATGTTCCTATGCGTGGTTCATTATTTTTAATTTTAGCTTTTTCTTTTTTATTTATAATTACCTGTGTTTTTTTAGGTATGGCGATATCAATATTATCACCAGATCAACAAAAAGCAACAGAAATAGGTCTTATAGTTAGTACACCTGCATTTATTTTAAGTGGGCTTACATTTCCAGTTTGGGCTATGCCAAAGATTTATAGTTATATTTCTGCTATAATTCCTTACACTCATTATTTGTTGGGAACAGTCAAAATATATATGATGGGAGCAGGTTTGTATTATTTGAGATATGAAATACTTGGCTTAAGTATTGTTATGGTAATTTCTTTAGTTGTTACCATAGTAGGATTGAATAAAACAAAAAATATATTAAGAGGTCAAAATGCTTAATTATATAAAAATATTTCTTAATGCATTTAAAAGAGAAGTTGATAGAATTGTAAAAGATATCAATATTATGACTATTATTTTCCTTGCGCCAATAGGATATGCTATTTTATATGGTGGATTTTATTGGAATAAAACAGAATATAAAGTAGATATTGTTGTAATTGATCAGGATAATTCTATTACATCAAAACAGTTATTAAAATTATTAAATTCACATCAAAATGTAAATATTAAATATCAAACAACTAATTATCAAGAAGCAAAAGATAAATTGATGGATTTAGAAGTTCACGGATTAGTTATAATTGAAAAAGGTTTCGAAGAAAAATTAAAAAAATTCCAGCAAGCTAAAATAAAACTTTCACTAAATACAACAAGATTTTTGGTTAGTAATGATATCAATAAAGCAGTAAACGAGGTAGTTTTACATCTAACAGATGAGCAAAGAATGCGTTTTTATAAAAATATTGGTTATACTAACGAACAAGCCGAAGAACTTATAGAGCCAATTTATGCAGAATTAAGATCATTACATAATATAAATGAAACTTATGGAGATTTCCTTTTACCCGGTATTTTTATTTTGATTTTACAACAAACTTTACTCATTGGTTTAAGTGAAAGTATAGCTAAAGAAAGAGAAGAGAATACGTTAAATGAATGGTTTGAAACATCCAATAATAGTGTTTGGGTTACTATCTGGGGCAAAGCTTTCTTTTACTTTTTTAATTACCTTGCGTATGGATTATTTTATTTTGGAATTGTATTTTATATATTTAAGATACCAATTAACGGTAGCTATATTGCGTTGTTTATAATATCAATATTATATTTGTTAGCAAATATCTACTTTGCTTTTATAATATCGAGTTTATTTAAAAGAAAATTAGTAGCAATACAATTTATTGCTTTTACAACTTATCCAATATTTTTAATTTCTGGTTATAGTTGGCCAAAATTTGCAATGCCGGAAATATTACAATGGATATCTAATTTACTACCGAGTACACCTTATTTAAATGCAGTTTTAAGAATTTCTTTATATGGTGCTAATTTTAATGATGTGTTAATAGAAATATTTCATATATTTTTATTGTTTTTTATATTTATGCTATTGACAAAAATAAGAATTGATATTATATTGAAAACTAAATAAATTAATTTGTGAGGTTAATATGGATTTTTTTAGAAATCTTTCCTTAAAAAGTAAAATATTTACTTTAGGAGTAATAGTAACTCTGTTATTTTTTTGTCTAGAAGTTTTTAATGGTTCTTTTTCAATTGAAGTAATAATAATTTCTTTTATTGTTATATTAGTAATTATGCTAATAGCTAGTTTTTATTTAAGTAAATTATTAACTGAGCCAATTTCAAAATTTTTTTTAAGTATTGATGCATATAAGAAAAACAATGAATTTAAAAAAGTTGAATTCCATTATAAAGACGAATTTGGTGCTTTAGCAAATGAATTTAATTCATTTTTAGAAACAATCGAAAGAAATCAACAAGTAATTAAGAACTTTTATATAATTTTAGATGAAGCTTCAAGAATTGATGATACAAAACAGCTCTATTCAAGATTATTAAAAGGCATTAAAGATGTTTTAAATGTAAAATATGCTGCATTAGCTATATTTCGAAAAGATAGTACAAAAGCAGAAGAATTTTATTATGAAGGTATGACACAAGCAGATGTAAATAGAATTGGTAAACTTCCGGAAGGGAAAGGATTACTTGGGTACATTCATCAAACAAAACAAGTTTTAAGATTGGATGATATGTCAACACATCCTAAATCTTATGGTTTTCCTGCAGGCCATCCTAAAATGAAAACACTTTTGGCAGCACCAATTATTGTTGCTGAAAAATCTTATGGGAACTTATATGTTTCAGAAAAAGAAAATGCACAAAAATTTGACGCTAGTGATGAACTTATTTTCAAATTTTATGCAATATTGTGCGGCTTTGTAATTGCACAGAATAATGAGAAAAAGCAAGTTAATGATATCAACAACTTTTTAAATGAAGAATTAAGAGAAATTTCAGTTGTAATTAGTGAAGTAGCAAGTGGTAATTTAAATACAGAAATTTCTACAGCATCTAAGTTTGATTTTGTAAGAAAATTGAAAATGCAAATTAATGATATGATATATAACCTAAATGAATTATTGGTAAATGTAGATAATGCAATACAGGCTACAGCGAGTGCAAGCTCAGAGATTTCTGCAACAACCGAGCAAATGTCAGCGGGTTCACAATTGCAAACACAACAAGCTATTGAAGTAGCTGCAGGCGTTGAAGAAGTTGCTAAAACTATTTATGAAAATAGTCAGAATGCTATGGCAGCTGTAGAAGCAGCTAAAAGAGCAGGTGCGGAAGCTGAAAACGGTAATAAAGTTGTTCAGCAAACTATCGATGGAATGAATAAAGTTTCTCAAATGGTATTGCAAACAGCTAATAATATTGAAGAACTTGGGAAAAACAGTAATCAAATTGGTGAAATTGTACAAGTTATTGAAGAAATTGCAGATCAAACCAATTTGCTTGCGTTAAATGCGGCAATTGAAGCTGCTCGTGCAGGTGAACAGGGACGTGGTTTTGCTGTTGTTGCTGATGAAGTTAGAAAATTAGCAGAAAGGACAGGCAAAGCAACAAAAGAAATTGCTGCAATGATTAAAAAAATTCAAAAGGATACTGAAGATGCAGTAAATGCAATGAGACAAGGAACTCATCAAGTTGAAACTGGTGTTCGATTTGCTAATCAAGCTGGTGAAGCCTTAAAGAAAATAAATGATGAAACGCAAAAAGTGTTATCTCTAATTCATCAGGTTGCAGTTGCAAACGAAGAGCAAGCTAAAGCAGGTGAAGATATTGCAAGAAATATTGAAAATATTAAAAATGTTACTCAAGAAACTTCTCAAGGTATAATGCAAATTGCTGAAGCCACAAACGATCTTTCAAGGTTAACTCATACTCTTGAAGTGAATATACAAAAATTCAATTTAAAGAGATAAAAAAAATCATTGTTAAATAATAAGAAGATGAGAAGAAATGGACTTCGTAAAAAATTTTTCTAATCGGGTTAAAGTTAATATTTTTGCTGTGGTTTTTATGTCAGTTACCTATTTGTGTAGTTTAGCTTTTGGAGTACAAATTGATTAAAATTACTATATAAGTATAGTTGTTTTAGGTATAATATTTTTTATTTTAGTTAACTATTTTGTAAAATTCTTCAATGATGCTATACAAGCTATTATAAAATCTATTCACTATTATTATGAAACTAACAAAATACAAAAAGTTACTTATGAAGCAAAAGATGAATTCGGTCAGGTAACAAAGATTTTCAATTCATTTCTTGATAATTTTGAGCAGAATATAGAAATTATAAACAATTTAATTAAGCTATCGGAGGAATTAGCACAAAAAAACAATATTGAAGATATTTATAATTCACTGTTGCGTTATATAAAAAAAATATTTAAAGTTAAATATGTTGCCATTGCTGTATTCGCAAAAGATACAACGAAAGCCGAAAAATTTTACCACATAGGTATTGACCAAATTGTAGAAAAAGCAATTGGCAAGTATCCCGAAGGAAAAGGACTATTGGGATATATATATGAAAGTAAAGAGGTATTAAGGCTAAAAGATATTTCTTCTCATCCTAAAGCATATGGTTTTCCTAAATATCACTCAGAAATAAAAACATTATTAGCAGCACCTATCATTATAAATAATATTTCATTTGGTAACATTTATATGAGTGAAAAAGAAAATGGTGAAGAATTTTCCCTAAATGATGAATTATTATTTAAATATGTTGTTGGATTAGCCGGTTATATAATTTCTAAATTTGAACAGCAAAAACAACTCAACGCAATCTTTGAAAAATTAACAGTGGAAGTGGAATTAATAGATCAATATTTAGGTTATTGTTCCACAGGAGATTTAACAAAAAAGATTGAGGAGGTATCAGATTTTGAACAAATAGTAAAACTTAAGCAAAAATATAACTTAACTAATCAAATGTTAAAAGAAATAGTAAATACAATTAATGAATCGGTTTTCAGTACTGTCTCAGCTAGCGAAGAAATTTCTGCTACTACGCAAGAGTTAGAATATAATTTTAATAATGTATTAAACCAGATAGTTAGTGTTGCAGCTGGGGTAGAAGAATTTAATAAAACAATACAGGAAAATAGTAATAACGCAAGTTCAGTAGTAGAAGTAGCAAAAAATGCTATTGTGGTTGCAAGTGAAGGCTTAGAAATGGTTAAAAAGACAATTTCTGAAATTGAAAAAATAGCAGTAATTGTAAATAGAGCTGCAGAAATTATAGAAGAACTTGGAAAAAATAGTTCTATGATTGGCGAAATTATTATGGTGATTGAAGAAATAGCTGATCAAACAAATTTGTTAGCGTTAAATGCTGCTATAGAGGCTGCCCGTGCAGGAGAACAGGGAAGAGGTTTTGCTGTAGTTGCAGATGAGGTAAGAAAGTTGGCAGAGCGTACTACAAAAGCAACCAAGGAAATTTCAACTATTATCAGTAAAATACAAAATGATACAAATCAAGCTGTATCTACTATGCAAAATGGAACAAGTCAAGTTCAACAAGGTGTGGATTATGTTTGCAAAACTGAAGAGGTTTTAGTAAGAATTACAAATGAAAATGAAAAAGTCGTTAATTATGTAAATAGTGCTGCTTATTCAATACAGGAACAAGCTAACGCATCTGAAGATATGGCCAAAAATGTAAATAATATAAAAAACACAATTGAAAGTGCTTTTCTATCCATACAACAAATTACTATAGCAATCAATGATTTGAATAAACTAATACAACTTTTAACTAATAACATGAATAAATTTAAAATAGAATAACAAAAGTAATACTTTTATAAATTAATTTATATTGTTTAAGTGAATAGTTGAAAATTTAATTTTAATTTACTAAATAGGGCAGCTGAAAAGCTGCCTTTTTTGATATTAATACTATCTCCAGTGGTTAAATGTTTACAATTCTAAAGGTTTAATTATTGATTAAGGTCATAATTAAATAACCATCAAATAATTTTATCTTAACTATTTCATAACAATACAAATATATATTAGAGCCGTGAAAATTAATTTTTCACAAAACACAATATTTTATAACAAAATTATAGGTGTAAACCATGAAAAAGTTTCAAGTTATGCTGTTTTTATTAATGTTTTCTATTGTTTTGTTTGCACAAGAAACAAACGAAGAAGCAAACAAACCACAATCAACAGTTGAGGAAAAAATTGAAGAGTTGAAAGGGCAGGTTGAAGGTATGAATGAGAATTTGATTGAAATGCAAAATACTCTCAATTCTTTAAGTAAAATGAAAATTTCTGGATATATTCAGGCTGATTTCAAAAATTTCGACAACGCACAAAATTCTTATGATATGAGAAATAGATTTAATATTAGAAGAGGCAGATTGAAATTTACTTATACAAGCGGATTAACACAATTTGTTTATCAATTCCAAGCAAGTGAAGATAAAGTAGAATCAAAAGACTTATATATGGAAATTACCGATCCATGGATAAAATCATTCAAATATACCATGGGGTTATTTGTTAGACCATTTGGATTTGAAACTCCATTTTCATCTAGCAGCATGGAATATCCTGAAAGAGCTAAAGTTGTAACTACTATGTTACCGGGTGAAGAAGACCTTGGTGCTATGATTAGTTACGAAACTGAAAAAGGGCCTTTAAGCTTCTTAAACTTTAAAGCTGGTTTATTTACAGGTAATGGTATTAAATCTGAAACTGATAATTTAAAAGACATTATGGGAAGACTTGGCTACAAATTTGCATTTGATGAAGCTAATTTTGCAATTGATGGTGGATTTTCATTTTACTTAGGAAATGTAAGACCAGATGTAGGAAAAAATGTGATTGAACTTAATCCTTCAAATTTAAAAGTTAAATCCGGTGAAAAAACTGCAGAAAGAACATATTTTGGTGCTGATATTCAATTATATTTCAATTTACCAGTAGTTGAAGATTATTTAGGTGGTTCTATTTTAAGAGCAGAGGTTATTACTGGTAAACATCCTGGAACATCTTCGTCAACAAGCTATTATACAGTTGGAAGCGGCGATGTTTATTTAAGGGAATTTTTAGGCTATTATATTTGTTTTGTTCAAAATATTGGTCTTTCAAATCAGTTTGTTGTAAAATATGATGTTTATGACCCAAATACAAAAGTTTCAGGTGATGATTTAGGAAAAACTATCGCAACAATAGGTACTACAACATATAAAACAAATAAAGCAGATGTAATGTATTCGCAGTTAGGTTTGGGTTGGGTTCACCACTGGTCTCCAAATGTTAAATTCACATTATATTATGATATGATAACTAATGAAAAATCAGCAAATTTAAGCGGTTTTGAAAAAGATATCAAAGACAATACTTTAACATTTAGAATGCAATATAGTTTCTAATAAAATAAAAGGTGAAAAAATGAAAAAAGTTTTAGCAGTAGTTTTAGTAATGCTTTTAGCATTAGCATTTGTAACAGATAATACTGTAATTACAGTTAAAGGATCTGATACAATGGTAATTTTAGCACAGAGATGGGCTGAAAAATATATGAAGAAAAATCCTAATGTTACTATTCAAGTAACAGGTGGTGGTTCCGGTACAGGTATTTCAGCTTTAATCAACGGTACAACTGATATATGTAATTCATCAAGACCAATGAAAGCATCCGAAAAAGAAAAACTAAAACAAAGATATGGAACTTTAGGTGTTGAAATCCGTGCTGCCAAAGACGGTTTAGCTGTTTATGTAAATGAGAAGAATAAAGTAAAAGATTTAACCTTAGACCAAGTATATAAAATTTATACAGGTAAGATAACAAACTGGAAAGAAGTTGGTGGAGATGATGCAAAAATTATAGTTTATGGTCGTGAAAATAACTCTGGTACTTATGTATATTTCAAAGATTTCGTATTGAAAGGACAAGATTATGTTGCAACAATGCAAAGTATGCCTGGAACAGCAGCAGTTGTTAACGCCGTTGCAAAAGACAAAAATGCTATAGGTTATGGTGGTGCAGCATATGGAAAAGGAATTAAATTTGCTAAAATTGATGGTTATGAACCTACAGCTGAAAATGTAAAAGCAGGCAAATATCCTATTACAAGATTTTTATATATGTATGTTAGAACAAAACCATCTGGAGCTATTAAAAATTATATCGATTGGATATTAAGCCCTGAAGGTCAAGAAGTAGTAACTAAAGTTGGTTATTTCCCTGTAAAATAATTAATAAGATTAATAAGAACAGAGATGTAGCGGCTTGCTATATCTCTGTTGTTTATTGAATAATTAAAAATCAGATTAGCAAAAGAAATATATTAGAAACAAAAAGATAAATAACATGAAAAAGAATGATAGTTTAATCAAAACAAAAATTGATCTATTTGAATTACTGGGGGAACTTTTTATAAAATCGATATCATTTATTAGTTTTATAGTTATAATATTGATTTTTATATTTGTATTTCGTGAGGCAAAATATACTTTCATTCAGCACGAACAAAGCACAACAAACCCAGAGGAATTAGTACAGGAGACTTACGGGGATGTACCAGATGAATTAGGGCAGGGCAATACTGGATACGAATCATTGGAAACATCGGGTCATGGTGGAGTAGCTACAATAGATAATTTGCTTTCCAATGAGTGGCAGCCAGTATCAGCTAATCCTAAATATGGGCTAATCCCTTTAGCTGTTGGAAGTTTAAAGGTAACAATAATAGCCATACTTTTTGGTGCACCAATTGCTATATTAGCTGCTATTTACACATCAATATTTGCAAATAAGAAATTAAAAGAAATTATTAAGCCTACTATAGAGATCTTAGCCAGTTTTCCATCTGTAGTTATAGGTTTTTTTGCTTTGGTTATAATGGCTACATTTTTCCAAAATTTATTTGGATATCAGTTCAGATTAAATGCATTTGTTGGAGGAGTTGCTCTTTCACTTGCAATAATTCCGATTATTTATACAATTACAGATGATGCAATAAATACAATACCAAAATATTGGACTGAAGCTTCATTAGCATTAGGAGCAAACAAATGGCAAACAGCGTTTTTTGTAGTGCTTCCTGCTGCAATTCCTGGAATATTTGCAGCGTTAATTTTAGGTTTTGGTAGGGCTTTTGGTGAGACAATGATAGTTTTAATGGCAACAGGAAATGCAGGATTTACATCTGCCAGTCCATTTGATCCTGTTAGAACACTATCTGCCACAATTGGTGCAGAGATGGCAGAAGTAATATTTGGTGAAGTGCATTATGGATTATTGTTTTTGATTGGTTCAATTCTTTTTATCTTCACTTTTACATTAAATGCAATTGCAGAGTTCTACATTCGTGGTAAGTTGTTGAAGAGATTCAGAGGGGAAGTATGAAATCAAAATTAGTAGGAAAGTCATTTGAAATAATAACTTTACTTTCTGCTTTATTTATTGTAGCAGTAATAGCGTTTTTTATAATTGAAATTATTTATAAATCATGGGGTACTTTAAGTTGGGAGTTTATAATTTCTAATCCAGAAGAAGGTATGACTGCTGGTGGAATATTTCCTGCAATTGTTGGTACAGCACTGCTTGTTATTTTGATGTCAATAATTGGAGTGCCTATTGGAACAATTACAGCTATATATTTAGTAGAATATGCAAACTCGAAATCTATTTTTACTAAAACAATTAGATTTGCAGTTAATACATTAGCGGGAGTTCCATCTATAGTATTTGGATTATTTGGGCTCGGATTTTTTATAAAATTTGTTGGCGGAGGCTTGGATAGTTTATTATATAATGACCAACAACTTGTATGGGGACAACCAAATCTCCTGTGGGCAAGTTTTACAATGGCATTTTTAACAATACCTGTTGTAATTGTATCTGTAGAAGAAGCGTTAAGATCTGTTCCAGATGATCTAAGAGCAGCATCACTTGCTTTAGGTGTATCAAAATTAAGAACTATTATAAGAATTGTAATCCCTAATGCGTTAACTGGTATCATTACTGGAACAATTCTTGCAATTGCAAGAGGATCTGGAGAAGTGGCGCCTATATTATTTACGGGTGCAGCATACTTTTTGCCAAAATTGCCATCATCTTTAAGTGACCAGTTTATGAATTTAGGTTATCACATTTATATTATGGCTACACAGTCTACAAATGTTGATGAAACTGCTGGAATTCAATATGCTACTGTTGCAGTTTTATTACTTCTTACAACAAGTTTAACATCAATTGGCGTCTATACAAGATATAGAATAAGAAAAAGAAAAATACAATAAATAATGTAGGTTAGTAAAGTATGAGTAACACGAAAAAAATAGTTGTCGAAAATTTAAATCTTTTTTACGGAAAAAAACAAGCATTATTTGATATTAATATTACAATACCAGAAAAAGCAGTAACCGCTTTAATAGGTCCTTCTGGTTGTGGAAAATCTACTTTTTTAAGATGCTTAAATAGAATGAATGACTTGATTGATGGAGTTAATATAACTGGAAAAGTTGAAATTGATGGATATAATATATACGATAAAAATATCGATACAGTTGCTTTAAGAAAAAAAGTTGGGATGATTTTTCAGAAATCAAATCCTTTTCCAAAATCTATATGGGAAAATGTTGCTTTTGGTCCTAAAATGAATGGAATAAAGGATAAAAAAGTGCTTAATGAAATTGTTGAAACAAGTCTTAAAAAAGCTGCTTTGTGGGATGAAGTTAAAGATAGCTTAAATAAAAGTGGTCTTTCTTTATCTGGTGGTCAACAACAAAGGTTATGTATTGCAAGAGCTTTAGCGGTTGAACCAGAAATATTATTAATGGATGAACCAGCAAGCGCTTTAGACCCTATTGCAACTGCTAAAATCGAGGATTTAATTTTTGAATTGAAAGAAAATTATACCATTGTTATTGTAACTCATAACATGCAACAAGCCGCAAGATGTAGTGACTATACCGCTTTCTTTTATATGGGAAATCTTGTTGAGTATGATACAACTGATAAAATTTTCACAAACCCAGCTAATAAACAAACAGAAGATTATGTTTCTGGTCGTTTCGGTTAATAATTTAAGGTGATAAAATGTCAAAAAACTTTCAAAATAGTTTATCTGAACTAAAACAATTAATTATCAACATGGCTAAATTGGTTGAGGATCAATTGAATATTGCCATCCAAGAAGTTGAAAAAGGAGATGCAGACCAACACAAATTTATCAAAAGTAGAGATAAGGAAATCAACGCTTATGAAAATCTTATACTTGCAAAGTGTGAAACTGTTTTCGCGAAATTCCAGCCAGTTGCAAAAGATTTAAGAATTATTATAGCAATATTAAAAATTAATAACCAGTTGGAACGATGCGGTGATATAGCAGTTAACATTTCGCAAAAAGTAAAAAAATCATCTGAAGGGAAAGAACTTTTATTCAATTCTAAAATCCAGGAGATGGCCAAAATAGCAATTGAAATGGTTAATGAAGCTATCCATGCCTTTGATGAGGAGCATAAAGATTTGGCTTTAAAAGTGTTTGAAAAAGAAAAAGTTGTGGATGCTTTGAATAAAGAAAATTTCAAATACCTTGTTGATAAAATGAAAGAAAATCCAGAAAAAGTTGAAGTCGCAGCTCATTTATTAGTGTTAACAAGGCAAATAGAAAGATTAGCGGATCACGCAACAAACATTGCTGAAGATGTATTTTTTGTAACAGATAGTGAAATAGTAGCACACAATAAGAAAAGATTGTTTGAAAATTCGTAGGAATAAATTATTACAAGCGTCTAAAATATCAAGTATTAAAAAAAATAAAATCGGTCGCTTTAAATTTGGCGACCGATTTTTTTGCAACAATAAGAATTCAATTATTTAAGTTCTGCAAAATCAACAATTAAAAGTTTGTTAAAGTAATTATAAGGATACTTTAAACACTGTATAAGTTGTTTTTAAATGAGGATTCCATATCCAGCTTGCAGCAACTGGTAAAGAATATGCATCTGTAATTTTAATTGATTTACTTGCTGTGAAACCTACATTAATAACTTCAACTTTATCAGTAGTTACTTGATGCCATAAAGATTCTCCTTGTGCTACACCAACAAAAGGAGATAGGCTAACTTCACCTAAATTGAGGTTATAGCCTAATTCAGCATACAATGTTTTTTCTTTATCTCCATTGGCTAATAAAGCCATGTTATGAACATTTGTTGTTACTAAAACTCTTAAAGGTAATTCTTCTGTACCTTCATAGGAAAGTCCAACTTCAATAGTATGAGAACCATTTCCGTCTTTTTCGAAATTAGAAAATTGGCCTAAATACGGATAGTAATAATCATTTACCATGAGTGAAATTGTACCAAAGCCAAAATTATTTGAATATTTAAAGTTAAAGTCATTTTCTGAATACTTAGAGCTTTCACTAGCTAAACCATATGAAGCCCAGAATCCGAAATCAACTTTGCCAGCACTTTCAAAATCGAATGTAAATGTACCCCATGGTTGAATGTGTGGTGTGTTATATCCTAATTCCATACCACGCCATACATAGCGGCTAACAACATCTGCACCAAAATCAAAATTTACTAAAGATTTTTCTTGTGCAAATAAGAAAATTGAAACTGTGAGCACGAACAATAACTTTTTCATTTTAACCCTCTGTTTGTTTGTGAATAATATTATGAAAAATTAAGGAACCATTCATTATTAAATAAAATCAAAAATTGTTCCATAAAATTATGTTTTTCAATAGCAAGTTTTTTCGCTGTATCAGTATTTAAGTTATCTTTAATTTTTAATAGTTTTTCATAGAAATGATTGATTGTTGTGCTATTGGAGTTTTTGTAACTTTGAAAATTTTCAAAAGTTTGAGGTGGAATATCTGGGTCGTAAAGAATTCTTTTATTATAGCCGCCGTATGTAAAAGCACGAGCTATTCCGATTGCACCAATTGCGTCTAATCTATCGGCATCCTGAACAATTTGTATTTCTATTGGTAAATTTATTTTATCAAAGCTGCCTTTGTAGGAAATTTTATCAATATTTTCCAGAAGCCAATTTTCCAATTTCTTATCAATATTAAACTTACTGCACAAATATTTCAAATTTTTGTAATTGTTGTTATCAAAAAGTTTCCAATCATCAACATCATGAAATAGTGCAGAATATTGAATTTTTTCAGAAAATGGTATATTCTCTTTATTTGCGATATATTCAGATAGTTTGTAAACTCTCAAAGTATGATGAATATCGTGCCCGGTGTAATCATCTTTAAATATCGACTTTAATTCATCGATGATATTTGCATAATTATTAATCATCATTTACCTTATAGAAAATAATAGATAAGTTAAAACAGTTCCAGCTGCAAAAATTATATAAGTTAAGTAATTGGATGTTTCAGGAGAAAGTGAAATATCAAAATATTCTTTTATGTTATATGGTTTTGAGGTAATTATGTAAAATCCTTTTATATTATCCGTATGATAAATATTTTCAAATTCATCTTTATTTTCGAAGTATATTTTAATGTATGATAATGTATCATCAGGAACAAACTTTTGTTTTAAGTAATCTTCCAAAATTATTGCATTGTTGGATAAATTTGTAAAAATAATGTAATTATTTCCATATTTGTTATTGATTTTATAAAACAAAGTATCCAGCAATTTATAGCTGGATACTGTATAATTTGATTGAGAAAATACTAAAAAATTTATTGTTAAGAAAAGAAGAAGTTTTTTCATTTATCTTCTGCCGTTTGCTATATCAATAAGTCTTTGAATTCTATCTTCTAATGGTGGGTGTGTAGAAAATAATTTAACAAAACCACTACCAGAAAGTGGACTTACAATAAACATATGAGCAGTAGCTGGTTCAGCATCCATAGGAATTGCTTCATTTCCAGCTGCTAATTTTTTTAATGCATTGGCAAGATACATAGGGTTACCGCAAATTTGGGCGCCGGTTTCATCTGCTAAATATTCTCTTGAACGGGATATTGCAAGTTGTATTAATGTAGCAGCGATTGGTGCTAAAATCATCAAAGCTAAATCTACAAAAATATTTCTTTCTCTTCTTTCATCATTACTACCGCCGAAAAATGCAAAAAAGTGCACTAAATATGTTATAGTACTAACTAAAGTTGCCGATATTGTTTGAACTAAAATATCTCTGTTTTTAATATGAGCTAATTCGTGTGCTATAACGCCTTCCAGTTCTTCTTTAGAAAGAATTCGCATTATTCCGGTTGTTACTGCAACCGCTGCGTTATTTGGATTTCGTCCTGTTGCAAAGGCATTTGGGGTTGGTGTATTTATTATATATAATTTAGGCATTGGTAAACCTGCATATGTAGCTAATCTTTCAACAGTATCATAAAGAGCAGGGTTGTGTTGTCTTTCAACTCTTTGGGCACCATACATAGTTAAAACAATTTTATCCGAGAAGAAATATGATACAAAATTCATAGCAAGTGAAATTATAAATGCAATCATTAGGCCAGCTTCACCGCCAAAGTAGCTTCCAATTACTAAAAGAAACATTGAAAGAATTAACATTAACAGGATTGTTTTAAATTGGTTCATTTTATAGTCTCCTTTTTTTTTGCCATCTTAAAAAAAAATATTAACTTTGTTATCATAAATATAAGGAGTTTTTATGAATAAAGCAACAAAAACAAAATTTCCCTTTATTTTTTGGCTAGTTATATTTTTTGAATTTATTGAACGAGGTTCTTACTATGGTGTTATGAGTGTGCTTTCTGTTTACTTTACAGAGATATTAAACTTTAGCAAACAAGATGTTGGTATAATAAAAAGTACTATACAACCTATTTTGTATTTTTTACCAATAGTAGCTGGTGCTCTGGCAGATAAATATGGTTATAGAAAAACTTTAATGGTAGCATTTACATTTTTAGGTATAGGATATCTGCTAACAAGTCAAGTTACTTCATATGCGTTAGTTTTTATATTTTTGTGTGTGATGGCATTAGGTGCAGGTACATTTAAGCCAATTATATCTGGTACAATAGCTAAAGTAACAGACGAAACAAATAGCTCTTTAGGTTTTGGTATTTTTTATTGGTCAATAAATTTAGGTGCTTTTATTGTCCCATTAGTTATAGTGCCTATATTAAAGAGTATATCCTGGAATTATATATTAATTTTTGCAGGTGTTTCTACTGGTTTGATGATAATTCCTACGATTCTTTTTTATAAAGATGTTGAAACTAAACAACAAACATCAGAGAAAAAGGATTTACTTAAAACAATTGCAAATGCATTTGAAATAACATATAGTCCTGTAATATTACTTTATCATTTATACAGAAAATCAAATACTTATCAAAATATTATAACTATATTTTTAGGTTTGTTTTTAAGCTATTCGCTTTATTTGTATTTTAGATTGAGTGTTTATGTTTTATTTTACATAGTTTTTTTAATAATATTAAGTTTTGTAAGATTAATTTTTAAAGGTTATGAAAATCAAAATTCCAGTGCAAAATTATATGCTATGATTTTTTATGCCTTAGGTTTTATTGTAATTTTATCTTTCGCACCAACGATATATGCAAAGATACTTTCATCTGTTATCTATTTAACAGTATTAAGTTTGAATTTGATAGAAATTAATGATAAAGAAAAGTTTGTAGATCACGCAAAATTTTTATCTTTAATAGGTATATATTCTGGTTTTTGGGTATTATATTTCCAGATGTTTGATTCAGTTTTGTGGTATGTTAGAGATTATGTTGATGCAGCTCAACTTAATAATTTTGTAAATGGTATTATAGCATCAGTTGGATTAAATTTACAATGGCAGTTTGATATCGAACATGTTACAGTGATAAATGCTTTCACGATTATACTATTGCAGTTGATAATTTCCAAAATTGTTGCAAATTTTAAAGCATTACCTACAATGATGGCTGGTATAATGTTAGGTACAATTGGTATGTTTTTACTCTCACTTTCTGCATCAATCTGGGTGTTTATGTTAGGAATTTTTATCTTTTCAATAGGCGAGATGACGGCGCATCCTAAATTTATAAGCTATATAGGACAAATAGCACCTGTGGAAAGAAAAGCAATGTATATGGGATATATTTTCTTATATGGTGTGATTGGAAGTAGCATAGGAGGAGTTTTAGGTGCTAATTTATATGTAATATTTGTCGATCAGATGAAACAGCCAAATATTTTGTGGTTAATTTTTTCATCAATTGGGTTGATTACAGTGATAGGATTGTATTTATTCAATAAATTTGTTAAATTTAAAATTGCAAGTAAATAAGATAAACAAGGTGCTTTCCTGTAAAATAGGTAGCACCTTTTTTGTATGAAAATATTTTTATAAAAATAAAAGAGGGCAAAAAAGAGAATTCAACCACTAAGGAAGAATAAATTACCACAAAGCACGCAACTCGATGACCGTGAGAAGCGTTCTCCGGTCGTCGGGTGTTCCGAGCGGAGCGAGGAATGTATCGAGACAACCGCAATATAAGATCCCCTCTTTGTTCTCCCTTACTAGTGGGGGTTTTAGGTGGGATAAAACACGGAATAATCAGCTACGAAAATCACAAATTGGCACGCCGTTCGTCTCGATACGATGACTTCGTCATCACTCGATGACCGCGAGAAGTGTTCCCCGGTCGTTGAGTGTTCCGAGCGTAGCGAGGAATGTATCGAGACAACCGTATTTATAAATTTCGTGTGTTTTTAATTCGTGATGTTTTTTGCAATTGGGGGCAAATTATATCGTTTTGGGCGAGTAGTTACCAAAAGCAAAAAGTTATTAGACACAAATTCCAATCATAAAACGAAAAAAATATACAGAAAAATTTAAAAAAAATTATATTAATATCTTGATTTTTTCCAAAAAATTTTTAAATTATATGCCAAATACTCAACAAGAGTATCCTAATTACAAAGCCACAAGCTTGTTACTTAAGAAATAATGAGTAATAATAAACATTTATTTGGAGGAGAAATGTTAGGAGAAGGCTTTCAGCAAGCTAATGGGCGTATTTTGAAAAATGGATTATACGATCCATCTTTAGAACACGATAACTGTGGTGTAGGTTTTGTAGCAAAAATTAATGGCGAGGCTAGTAACGAAGTTATTAAAAGAGCTTTAACAATTCTTGTTAATCTTGAACACAGAGGAGCACTTGGTGGCGATCAATCTACTGGAGATGGCGCCGGGCTGATGATTGATATACCACACAATTTTTTCAAAAAACAAGTAAATCTACCTGAAAAAGGTGATTATGCGGTTGGTATGTTCTTTTTGCCAAAAGAAGAAAAATACCAGGCTTTAATAAAGGATATAGTAAATCAAGTTATTAATGATGAAGGGGCTAAGTTAATAACCTGGAGAAAAGTTCCTACAAATAATTCTGTGATTGGTGAACTTGCTAAATCAACAGAACCATTTATTGAACAAGTTTTTATTGCAAGAAATGGAATACCTAAAGAAAATTTCGAAAGAAAATTATATGTTATACGCAAGGTAATCGAAAATAAAATCAAGGGTATAAAAGAATATGATCTATCACAATTCTATATTTGTAGTTTATCATCAATAAGAATAGTATACAAAGGATTATTTACGGCTCATCAGGTAGAAAATTATTATCCAGATTTGCAGGATAAAGATTTTGCATCTAAATATTGTATCGTTCACCAAAGATACTCAACTAATACACAGCCTACATGGAATTTAGCACAACCTTTCCGATATGTTGCACACAATGGAGAGATTAATACACTCTCTGGTAACATATTAAGAATGAAAATTAGGGAAGCAAGCTTGGCGTCTGAGCTTTTTGGTGATGATATAGAAAAGATTAAACCAGTAATAGATGAAACAGGTAGCGATAGTGCTATATTTGATAATGTTTTAGAGTTATTGGTAATGGGTGGAAGAACAATTCCACACGCTATGATGATGATGATTCCAGAGGCTTATGGACCAAAAATCGAAATGAGTGAAGATAAAAAAGCTTTTTATGATTTCCACTCTGCAATAATGGAACCTTGGGACGGTCCTGCTGCTATGGTATTCACGGATGGTAGATATTTAGGTGCTACACTCGATAGAAATGGTTTAAGACCAGCAAGATACACTGTAACTCTTGACGGTTATTTGTATTTGGCATCTGAAACCGGGGCATTTGAAGTTGATCCTAAAAATGTTTTAAATAAAGGTAGACTTTCGCCCGGTAGGATGCTTCTAGTTGATTTTGAGCAACAGAGAATTGTACCAGATAAAGAAATTAAATCTAAAATATCTCGTCAAAGACCATATAGAAGGTGGATAAAAGAAAATGTTATTACATTAAGAGGTTTGTTCAAAGCTCCAGAAACTCCTGTTATAGAAGATGAAGAAAAATTATTCAAACAACTCCATATTTTTGGTTATACGCAGGAAGATTTAAAAACAATCATAACTCCGATGGCTGCCAATGGTCAGGAAGCTGTAGGGTCAATGGGTAATGATACTCCATTAGCTGTGCTTTCGGATAAGCCCAATTTATTGTTTTATTACTTTAAACAGAGGTTTGCACAGGTTACAAATCCTGCTATTGATCCTATTCGTGAAGAGATGGTTATGTCGCTCAAATCATTCATTGGGGGAGAAGGAAATTTATTGCAGGAAAGTCCATCAAATTTTCGTGGTTTTAAATTGAATCTTCCTATTATAACTCCAGATGATTTAAAGAAAATTGAGCAAGCTAAATTTTATGATATGAATGTTAAGCATTTAAGTATGACTTTTGATAAAAGAGATGGCAAAAATGCACTTGAAATAGGGTTAAATAAATTATTAGAAGAAGCTAAAAATTCTATTAATAAAAATACTATTTTTATATTGTCTGATAGAAATGTTGATGAAAATTTGGTTCCGATACCATCTGTGCTTGCTGTATCGGCTTTGTATCATTATCTTATTGATAACGGTTTGAGAAGTAAATCCAGTGTTATAGTTGAAACAGGTGAACCCAAAGAAGTAATGAATTTTGCACTGCTTATAAGTTATGGTGCAGATGCAATTTGTCCTTATCTAGCTTTTGAAACGATAACTTATATGGCACAAAATAAATTATTTGAAAAAGATATCAAACCTGAAGAAGCAATTGATAATTATATAATTGCTGTTAAAAAAGGTTTGTTGAAAACAATGAGTAGATTAGGTATTTCTACTTTACACAGTTATTTCGGCTCTCAAATTTTTGAATCTATTGGTATCTCTAAAGAAATTATTGATAAGTATTTTACAGGAACAATTTGCAGATTTGGCGGTATAGATTTACAAGATATACAAGAAGATGCAATCAAGAGACATCAAAGAGGATTTGTTGCTGATGATTACTTCAAAAAGTATATTCTTGATCCCGGTGGTGAATATGCTGTAAGGTTAAATGGCGAAAAACATTTCTGGAATGGCGAAACTATTGCAAAATTACAACTTGCTACAAGGCTAAATGATTATAAAATATTCAAAGAGTACTCAAAAATTGTAAATGAAGGCGATAATGTTCCATTAACAATAAGAAGATTATTAAAATTCAAAGAAACAAGATCTATTAGTATTGATGAAGTGGAACCAGTTGAAAATATAGTTAAAAGATTTGTAGTATCTGCTATGTCCTTTGGTTCTATCAGCAAGGAGACACACGAGGCTATTGCAATTGCCGCAAATAGAATTGGGGCAAGAAGTAATTCAGGCGAAGGTGGAGAAGATCTAATAAGGAATATACCATTACCTAATGGAGATTTGAAAAGATCGAAAGTAAAACAGGTTGCATCAGGGCGTTTTGGTGTTACTCTAGATTATCTTTTAAGTGCAGATGAGTTACAAATTAAAATTGCGCAAGGAGCAAAGCCGGGAGAAGGTGGGCAGCTCCCTGGTCATAAAGTGACAGATGAAATTGCAAGAGTAAGACATACTACTCCTGGTGTTACTTTAATTTCGCCACCACCACATCACGATATTTATTCTATTGAAGATATTGCTCAATTAATATATGACTTGAAATGTGTTAATTCTGATGCTAAAGTTTCTGTAAAACTTGTATCAGAAACTGGAGTTGGAACAATTGCTTCAGGTGTTGCTAAAGCTAATGCTGATATTATTCTTATTTCTGGTTATGAAGGTGGAACTGGTGCATCCCCATTGACATCAATCAAACATACTGGTATCCCCTGGGAAATTGGGTTAGCTGAAACTCATCAAACATTAATACAAAATAAATTAAGAGATAAAGTAAAGTTACAAGTTGATGGACAATTAAAAACAGGTAGAGATTTAGCTATTGCATGTTTATTAGGTGCAGAAGAATTTGGATTTGCTACTTCTGTTTTGATTACTTTAGGTTGTATGATGTTAAGAAAATGTCATAATAATACTTGCTCTGCGGGCGTTGCAACTCAAGATCCTATTTTGAGGGAAAAATTTAAGGGTAAACCAGAGTACATTGTAAATTATTTCTACTTCCTTGCACAAGAGCTAAGAGAATACATGGCACAATTAGGATTTAGAACAGTAGATGAAATGGTTGGACGATCAGACTTGTTAGAATATGTTCCACCTGCTAATCTTAAAAAAGCTCAAAAATTTGATTTATCAAAATTATTCAGTAGCATGGTTGATACAAGAGTTTGTTGTGGCGTATCATATAACAATATTAAACCACCAATTATTGACATTCAAGTTGTCGAATATCTTGAAAAAAATAATATTGATTTGAAATTGAATAAAGTAGAACTTGAATTTCCTATAAAGAATGTTAATAGAACTGTTGGTGCAAGACTTAGTGGTTATATTACTAAAAAATATGGAAGCAAAGAACTTAATGATGATACAATATTATTAAAAATGAAAGGCTCAGCAGGACAAAGCTTTGGAGCATTTCTTGCTAAAGGAGTTACATTCCACCTTGAAGGCGAGGCAAATGATTATTTAGGTAAAGGTCTTTGTGGTGGTAGAATAATTCTTGAAACACCTAAAAACGCATCTTTTGATGGATATGAAAATATTATCTGTGGAAATGTGGCACTTTATGGAGCAACATCTGGTGAAGTATTTATTAATGGTAGGGCTGGAGAAAGATTTTGCGTTAGAAATAGTGGCGCAACAGTAGTTGTTGAAGGTGTTGGAGATCATGGTTGTGAATATATGACAGGTGGAACAGTTGTTTGTATAGGTTCAACTGGTAAAAACTTTGCCGCTGGTATGAGCGGTGGTATTGCTTATGTATTTGATGAAAATCAATTATTCGATAGAAATTGCAACCTTGATATGGTTGAGCTGGAAACTGTATGGAATAAACAAGATGAATTATTCTTGAAAAATTTACTTATCAAACATGCAGAACTTACTGATAGTAAAAAAGCTAAACAGATTTTAGCAAGATGGGAATATAACTTACCACTATTTGTGAAAGTTATTCCTTTAGAGTATCGTCAGGTGCTCGAAAGAATTCAACAATTAGAAAAAACAGATATCGAAAATGTAGCAGCAACCGAGGAGGTTTACAATGGCTAAAGCAAATGGTTTCTTGTTATATAATAGAAAAAATCCAATAAAATTACCGGTAGAAGAAAGAATTAAAAATTTTAAAGAGTTTGAAAGTTTATTACCAGAACATATGCTTAAAGAGCAAGCCGCACGATGTATGGATTGCGGTATTCCGTTTTGTCATAATTTTGGTTGCCCGGTTTATAATTATATACCAGATTGGAATCATTTAGTTTATCTTGGAAAATGGAAAGAGGCATCAGATTTATTACATAGCACAAATAATTTTCCGGAGTTTACAGGAAAAATTTGTCCTGCGCCGTGTGAAAAATCCTGTACGCTGGCAAATAATTGGGAAGCTGTATCAATTAAACACATCGAATTGCAGATAGTAGAAAAAGCGTGGGAAAATGGTTGGATAAAACCAATTAAACCGGAATTTAAAACTAATAAAAAGGTTGCTGTTATTGGTGCTGGTCCTGCTGGTCTTGCTGCTGCACAACAACTTGCAAGAGCTGGTCATACTGTAGTTGTATTTGAAAAAGATGAAAAGCCAGGTGGACTTTTACGATATGGTATTCCTAATTTTAAATTAGATAAATCTTATATTGATAGAAGAATTAACCAAATGGTAGAAGAAGGAGTTGTTTTTGAAACATCTGTAAATGTTGGTGTTGATATTTCAATGAATTATTTAAAGAAATCATTTGATGCTATTTTAATTGCCACAGGTACAGCTGTTGCAAGAGATTTAAAAATCCCGGGTAGAGAAGCTAAAGGTATCCACTTTGCTCTTGAATTATTAAGCCAACAAAATAGAATTATTGAAGGTATTCCAGTTGATCCAGAAAATATTATTTCAGCAAAAGGGAAAAATGTAATTGTTATTGGTGGAGGTGACACTGGTGCTGATTGCGTTGGAACATCCAACAGGCACGGTGCTAAAAAAGTTACTCAGGTTGAAATATTACCGCAACCACCTTTAGAAAGAAGACCGGAAAATCCGTGGCCTTACTGGCCGCAAACTCTTTCTACTTCCACATCTCACGAAGAAGGTTGTGAAAGATTGTGGTCACTAAATGCTAAAGAATTTATTACAGAAAACGGACACGTTAAAGGAGTAAAATTTGTTGAACTTGAGTGGTCTGAACCTGATAATAATGGACGTAGAACATTTAAAGAAATTTCTAATTCTGAAAGAATTATTCCTGCTGATTTAGTGCTATTAGCGATGGGATTTTTACACTGTGATCACCATACCTATGTTAAAGATTTAAACTTAGAACTGGATGAAAGAGGAAATATAAAAACTCAAAATTACAAAACAAGTGCTGAAAAGTTTTTTGCTACTGGCGATACAATTACTGGTGCTTCTTTAGTAGTAAGAGCAATTTATCATGGTAGAAAAGCTGCGGAGGCAATAACTCAATATCTTGCATAATATTTTTAGGGAATTGTTGTTGAAAGATAATTGTTTATTATAAAAATTATTTTTAATTTATTGTATCAATAATAAAAAATTTGAGCGTTTTATGTATAAATTTATTTTATTCTTGCTAGTTAGTTTATTATTTGCTAATCAACAACAATTCCCATTTGATGCTGAAATTAAAAAAATTATTGAAGAACGTGAAATTGCTAAGAAAAAGGGAATTGAACTTGTAAAGCAAAATAAATTAATCAAAAGAGCAGTTAACAAACAGCAAGAAATTGAACTTTTGGGTATTATTAATGACCATCCTGTGTATTTTACTACAAATAATGTTGGCGGGGCTCTAACACAAAAAACATATAGATTATACCCAAATGGTGGCAGAGGATTGAGTTTTACCGGTCAAGGATACAATAACATAGCTATATGGGATGGAGGAAAGGTTAGAACAACACACCAGGAATTTCAAGGTAGAGTAACTCAAGGAGATGCGGCAACTATTTTAAGTGACCACGCAACACATGTTTCAGGAACTATTACTGCTGGCGGAGTTCAAGCAAATGCAAAAGGTATGGCATATCAAGCAACAATTAAAGCTTTTGATTGGGATGATGATATAACAGAAATGACACAGCAAGCTCAGCAAGGATTGGAGCTCTCTAACCATTCATACGGATACCTTGTTGGTTGGTATTATGGTGATCTGGGAAATGGTACAGCCTGGTATTGGCTAGGGCATACTCAAATCAGTACAACTGAAGATTATCAATTCGGCTATTACTCAAATGCTTCTAAAAGTGTAGATCAAATTGCATATAATTACCCATATTATTTAATTGTCAAAGCTGCTGGTAATGATAGAGGTGAAGGGCCAAATTCTGGTACATCTCATTATTATTGGAACTACTCAACAAGTCAATGGACAAGTTCTACTGCAACAAGAAATAAAGACGGTAATGCAAATGGTTACGATTGTTTAGAAGGTTATAGCATAGCAAAAAATGTTTTAACAGTTGGTGCGGTTAGTCAAGTAGATTTTTATACATCTCCTTCAAGTGTTACAATGAGTTCTTTTAGTTGTTGGGGGCCAACAGATGATGGAAGAATTAAACCAGATATTGTTGCAAAAGGAGTTAGTGTTTACTCATGTGTTTCGAGTGACGATAATGCATACGCAACTTACAACGGTACATCTATGGCAACACCAACGGTGACGGGCTCTCTTGTTTTGTTACAACAATATTATAAATCTATCTATACAAATCCTATGAAATCTGCAACATTAAAGGCACTTGTAATACATACAGCTGACGAATGTGGACCAAATCCGGGCCCTGATTATATGTATGGATGGGGGCTTTTGAATGTTGATAAAGCAGCGCAAGTTATCAAGAAGAGTACCCTAAATAATAATGTAATACAAGAAAAAACGCTAACACAAAACCAACAATACACTTTTACTCTAACAGCAAATGGATATGAACCGTTAAAAGTAACTCTATGCTGGGTAGATCCAGCCGCAGAGCCACTTACTCTCACAACAGCTTCTTTAAATAAACGTGATAAACGATTAATTAATGATTTAGACCTTGAAGTTACATATGGAGCAACAACTTATTTCCCATGGAAATTAGATCCGGATAATCCTTCTGCAGCTGCAACAAATAATACAAAAAATGGCGTTGATAATGTTGAAGTAATTGAAATTACTAATCCTGTGCCGGGGGCAACATATACTATCAAAGTAAAACATGTTGGCACGCTATCTGGAGGTTCACAAAATTATTCTTTAATTGTAACAGGAATACAATTCCCGGACAAGATTTTTGTTGATGGTGTAAATAGCAATTGGCTCGGTACACTTCCTGCTAATGTACACGCTACTACATATAGCACTGGTCAATTTATCTATAAAGGTAATAATAATGATGAAAGAACAGATTATAATTCTACGCAAGCAAGTTCCAATAATGATTTAAATGAATTTAGAGTTGCAACAGATGGCACTTATTTATATCTTTTTGTTAAGATGAGAGATATAACAAATGTTAACTACCCACATTTATGCTTTGTGTTTACCAATGGAACAAGCAATCAAAATTTTATTGGTGATGATTCCAAAAGCTCTAATACAAATGCTTCAACTGCAACACCCCTGGGCTCATCGCAGCAATATGGCATTTTAATGGATATTCATACAGCAGAAAATAATAAACCTACCATAGAATTATACAATGGAGGTAATTGGTATGCACCGCCATCAGGTGACTTTGAAGTTTGGATAGATCCAACTACAGATAATATTGAGGCAAAAATTAAACTTAGCGATTTAGGATTAACGGCTTCGTCAACTACTAAAATCTCTTCCATGACGGCTGCTAATCGTGTTGGGTGGAATAATACAACAGATGCTACTGCATGGGGAACAGATAACCAAACAAATGGTATTGATGTTATGACGCCAAATGCTGCTGTAGATAATGCATGGGGAAGAGACTTAAGTGATGGCGATGTTGATTATTTCGCAGAAATAAATTTAGCTTTAGCGCCTTTACCTGTTGAATTAGCACTCTTTGAAGGTTTTACTGTTGATAAATCAATTCAACTAATCTGGAAAACGGAAACAGAAATTAACAATGATTATTTCGAACTCGAAAAATTAATTGATAACAACTGGAAAACTATTGCTAAAATCAAAGGAATGAATAATTCAAACACGGAAATTGAATATAATTATACAGATAAAGTACCAATCATTGGTAAAAATTTCTATCGTCTAAAACAAGTGGATAATTATGGAAAATTTTCTTATTCTAATCAAATAGAAGTTGAATTTAACAATATAACAAGATTCGAATTGCTGGGGAATTACCCAAATCCATTCAATCCAATAACTATTATTAGTTTTACAATGCCTAAAACAGGTAATGCGGTGGTAAAAGTTTATAACAGTCTGGGACAAGAAGTTGTAACATTATACGATGGACAGGTTGAGGCTGGAATTAAACAAGTTCAGTTTAATGCAAACAGTTTGACAAGTGGAATATATTATTACACAGTTAAAACCGATTATGGAATAAAGACAGCAAAGATGATATTGGTCAAATAGATTACCACATAGAAGCAAAGTAAAGAAACAATATAGAATACATAGAAGATTACCGTAGTTGGTGAAGTAGGGTACCACAGTAGCAGGGCAAATCTTGGTTTGACCCAACAAAAATATAAAAAAACGGCTGCTTTTAATAAGGCGGCCGTTTTTTTATGGGCATTTTTTCAATAAATTTATACTCTCAAAAACCACAATTACTGTAAACACTATAATATTTTATCTATAATATTCCTTTTTTAATTCAATTATTTTTCTTAATTTTAATATTTAAAAATTTTTACAACGGAATATGAAAAATAAATTCTCTACTTATATTATAATTGTTTTGTTATCTATTGGCATTTGGTTTTATGTTACGATGTCAAAGGAGTATATTTACGAATTACAGATACCTATCACAATTACAACTAACAACAAAGATTCCAAAACAACTAATATAATAGATTCTTTGATAACATTTAAGTTAAAAGGTGAAGGTTGGAGATTACTTTCAATTTATTTTACATCCAAACAAACTATTAGTATTGATTTAGGTAATGATACTACTCGTACAACCATTGATGTAATGGAGTATTTCAATCAAAATGATATTATTAGTAGCAAAGTACAAATATTAAATATATTTCCAAGAGTGTTAAAAATTAAATATGAAAAAATTATTACTAAAAAAGTAAAAGTAATTCCAAATTATTCAATAAATTTACAAGATGGTTACATTCTTGCTAATGAACCTAAAATAATTCCGGAAAGCATTGAAGTTAAAGGACGAGAATCAATTATCAGAAAAATTAACAGTATCTCAACACAAAAAATATTCTTTAGTGATGTTAAAGAAAGTTTTACTCAAGATGCCGAATTAAATTTCCCTAAAGGTAGTAGTGCAAGTATAAATTCTGTTAATGTATCTTTTGATATTCAACAAATGGTAGATTTAGAAATTCGTGATGTTCCTATTGAGATAAAAAATAATACTAAATTATTTCAGGTTACTTTTATTCCAGAAAAAGTAGATGTTAAAATAAGAGGCGGTATTAATAATTTAGCCAATCTGAAAAATAAAGTTAATGCATATGTATATTTAGAAGAATTATTAAATGATACAACAAGTTACATAATACCCAAATTCAATTTACCCGATAATGTTAAAATTATAGAAATAAATCCAACAAAAGTTAGATATTTAATAAGAAAAAATTAGGTGATAAATGTTTGTAAGCTTTGAGGGAATTGACTTTTCAGGGAAAACAACACAAATAAAAAAGTTAATAAATTATTTTGAACAATCAAACCAGAAATATTGTTTAGTACGAGAGCCCGGAGGAACCCAAGTAAGTGAGCAAATCAGGAATATTTTGCTTGATAAAAAAAATATAAATTTACTTCCTGAAACAGAATTATTACTATTTTCAGCTGCAAGGGCACAGTTAGTAAGAGAACTTATTAAACCAAAACTACTTGAGGGGTATGTAGTTATTGCAGATAGATTTTATCACTCTACTATTGCTTATCAAGGTTATGGACGTGGAATTGATTTAAAAAGTGTTGAAACAATAACAAAATTTGCTGTTGGAGATACAATTCCTGATTTAGTTTTTATTTTGGATATTGATTATGAAACATCACAAAAACGCGCTAATCTTTGTAATGAAAGAACTAAAGATAGAATTGAAGTATCTGAAAAAGAATTTTATAATAAGGTTAGAGAAGGGTATATTCATTTGGCAAAACAAGAAAAAAATTGCATCTTAATAGATGCAACAATAAATGAAAATGAAATATTTGAAATTATATTAAGTAAAATACAAGAATGGTGATATATTTATGGAATTTAAATATCCAACATTAGAATTTGACTTATTTAATCATCCAGATTTTCAGCATATCGGAATTGATTATTTGCTCAAATCTGTATTGTTTAATTTAAATATCGAAAACTTGCTTGATAAATCTGATTTTTATCAAAAAATTCAATTGTTTATAAGTGAAGTATTAAGCAATTATATCAAACATTCATCTGCAAAAGTATTAAGATTTAAATTAGATTTTTATGAAAACTATTTTGTTGTTAATATATATAACAATGGAAATGGCTTTGCTATTAAAGATTTTAAAACTGAGAAAATTTACTTACCACCATATCCAGCAGATGTTATAGGGAAAGATATTATTTTAAGTTGTGCAAATAATAGATTTGTATGTGCACATATTAAAAATGAAAATGAAATTGTTTTCTCAAAAGAGCCTATGGATGTAGCAGTAAAAAATATTGAAATTGATGAATTAGAAGAAAAATATGGTATATCAATGATAACTGAAATGTGTGAAGAAGTTACATACGAAAGAAAACCAAAAAATACAAATTGGTTTAGATATTATATAAAGTATTAACATAAAGAGGATAAATATGGACATTCAGAAGAAAAATGAAATTTTACAAGTATTTGGAAGACTATTTAGAGCTCATCCCTGGCATGGTATTCCTGTTGGTAACAATTTCCCTGATGTATTAAATGTATTTATTGAAATTGTTCCAACTGATACTGTAAAATATGAAGTAGATAAACTCACAGGATTTTTGAAAATAGATAGACCACAAAGATTTTCTAATGTAACACCAACATTATATGGATTTATACCACAAACTTACTGTGGCGATAGAGTTGGGCAGCTTTGTGATTATGACGAAGATGGCTTTGATTTGAAGGGAGATGGTGACCCATTAGATATCTGTATATTAACAGAGAAAACTATTAACCAGGGCGGAATAATTTTACAAGCAAAACCTATTGGTGGAATAAAATTAATCGATGGTAACGATGTAGATGACAAAATAATTGCAGTTCTTAAAGATGATGCTGTTTACGATTCTTACAACGATATCAAAGATGTTCCTAAAAAACTAATAGATAGATTAAGGCATTATTTCCTTACTTACAAGCAAATTCCGGGGCTAACTCCTACTAAATGTTTTATCGTAGATATTTACGGACGAGATGAAGCTCTAAAAGTTATTAAAGCAAGTAGAGAAGATTATATTGAAAAATTTGGTGATTTGCAAAACGAATTAATTAACATTCTTACAAATGATATAAATAGTAAATAATTGAATTCCTATAGTTAATTTATAATTATAAAAAGAGACTGTTTAATATTTATGAATTTCATCTATAGTTGATTTTAATAAGATTGACATTTTCAAAAAACTCAAAAAAATATTTTTGATTTTAAAAATATTTTATGTAAATTTGATTTTGATTTACAAAAGGGTGTAATATGGCTGATTTATTAAAACAAACAGCTGAATTATTAAATCAAGCTGCAAAGGTAAAAAAAGAAGATAATGAAGAAATTCTACAGCTAGTTAGTTTTATCATTGGTAAAGAAGAGTTTGCGGTTGATATTCTTATTGTTCAGGAGATAATTAGATTTATCCAATGTACTAAAGTACCTAATGCACCAAAATATGTAGATGGTGTTATTAACCTTAGAGGTAAAGTGATTCCTGTTGTTAATTTAAGATACAAATTAGGTATGCCAAGAAAAGAAAGTGATAAAAATTCAAGAATTATTGTTGTAGAAACAAATGGTGTTATGGTTGGCTTACTTGTAGATGCTGTAAAAGAAGTATTAAGAATACCAACAACAATTACTGAAGCACCACCACCAATGGTATCAGGAATAAGTTCTGAATATATTCAATCAGTCGGTAAATTAAAAGATAGATTATTGATTTTATTAAATACATCGAAAGTTCTCGAAAATATAAAATTTTAAAAAAAATTTGAATTTATTAAAAAAAAGTATTATATTTGATTTTTTGAATTTAAAAAGTGTGAGGAAAAATGAAACCAGGTATTCATCCAGATTATAAAAAATCAGTAGTAACTTGCGTTTGCGGTAATACTTTCACAACAAGATCAACAGTTGGCGATATTAAAATCGAAATTTGTTCAAACTGTCATCCATTTTTTACTGGTAAACAAAAATTATTAGATACTGCTGGTCGCGTTGAGAAGTTTAACAAAAAATACGCTAGAAATAAGTAATTTAAAACAAATTTTATTTTACGGAGTAATTTTGTATATTTGAATACAAATTACTCCTTTTTTTTTAAACTAATTAGAAACATTATATGCAAGAAGAGCTTTTTTATAGTGGCGTTCGTGGAATAGCAGTTAAAATCTTAAATAGAATTGAACAAACTGATGCATATCTTGATAAAATATTAGATTATGAATTAAAGCATTCTAATCTTAGCAGTCAAGATAAAGCTTTGCTTTATGAAATTGTTCATGGTGTTGTAAGATGGGAAGGCAAATTGGATTGGATTTTGACCGGCTTTATGAAAGGCAACTTTAGTAAAGCTATGCTTGATATAAAAAACGCACTTAGAGTTGCCCTTTATCAAATTTTATATCTTGATAAAATTCCGCATTATGCCGCATTGAATGAAGCAACTGAATTTATAAAAAAAATTCACGGCCAAAAATACGCTAATTTTGTTAATGCTTTATTGAGAAATATTGTAAATAATCTTGAAAATATACGTTTCCCAGATCCTGAAGAAAAAATTAGTTATCTTACAAACACATATTCTCATCCTGTGTGGTTAGTGAAAAAATATTTGACAATGTATGAGCCAGATGAAATCATAAAAATAATGCTTGCTAACAACGAAAAACCTAAGATTACTCTTCGTGTTAATAGACTTGTTGTTAATGACGATGAATTTGAAAAAATTATGCAAAATGATGATATAGAATATGTTAAAACTAACTATATAAAAGGATTTTATCAACTTAAATCATTAATAAATATTAAAAATTGGAAATATTTTAAAGAAGGATATTGTAATATTCAGGATGAAAGTACCGGCCTTTCTGTTAATATACTGGATGCAAAGGAAGGAATGAGAGTATTGGATATGTGTGCCGCTCCCGGTGGAAAAACTGCTTATATTGCTGAAAAAATGAAAAATACCGGTGAAATTGTTGCACTGGATAAATTTGAAACTCGCTTAAATGTTTTAATGACAAATTTAAATAGGTTAAAAGTTACCAATGTAAAACCTGTTGTTGGCGATGCTGCTACTTATGATGAATGTACTTTTGATAGAATATTACTTGATGCACCATGCTCGGGTCTTGGTACATTATCCAAAAAACCTGATATTAAATGGAAAAGAACTTATTCGGATATACTTAGATTAATTGATATTCAAGAAAAACTTTTAAATAATGCTGCTAAACTATTAAAACCAAGCGGAATTCTGGTATATTCTACTTGTACTACTATACCAGATGAAAACGATGATGTTATCAATAAATTCTTAAAAAATCATCCTGAATTTAGCATTGAAAAACCAGATAATATACCATCAGAACTAGTAGATGATAATGGATTTGTCAAAACTTTTCCACACATTCATCGTATTGATGGTTCTTTTTGTGTTAAATTAAGAAAAAATAGTGAGTAGATTATGTTAATTCAATTTGGGCAATACTTAAAATCAGTACGAGAGATGAATAATCTTTCTATTGAGGATGTCTCTAATATTACTAAAATTGATAAAAAATTTATTATTGAAATGGAGAATGGAAATTTTGAATTTCAAACTCCAGTTTTCATTAAAGCATTTATTAAATCATATGCAAAAGCTGTAAACCTTGATCCTGAAGATGTTTTAAAAAAATATGAATTGGCACTTAACAATAAAGATACGGATGTATTTATAAAAACTGAAATGCCAGCTTCTACTGATACAACTACTCAAGAAAAACCTAAAATAACATTTGGTGAAGATACACCAACGACAAATTACAATGATGTTACCAACCAGATAAATCATGATGGATATTCAAAAATTGGTTATCAAAAAACACCTTATATTTATATTGGTGCTGCTGTAGTTTTGATTGTTGTTATCGTATTATTGATATATTACTTCAGAACAGATACAAATCCATTTGAAAATAAAGATATTGTTGTTAATAATCAGCCTAAATATGAACAAGAAGTTGTAGCTCCAAATAATAATACCAATACAACACAAAATATTGATCAAGCAAAATCTGATAGTCTTGTTCTTAAAATAACATATACAAAAGATTGCTGGACTAGAATTGTGCCTGATGATAAAAAATCTGCTACTATAGATTTTGTTGGCAAACCTGGAGATACTAAAATTGTTAAAGCAAAAGAAGGCTTTATGGTTTGGTTAGGTAATTCAAGTGCAACTTCTATGTCATTAAATGATAAAATCATTGATTATGATAATAAAAGAATTGCATCTATTCGCTTAAATATTGATAGCCTTGGTAATGCTTTTGAAATGATACCTCCTAAGAAAACCGAGCAAGCTACTGAAAAACAAACTAATGATGCAACAAGATAAATTAAATAGATATAATGAGTTAAAAAAACTTATTGATAAATATAATTATTATTACTACCAATTAAATGAATCTCTTATTTCTGATTATGAATATGATCTGTTATACAAAGAATTAGAACAGCTGGAAAGAGAAATTGGTCTAGTTGAAGAAAAATCTCCTACTGCATTGGTTGGTAATGATATAACGGGTAAGTTTGTGCCTGTTGAACACAAAAGACCAATGTTAAGTTTGCAGAATTCTTATAGTTATGATGAATTATTGGCTTTCAATAATAGAATAAAAGAAATATTAAATATCAAAGATGATAATTTGATTGATTATGTTTGTGAGCATAAATTCGATGGCCTTTCAATCAGTTTAATATACGAAAATGGAATACTTACAAGAGCTTTAACGAGAGGCGATGGTAAAGTAGGCGAAGATGTTACAGCTAATATATTGACTATCAAAAATATTCCACATAAAATAGAAAATAAAGATTATCAAAATTTTGAAGTCCGAGGCGAAGTTTATATTGAATTTGAAGATTTTAATAAAATTAATTTGCAAAGAATAGAAGATGGCTTGCCTGAATTTGCAAATCCAAGAAATTTTGTATCGGGCACTGTAAAAACTCTTGATATTAAAGTAGTTGCTGAACGTCCTTTAAAAATCGCTCCTTATTATTTATATACAGCAGAAAAAATATCTACGCATTGGGAAGCATTGCAAATTCTAAAAAAATTAAATTTTCCGGTAAACGAACATATTAAATTATGTAAAAACATAAAAGAAGTTATAAATTATTGCAAATTATGGGAAGATAAAAGAGAAAACTTACCATATCCTATTGATGGTGTAGTTATTAAAGTTAATAAAATTGAATATCAAAATATATTAGGTTCTATTTCTAAATTTCCACGTTGGGCTGTTGCATTTAAATATAAACCTGAACAAGCAGTAACTAAATTGCTTTCTGTTGATTGGCAGGTAGGTAGAACTGGAGCTATAACGCCGGTTGCAAATCTTGAACCTGTAAAATTAAGCGGTTCTACAATCAGCAGGGCAACACTTCATAATTACGATTTTATTAAAACATTAGATTTGAAAATTGGCGATGATGTTGTGATAGAAAAAGGTGGCGAGGTTATTCCTAAAATTGTTTCCGTTGCAAATAGAAAAGATGATTTATTTACAATTGACGTTGAACATCCGCAACATTGCCCTATATGTAATTCTAAGTTAGTAAAACCTTTGAACGAAGTTTTATGTTATTGTGTAAATGATGAGTGCCCAGCTAAATTAAAAGCTAAGTTGATACACTTTTCGTCCAAAAACGCTATGGATATAGCAGGACTTGGAGAAGCCAATATTAATTTATTTTTTGATAAAGGTTTTATCAAATATATCGATGATATTTATAAGTTACCTGAATTAAAAAATGAAATTATTAACTTAGATCGTTTTGGTGAAAAGAGTTTTATTAACATTGCAAAATCGATTGAAGAGAGTAAGAAAAAGCCATTTCATAAAGTTCTTTTTGCACTCGGCATTCGATATGTTGGGGAAAGTGTTGCTAGAATATTAGTCGAACATTTTAAAAATATCGATAATCTTATTAATGCGAGTGAAAATGAAATTTCTGAGATTTATGAAATTGGAGAAGCAATTTCTAAATCTGTGGTAAATTATTTCAAGGATGAAAAAAATATAAGCATTATCAATAATTTAAAAAAATATGGGCTTAAATTTAGTATCGATGAAATTGAAAAAGTTGGTAATAAACTTGCAGGATTAACATTTGTTGTAACCGGCACATTAAAAAATTATACAAGAGAGCAGATAAAAGAAGTAATTATTAAAAATGGTGGTAATGTTTCTGAATCTGTATCTAAAAAAACAAGTTATTTGGTTTTGGGCAAAGAACCAGGAAGTAAATATCAAAAAGCTTTAAGCCTTGGTGTAAAAATTATAAATGAAGATGAATTTAACAAACTAATACAATAAAATGAATTTTACAATTGGAAAAAGAATCAAGGAATTTTTTAGAAAAAGATTTCAAATTTTTATTATTCCTTTTAGAAGATACTTTAAAAAAGAAGATATTAGAACTTATTCCGAAGTTTTTGATAAAGAGAATGTTGTACGTACCTATTATGATAATGGGCAATTAAAATCTATTGCATTTGTTCAAAATGGTAAATATGATGGTATCTGTACAACTTTTGATGAAGAAGGTTATATTCAATCACAAGAAAATTATAAACAAGGCGAATTGGATGGTACTTGTTTATACTACTTTCCAAAAATCGAAAAAGTAGAATACGAAAAGTTTTTTTATAAAGGTATTCTTGTTAATTATAAAAAATTTGATAAAAATGGAAATTTAATAGAAGCAAAAGAATTTCATAAATTATAGGATGAAGGAAAATTATGGCAAAATTACCAGTTGTTGCAATTTTAGGAAGACCAAATGTTGGAAAATCAACTTTATTTAATAGACTTACCGGAAAAAAAGAAGCAATTGTAGATGACGTAAGCGGTGTTACAAGAGATAGAAAATATTGTACTGTTGAATGGTGTGGAAAATATTTTGAACTTATAGATACTGGCGGTTATGTTCCAGATTCAGAAGACATTTTTGAAAAAGCTATACGCGAACAGGTTAAAATGGCTATTGAAGAGGCTAACGCTATTATTTTTGTCGTTGATGCAAAATTAGGTCTTTCTCCATTTGATGAAGAAATAGCTAAAATGCTGAAAAAATATACAAAACCATTGTATCTTGTTGTAAATAAAATCGATGGTCAAAAAGATGAGGCTAATGTTAATGAATTTTATAAATTGGGTATCGAAAAAGTATATTCAATCAGTGCATTGCAGGGGAGAAATATTGGCGATTTACTGGAAGATATTATCAAAAGTATAGATTTTTCCAGTGATTTAGATGATAATGATGAAAGATTAAAAATATCTATTGTTGGTAGGCCTAATGCGGGTAAATCTACTCTTACAAATGCATTTCTTGGTGTTGAAAGAAATATAGTTACTGATATTCCAGGCACTACAAGGGATAGTATTGATTCCATATTAAAATATTATGGAGAGGAAATTGTTTTAATCGATACTGCCGGGTTGAGAAAAAGATCTAAAATAAAAGAAAATATTGAGTTCTATTCAACTGTAAGAACATTAAAAGCTATTGATAGATCCGATGTTTCTATTTTGTTAATTGATGCTCAACAGGGACTTGAACATCAAGATTTGAAAATTTTGGAAGATATTATTGAACGAAATAATGGAGTAATAATTGCAGTAAATAAATGGGATTTGATTGAAAAAGATAGTAAAACCGCTGCCGCATTTGAAAAAGCTATTTATGAAAAACTTGGTAAATATGACTTTATTCCAATAGTGTTTATATCCGCTGTTACAAAACAAAGAATTATTAAACTAATTGAACTTGCAAAGCAAATAAAAGAAGAAAAACAGAAAAAAATTCCTACAAGTGAATTAAATGATTATTTACTTCCAGAAATTGCCAACTTCCCACCACCTGCAACTAAAACAGGTAAGGAAGTTAAAATCAAATATGTGACTCAAGCAAACGGGAAAAATCCAATATTTTTATTTTTTACAAATGAACCTAAAAGTATTCCGGATAGTTACAAGAGATATCTCGAAAAATTATTAAGAAAAAAATACAGTTTTGAAGGAGTTCCGATAACTATAGTATTTAAGCAAAAATAATGATGCAAAAACAAAAAATAATCGCTATTATAGGTGGAAATGCTGCCGGAGCAGCAGCTGCTGCAAATGCAAAAAAATTATATCCAGACTATAATGTTATTTTATTTGAAAAATCAAATTATATTTCTACCGGTACATGTGAAATTCCACTTGTAATTTCTGGTATACTTACCAAAGATAAAATTATATTTTTTGATAAAGAAACCTTTAAAACACACAAAGGAGTAGAGGTTTTTTTTAATTGTGAAGTTGTAAATATTGATCAAAATAAAAAAAATATTGAATACTATGATGTTGAAAATCAAATACTTAGAAATATCGCTTATGATAAGATAATTTTGGCTACAGGTTCAGTAACAAACATACCAGAAATATTTAATAAAAATTATGATAATTTATTCCAGATTAAAAACATTACATTACTTGACAAATTGTTAAATTACATCCATAACAATAAAATTCATAGTGTTGCTATAATTGGGTCTGGCTATATTGCACTGGAAACTGCCGAAGCATTTAGAAGTTTAAATACCGAAGTTACTTTATATCAAGATGAAAAGTTTCCCGCCTTACTAAAAGATAATGATGTCAACGATTTTGTTAAAAATTTATTACAAAAATGTTCAATAGAATATCAAGAATATAAAAACATTAAAATAATAGAAAAAGAAAATTCCATTCAAGCCCTTAAAGTTAATAGTGAAATTAAAAAACACGATATTTACATCATATCCACGGGATTCAAACCAAATTCAATTTTGGCTTCCTCATTAAGTTTAAGACTTTCTGTTAATGATAGTATTTTTACAAATAATTATCTGCACACAAATGTTAAAGATATACTTGCTGCAGGAGATTGTACACACTATTATGATTTTTTTACTAAATTACCAATTTATTTACCATTTGCTTCACTAGCTAGATTTTCTGCTTATACGGCTACTAAGAATTTATTTAGTCATAACGAAATATTTCAGCCTATTATAAGAAATAGCGTTTTTAAATTTTGTAATTATACATTTGCACAAGTTGGATTAAGTAAACAAGAACAGTTGGAAAGGAATATCTGGACAAAGGAAATAAAAGTGTGGCATGAAAATAAAATTCCGATAATGTTTGATAAATTAAAAATTTTGTTAAATTGTTTGTTGATAAAAATAATATAATAATAGGTGCTAATCTAATTGGCGGTGAAGAAGTGCCAGAATTAGCTAATCATATAGTAACTTTTATTAAAAATAAAATATCATATAAAAAGTTTGCTGAAATAAATTACAATTATGCACCAAATTGTAGTAATATGACAAACATAATGTATTTAATTTCAAAGAAATAGAGGATAAAATGGGTAACTTTGTAATTGTTGATCATCCTTTGGTTAAAAAGGATATTACTATTCTAAGAAATAAAGATACTAAAACAGAACAATTTAGAATGGCATTCAGACGAGTTGCTGCACTTTTAGCTTTTGAAGCATGCAAAAATTTCAAACTTAATGAAGTAGATGTAGAAACTCCACTTGAAAAAACAATAGGTTATGAACTTGGAGAAGATATTATTTTGTTACCTATATTAAGGGCGGGGCTTTCAATGGTAACACCATTTTTAGAAATTGTTCCTGATGCTAAAGTTGGTCATATTGGTATACAAAGAAATGAAGAAACACTTGAGCCAATGGAATATTATTTCAAAGCACCAAGCACAGTTCCAGAATCCAGAATTTTAATTCTTGATCCTATGCTAGCAACTGGAGGAAGTGCTTCAACTGCAATATCTTTCCTAAAAAAACGTGGAGCAAAAACTATAAGCTTAGTTTGTGTTGTTGCTGCTCCAGAAGGTATTAAAAGAATTTCTAAGGATCATCCAGATGTTAATATCTATGCAGCAACTTTAGATAGAGAATTAAATGATAAAGGCTATATCCTACCTGGCCTTGGTGACGCAGGTGATAGAGCTTTTGGTACGTTTTAATTTATTAAAGATTTGAGGTTAATATGAAAAAATTATTTATCTTAATTATTTTAATAGCAACATCGTTTGCTTATAATGATAAATTATCCCAAAAAATTATTAATACATTAGATAAAGTTTATAACAAGAAAATATTGTTTAAAGAAAATAAAACAAAGCAAATAGACTTAACTTTACTTCTTTTTGAGGCTATGAGAAATTGGGATGATATAACTCCAGAAGCTAAAAATACTTTAGCTAAATATAAATTAAATAGACCTTCACTTCCTTACAACTATGATTCACCTTCTGGTAAATTTAAAGTATATTATACAAATACAGGTAACGATGCTGTTAGCCCAACAGACGCCAATGGAAATAATGTACCTGATTATGTTGAATATGTTGCAAAAATTTTGGATACTGTTTATACAGTTTATCAAAGTATGGGTTATGTAATGCCTTATCCTGTTTATCCTAATAAAAGTACGCCAACAAAATTTATGGTTTATCTTTCAGGAACTGAGGCTGGAGATGGTGTTTATGGCTATGTCCAACCAGACATCAAAATTGGAGATAATCCTAACTCAACCAATCAAGTTGAAAAAAATGCCTGGTCATCATATATGGTATTAAGAAATGAATATGTTTCTTTCGTCGGTGGAAACGCAACAGAAGCGGATATTGCCCTGAAAGTAACCTGTGCACATGAATTTATGCATGCTGTTCAGTTTGCCGTTGCTGAAACCATGGATATTTATTTTATGGAAATGGCAGCTGCCTGGGCTGAACAATTGGTATATCCCAATATGTATGATAATATTCAATATACTATGATGTTTTCAAATCCTGATATACCTTTAGATTACGATGATGATGAAACAGATATTGAAACTTATTCGGGTCACTGGTATTCAACCTGGTACTTTTTGAAATATATTACAACTCAATATGGTAATAATCTTGTTCCTGCCATTTATAATAATCACATTAATAAAGATACTTATACATCATTTAATATAGAATTAGCTAGGTATTCAACCAATTATAAGGATGCATATTTCAATACCGCAATTACACTTGGAATAATGAATAATAATTCAGCAATTAGTAATAATTATTATTTTTCCAAAGCAAGTGATTATTTAAATGAATTAAAAAAATATGGAATTTACAATGTAAAATATGAAAAATCACATTCATACAATGGTATAAATGACATTAATTTCAATTTTGCTTCCAGCAATAAAATTTTGATGAGATTTGGTACTGATTATCATAGAATAACTTCTACAAGCAATTTTTCTCTTATATTAACATCCAATTTATTGGATAGTTTAAAAGTTGCTTTAATACAAGCAGATAAAAAAACTTTACCAACGAAAATGAAAATAACTATCGCTAATAAAACTGATAACAAATATGTAATAAATGTTGATAATGCTAGTGAGTATTCTGAAAATATTTTAGTCGTTTCAAACATATCAAAAATCGCGGATACAATTAGTATTCCTTATAGTTTTACAATTACAAAACCTGTCAGTAATGAAAATATTTATAAAACAGTTTATGACTATAAACTTGAACAAAATTATCCAAATCCGTTTAATCCAACAACAAACATTATTTACTCTTTACCAGAAAACTCAGTTGTAACAATAAAAGTTTATAATATTTTAGGTAAAGAAGTTGCTGAGCTTTATAATGGCAGCCAAAAAGCTGGAAAACATATTATCAAATATGATGCTAGTAATTTACCAACAGGTATCTATTTGGTGAAATTAGATTCAAAATTTGGTACAAGATTCATTAAGATGAATTTAATCAAGTAAATGGTGTTAAGATGAAAATAAAAATAGTAATAATAGGTTTAATTATAATGTGTTCAAATATTTTAATTGCTGAAGAGTTAATAACAGTTAAAAGATTTGCTACAAGAGGTAAATCTCCTGTTTTTGAAATAAAAATTTTTAATGACTCAACTGCAATTTTAAATGGTTATTCTAATATTGAATATATTGGTGAACATAAAACTAGAATTACAAATTATTATGATACTCTAATAACATTACTAAATAAGTTGGACTTAGATACTTTAAAAGAAAAATATAATTTAAAAATTATGGATTATCCAACAACCAAGATAACATTTAACTATAAAGGTATTAAAAAGACAGTTACATTTAAAAGAGAAGTTCCTGAAGAAGTAAAAAAAATAAATCATTTTATAATAAATGAAATTATTAAAAAGGCTAATTGGGAAAAAATAAATTAAAGAGGTGATTTATGAAAAAGCTATTGATAATATTAAGTGTTTTTATTTTTGTTACTAATATTTATTCGCAAAGTGATAAGTATATCGTATTAAAAGTAAAGGGTAAAATTTTACTCAAAAAAAATAACAAACAAATTAAACCACAAGACCAAATTTTATCAGAAGACCAGATTATATTCGCAACACCTGATGCTGTGGCTGCTTTGCATAGTCCACAAAAAGGAAGATTTACATTAAGAGCACAGTCAACTGATAATAAAACTAAGGGCGGATTTTTAGCATTAGTTAAAAATTCATTAACACCGGCTTCGGAAAGATTAAGCTCCAAGAGAGCAAAGACAAAATCTTTTGAAGAAACTCTTGATACAACTTTTTATTTGATTACTACCGCAAAATATAAACTTACAGATGAATACACAGTTGATGATAAAAATTATTTTCAATTTAAAACATTAGATAAGAAACCAAAAACAATTAAATTAAATGTTGAAGATGGTTATCTTGTGATAAACAAAAAGGATGTAATAAGAGGTAAAACTAAACAAGTTAAATTGAGTTTATTTTATAAAACTGCTGATGATGAAAAATTAATAAAAGAAATTACAATTATTTCAGTTGATGAAAATTTATTCAAAAAAGATATCAATACTTATGTAAAAGTTTTGCAAGATGATGGTTACGATAACAAAAAAATAAAAGATGCTGTTCTGGCATACATTAATGATATGTATGGCAAATTTAATGATTTTGAGTTATCTAATTGGCTAAAAACAAATTTTAATTTTTAATTTATGAGCAAAAAAACAATATTCTGGATACTTTGTGTATTCAACGCAGCATTAATGGTTTATCTAACATTTTTATCTTTAGAGCTCGATTTAAAATTATTTGAATCGCAAGCACTTATAAGAACAATTTCGAATATTAAGAGAGTATTACCTGAATCTAAAGCAGTAGAAAAATATCCAATATTAAAAAAGATATTACCTTCTAATCAAGATAAACCAAAAGAAGATGAGCTGCTCTTTATTAATATATCTTATGATTTAAAATTAATTGATAAATTGGATGAAGATGGCTTTCCTATTGGAAATGATTTTATTACAGATAGAGAAAAACTTGCAAGACTTTTTCATATATTAAACTCACAGGATAGTTCATACAAATATATTATTTGTGATGTTTTCTTTAAAGATCCATCTCCGGATGATGAACTTCTTGCTGCTGAATTAGAAAATATGAAAAACATTAGAATATCATACCATTTAAAGCGAGATGGCACTCCAGATTTGCCAATATTTAATGCTCCAAAAGGCTTAGCCGATTATCCTGTGATGCAACAAACATTTTTAAAATTTCATCTTATAACCAACGATACTTTTAGAAGTACACCACTTTTGATGTATGAAGATTTATATAAGAAAATATTAGTTAAAAAAGGTGCATTTTACTATATTGATAATAAAATGTGTTTGAATTCCATTATAATCGATCATCGCATAAGAAACGAAAATATTTTAGAAGGAAAAGCAGTAACTAAATATCCTTTTGTATACTTAGGGGAATTTTTATCATTACCAGAAGATGAAATTCTTAAAACAACAAAAAATAAAATTATACTTATTGGAGATTTTTTAGAAAGAGATTTGCACAATACCGTTGTTGGAAAAATGGGCGGAACATTGGTTTTACTTAATGTCTATTTGAGTTTGGTTTATGGGGATAATATTATAAATGTTTGGTTTTTTGTAATCTTATTTATTGGTTATTTTTTCATTTCAATGAAAATATTTTCAAAAAATAAATTAACAGATTTGAAGATATTTAGCAAATTGAGTAAATATAAATTTTTAGTGTTTTTACTTGATATCTTAGGTTATATAGTTTACCTTATGTTATTAGTTTTAGTAATTTATTTTACGTATAATGTTTACATTAGTTTAGTCTTAGTTTTGATTTATATCAAATTAATGGAATGGATGGCTAAAAAACTTGATACATTTATTGACAAATATTTGGAAAAAAAGAAAATTAAAGAAGTAAACTATTTAGGTGAAAATATTTAATGATTATTATAAAACCATTAATTTTTGAAAAATTTCCTGAGATACAGGCTGGTGTATCAACAAAAGTAGGAAATGATAAAAGTCCGTTTGGTTTTAATATGTCTACTTCTGTAGGTGATGATGTTAATGAAGTTTATACAAACAGAGAGAAATTTGCAAATTATTTTGGTTATAAAGCTAGTGATTTAGCATATCAACATCAAATACATTCAGTAAATGTCAAAATTGTTGAAAATTCGGGTTATCAAGGTGAATATGACGCAATGGTAACAAATAAGAAAGGATTACCTATAGTTGTAAGTTTAGCTGATTGTACGCCAATTTTGCTTTATGAGCCAGAAAAAAAAGTTATTGCTGCTGTTCACTCTGGTTGGAAAGGAACTCAAAATTCCATCATTAAAAATGTTTTAAATGTAATGGCAGCTAATTTTAAGTGCAATATTAAACAGATATTTGCTTATATTGGTCCATCAATTAGCGAGTATGTTTATGAAGTTGGTAAAGAGTTTGAAAATTATTTTGATAAAAAATATCTTTTGAAAAAGAACAATGACAAATATTTATTAAATGTAAAAGCAAAAATTTATGATGATATGTTGGAAAGTGGAGTAGAAGCATCTCAAATTCAAATATCAAATTTGTGCACTTTTCAAAATGATTATTTGCATTCATACAGGCGAGATAAAGAAAAATCTGGCAGAATGTACGCACTAATGTCAATTAGTCAATAAAATTGATTTTTATTGTAGAAATTCTTATATTAGAATGATACTTTTTTAATAATTTAATGGAGTATAAAAATGAAAAAGATTTCTGTTGCGGACGTGAATTTTAAGGGAAAAAGAGCATTGGTACGTGTAGATTTTAATGTACCATTAGATGAAAATTTAAATATTACAGATGATATTAGAATTACATCTGCCCTACCAACAATTAAAAAAATTATGGAAGATGGTGGTAAGGTTATTTTAATGAGCCATTTAGGAAGACCAAAAGGACAAAGAGTTGAAAAATATAGTTTAAAACCAGCTGCTAAAAGACTTTCTGAGCTTTTAGGTAAAGAAGTTAAACTTGCACCAGACTGCATTGGTGATGAAGTTAAAGCTATGGTTGATGCTATGCAAGAAGGAGATGTTATCCTATTAGAAAATTTAAGATTCTATGCTGAAGAGGAGAAAAATGATCCAGAATTTGCTAAAAAATTAGCTGAACTTGGTGATATTTATGTAAATGATGCTTTTGGAGCAGCTCACAGAGCACATGCTTCAACAGAGGGCGTTACAAAATATTTTGATATGAATGTTTCCGGTTTCTTAATGCAAAAAGAATTAGACTTTTTATCAAAAGCAATATTAAATCCTGAAAGACCATATGTTGCTATAATTGGTGGTGCAAAAATTTCTGGTAAAATAGATGTTATTAATAATTTGATGGATAAAGTCGATACTTTGATTATCGGTGGCGGTATGGCTTATACATTTTTCAAAGCTATGGGATTAGAAATTGGTAAATCTTTATTAGAAGCTGATAAAATTGATGTTGCAAAAGAAGTTTTGAAAAAAGCAGAAGAAAAGAAAATTAATTTATTATTACCAGTTGATGTGGTTGTGGCTCCTGATTTTAATAACGATGCGCCTAAAACTGTTGTTGATAAAGATAAAATTCCTGCAGACCAGGAAGGTATGGATATTGGACCAAAAACAATCGAACTATTCAAAAATGAAGTTTTAAAAGCTAAAACAGTTGTTTGGAATGGTCCAATGGGCGTATTTGAATTTGACAATTTTGCTATTGGAACAAATGCTATAGCAGAGGCTCTTGTTGAAGCAACAAAAAATGATGCTACTACAATTATAGGTGGTGGTGATTCTGCGGCTGCAATAAAAAAAGCTGGTTTGGATGATAAAGTTTCACACGTATCTACCGGTGGTGGTGCATCCTTAGAATTTCTTGAAGGTAAAGTATTACCAGGTGTTGCAGCTTTAACTGATGCTAAATAATTGTTAATATATAGTGGGTTGTCCTAATATCAATAAAAAAGTATTAAAATAGCTTTTATTTTTGACTATCGAAAAATTATAGTTAATGATTATGGACAGCCCACTTTTTTAATGTTTAATCATTCTACAATGCTGTTGTTAAAGTGTTAAGCTTTTGAAAGTATAAAAAAAAAAATTAAATAATATGAACTTTGTAAATTTTGTGAGAAAATTAAAATAAATTATCTCACACAAAGTACACGGAGAGCACAAAGGGGAAAACAGCGGAAAAAGAAGTTAATCTAATACTTTGTGGTCTTTGTGTTCGTTGTGGGGAAAAATAATAAAAAATTATCTCACACAAAGCATACGGAGAGCATAAAGGGGAAAACAGTGGAAAAAGAAGTTAATCTAATACTTTGTGGCCTTTGTATCCGTTGTGGAAAAAAAATTATCTCTTACAAAGTTCTATAATTTAGAAATTTAAATAATTATTCTCAATATTATTTACAAATTTTGAGGAATTAATGCCATATAACGATTCTTATAATCCACATAGTAATTTTTCACTTTTTCCGCCAGTAATAAAAACTGTAATAGTTACAAATATTGCTTTTTTCATATTAGCATCTTTTTCAAAATTTATAGCAGTAGAAAGAGCTACATTGCTTGGTTATGAAACAGTTTCATTGTATGAGTATGTTTTGAGACACTTTGCACTTATGCCATTAGGATATGGTTTTTATTTGTGGCAATTAATTACTTATCAATTTTTGCACGCAAGTTTTGGACATTTATTTTTTAATATGTTTGCTTTCTGGATGTTCGGAATGGAAATTGAAAATTATTTAGGGAGCAAGAGATTTCTATTATATTATTTATTATGTGGTATAGGAGCAGGAATAATTCATATAATATTTTCCCCAATTTTATCTGGACAATTTGCCCCAACAATAGGTGCATCAGGTGCTGTATATGGTATTTTAATAGCTTTTGCTTTATTATTTCCAAATAGATATATCTTTTTATATTTCTTATTTCCGATTAAAGCAAAATATTTAATTGGATTTTATATAATATTAGAGCTTTTATCAATTGGAGATTTTTCTGCTGTTGCACATCTTGCACATATTGGTGGTGCTATTATGGGATATGTATTATTAAAATTATTTAAGTATTGGGATATATATTCAATTAACAGGTCTTATCATAATTATAATAAGAGAAAAAATAATCCTAATGACTTTTTCAGTCGTGTTAAGCCTTATACTAGAAAGAAAGAAGAAATTTATGTTGATTACGAAGAGGTAAGTTATATCGATTCAGATGAGCCTACTCAGGAAGAAATAGATAGAATTTTAGATAAAATTAGTATCGGTGGGTATCAATCACTTTCAGAAAAAGAAAAAGAGATCTTATTTAAGGCAAGTAAGAAAAAATGAAATATCAAAAAATAATATTTCTATTATCTTTTTTATTATTGGCATGTGGTAACAATAAAAAAGAAATTAATAAATTTGCTAATATTTATTATGAAATTATTAATAACCAGATTTCTAATTCTGGGAATAAAGATAAAATAATAGAAGGCAGAAAAAAAATACTGCAAAAATATAATGTAGATGAAAAATATATCAATAATATGATAGAATACTTATCCAAAAATCCTTCTCAGTGGCAAGTCTTTGAAAAAGAATTAGATAATATAATAAAAAGTAAAAACAGATGAAACACATCAAGATATTACTTCAAAGTCTATTATTAGTAGCATTTATTTCATGTTCTAATGTAGAAAATAAAAAAAGTAGTTTACCAGCAAATTATGATTTCATTGACGAAAAATCTTTTGAAAATGTTATCGTTGTAGGATATAACAAAAAAGAAAATAATATAATTAAGTCTTACATAGAATTATATGATAAAAATATGCATAATTTAATATTTAAAGGGCGAGTTAATGAATTTGAAATAAATCCAAAGTTTTGTTATGTTTTAAATGATAAATATTTTTATTACGATAGTGGTTATTTTTATTTAGGTTCAGGTGGGGGAGATATTTACGGTAGCATAGTTGATGTTAAACAATTAAATGAATACAAAATACATATTAAAATTGGTTTTAATAACATTGTTTATACTGACAATTTTTTGACAAATGAAATAGTTAATAGTATATTGAATAAATATGATATAGAAAATTACAAGAGATTAGATATTAAATATGATGAAGATAATTAAAATATTGTTGATTATTTTTATTCCAATTATTTTATATTCGCAAACAGATAGAGAATATGAAGTAAAGAAAATAGAATTTTATAATAATAAAGCCTTTGATGAAGTTCAATTAAAATCAATAATATCCAGTAAAGAAACTCCGGGTTTTTTTTCAAAATTAGTTAATAAAATATCAAATTATGGGAGGCCCCCTTCATTTCTTGATACTATTAAAGTGCTTCTTGATATAAAATCAATCACAAATTTTTATAAAGATAATGGTTATTTTGATGTAAATGTAAAAAAAAATATTATTTATGATGAAAAAAATAATGAAGCGATAGTTGAATTTTACATAAACGAGGGTAAACCTTATAGAGTAAATAAAATAAATATTTATGGCATTGATTCTCTTGATGAAGAATTAAAAAAACAAGTATATAAATTTATTAGAGATACTAATAAAATTTTTATTAGAGATGAGATTATTGAGTTGAGAAATAATATTTTGACAATTTTATTGAATAATGGTTATATGTTTGCAAAAAACGATCAAATTAAAGCTAATATGGATACTACAAAGAAGAATATTGAAATTGAACTTTATTATACTTTATACAAAAAATATTACATAAGTGATATTTATGTTCAAAAATCTGGTATTGGTAAAGATGAAGTAGAGGATGACTTGATTGTTTATATAGTAAACTATCCGAAAGGTTCAATTTATAGTTCTGAAAATTTAAAAAAATCACAAATAAGGTTAGTTAAAACAAATTTATTTTCTTCTGTGTTAGTAACCAGTGTAATAAGTGATACTATTGGCAATACTGTTCCATTAAGGGCTACTGTTGATATAGGAACTATGAATGAAATTGTTCCAGATTTCTTTATAAATGATGAAGATAATAGATTAAATATTGGTATAGGTAACTCTTATACAAGAAAAAATTTTTTGGGTGGTGCAAGAAAGTTAAATATTCAAAATATTATAAAATTTCAAGATATCTACAGATTTAATTTTAAAAGATTTTCAAAATCATTTATTGATAAAGATACATCTCTTTATGCGACATATCAAGCAGTTTTAAGTGTAGATCAGCCATATTTTTTAGGTTATCCTATTTATAATAAAATAGATTTTTCACTATCCCTTAAAAAAGATAAAACATTTAATAATTTTATTTTAGGAGGTAAATTATATTTTAATTTCGATCTTCCCCCTAAAGTGTTTTTAACTGGGTTAAATACTTATTTAAGCTATGAATATGTTAAAAGTATTTATAGAGAATATTATTTGATTGAAACATATAAAAAATATTATAATGATACATCCAGCGAAAGTATTCAAAAATTAACAAATTTATTTAGTGATCCTAAAAATCGAACAAAAATTAATTTAAATGAGATATTAGGGTTTGAACTTTCAAGTTATAAAACTGATAATTTGTTTTTCCCAAAAAAAGGGCATAATTTAAGTTTGTTGTTTGAGGAAGTTAATTTCTTTCCTTATTTGTATAGAACTATTGCAAAAACTCAAATGAGTAATCCGGCTTTCTTTAAAATATTGTTTTCAGGAAGTTATTATACAAAAGTATTACATTCGGATGATAATATTCTTGCAACAAAATTAAAAGTCGGGAAAATTTTTACATATTATGGTAGTATAACAGATTTGCCTAACAATAGAACTTTTTTTATCGGTGGTAGCAATTCAGTGAGAGCCTGGTTAGTAAGAGAGCTGTATACGAAACAAATTGTAAGTGACAATAGTATTGATAAAACTTATTTTGATGATCCATCTAAAACTGGGTTTATATTAAATAAATTACTGGAAAGAAATTTAACAAAAACGGGTAGTGTTTTGATAGAATCATCAATTGAGTTGAGAAATATTATTATTGGTGATTTTGGGGCAACTTTATTTATAGATGCTGGAAATATCTGGAATAATTATAAAAAAATTACACTAAGTGATTTTGGGGTTGCTACAGGATTGGGGTTAAGATATTATTCTAGTTTTGCTCCTATAAGATTAGATTTTGCTTTTAAATTATGGGATCCATTAACACAAGAATCTTTAATTGGTAAAAAGATTTTTTCTAAATTTGCATTTCAGTTTGGTATAGGAGAGGCATTTTAATTAAAATGTTTATTATAGCGGGATGATGGCAATATATTATTATAGGGCGTATGTTAATAAGCCCGTTCGAAATAAGGGGCATATATCAATATGGGGCGTATGTTAATAAGCTGTGCGAAATATAAGGGGCTTATTATAATACGCACGTACGAAATTGGCGAGGGATTTTAATGAAAATGTGTATTATTGTCTTGATAATTTTTCCAGATATCTTTAATTTAACCGGTTTAATCTATTATAAGTATCAAAAATATAATAATGCTATTGAATATTTTAATAGACAAAATAATTCTTCAGATAAATATTTTAATCTTGGATGTGCTTATTATAAAATAGAAGATTATCAAAGTGCAGAGAAATATTTTCAACTTAGTTTAAATGAGGAAAAAACAAAAAAAAATCCCAAAATTTTTTATAATTTAGGCAATTGTTATTTTAAGCTAAATGATTTTGAAAAAGCTAAAAAGTATTATATCGAAACATTAATATTGGAACCAGATAATTTTGACGCAAAATATAATCTTTCTTTGCTATTATTGTTACAACAAAAGCAAAAGGAAAAAGAAAATAATCAAGAAAGTAATCAACCACAACCAATAAGCAAAAATAATGACAAAAAAAAACAGAGCAAAGCAAATCATGAATACAATTCATTTAATGAAAAATTTGATGACAAAATTGCTAAAACACAATCTGAAATTATAATGAAATCAATAATATATAAGTATCAGAGGGGAAAAGGTAATCAATTTAATAATAAACAAATTAGGTGGTAGGTGTTAAAATGGATTTAATTTACAAAAAATTTAAGGTTTGTGCAGGTAAAAAGGACTTGTTGTGTCCTTATTATACTCACAAAGAAAAACTTAGCTCTGAGCTAACAGTGTGTCCAAAATGTGAAAGTGAGCTAATTGAACAAAAGGAGCTTAATAAAACCTTGATTTCTATTTTTATTGCTTTATTAGTTATAGTTATTGCTGGTATTATTTATATAACTACTATTAAAAAAGAAAAGCAAGTTCAACAAATAACTGTAACAGAAAGTATTGATGTTACAAAATTAATTAATACTTATGTTGGAAGTGTTGAGGTTGATAGTATGAAATATTTATCGCTTATATTGGAAATTAAAGATGTTATAAAAGATGATAATGGAAATTATAGTTTCAATTTTAATTTAAATACCAAAGATTATAGAGATAAAGGAATTGGTACTATCTATCCAATGTATAATAAAATATTTTTTGCAAGTGCAAAATTAAATTATAATTTTACTGGTGATTATAAATATGAAAATTCTAGAATTATCATTATAGGAGATAATAAAAAATGGCAGCTAAAAGCAAAATAATCAGTGTTTTAGTCCTTTTTGTAGTATTATTTGTTGGTTGTGGAAAAGGAGATAAAGAAAAAGAATTAGAAGAAAAAATTGCTAAACTTGAAGCTGAAAAAATGGGTTTAGAGCAATATGTAGCAGAAGTTACTAATACTATTAATGAAATACAAGATCAAGTGGATAAAATTACAGCTGATGCTAAACTTATCCGAAAAGACTACAACATTGAAAATGGCAATTTAAATAATACTCAAAAAGAAGAAATCAAGCAGAAATTAGAACTTATAAATCAGCAGTTTGCTGAAAATAAGAAAAAGTTTGAGATGTTGAAAAAACAAATGGCAAAACAAAAAGTTAAAGTTGCAAGTCTGGAAAAAATGATTGCTAATCTTGAAAAATCTATTAAAGAAAAGGAAGAATATATTCAAGAATTAGAAGAATTAGTAAGAAATTTAAATATTCAAGTAACTACTTTAAAAGAAACTGTTAGTGGTTTGCAAAGTGAGGTATCAAGCAAGGAAAAAGAAATTCAAAAACAAAAATCTGAATTGGAAGAAAAAAGCACTGAATTAAGTAAAGGTTATGTTATTATTGGCAGCGAAGATGAATTAAGACAAAAGAAAATTATTAAAGCTGAAGGTAAAGTTTTAGGTATGGGTGGAACTGTAACCGTTGATCCCGATATGAATCTAAATGATTTGACTGAAATTAACATTAATAACAAAAAAGAATTTATCTTAGGCGAAAATGTAAAAAAATATAAAATTTTACCAGCAAGAAACTCTGCTACTTATTCAATTGAAAAAAATGGCAATGAAACTAAATTAGTTGTAAAAGATGTTGATAATTTCTGGAAGACAAAATATTTAATAATTATTACGGAGGATTAATGAAATTCGCAACCGAATATCTCTGGTTCAATACATCAAAAAGAAGAGAGTATATTAATATTACAAATAAAGTTGAAGAAGTTGTTGCTAAAAGTGGTGTTAAGGAAGGTATGGTATTAGTTTCCGCTATGCATATTACCGCAGGAGTTTATGTTAATGACGCAGAATCTGGATTAATACAGGATATTGACGAATGGTTAGAAAAGTTGGCGCCGTTTAATCCTAATTATAGACATCATCGCACAGGTGAAGATAATGGAGACGCACATTTAAAAAGTTTACTTATACATCATGAAGTTATAGTTCCTATTACAAATGGAAAATTAGATTTAGGCCCATGGCAACAAATATACTATGCCGAATTTGATGGACAACGAAGAAAAAGATTAATAATAAAAGTGATGGGAGAATAAATTGGAAAGTATTTTTTATGGAATTATAACAGTTATAATTGCTTTGGTTGGAGCTGTAATACCTTTTTTTATGAAAATTACACATCATAAGTTATGTGCCTTAATAAGCTTTTCTGCAGGTGTATTATTAGCTATTGCTGTTGTAATTATTGTGCCTGAAGCTCATGTAGAAGGTAGCTTTTTGACTACTATAATTGCACTTGGTGTAGGGTATTTAATATTTTATTTAGTTAGCAAATATGTTTTTCATGTTTGTCCTGCGTGTGCTGCTTCACATTTTGATTTGAATGCAACAAAAAAATTTAGCGAAATAGCGAGAGCAATGATAGTTGCTTTTAGTTTACATTCATTTTTTGATGGAATAGCTTTGGCATCTGGTGGAATGCATAGTGAACATTTACATTTTGATGTGATGTCAATTCTTATTGCTTTAAGTATTCATAAACTACCGGAAGGTTTGGCACTATCATCCTTGATGATAAGTACGGATACAGATAAAAAAGTGATATTGAGGAATGTTTTATTGATTGAATCTATTACTATAATAGGAGCTGTTTTTGGTGAATTATTTATAAATAAGTTTATACCTTTTGTTTATATTAACTGGATGATGATAGTTATTGCTGGTAGTTTTATATATTTAAGTTTACATGCTGTTTTGGGTGAATTGTTACAAAAACATTCAAAATTAGTATTAACATTTTATGGCTTAGGATTAGCCTTAATTTATATTGTTCATAGCATTATTGAATAAAGGAGAATATTATGGCTTGTCCATTGAATTTTATTGATAATCAATATATTAGAGTTATTGTTATTTTATTTATTGCTTATATAGTAGGGTTGATATTTGACAAAGTAATACATAGAAAAATTAAAAAATGGGTTGCTAAAACATCTTTCAAATATGATGATATTATTGTTAATTCTTTCGATAATATTTCACTGTATTTATTTTTATTGCTTGGTGCGTTTATTGGATTGCAGTCTATTAATATATCATCAAATATTTATAATATTGTTGAAAAAATAATACTAATTTTACTGATTTTTTTGATAATTATAGCTGGTTCAAGAATTGCTGTTGGATTTATTGATAATTATACAGAAAAAATAAATCAATATTTACCTAAAAGTTCAATATTTCAAAATATTACCAAGATACTAATATTTAGCATTGGTGCATTGATAATTTTACAGACATTAGGTATATCCATAACTCCAATTATAACAGCAATGGGAGTTGGTGGTTTGGCAGTAGCATTAGCTTTTCAGGAAACACTATCTAATCTTTTTGCTGGTTTAAATATACTTGCATCAAGACAAATTAAAATTGGTGATTTTATAAAATTAGATAATGGAATAGAGGGTTTTGTTGAGGATATATCCTGGCGTTATACTATAATTAAACAAATGCCAAATAATATGGTTATTATTCCTAATAGTAGTTTAGCATCAGCAATTGTAACCAATTTTAATTTGCCAGATAAAGAAATGAATATTATTGTCCAGGTTGGTGTTAGTTATGATAGTGATCTTGAATTTGTGGAAAAAGTTACTCTTGAAGTTGCAAAAGATGTTATGAAAACATTTCCAGGCAGTGTGCCAGAATTTGAGCCACTAATAAGATTTCATACTTTTGGCGATTTTAGTATTAACTTTAATGTTATTCTTAGAGCTAAAGAATATGCAGACCAGTTTCCAATTCGTAATGAATTTATAAAAAGATTACATAAAAAATATAAAGAAGTGGGTATTACAATACCATTCCCAATAACAACTGTGGAGTTATATAAAAAGAATTAGGTTAAAAGAACTCCTACTTATAAACATTAAGAATAATTTAATAAATCGGTCGTTGACTAAAAAGAAAAAATGTAAAGAATTTATATTGTTAACTTTTCTTTGTGTAATGAATTGCACTTAATATAAATATTACAACGACCGATTTTTTATATTGTTATTGCAAAAGAAATTTCCTTTCCGTTATAATTCAACTCACATAATTTAAATAGCATCAATAATTAAAAAAATCCTTTCTAATTATCATTCTAAATATTAAAAAAAGAAAATTATATTATGAAAAATTAGAAAAATGTTAAATATTTTCCACTAATAATATTGAAGAGAAAAGACAAAATATTGCATAATTTATTGTTATATTATGAAAGGTTAAACCACTTTACAAATAAAATATAAATTACTATTTATATATTATACAAAATAAAAAGAAATAAAATAGATTTTTTAGAAATATAGAATTATATTAAAAAAGTAATATAAAATACTTAATTTTATTATTAAATTAAACTTTCATTTAAAATAAAAAAAGTGGTATTATGGAAGAAAAAATTATAGCACAAATTGGAAGATTAAAATCTGAAACTTTTGATCAACCTTACCAGCAATTTGTTGAAAATATGTATCATAACCAGGATAATAAGATGATAGTATGTTTTTTTGATGTTACAGAAGATAGTAAGAAAGATAATGATGATACATTGGATATGTTTGCTGAAAATTCAGAATATAAATACAAAGTAGATTATATAAAAATTGAAATTGAAGAGGTTGGGGCTAATTCGAAAAAACATCTTTAGTATTGTTACAGGAAAGGTAGAGCTAATCGAGGAGATTTTACTTTTACAACTAAACCAGGTGATAGTGAAAAGAAGATAAAAGCAATAAGAAATGTTTGTAATAATTTTATTGAAGCTGGAAGAAATGATAAAAACCTTAATAAAGAAACAGCATTTTTTGAAGCTTTAAAGAAATTTCTTGATGATGATGATAAAAGAAATTTATTAATAAATGAAATAAATGATGTATTGAATGGATTTGATAAAAAAAAGTAAAAAGTATTGGTTTGACTTTTGTTTTAAATTTTGAAAATAAAATTATGGGTAATAGAAAACTTAGGTTGTGATCATATAATTTATCCTTCAATTGTTAATCAGCTCCTTATCAATGCATATCTGGAAAAAATTTTAATAAACGAAAAAAATATTGAAATAAATAAATTAAATAATAATTATCATATAGCAAATTTTCCTAATAAAATATTGTTATTAATTCCTTATGAGTATAGTTCTTCAATAGCTCAAAGTATAAATAGTCATGTCTCAAATAAATGGTTAGAGTTAAAAGATATAATGTTGAGTGGTTTATTTAATAAAATTGAAATTTTAGAAGTTTATAAAAAAATTTTAAAACAATTATTTAATGAACAATTTGAGAATTTTTGTGATCTCAATTGGGCTGCTTCAAAATTTATAGATTGTAATTCACTTGATGATGTTAAAAAATTACTTCCAGAGGTTAATCTTAACTTAAGTTAAAAAATTTATAATAATTTTACTAAAATAAATACTTTAGAAAAAGAAAAGCAATTTAGTATATTCTATTCCGTAACACATAGTTTAGCTTAAACACCATTAGCCGCATCCAAAACATATAGAATCGCAAAAAGGAAAATTCAGCATGGCCGTAAGTGTTCAATGTGTGGTGAGTTTGATGTTATAGCACCTTTTAATACTGAAAATCTTGAAATAACATCAATAAAAAATTACAATGAAAAACTAAAGGTTTTTTTGGAATAAAATTTCAACTACATTAAATCCTACAAAAGATAATCAAACGGAGTATAGTCAATTAAAAGAAAATGAATTTCTTTGTTTAAATTGTTTTGCAAAAAGATTCTTATCAATTTTTATAAATGAAAAAGAATGTAATAATCACTATTTATACAATGTTTTTAGAGGAGAAAATAAGTTTATATCTACTCTAGATTTTAGAGATCCTTAAGATGAAAAAGGTAAATATTTTGCTTACCTTGTTATGGATGGTGACAATATGGGCTCATTAATTCATGGTGTTACACTTGGAGCTACGTATAAAAATTTATTTCATCCTTTAATTAGTGAGAATATTAAAGATAATGTAAATGAATTTGCCAATTTTCTTAACGAAAAAAGACTTTTAACCATATCCACACACACATCAATTTCAGAAGCTTTGAGTGATTTTGCGATTTATGGTGTAGCAAGAATAATTGATAGATGAAAATAAGGCTCAACTAATTTATGCTGGAGGCGATGATATTTGTGCCATTTGTTATACAAGAATTGTTTTAGATATTGCTTATAAAATTCATAAGATTTATAATAGTTCATTTAATTTGGTTAAACGAAACACTTATAATGATATTGATTATGAGGAAATCCTTACAGAAAACTTTAATCCATCAAATTATCAAAACAGCAAGCTATTAATTAATTTAGGTTACTTTGAAAGTATCTTTATTTCAGCTGGTATTATCATTACACACGAAAAAGAAAATTTATCTGGTGTTATAAAAAGAGGTTATCAACTTCTTAAAAAGGCCAAAGAGGAAGGCGGAAGAAATGCTGTTGCAATTGAAGTTAAAAAGCGTTCAGGTGGTTCAAAATTATTTATCACTAAAAAGTATATGACTAAATTAGGTTATGAAACTTTAGAAGTAGAATTGGTAAATAAGTCTAGATTATTAATAGGTTTAGCTGAAAGTCATCCAGGTTAAGTCGGCTTTATGTTAGATTATAATTTAGGCATTCCTTACATACAAGCAACTAGTATTAAAGGACTGGTAAGATTTACTCACATTTTTGAAAAATTAAAAATAATGAAAACTTAAGAAATAAAGCGAAAATATTCGAAGATGATCCTGAACTAGAATTAATAGAATATTTCGGTGGGCAGAAAACTATAAACAAAGAAACAATTTCATTTATAAGTTCTGTAATTTTTCTAGATACTTATCCTATAACTTATCCTGAATTGGAGTTAGATATTCAAAATCCACATTTCTCTAAGTATTACACTGAGCCTAAATTAAAAGGTAATGAACTAAGGGAAGAGAAACCCGTTCCTGTTAATTTCTTGACTGTTAAAAAAGCGACAACATTTATGTTACGTTCACTATTTAAAGGAAAAGAAACTGAGTCTTTAAAATCAATTGATAATTCTACTATGAAAAAACATATAAAAAGAATTATAAAATATGCATTTAGTGAACATGGTATTGGTGCAAAAAAATCATTAGGTTATGGGTTGTTTAATGTAAAAATAGTTGAATGATTTATATTAAAATATAATTATCATGAGTTTTTAATTTACAAGGGTATAATATCTATGTGCAATGAAAATGTAAAAAAAACTGAAGATAGTGATAATTTTTCAGAACTCAATGATAAAAATATTAATTTAATAGCTGAAAACAATAATTCGGAAGATATTGAAAAAGATTTTGATGATTATGAAAATGAGATAATACCGGACATTTCTTATGTGGATGAATATTATGATGACCTATATGAGTATGAAAAATATCATGATTACATACCAAGATATGATGCTTAGGAATTTACTGGAAAACGTAAGTGATGTTCACCTGATACAAATTGTGCTGAATGTAGCTATAACGGTGAGTGCTTTTAATATTTATTGAAAAAATAACTAACTATTAAATAATATGTTTTTTTATTTGTACAATTTCTAAACAAACTTATTTCAAATTAAATACAAAAAAAAATATATTAGGATTACTTAATAATAGTTTTTATTAAGAATAATAATAACATTTTCCAAGCCCAGTCCATTAGAACAAGGATTGTCGTACGGGCATAACATGTTTTACCCAAATCCATATTTAGTCTTCAGGATTTATCTATCTTAATTAAATTTTCTGGCCAGTTTAATTACAAAATTATAAAATTACTATAGTCAGTTAGTAGTGATTATTTAGTCAGTTGAAAATGACTGAATGGTCAGTCAATATCAATCAAACCGTCAGTCATCATTTTTTTGTTAGATAATTTTCTTAATAGAGTATCATAATTTTTGCTATCTTTTATTTATACTCCTAGCTTATTAATATATTATAGTCATTTCTTATTAATTGTTTGTAGTTGCAAGAATATTCTTAATAATTTTATCTACGGGTTTACATATCTAATTCATCTTACCTAAAATTAGAAAATATCATTTTTTATTACACTTATTATAGAGAGAATTAAAGTAAAAATTATGCTAAATCTTGTATTTTTTTTGGAAAAATTAAAAAGAATTATCTCTATTTAAATGTACAAGTTTTAACCAAAACAAATAAAAGGAGGTTTTTATTATGGTATCTTATCTAATACCAATTTGCAGGTGGTTATTAAACTCAAATATTTTTCATAAACTTGGTATTTTTATAGTAAGAGTTTTTTTTATTTATCTTTTAATGCCATCTGTTGAATTTTTGTGCTACTGGGTTTACAGAGATGATGAGCTATTCTTTTATGACATTGAGGCAAAAGAAGTTTCTAAATATGATACCGAAAAAAATGCTGGGTTAAATCTTCACTTGAGGAATTAAACCTCACTGAGTTAGAATTAAAAATGATTAAGGAATATGCAGCAATATTTTTGTTATAGCTTTGTTTTTCAAAAAAAATTATAAAATAACTTTTGGGGTGTAGCAATGAAAGAACCAGGTATTGTAATTCAAAGCAATATTTATAGGATTGAGCTACCCGTACCTATTAAGTGGTATAAAAGAATTTTATTAATACTTATTAAATTCATTTTTGTGTTATTTAATGTGAATACAAAAAAATTGCTAGAAAAAGATTTAAGTGATGAGCAGATAAATAGTAATGTAGATGAGCAAAATATGAGTGATGTAAAAAATGATAACACTACTTGATTTTTTGATACTTTTTGTTCAAATTGGTTATGTATTTAACATTTGTTAAGATGTTATTTAAAATCAATAAATTTAAACATTTCTTATGACTTCCTCTAATTCATATCGATAATAAAATGATCTTTTCTCATACCCAGTCAAGAAAATTCCTTTTTATTTAGAGTGAAATATTTATTATAATTTGATATTGTAAAAAATGTAAAATTTTTATTTGTCATATTCTGAAAATATTCATAATTTTGTATTTTATATTTTGAGGTCAAAATGCAAATTACTAAAGAAAAAATTCAGCAAGCTATTAACATTCTCAATGAAAAGAATATTGATGCCTGGATGATTTTTACTCGTGAAAGTTCTAATGTAAAAGATCCATCACTTGATATTGTGGTAGGTAGTGGTTGCACCTGGCACAGTGCTTTTATTATCACTAAGAATGGAGATACAATAGCTATTCTAGGTTCGCTTGATGTTGCTAATGTTAAACAAAAAGGTTTATATAATGAGGTTATTGGATATGTAAAAAATATCAAAGATGATCTTTTAAATGTTTTAAATAGATTAAAACCTCAAAAAATTGCTCTAAATTTTTCTCGTAATTCATCTATTGCAGATGGGCTTACTTATGGTATGTATCTTGAACTTATGGATATTCTAAAAGGTAGTGGTTTTGAAAACAAAATTATTTCATCCGAAGAGATTATTTCTGCTCTAAGGGGGCGCAAAACTCAAACCGAAATTTCTAAAATGAAGTTTGCTATTGCTGAAACTTTGAAAATTTTTGATGAAGTTACTAAATTTATTAAAGTTGGCATAACGGAAAAAGAAGTTAACCAATTCGTCCTTAATTTAGTTAGGCAGAAAGGATACGAAACCGCTTGGGATGAAAATCAATGTCCTGCTGTTTTTACCGGACCAGACAACGCTGGGGCTCATGCAGATCCAACCGATAGAAAGATTGATCATGGCCATATTTTAAATCTCGATTTTGGCCTTAAAATAGATGGTTATTGCTCAGATTTGCAAAGAACATGGTATATTCTTAAACCTGACGAAATTAATCCTCCTGAAGAAGTTTTAAAAGGCTTCAACACTATTATTGAAGCTGTTGAACTGGCTGCAAAGGCACTAAAACCAGGTGTTTTAGGATGGAAAATCGATAAAATCGCAAGAGAGCATATTGTCAACAATGGATATGAGGAATATCCGCATGCGTTAGGTCATCAAATTGGGAAAGTTGCACACGATGGTGGCGGTTTGCTTGCTCCAAAATGGGAGAGATATGGTAATCTGCCTTTTATTCCTGTTGAAAAAGATCAAGTTTATACTATCGAGCCAAGGTTAACTGTTCCAAATTACGGTGTTGCTACGGTTGAAGATATGGTCCAGGTTACAGATGATGGTTGTATTTTTATTTCCGAACCTCAAAAGGAGATTTATTTAGTTAGATGTTAAAGTTGAAAATATTTGATAAATATGTTCTAAAACAATTTATATACACTTTTTTATTTTCTTTATTAGCTTTTCTTTTGCTTTTTATTGTGATTGATTTAATGGAAAATCTTGATGATTTTGTTGATGCAAAGATGAATGTTAAACTTGTTTTTTTGTATTATATTTACTTCATACCCGATATGATTAAGTTTATGACGCCCGTTTCTGCTTTGCTTTCCGCATTATTTACCACTGGTAAGTTATCTAATTTAAACGAATTAGTAGTTATAAGGGCTGCAGGTGTATCCTTGTTTCGATATTTGATACCCTTTCTATTAACTGCAATTTTTATTTCATTATTTCAGGTATATTTCACTGGATATGTTATTCCTAAAGCAAACAAGAATAAAATATTTATCGAACGCAGATACATGAATAAAAAGAAAGTTTTTGCAGATGAAAATATCATATTTCAGGATACAAAATATAAAATCGTCTCTATCGGCTATTACATCGTGGATGAAAAAACAGCTTATAAAGTTTCAATCACCGAATTTGATAAAGATGATATAACAAGTGTGATAAAAAGGTTAGATGCAGAAGCGATGACCTATGATGCAAATAGTCATTCGTGGAAATTGGAATCTATAAAGCAACGTGAATTTACAGGCGAAAAAGTAATTATTGATGATATTCCATCTTTAACAATAAATGATTTACATTTTACCCCAGATGATATTATAAAAAGTAATATTACTTACGATGAAATGAATAATAAAGAATTGCAGAACAGAATTAACGATGAAATTCAGGCCGGCTTAGATCCGAGAAGAACTATTACAGAGTATCATTCAAGATTGGCTTTTAGTTTTGCAACTGTTATAGTTGTATTTTTCGGTGTTCCGCTTTCGGTAAATAAAAGAAAAGGTGGTCTTGCGGTTCAATTTGGAGTAAATGTTCTTGTTGCTTTTGTTTATTTAGCTTTGATGAAAATTAGTCAGGCTGTTGGTAAAAATGGAGGTATAAATCCTATTATAACTGCTTGGTTTGCAAATATATTTTTCCTTTTAGTTGCTATCGTAAATTTTTTAAAATCTGATAGATAAATAATATAAGGATAACAAAATGTTTAAGATTGTTAGTGCAGAGTTTATAGGTCCTAATGTTCGCAAAATTGAAATCGAAGCCCCTTATATTGCAAAAAAAAGAAGACCAGGACAATTTATAATTCTTCGTGTTGTTGAAAACGGGGAAAGAATTCCATTAACCATTGCGGATTCAGATATTCAAAAAGGAACAATTACGATAATTGTTCAAGGAGTTGGAAAAACGACAAAGCAATTAAATTCTTTAGATGCAGGGGAGTATATATTGGATGTTGTGGGTCCATTAGGAAATCCTACACATATTGAAAATTTTGGTAAAGCAGTTGTTGTTGGTGGTGGTGTTGGAACGGCTATAGCATATCCTGTTGCTAAAGCTTTAAAAGAAAATGGAAATTATACTATTACAATTATTGGTGGCAGATCAAAAGAATTTGTAATTTTAGAAAATGAGATGCGAGCTTTTTGTGATGAAGTTCATATTACAACAGATGATGGTTCTTACGGTATGAAAGGTTTTGTTACAGATAAACTTGAAGAGCTTATTCAAAATAATCAAGATATAAAATTTGTTCTTGCAATTGGTCCTATTCCAATGATGCGAAATGTTGCAAACTTAACAAAGAAATATAATATTAAAACAGTTGTAAGTTTAAACCCTATAATGATAGATGGAACTGGAATGTGTGGTGGTTGTCGTGTAACTGTTGATGGTAAAACAGTTTTTGCATGCGTGGACGGTCCAGAATTTGACGCACATTTAGTTGATTTTGATACACTTACAAAACGCAATAGACAATATTACAATTTCGAACAGAAATCATTAGAAGAGCATCAATGCAAATTGGAAAAAAAAATAAATGATATTAAAGTAACCAATGAGGCAGAAAAATGAGCAAGTTACCACCAAAAGAAAGAATGAAAATTCCTAGACAAGTTATGCCAGCCCAAGCTCCAGAGGAGAGAATAAACAACTTTTTTGAAGTAAACTTAGGTTTGACAGAAGAATTGGCTAAACTGGAAGCATCAAGATGTTTAGAATGCCCTCATCCTGCATGTGTGGAAGGATGCCCTGTCAATGTTAAAATAAAAGACTTTGTTGCTTTAGTTGCAGAAGGGAAATTTTTAGAAGCAGCATATAAAATCAAAGAAGATAATATTTTGCCAGCTGTTTGTGGTAGAGTTTGCCCACAAGAAGAACAATGCGAAGCTAAATGCGTTTTGGCTAAAAGAGGCCAACCTGTCGCTATCGGAAATCTTGAAAGATTTGTTGCAGATTATGAAAGAAATTTAAACTTAAAAAAAGAACAAATTAATATCCAAAAAAACGGCAAAAAAGTAGCAATTATAGGAAGTGGTCCGGCTGGTCTTTCATGTGCAGCTGACTTAATTATGGCCGGCTATGACGTGACCGTTTTTGAAGCTTTACACGAATTAGGTGGCGTGTTAGTTTATGGTATTCCTGAATTTAGATTGCCAAAAGAAATTGTTAAAGCGGAAATTGAAGGGCTCAAAAATCTTGGAGTAAAATTTGTTACTAATTTTATTGTTGGGCTTACTGCTACCCTTGATGAATTAAGAGAAGAATTTGATGCTATATTTATTGGAGTTGGTGCTGGGTTACCATATTTTCTTAATATTCCAGGTGAAAATTTAAATGGAATTTACAGTGCAAATGAATTCTTAACTCGTGTAAACTTAATGAAATCTTATAAATTTCCTGAATATGATACACCTATTTTGGATATTAAAGATAAAGTAGTTGCTGTTTTTGGCGGCGGTAACACTGCAATGGATGCCGTTAGAACTGCAAAAAGATTAGGTGCCAAAGATGCTTATATAATCTACCGTCGAACAGAACAGGAAATGCCCGCCAGAAAAGAAGAAGTTCATCACGCAAAAGAAGAGCAAATTATATTCAAATTCTTAAGAAATCCTATTAAGTTCGAAGGTGATGAAAATGGTTATGTAAAAAAAGTTGAATTGCAAGTTATGGAATTAGGCGAACCAGATGCATCCGGAAGACGAAAACCTGTTCCAATTGAAGGTAAAAAAGAAATTTTAGAAATAGATACAGCGGTAATTGCTATTGGAAATGGTTCCAATCCTATTTTAGTTAGAACAGCTAAAGATTTGGAATTTAACCGCAAAGGTAATATAGTTGTTGATGAAAAAACTATGAAAACAAATATACCGGGTGTTTTTGCTGGTGGCGATATTGTTACTGGTGGTGCAACTGTAATTTTAGCTATGGGAGCTGGTAGAAAAGCAGCTAAAAATATTATTGAATATTTACAAAATTAAATTTGTATTAAAAACAAAATTTTTTTAAATTTGATATACAAATATTTTTGCTTGTAAAGTAGGAGGTTTCATGCCATTAGATAAAAATATTCAAATATTACTTGTTGAAGACGCTGGCGTAATGAGAAAAATGGAACGCAAAACACTTGCGTCCATAGGTTTTGAAAATGTTATTGAAGCCGAAGATGGTAATCAAGCTATTGAAATTTTAGAAAAAGGCACAAAGGTTGACCTTATTATTAGCGACTGGAACATGCCTAATAAAGATGGCTTTGAGCTCCTGCTATGGGTACGAGCAAGCGAAAAATATAAATCTATTCCTTTTATGATGGCTACCGGTAGAGGTGAAAAGAAAGAAGTTGCTAAAGCTACCGATGCCGGGGTTAGTGCTTTCATTACTAAACCATTTAATGCCGAAGAATTAAAAGAAAAGATGGAAGAAGCTTGCGGGCTCAAAACTGAACAAGATAAGCCTAAAGCTCCTAGAAGTGTTGCTAATATTTTACCAAATGGCAAATTATTACTCAAAATTGCTCATATACAAATTACAGACCACCTTGCGCTTGGCGTTTTGAAACATATGATTAAATCTGGTGAAGTTGTTCCTAAGCATTTTGAACTTGAAACTGTTATGTTTCCTACATGGAATGCTGTTGCAAAAGCCCTCGAAGATGGTACTGTTAGTGGTGCTTTTATTCTTGCTCCTTTAGCCATGGATTTATATAACTATGGTGTTGATTTAAGGCTTGTTTTATTTGCTCACAGAAACGGAAGTATATTCGTAAGAAATAAAAAAGGCGAATATGTAGAACCATTCCCTAATTTCTTTAGAGGAAAAGTGCACTACATACCTCATCAAATGTCTGTTCATAATATGCTTTCTCATGCTTTCTTTACAGGAATTGGGCTTAAACCAGGTGTTGTTGGTCAACCAGACGTAGATATTGCTTTTGAAGTTTGTGCTCCTGTTAAAATGCCAGAATTTTTGGAAGCTAATGAAAATGCTTCTAGCTATATTGTTGCTGAACCTATTGGGACAAAAGGAATTGCTTCTGGTATTGCTGAATTGCAATTTTTGTCAATGGAATTGTGGGAAAATCATCCTTGCTGTGTTGTTACTGTTGATAATGAATGTATTCAAAAACATACTAACGCTATTTTTGAATTTACAAAATTATTAGTACAGGCTGGTAAAATCATTGAACAAAAACCAGGGCTTGCTGCTGAAATTGGTGTAAATTTCCTAGATCCTGAAAAAACACTTGGATTAAAAGTTCCATTATTAAAAAATGTTTTGACAGAACCACTTGGAATTAAAACAAATAATTTGTATCCATCAATTGCTGATCTTGATAAAATTCAGCATTATCTACATGATAAAATGGGAATTGGTGCCATCATTGACCTTGATAAATTTGTTGATATGAGATTTGCCAATGCTGCTATAAGTGATGCTCAAAGTATAATGAAACCTTCAATTCAACATTTTGAAGATGGTACACCTATAAGAATTCTTACTCGTGATACTGAAGATAAAGAATTAACCGCTGCAAAAGCGTTGCTTAATAGAGAAGGTAAATACCTCATCTTCGAGCTTGAAGGGCAAAAATTTGGTGTTGATATCCTTAAAATTATTGAAATTAGTAAAATGCAAACTATTAGAACAATTCAACAAGCACCAGAATATTTAGCAGGTATTATTGATTTTCGTGGAAGTATCATACCAATTGTAGATATGAGGCTTAAATTAGGGCTTGATAAAATTGAATATACAAATAAAAATTACATTATTGTTATGGAAATTGAAAATAATAGCGGTGCTTATAAAGTGGGAATGATTGTTGATAGTGTTTGTGAAATTACTATGGTTAAAGCAGAGCAAATTGCTGAACCTCCTACATTCCTTATGGGTGAAAAAACTGCTGAATACATTTTAGGTTTGGGTAAGTTTGATGAAGAAGTAAGAATTCTTATTAATATTGATAAAATAATGAATACTGATGAAGTTGTTAATATGCAAGCTTTATTCCAAACAGCTAATGCATAATTATTATACAATAGAAATTTTGTAGAACTTTATAGAAGCGTATTATAAAATTCCTAATAAGTTTTAAAAAAGAAATGGTCGTCGATTGCTAATACACTCTGCAAAGACGACCATTATTTTTTTATGAAAAGTAATTAAATAGTATATTATTCACATAAAGTGTAATTAGAACAAAATATTGAGTAATTCTTATCTTATGTATTATCAATAAAGTGAAAATTTAATTCTATTTGATATTACAACTATTACCAGGGCAAGTATTTAAGATTCCTGATAATAAAGGTAAAACTCCTATTATTCCTATCCAGGAAGTTTCAAAAATACCCCAGAAAATTATATATATTCCTACTAAAATTCTGATGATTCTATTAATTCCAAAATTAGATAATTTTTCTTTAATATTATTTATCATTTTGTTCAAACTCGCAAGTATTTAATTTAAATAATGAATATAATGGACAATAACCAAAAATACCAGTTAGTAATGGTATCAAACCAACGAGTGCCCACCAAGTTTCTAATAATCCTAAGAGTATTAAAATAACAAGACCAACAAATACTCTAATTATTCTATCAATTTTACCAACATTTTTCATAAATACCTCCATTAGTTTTTTAAAATGTAATAAAAATTGTTGCTATTCCCAAATAATTTTATTGTTATCAAATCTATCTTTGAAATAATTAGAATTATCTTCACAATAGCCAATTGCAATTATATTAAATGGTATTTTATTATCGTTCAATTTTAAAGTATTTTTAACATATTTGATTCTTTCTTCTATAGGTGCAACACCTATCCACACAGCACCAAGATTTTGATTAACTACTTCAAGTAAAATATTTTGAGTGCAAGCTCCTAAATCCTGGTGTACGAATTCTGGAAACCTTAAATTTTGATTATGATTTAATATAACAATCGCTGCACTTGCTTGTTCAAGCGGTTTTGCACCTGGTGCAGTTTTAGAAAGCAAGTTTAATGTTTCTTTCTCTGTAATAATAACAAATTGCCACGGCTGTTGATTCCCAGCAGAAGGGGCTTGCATACCAGCTTTAACTATTTCTAAGAGTTTCTCTTTTTCAACAGGTTTTTCTAAAAATTTTCTTACGCTTCTTCTATTTGCAATTTGTTCAAGCATAATTACTCCATAAATAATTTGTTAATAGCCTTTTCAGATTTTTGAATAAGTGGTTTTGCAGAAAGCGGATAATTAAATGATTTCATCATCCAGTGATAAGGTGTTAATCTTCCTTGTTCAAACATACTTTGAATTTCATTAGCAATGTTTTTATTTTGAATTTTATCTTCAATTGAAAACTCTATTAAATGACCAAGTGGATAAGCTGGTAAATATAAAGGATAATCGATCATATGAGAATAAATTGCTAAAATAGGCTCATCTTTTATGTTAAAGATTCGAGCAAAATATTTATTCCAGATATTTTTTGCGATTTCAATAGTTTTTTCCTTTAATTGCTGATCAGTTGCATTTGGATTATTGTATAACCACTCCCATACTTCAATATCTACAAGAGATACTCCCATAATTTCAAATGTTCCCCACAAGATATCAAGCGTTTGCCAATATTCTTTATCTTGAGAGTTATCATCTATACCTAATAAAAATAAATCTCTTTTTTGGAAGGTGAAGGCTAGTGCTTCAGTAAATGCTGTGTTGGGAACTCCATTTAAGAAATAATAATCAACATCATAAAGAGATATAGTTTGTTCAACATTGTGACCAAATTCGTGGCAAGCTATATTGTAACCTTTATAATCCATTCCATTATCGTTAGCTCTTGTTCTCAAATGAGCAACGTCTCCTTTCATCATTGCACCCCAAGCGTGACCAGCTCCACGAGCTGGATCAATTACGATTTTATCGGATATATAATCTGCTTTATCTTTACTAAAACCTAATTTTATCAAAATATTTGGAAAATCTTCTTTAAATGCTTGTAATGTTGGATATTTAAATTTAACTATTTTATCTAATTCATCCTGAGTGATATTGCTTCTTGTTTTGAAACCATCATACCAAATATCAAATGGTTGTAATTTACGACCTAATCTTTTTTCGATTAACTTACCTACTTTTATCAAAACATCAGCCGAACACAATTCATCAAAAATAGATTTAATATCTTCTTTTGTTACCTCAAGTTCTAATTTGAATTTTCTATCAATATAAGTAGGATAATTTGGATAATAAGGATCTGCTAACTTAAATGTATTATAATTTCTTAATAAAGTTTTATATCTTGTGTTAGGTTCATAATTGAATTTAATTTCTTTATTGTTTTCATAGAGTTTATTGTTAATAGGATCCCATAGATATTTATCGTTATTAATAATATTTTCAGGTATTTCTTGCGAAATAATTCTTTTCATTACATTATATAAGATAATTTGCTTATTAAGTCCATCTTTTTCTGAATATAGTGATTTAATTTCATCTCTTAAACCCCAGTGGCTGATTAATTTTAAATTTTTATTAAATGCAGGTTTGCCATTTTTATCTAAAAGAGAATTTGTATAGATGTTATAATTTGATATATAATTATCACCATCTGTTAATGCTTGGGAAATTTTGGAATTAACTTCAGCTGGCACACGTGATACATATAAATCTCCAATTCTAGCATATGCCCAATCTAATCTACTCCAATTTGCACCTAAGGCGTTTTTTTCTTCTAAAGTATAAGTAGGGAAGTTTAATAATATCATGAAAGCAAGTTTATTGTTAAAAAAATCATCTTGTAAATGTGCAAAAGGGTCATATGCAGCAAAAATTTCATCATAAGTATAAATTTTTCCTAAATCAAGATGAACTTGTTTCTTCAAATCTAATGAGATTTTATTTAAATTTCCATAAAGTGATTCAAAATTGGTTGAAATTCTTTCGAAGAATGCATTTAACTCATTTTTATCATGAATAAAATTATTGATACAAAATTTTTCGAAATCATTTTCATTTCCATCAGATTTATACCAAAAAGAAGCAACCTGAGTTACTCCTTTTGTAATTCTAAAACGATTATCTTCACCGTATTTAATAATTAAACTAGAAATTGTAGTATTAACTTTATCACTTGAAATAAATGGATACATGAACACATCTCCTATAAATGATAGTAGAAAAACGAAAATTAAAAATATCGCTTTCATATAATACCTTTTTTTGAGAGTAAAAATAATAAAATAAAGTAAATTATCAAAATTGTGGTTAATTTAATGGTTTATGAATGGAGGGAAGAAATTGAGGCGGCTGTCGGATTCGAACCGACGAATGAGAGTTTTGCAGACTCTTCCCTTAGACCACTTGGGTAAACCGCCGTTTAATAAAAAAATCCACATTCGTGGATTTTTGCAAGCAGATTAGAAGTTATTTAATCCTATTATTTTGGAGCGGGAAACGGGACTCGAACCCGCGACATCAACCTTGGCAAGGTTGCGCTCTACCAACTGAGCTATTCCCGCACTTAATATTTTGCCTTACAAATTTTATTAAATTTGAAATACTAATATAATAAAAAAAAAAGGAGAATGCAAGTTTTTTTTATAATTTGTGAAAAGAATTTAATAATTTTTTCAAATTTTCCACTCTGCTTAAATAAAATGATAAATCGATATCTTTATTTTTAATAATTGAAGCTATTACAATTAAACAGGCTCTCATTGATTCAATGATATCATTTGTAACTGGCAATGTGCTCTTAAAGACTAAATCGAGTGTAACAGTAAAAATATGATGTACATCTAAAATAACTTCAAAGCCAAATTTTCTTATCTCATCTTCCAAATCTTTTGCACGATGGACAGACTCTGATAATTCATTTAAATCAACACTATTTTGATAAAGTTCAGTTAACAAATTATCATAATATCTTATATTTTCTACTATTTTCTTTTCAAATTTTTTATACACAGGGTTTTCTTTAATGTTTTCAATAACATTATTGGTAGTATTTTCAATATTATCCTTTGAAGATACAAAAGTGGAATCGGTTATTGTATTTTCTTCGATTTCTAAGCCTGGTTCTAAGATAGATTGTAACTTTTTAATATCAACGGTATTAAGAAAGTTTAACAAATCATATAACATTTCTTGAGTTTGTTTTTTGTATTTATCTGAAATATTTAAATATTGTATTTTTGATGATGATATAAATTCATAAGAATGTTTAATTTTTAATGCCAGGGCAGATATTTCTGTTATTTTTGCTGCATTTGTTAGATCTCTAAGTATATCATTGGATGTATCAATATAATTACAAAGAAAAAATAGTACATTTTCTTGTTCTTTTGTAAGTCTTAAAAAAGTTGCTGCATACTGTAATTGTTGAATTAAATACTGTTTTTTAAAGTTGAATTCACTCATTTATATAAACCCTTTTTATCCTTTTACTGATACTACAAGTTATTTCGTAAGGAATTGTATTAATTATATTGCACCATTCCCAAGCATCTATTTTGCAATTTTGTGTTTCTCCTAATAAAATAACTTCGTCGTCAATCTTAATATTATCTTCATTACCAATATCAAACATTATTCTATCCATACAAACTGTTCCAACTTGAGGGTAGTATTTATCGTTAATTATACATCTCATTTTATTTGTTAATTGTCTTTTAATTCCATCTGCATAGCCTAAAGGTAACGATATTATTTTTGTTTTAGCTTTTGTATAATATCTTCTTGAATAACTTATTGGGTAATTTTTTTCGAATTCTTTGATGGTATTAACTTTTGTAATTAATTGCATAACTGGTTTTAAATCAACTGTATCAAGAGATTCTAGTGCTGGTTTGTAGCCATAAAGCATTATTCCAGGTCTTACCATATCAAAATAAGCTTCTGGGAAATTAAGAATTGCTCCGCTATTAGCTGCATGAACAAGTCCTATATCATAATTAGCTTTTAGTTTGGATACAACAGTGTTAAAAATATCTAATTGCTTATAAGAAAAATCGTCATTTGGATTATCTGAGCAAGAAAGATGTGTATAAATTCCATTAATTTTAATGTTTGGCATTTTATCGAGTAAATAGAAAGCTTTTTCTAATTCATTAGGGAAAAATCCAATTCTTCCCATTCCTGTATCAACTTTAATATGAATATTTAAAGGTTTTGTTAGTTGTAAATTATTTATTGCATCAATTTGAAAAAATGAGTGTATGGTAGCATTTAAATTGTTTTCGATATAAAAATTTATTTCATCTAGGTCAATTGGTGAAAAAACTAATATTGGTAGCTGAGAACCTGAATTTCTTAATTCGATTGCTTCATCTAAAATAGCAACGCCTAAATAATCTGGTTTAATTTCTGGTGAATTTTCAAGATACTTAACCAATTCAACTGCACCGTGTCCATAAGCATCAGCTTTAACAACAGTCATAATTTTAGTTAAGTTTATTTTCTTTTTAATGTTTAAAATGTTATATTTGAGGTTGTTTAAAAAAATTTTTGCGTAAGTATTTCGCATAGTTTATAATATTTATTATTAAAATACAAATTTATACTTTTTTTTGTAAATAACAAAATCTAAAGGAGGATTTATGATTATTGTTACTACAAATTCCATAGATAACAAAGAAATTGTTGAATATTGTGGAATAGTATCAGGAAACGCTATTTTGGGTACAAATATTTTGAAAGACTTGTTTACCGGTATTAAAGATTTAGTTGGTGGTAGAATGAATCAATTAGAAGATGTTTTGGATAAAGCAGGAAAAATGGCAATAGATGAAATGACGGAGAAGGCTGAAAAATTAAATGCAAATGCTATTGTTGGAGTTCAATTTAATTATAATTCGCTAGGGCAGGGTACAATGCTCATGGTTAATGTAACTGGTACAGCAGTTAAAATAAAATAATTTATTTTAATAACAAATTAAATAAGGAGAATCTTAAATGTTAAACAAAAAGGAAGTCTTAAACAAAACAATCGAACACATCGATATAAAAAAATACAATGTAGTTTCTTTAGTTGAATCATTCGGTAGTATGGCTTTTCAGGCAAGAAACTTATACAGTGCAGCAAATATTTATGATATGATGCTTAAAGATAAAGATTGTTCTGTAATATTAACTTTAGCAGGTAGTCTTTTTAGTGCTGGATTAAAACAAGTTGTTGTTGATTTAGTTGAGAATAATATGGTTGATGCTATTGTATCAACAGGTGCAATTATTGTTGATCAAGATTTTTTTGAAGCATTAGGCTTTAAACATTATATTGCTCCTTCACCATATTATTATGATGATAACGATTTAAGAGAAATTGCTGTTGATAGAATATATGATACCTATATTGATGAAGATGAATTAAGAATTTGTGATGAAACTATTTATAAAATTGCAAATTCATTAGAACCCAGACCTTATTCATCCCGTGAATTTATTTATGAAATGGGTAAATACCTTGAAAAAAATGGTGGTCCTAAATCAGAATCATCTGTTGTTTGGTCATGTTATAAAAAAAATGTGCCAATATTTGTTCCAGCTTTTTCTGATTGTTCCGCAGGTTTTGGTTTGGTTATGCATTTGAATGAAAAAAGAGAAAAATATATGTCAATAGATTCAGGTAGAGATTTTTATGAACTTACTCAAATAAAATTAAATAGTAAAGATACTGGTCTCTTTATGATTGGCGGTGGTGTTCCAAAGAACTTTACACAAGATATTGTTGTTGCAGCAGATATTTTGACCGAAAATGCACCTATGCATAAATATGCTATTCAAATTACTGTTGCTGATGAAAGAGATGGTGCTCTTTCTGGTTCAACTCTTAAAGAAGCTTGTTCTTGGGGAAAAGTATCTAAATCATATGAACAAATGGTTTATGCAGAAGCAACTATAGCTATGCCTTTAATTGCAGGTTATGCTTATCACAAAGGTAGTTGGAAAGAAAGAACTCCAAAAGAATTTCAAAAATTGTTTATAAAATAAAAAAAGTTGCCCAATTGGGCAACTTTTTTATAAGGTTAATCCGTATTTATCTCCATACTTTTCAATAACATATTCTATATCTTTATCACCTCGGCCAGAAAGATTAACCAAAATAGTTTTATCTTTATCAATTTGTTTAGCTAGTTCAATAGCGTAAGCAACTGCATGGGCGCTTTCTAAAGCTGGAATAATTCCTTCAACTTTAGAAAGTGTTATAAATGCATCAACAGTTTGATCATCAGTAACTGTTACATAATTTACTCTTCCAATATCTTTCAAATATGAATGTTGGGGTCCAACGCCAGGGTAATCTAATCCGCTTGCAATAGAATAAACTTTTGCAGGATTTCCATTTTCATCTTGCAATAAATAACATTTGAAACCGTGAATTATACCAGGCTTTCCAAGAGTTAAAGTAGCAGCGTGGTCGCCAATTTTTTCTAATCCATAACCAGCTGGTTCTACGCCATATAGATTTATCTCTAACTCATTCAAAAATGCTGTAAAAAGTCCAATAGCATTAGAACCACCTCCAACACAAGCAACTAAATTATCTGGTAACTTCCCAGTTAGTTCTAAGAATTGTTCTTTTGCTTCGTTACCAATTATTTGTTGAAAATCTCTGACCATCATAGGAAAAGGATGTGGTCCAACAACTGATCCTATAGCATAAAATTGAGTAACAGGATCTTTTAAATATGCCTCAAAAGCAGCATCAACAGCTTCTTTTAATGTTCTGTTACCAATTTTTACTGGTATGACATTAGCGCCTAACGCCTTCATTCTTAGTACGTTTGGTCTTTCTTTTATTGTATCAATTTCTCCCATGTAAATATCACATTCAAGATTAGTAATAGCAGCTGCTGTTGCTAAAGCTACACCATGTTGACCTGCACCAGTTTCTGCGATAATTTTTTTCTTTCCCATATGTTTTGCCAAAAGTGCCTCACCCAATGTATGGTTTATTTTATGTGCGCCAGTATGGTTTAAATCTTCTCTTTTAAGATATATTTTTGCTCCACCTAATTTAGAACTTAAATTTTTTGCGTAGTATACAGGAGATGGTCTGCCAACATAATGCTTTAATAAATATTTTAATTCATCTTGAAATTCTTTTGTATTTTTGATGTAATTATATTGTTCTGTTATTTCATCCATAATAGATTTTAGTTGATTTGGTATAAAACTACCTCCATATTCTCCAAAATATCCTTGTTCATCAGGTAATTTTTTCAATTTTTCAAGAATTTCCATTTTTCAGCTCCTTATAAATATTTAATAATAATTTTTTTGAAATCGAATTTTCTTTTTTTAATATTTTTGAACCTCTTGTTATCTTACAAAGGCTAATACCATATTTTTTTGAAATATTTCTTTGTGATTCTCCTAAAAGAATATCTCGCATCAAACACCATCGTTTTGTGATATCTTTAATTTCTGCCTCAGTAAGAATTTCTTTGAAAAAATCTTCTAATTCTTTTTTAGATTTAATCAATAGAATTGCTTCTAAAAGTTCATTTAATTCTTGCATAAAATTTTCTTATTATTTGTAATATGAAAAAAGTGGTTTTATTAATGTTACTATTTGTAGAAACAAAAATAAGAAAAAAAATATTTAAAAACAAATAAGGCTGCAAAAAAATGCAGCCTTGTAAGTTAAATTCTTTTGATATTTGGCATTGTATTTAGTTTTTTGAGTAGTTCTTCTTCTTCAGCAGTGATTTTTTGGGGAATAATAACATTCAATTTAATTTTTAAATCTCCGGAACCAGCTTGATTTAAGTGTTTTATACCTTTATCCTTTAATTTTAGTATTTTTCCAGGTTCTAAACCTTTTTCAATTTTTAATTTTGCTTTGCCAGTTAAAGTAGGAACGTCAACTTCAGTTCCTAAAACAAATTCAGGATAGCTAAGATATAATTCATAGATAATATCATCACCTTCACGTGTAAAAATTGGGTGTTTTTTCTCATGAATTACAACAATAATATCGCCATCTTTTCCACCGCGTGCACCGGAATTTCCTTGTCCTCTCAATGTTAGATATTGTCCCTCTTGAACGCCAGCAGGAATGTTAACTTTTATACTATCTTCACTTAAAATTCGTCCATCACCTTTACATTTAGTACAAGGTTGATCTACAACGGTTCCTTCCCCATTACAATTAGAACATGGCTGTATATTTACAACTCTTCCAAAAAAAGAATTTTGAACTTTTCTTACTTCGCCACTGCCATTACAAACAGGGCAAGTTTTAGTAGATGTTCCTTGTTTTGCACCTGTACCATTACACGAATCACATTTTACTAATTTTTTTAGTTTAACTTTTTTAGTTGTTCCTGTTGCTATTTCTTCTAAAGTTAAGTCTATGTCAATTCTTATATCAGTTCCTGGAATACCAGAACTTCTTCTTCTTGATCTTGAAGAAGTGCCAAAATTATCAAAGATGGAGCCACCACCGAAAAATGATTCAAATATATCGCTAAAATTACCAAAAATTTCATCCATATTTGAGTAGGTATGGAAATCTTGTCCGGCACGCATGCCACTGTGACCAAATTTGTCATATTTTGCTCTTTTTTCTGGGTCAGAAAGAACTTCGTAAGCTTCAGTAATTTCTTTAAATTTTTCTTCCGCTTCTTTAGAAGGATTTCTATCTGGGTGATAATGTAAAGCTAATTTTCTATAAGCTTTTTTTATTTCATCTTGTGTCGCTGTTTTGCTAACACCAAGTACTTCATAATAATCTTTTTTAGTTTCTGGCATAATTACCTCATTAAATTTTTTTCTAAGTTATAATAATATTCTTGACCCAAGTTTGTTTAATAATATTATCCATTATTAATTATTTTAGTATCCTAAGGTTTAGTTTATTTATTTAATTGAAATAATACTAATTATAACAAATTTATAACAAAGTATTTACAGCATGTTATTGTTATAATTCCTTTTTGTTATTTGTTCATCCGGTTTATATGTATGCAACATTAATATATTTATAACATCATTTTATTGAGTGCTTATTTTACATTAAATTTTTCCTTTACCTTTACATTTTGTACATGTTTTTATAAGTTGTTTTTTTACCAAAATCTGTAATTTCAATTTTTTTTGTTTTGCCACTGCCGTTAGAGGTAGGGCAAGTTTTGGGAGATTTCAAGTTTGTAGGATCTACTCCCTTAGATGAATGATAATTTGTATTTTCTTTAGTTTTGGTCCTAGTTTGTTGAGAATTTGAAGTATTATTAGAAAAATTTGAAAAATCATTAATATTGAAATTAAAATAATTTTTTAATATTTCATCGAAAATATCTGGATTATTAAATATATCATTTATATTTGAAGAAGTATTTTCATCTTTTCTTTCACTTGTGCCACTGTGACCAAATTTATCATATTTTGTCCTTTTTTCATGGTCCGAAAGTACATCGTGAGCTTCAGTAATTTCTTTAAATTTTTCTTCCGCTTCTTTAGAAGGATTTCTATCCGGGTGATATTGTAGAGCTAATTTTCTATAAGCTTTTTTTATTTCATCTTGAGTCGTTGTTTTGCTAACACCAAGTATTTCATAATAATCTTTTTTATTTTTTTGCATTATTATCTCATTTTATCTAATTTTCATTTTTAGGTGCACTTACAATCACTTTAGCATGTTTAAGCACTTTATCTTTGTATGTGTAACCATTTTCAATAACTTTAAAAACTTTGTTAGGAGCAATTGCATCTGTTGGTTGTTGCATAAGTGCATCGTGAAGTTCTACATTAAAATCTTCACCTTCAGCATCAATTTTTTTAACATCTTCGCTTTCTAATAGTTTTGTAAATTTATTAAAAACTAAAATTACACCATCTTTTAATGAGTTAAAATGTTCAGGTGTATCGACATATGATATAGCTTTTTCAAGATCGTCATAAATTTCTAAAAATTTTAAGAGTATTCTTTCAGAAGCGTATTTACCAAAATCTGCAAATTCTTTTTCTTTAATTCTGCGGAAATTTTCTAATTCGGCTGCTTTTCTAAGTAAAGCATCTTTATAATTATCTCTTTCTTTTGTTAAGATGTCAACTTGTTCCTTTAATGATTTAATTTCTTCCATGAGTTCCTTGTTATTGTTATCATTTTTTTGTTCGTTTTGAGTTGTTTCATCAGAAATAATATTAGTTTCCTGATTTTCTACATTGATTGTTTCGGTATTTTTCAATTCCTCACTTTGAGATTTTTTTTCAGTTTTCTTTTTGTTCATTTTTATCCTCCATCTATATTTTTAATTTATTTTCTATGATATTTGCTGTATACTGTAAAATAGCTGCTACTAATGAATAATTCATTCGTTTGGGGCCTATTAAAATAATATTTCCTTGTGCATTATTTTTTTTATATTTTTTAATCGCCAGACTATAAGAGTGTAAATTATCAAAAATATTTTCACTACCTATTTTGAAAACAACTTTATCATCACTTAGATTTATTTGGTCAATAAGATGAACTATTATAGATTTATCTTGCATTAGTTCGATAATTCCTTTTAAAGTTGAATTATCTTCAAACTCTGGTTGTTGTAGAACTTCTTGGTCTGTATATATGATATAATCATCTTTTATATTTTCATTAAAAATTTTCTCTGGATAATTAATAAAAATTCTAGCAACAGTATCATCAGGATCTAAATTTTCGCTAATTCTATCTTTAATAGTGTCTTTGATTTCATTAAACGAAAGTCCGGATAATTTTTCATTCAAAATAGTTTCAATATAATATAATTTTTCAGATCTTATAACGCAATCTAATTCGAATGAAATAGTTTTTATAGGTCCTTTATTTACAACAACAACAACTAAAATTCTGTTTGTAGTTATTTTTATCAGTTGAATTTTTTCTAATATAGCTTTATTTAGCTGTGGATATGAAATATAAGATACTAAATTTGTAAATTTGCTTAGAATTTGTGATGTCGTTTTAAGGAATATTTCAGAGTCATCAGAATACTTTTCGATTATTTTATTAATTTGTTCTTTTTGATGTTCGCTGATATTTTGAATTTGAAGAAGATTATCTACATAAAACCTATAACCTTTATCTGTTGGAACTCTCCCGGCAGAAGTATGGGGATGATCTAACAATCCCAGTTCTTCAAGATCTGCCATTATGTTTCTAATTGTTGCAGGAGAAAGTCCCAATTGGTATTTTTTAGCTAAAAGCCTTGAGCCTATTGGGGTAGCATTTAAAATAAATTGTTGAATAACACAATTTAATATTAATTTATCTCTTTCGCTAAGGTTAAACTTTTCCATAATATTTAAAGTAATCATTCTTATAAATATAAGAAAAAAAATAGAAATATTAAAGTCCCCATTGTTTTACATTAAAAATAAGTTCATCAGCTTCACTACAACATTTTGCAAAAAATTCATCTAGTTGGTGTATCCATTCGTTATTTGTAGTGTTTAATCTCTCTACAGGATAATATTTTACAATAATCCAATAATTTTCTACATATATAAACTCCCAGCCGCGTTTATATAAAATCTGTTTGAAATTTTTAGCCTCTTCTAAGTCATCAAAATAAAACTTATTATATGCTGGTGAAAGTTGTACCCAGTAATAAAATGAGGCTTTGTAATATCTATTTGGATTTAAATTTATTCCCACCCAAATGCCTGTAAAATGGTTAAAAAACTCTTTTTTGCTAATTGAGCGAGGAATAGGTTGTATATTCATATCCAGATCATTAATAAAAGCATCTCCATTAATGGAATTTTTGCTATAATCATAATTATAAGAAATCAAAATTGAAGTTAAATTGTTCTTTAAGTAATTAGAAAAACTCTTATAGATTGATGATGCAATATCCCATATTTTTGGTATTAATTGATTTTTTATTTGATTAAATTTCATAGTATTTGCTACTTAATTTTTTATTATGTATATTTAAAATAACAAATTTTTTAGTAAAATGATAGATACACATACACATTTAAATTTAAATAACTTCACAAATGACTTAGCAGAAGTTATCGAAAAGGCACAAGCCAATGGCGTTGAATATCTTATTGTACCCGGTATTGATTTAATAACATCAATTAGAGCAGTAGAAATAGCTAATAAATTTACAAATGTATATGCTGCTGTTGGTTATCATCCAGAGGATGCTGATAAATTTGATACAAATTCAATCAAAGAATTAACTGAACTTGCAAAAAATGAAAAAGTTCTTGCCATTGGTGAAATAGGTTTAGATTATTATTGGAAAAATGTACCTCCAGAAATTCAAATAAAAGTATTCAAAGAGCAATTAGATTTAGCATTAGAACTCAATAAACCTGTTATAATACATAACCGTGAATCTAATGATGAGATGCTAAATATCATAAAAAGTTACAGCAGGACTAAACTAAAAGCACAATTCCATTGCTTTTCTGGTGATTTAAATATGGCAATAGAACTTATTAAATTACATCATTTTATATCTTTTACTGGTAACATAACATTTCCAAATGCTAAAAATTTACGAGAGTTATTAAAACATATTCAGGTCGATGATCTTTTACTTGAAACTGATAGCCCATTTATGGCACCTCAAGGATACAGGGGAAAAAGAAATGAACCCAAGTATTTGCCAATAATTGCACAGAAAATTGCCGAAATTCAAAATATCCCAATCGAAGATGTTATAAGAACAACTAATACAAATGCATTTAGGTTATTTGGAATAGGTAAAGAACCGAGTTTAGTTTATACATACAAAATAGGAAATTCACTATATGTCAATGTTACAAATCGTTGTAATGCTGATTGTATTTTTTGCGACAGAAAGGGAGAAGCTATTATATCCGGTTACAAGCTCAAAATGAAAAAGGAACAAGAACCTCCTGCAGAAGTTTATATTAAAGAAATTGGAGACCCTAAACAATACAAAGAAATTGTATTTTGTGGTTATGGAGAACCAACAATTCGCTGGGATATCGTAAAAGAAGTCGCTAAATATATTAAAGAAAATGGTGGTAAAACAAGAATGAATACAAATGGTCATGGTAATATAATAAATAAAAGAGATATTACACCAGAACTAAAAAATTTAATAGATACAGTATCAATTAGTTTAAATTCTGTTTATCCAGATGAATATGCTCGACTTATGAAAGTCCCTGCAAATTATCACAAAGAGATGCTTGATTTTGCAAAAAAAGCGAAAAATTATACAAATGTTGTAATGAGTGTAGTTGGCCTTCCTGATGTAGATTTACAAAAAGCTAAAGAATTAATTGAAAATGAAATAGGGGTTACATTCAGATTAAGAGAGTTGTTTTAACTAAAATTTATATATAGTTAAATAAAAATTAATTTGACTTTTAATAAAAAATAATTAGCTTTATTCAATAAATAAAAAGAATTATATCAGGAGAATATATGAAAAAATTTATTTTCTTATTTATTGTTACGCTTGGAGTAATCTCTTATGGTCAGGTGATAAAAAATGTATCATTTGACTATAATAGAGCTAACCAGGTTTTTGAAATTGAATATTATTACGGCCCGTGGAATGACGAAGATGCAACAGAAATTAAATTGGAAGTTTCCACAAATGGTGGTTCTACATTCAATCCGGTAAAATCTGTAACCGGTGATGTTGGGTTAATTCAGAAAAGAGGAACAAAAAAAATTTATTGGTCTGTATTTAATGATTATGAAGAATTAGATGGTTATATCGTATTTAGAGTCTTAGGTTATAAAGCTAAAACTGTTGGTCAAGTTGTAAAAGATGCAATTAATGATTTGTTGCTTGGTAGTAAAGAAGTAAGAGAGTATAATGAAAGAGTTCAATTTTATTATGGATTTCCAACATTTAAGTATAATGATAATGGAGTACAAAAATTTTTTGAAAAGAGTTTTGATTACAAAGGTGGTTCTTTGTTTGGTATGAAAATAACTTTTTATCCATTGATTTGGGATATATATTATCTTAATAATAACTTTGAATTAAAAAAAGATTTGCAGGAAAACTTGATGGTTAAAGATGCTGGAATAGTAGGAATGGGTGGTTCAGTTTCTTATACACTTTTACCAATTTTCCCTTATATTCAACCGTATATTGGATTGGGTTATTTTGGTGGTGCTTTTTATGTTGGGGATAAGAAAGATGCTATTGAAAGGAGAGAATTATCAACGTTATATTTAAATTTAGGTGTTCAATTATCATTAGCGGAATGGTTGAAATTTAATATAACATATATGAAAGCATCTGATAAGAATACTCCTGCAAAAGATTGGAATATAATTAATTATAATGTAGCATTAAAATTTTAGGTGATATTATGAAAAAGATATATTATATAATTTTATTAGTAATTGTTACAATTTGGGGTTGTGGCGATATAAGTGATAAGCCTAGCTCATTTGATATACTTTCCTTTTTAGATAAAATGCCCGAAGCTCCAAAAGGTGGAATTGTATTAGTATCACCTATAAGTGGTGAAGTTTCAAGTGTGCCTATTATTGTTAAATGGGTTGCTGATACAAATGTAATTAAAAAAGTTAAAATTTCATTGTTTGATAATATTTCTAATCAATGGAAAATTGTAGGCAATAATATTAATGCTAGTTTAAGAAAATTTAATATTATGAATGTTCCACAATCTAACTGTACTATTAAGATTAAAGTTGCAAGTGCAATAAATGACTCAATCCATGTTGTTTCTAAAGAAATTTTTTATAGGTATACTTTACCAAGGTTGCTAATTACTTCTCCAATTGCTGGTAATGAGTATGAAGGTGGCCAATTTTATTATATCACTTGGTCGTACAACAATGAAATTGCAAATAGTAATGATTATTTTGATATATTTTATTCTTTTGACAAAAATGATTGGAAATTAATTACATCTACAAGAATAACTTATGGAAGTTATTATTGGTTAATGCCATCTGTAACAACTCCAACTGATTGCTATTTAAGAATGGTAAATCAAACAAATAGTTCAATATCTTATACAATGCAATCACCTTTTAAGATAATACCTGCAGTTAATTATACAATTACACAACCTACATTAGGTACTGAATGGGAAGCAGGGTCAAGTTATTTGATAGAATGGAACTCAAAGAAAAGTTACATTTATACAAACATTTATTATTCTTTGGATAGTTTAAATTGGGTATATATATCCCAAACAAATAGTTATTCAGGAACCAATTCTTATTATTGGACAATACCTTCTACATTAAAATCAAACAAAGCATTTATTAAACTCGAAACTTCAAACGATTCTAAAGAATTTACAATTTCTAAAAGGTTTATAATTAAACCTCAAGCACCTTATAAAATTACAAGTCCAACTAGTGGTTCTGAATGGGCTTCTGGAGGTACTTATACTATTAACTGGAAAGGTGTTAAATCAACCACAGTTTCGATTTATTATAAATTAAATACAAATACTTGGAATTTAATAGCTACTGGTATAAATTCATCCGAAGGTGATAATGCTTATTCGTGGACAATACCTCAGAATATTAGTTCTGATTCTGCTCGTATAAAAATACAAAATTCTAATTTATCTACTGAGTATGGTATTTCTGAAAAGTTTAAAATAATTAAGTTAAATCCTATCAAAGTTCTAAATCCAACTCAAAATTCTGTTTGGAATGTTGGTAATACTTATACTATTGAATGGGATAAATCAACAGCTACATGGGTTAAAGTTGAATATACAAGTAATAATGGGAATAGCTGGAATACTATTGTTAATTCTACTAGTGCAACATCTTATAGCTGGACAATTCCAAATACATTATCTAGTGGTACTTACAAAATTAGAGTGAGTGATTACTATAATGATGTTCCAGCAGGAATAAGCGAACCATTTCAAATTTCTGCAGCAAGTGTAAAGTTTGTCAGTCCTTTAAATTCTGTATCGATAAAGGCTAATTCTAATTATACAATACAATGGACCGCAAAAGATATCGATTATTTGAATTGTGAATTTAGTTCTGATAATGGTACTAACTGGACAAAAGTTTTTGAAAATCAAGTTGCTTATGCAAATGGAACGTATCAGTGGACTGTACCTAATATTTCATCTAGTAATTGTAAGCTAAAAATTTATGATAATGCAAATCCTTCTATAAAAGATGAGGTATCCCTTACTGTTTACAAACCACTTATTACTTTTACGGCTCCTGCTGCTGGTGCAATTTGGATTGGAGGTACTCAAAGAACTATTCAATGGACATCTAAATATATGAATAGAATAAATATTGAATATAGTACAGATGGAGGTTCTAACTGGAATACTATTATTACATTTTATAATTCACCCGATGGTTCAAATAGTTATTCATGGATTGTGCCAACACTTTCTCAAACTTATACAAATTGTAAAATTAGAATTGTTGATTATAATGATTATTCGACATATTTTATAAGTCCAACATTTACAATACAAAAGCCTTAATGGAGTTTATCATGGGAAATAAAATGAAATATTACGTAATTTTAATTGTACTTTTGCCTCTTATTGTGTTTGCTCAAGATTATGAGGCAAAAAGTGGTTCCAAAAGAATGAGAATTGTAAAAAATCCACCAATAGTAAATTTTGAAGTATCTTACAATAAACCTGTTTCAAATAATATTTTGAAAGCTGGTGAAATTAACGATTTTGTTATTTCTATTACAAACAAAGGTACAGGGGTTGCAAAGGATGTATATATTGATCTAACTTCCACAGATTTCGATAGAAGTGTTTTGAAAGTTGTTTACACAACTAAAATCGGTGATGTGCTAGCAGGTGAAACCAAAGATGTTACAATTCCATTTACTGTTTCACCAGATTTGAATAAACCAGTTAATGGAATGTTGAAATTTAAACTTACAGAAAAAGGAGAGTATGATTTAACGGAAAAATATTTCCCAATAAAAATAATTCCATCTACTGAACAAATGGCATATGAAGAAGAAATTATTCTAAATTCCGATGTTGATAAAAATATTCCTATAACACCTTATAAAAGGCCAAATGCGATTGCTGTTATATTAACTGTTTCCAGATATGCAAATAAAGATATTCCACCTGTAAAATTTGCAAAACATGACGGGAAAGCATTAAGAGAGTATCTAATTAAAACTTTTGGATATGATCCCGATAATATTTTGCCTAAAAACGAAAATGAGTTAATTACTTATGGTAATATGAAAAACTACATTAAGAATGTATTACCAAATTATATAAGACAAGACGGTAGTAGTGAAATTTTCATATATTTTGCAGGTCATGGTGCGCCAAGTGTTAATAACAAAAAAGCGTATTTCGTTCCTTATGATGCAGATCCAAATTTTGTAAGTGATGATAATGCTTATTCTATGGATGCTTTTTATGATGACATAAGTGCTCTCAAAGCTAGTAAGAAAATAGTAGTAATTGATGCATGTTTTTCTGGCTCAACTGGTGAAGGTGAAGTTTTAGTTAAAGACGCAAGCTCTGTTTTATTAGATGTAGATGAATCAATAGGTACTTCAATTGATGACACTAATAATATTGTGATGAGATCATCTACAGGGCAACAGGTTTCAAATTGGTATCCAGAAAAGAATCATAGTATGTTTACTTATTACTTATTGAAAGGTTTGCAAGGTGCAGCTGATTTAAATCAAGATGGTACTATTACATTAGGAGAAATGAAATCTTTTATTAATCATCAAGATAATGGTTTACCTGGAATGGCAAGAAGAAAATATGGAAGAAAACAAACTCCTGTTATTTCTGGTGATGATAATAATGTATTGGTTAGATTAAGATAATTATGTTATACTTTTATTATTTGAGGCAAGGGAGTATACACTCTCTTGCTTTTTTTGTAACTAGATGAGTATATGTCATGAAAATTAAAATCTTTTACTTAATACTGGTTATATTAATTTTTGTAGGTTGTGAAAATCAAATTACAGATCCTAAAATCTTTTATGATCGAAAATTTGCATTTGAACAGAATAAAAAAATTGGTAAAGGAATAAATTTGGGCAATGCTCTGGAAGCACCAAATGAAGGTGAGTGGGGTGTAGTTATCAAGGATGAATATTTTGATATTATTAAAAATCTTGGTTTTAATTCAATACGTTTACCTGTAAAATGGTCTGCTCATATTGATAGCCAAAATAAAGTTGATGAAAATTTTTTCAATAGAGTTGAATATCTTGTTGATTTGGCTCTTTCAAAAGGTTTTATCATAATTTTAAATGTTCATCATTTTGATGAAATTCATGAGAATCCTGATTATAATAAACAAATTTTATATGATATATGGGATCAAGTTTCAAAAAGATTTGCAGATAAATCTACTAATTTGATCTTTGAAGTATTAAACGAGCCACACAATAATTTATCTATAGAAAAGTGGAATAATATTCAGAAGGAATGCGTTCAGATTATAAGAAAAAATGATAAACGAAAGACTATTGTGGTGTGTGGTGTTAATTGGAACAGTGTTTGGGGACTTGATAATTTGCAAATACCAGATGATGAAAACTTGATTCTTTCTATTCATTATTATGAGCCTTTCAGATTCACTCACCAGGGAGCAGAGTGGATAAGTGGTGCTGACCAATGGCTTGGAACTTCATGGCTAGGTTCTGAGGTTGAAGAGACAAGTCTTAAAGCAGATTTTAATAGAGCTATTACTTTTGCTAAACTTCATAATATACCATTAAATTGTGGAGAATTTGGTGCATACTATAAAGCAGATTATCAATCTCGAATAAGATGGACAAAAGCAGTAGTAAAAACATGTTTAGAAAACCAAATTAGTTTTAATTATTGGGAGTTTTGTGCAGGCTTTGGCATATACAAACCTGCTGATAATACATACTTGCAAGAATTAATTGATGCTTTAATAAAATAAAATTTATTTTTTCGTAAGAAAATATTATATTTGACAAAAAAATTAGGTTTTTTATGCCACAGTTATTGATAATTCCTTCAATAGATATTCATAAAGGTAAATGTGTTAGGGTTGTAAAAGGTATACCAGAACTTAATACCTATCAATATAGCGATGATCCTGTAGAAATGGCGCAAATCTGGAGAGCTGAAAATGCCAAAGTTATACATGTTGTTGATTTTGATGGAGCGTGGCAGCATTCAGATGGTAATTTGAATATTATAAAAAGAATCTGTCAATCTGTTATTATACCTGTTGAATTTGCTGGCGGTGTTAGAACTTTTGAAGATGCTGAAAAAGTTTTCGACCTTGGTGTTTATAGAATTGTTACCGGTACAATGGTTGTTGAAAATTTAAAGGATTTTGTAAAATTATTTGAAAAATACGGCCCAAACAAAGTTGCTGTTTCTCTTGATGTGCTTGATGACTATATCTTAATTCGCGGTAGATCTTTAAGGACTAATTATAAGGTTGATGATATTATTAATCTGGTTAAGGATATAGGAGTAGAAAGATATATTGTAACTGATATTGCATCAAATGGTACATTGCTTGGTGCAAATTTGAATTTATCTTTGAAAGTAGCTAAGTTAACTGGTAAAAAAGTAACTCATTCTGGTGGCGTTAAGGATAAAAATGACCTTATGCTTATTCAAAAACATGTGAAAGATGGTATCGATTCTGTGATTGTGGGGAGGGCGCTTTACGAAAATCGTTTCCCTTGCCAGAAAATATGGAGAATTGCTGAACAAGGAATTTTTGATTAATGCAAGTAAATAATTATACCCATATTAGCGAAATTTATACTGATTTAATGTCCCATATAAACTACTCAAAATGGGCTAAATATATATACGAAATTACCAAAGATTATGTTAGTGATAACCCTTTTGTTTTAGATGTTACTGCTGGTAATGGATTATTAACCCGGTATATGAAGGAATATTATAATAATATTTTGATGAATGACCTTTCTTATGAGATGTTAAATAATTCTGATCTTGAAGTTTATAAAGTTTGTTCAGACATTCGTTTCCTTCCATTTAAGGCAAAATTTGATTTGGTTATTTCTAACTATGATAGTATTAATTATCTTTTAACTGAAAATGATGTGGAAAAAGCATTTACAGAAGTAGCTAATATTCTTGCCCCTAATGGAATTTTTACTTTTGATGTTACATTAGAAAGTAATTGTTTGCAATTTATTACACCAATCTATTACAACTCCAAATATAAAAGATATCATTATTATTATAAAACTCAGTATGATAAAATTAGAAGAATTCACACTACAACTATTGATGTTTATAATGATATTGGGCAGAAATTTAGCGAAGTTCACGAACAAAAAATTTACGATCTTGAGACTATTTTTTATTTGTTGGATAAAGCTAATCTGGAAGTTTTAAGATGTTATGAATGTTTTACTACAAATATTGCAACAGAAGAATCAAAAAGAGCACAATTTATTACTAAACTATATAGAGATTAACTATGCTTAAAGTATTATCCATCAAAGATTTTGCATTGATTGATAATATCAATATTAACTTTGGTAAGGGATTAAATATTATAACAGGTGAAACTGGTGCAGGTAAATCTATTATTTTGGATGCTCTTGGACTAATTTTAGGTGATAGGGCATCTGTGGATGTAATTAGAAAAGGTGCTAATAAAACTGTAATCGAAGCAATTTTTGATATTTCTGGCAATACTAAAGTTAAAAAATTCTTAGTTGAAAATGAAATTGATTATGATGATGAGTTAATTGTAAGACGAGAAGTTTCCATTAAAGGCACTTCGAGATGTTTTATTAATGATATCCCTACAACTTTAAATAATTTAAAGGAAGCTGGTAATTATTTAGTAGATTTACACGGGCAACACGAACATCAATCTTTGCTTGATGTTTCTAATCATATCAAAATGCTTGACGAATTTGGTAATCTTACTGATAAACTTAAAAATTACCAAGATGTTTATACTGAATTGAATAAAATTATCAAACAAAGAGATGAATTAAAAAATCAAGAAAAATTACTTAAAGAAAAACTCGATTTTTATTCTTTTCAATTTCAAGAAATTTCTAATATCAATCCCCAACCTAATGAAGATGAAACGCTTGAAGAGGAACTTAAAGTTTTAGAAAACTCCGAAAAATTATTAGAGTTAACATCTAACAGTTATGATTTACTTTACTCTTCCGATAATTCTGTGATAAATTTACTTGGACTTATTGAAAAAAATTTAATCCAGATTGTTAAATACGATAAATCTAAAAATGATTATTTGAATTTACTCAATATTGCTAATGAAAATTTAGTTGAACTTTCCAATAATTTAAGGCAATATCTGGATATTATTGACTTAGATCCCCAAGCACTCGAAGAGAAGAGAAATAGGCTTGTTGATTTAAATAATTTAAAAAGAAAATATGGGAAATCTATTGCAGAAATTCTTGAATACAAAGATAAAATTGCTAAGGAAATCGACATAGCTGAAAATTTTAATGATAAAATTGCTGAACTTGAAAATAATATCAAAAATCTTTATAATCAATTATTTAATTTGGCTTCTGAACTTTCTAAAGAAAGAAAAGAAATTGCTCAAAAGGTTGAACAACAGGTTGTAGCTATTCTTGCAAACCTTGGAATCGAAAAAGCCAAATTTAAAGTTGAATTTAAAAATTTATTGGATGAAGATATAACCAAAATCAATTATAATGTTTATGGATATGATGAACTGGAGTTTTTAATCTCTACGAATTTAGGTGAAGATTTAAAACCATTAAGCAAAGTTGCCTCCGGTGGAGAAATTTCTCGTATTATGTTAGCCTTGAAAACAATTCTGGCAAAATCGGATAAACTTCCAATTTTAGTTTTTGATGAAATTGATACTGGTATTTCTGGTAGGATTGCGCAAAAAGTTGGCGAGGCTTTAAAAGATTTGGCCAAATATCATCAAATTATTTCTATAACTCACTTGCCACAAATAGCTGGCTTTGCTGATATTCATTTTATGGTTAAAAAAGAAGAGAGCGAGGGAAGAACTGTTTCTTCAATTACTAAGTTGAGCGATGATGAGCATATTTATGAAATTGCTAAAATGATATCAGGCGATAAAGTAACTGAGGCAGCTATCGAAAGTGCTAAAACTCTTGTGAAAGGAATTTAAATTGAAAAAACCTTTAGCTTTATATCTTCATATTCCATTTTGTGAGCATAAATGTATTTATTGCGATTTTTATTCAATTATAAAACAAGATAGATTTGGTGAATATACCGCTGCAATTATAAAAGAATTAGAATATTATTCTCAACTCTATCACATCCAATTCTACATTAAGACAATTTTCTTTGGTGGGGGCACTCCGTCTTTACTACCGATAAATTTTTTTGAAAGAATTGTAAACTCCATTTATAAAAATTTTGAAATTGATGAAAATTATGAGTTTACCATTGAAGCAAATCCAAATTCTGCTAATGATAAACTTCAAAATTATAAAAGATTGGGTGTCAATAGAATTAGTTTCGGAGTACAATCTTTTAATAAAAAAGATTTGGAGTTTATAACAAGAATACACAATAAGAATCAGGCTATTAAATCAGTTTATCAAGCATATGAAACTGGGTTTGAGAACATCAGCATTGATTTAATTTTTAATTTACCTACTCAATCTTTGAAAACTATAAAAAAGAATTTAGAAATAGCTATATCACTTCCTATCAAGCATATATCTTATTACAGTTTAATTTTAGAAAATGGCACTCAACTCTATTCGCAGGTACTAAAAGGCAAAGTTAAGTTAAAAGATGAAAATTTTGATTTAAAACTTTATGAGTATATTATTGATTGCCTTGAAAGCAATGGATTTATACAATATGAAGTTTCAAATTTTGCTAAATCTGGATATCAGTGTGAACACAATAAAATTTACTGGCACTATGGCGATTATTTAGGAATTGGTTCTTCCGCACATTCATTTGTGAATAATGAGAGATTTTGGAATTATAGAAATTTGACTAAATATATCGAAAGTGTTAATCAAAAAGGGAATTCGATAAAGTCAAAAGAAGTTTTAACTAAAAAACAAAACTATGTTGAGTATCTGATGCTTTCTTTGCGAAGTGATGGACTTGATTTGAACAAATTAAAAGATTATTCCTACAATGAAAATAAGTTTGAACAATTTAATAAATATTTGAATGAATTGATAAAACTTGGTTTAATTGTATTTGTTAATGAGAAATATAAATTAACCAAAAGGGGATATCCAGTAGCTGATAAAATTATCGAATTATTGTTGTGAGTGCTTGTTGCGGTAATCATATCCCCAGAGTAACTTTTCTCTTAAAAGCTCAAAATAAGGTTTCTGATTTATTTGAATTATTTTAAGTTTTTGCTGAGATTTTTTAATTTGAATTTTATCGTAAGATTGAATATAAATATCGTGCTGTCCATCGAAAGTGATACGCATCTTACCGCCACGGGAAAAAGGTTCAATAGTAAGTTCTGTCCTATCTGTTAAAACAAGAGGCCGTATTGTTAAACTGTGTGGTGCTATTGGAGTTAAAACGAATACATCTGCATCGGGGCTAATTACTGGTCCGCCACAGGCTAATGAATAAGCTGTTGAACCTGTTGGCGTTGAAACAATTAGTCCATCCGAAATAATTGTAGATATGAAATTATTGTTACCAAAAAGATTTAAATCAATTGTTTTGTTATACTCGCCTTTATCTACAACAATATCATTAATAGCAATATAATTTCTTGAATTATTTATGTTGCAATCTAATAAAATTCTTTCTTGTATTTTGTAGTTTTTGGTTAGTAATTTTTTAATTAAAAGATTTAAATCACCTGGTTCAGGTTCAGCAAGATATCCTAACTTACCAAAATTTAAGCCATAAATTGGCTTATCGTGTTTAACTGCAAAGTAAGCAGAAAAAAGAAAAGTTCCATCTCCGCCAATTGATATTAATAAATCAGCTTCACTACAAAGATTTTCTATATTACAAAAATTATCATCAGTTAAATCTGAAAAATGCGTTTTGCTTTCAGTCCATAATTTAAATTTTACTTTTTCATCGTTTAATAGAGTTAAAAATTTTTTAGTAAAGTTAATTACAGAGTTTTTGTGAATATTGCAAATTATACCAATCATAAAAGCCTGGTTCTTTTTTTCAAAAATGAAAACAAAGCAATATCAAAAGGTGTAGATGTTGTCAAGAGTTCATATTCAACATCGAACTTAGCAAAATTTGTTTTTAGTTTGTTTATAAATTCATCAACAACATTTTTATATTCTTTTTCAATTTGTAAAGGTGTTGTTTGTAATTTTTCTTTTGTTTCTAAGTCGATAAACATTTTATCCGAGCCAAAGTTAAAATTAATTTCTTGATTATCTAAAATTTGAAATACAATAACTTCGTTTTTTTTGCTTCTAACAAGTTTGACAAATTTGATGATATTTTCGGGATCATCTAAAAGATCAGAAAAAATAATTACTAGACCAGCCTTTTTTATCACATTTAAAACATCGATTAAAGCTTTATAGGTATCACTTGTGCCATTTGGTTTGGTTGTGTAAATATTTTTTAGGATTTCAAAATAATGAGCAACTGCAGCTTTAGGAGGTATAAAATTTTCAACTTGATTTGAATAAGCTGTAAATGATATTGCATCCCTTTGTTTGTTAAGTATGTAAGCAATGGAACCAGCCAGGAGTTTAGCGTATTCAAGTTTTGAAAAATACTTTTTCTTATCGGATGTATAATTCATAGAGTTACTGCAATCTAAAATTAAATAAGCGTTTAAATTTGTTTCTTCATCGAATTGTTTGATAAAATATCTTTCAGATTTAGCAACAATTTTCCAATCAATAAGTTTGATAGGATCGCCCGGGTAATATTGACGGTGTTCGGAAAAATCCACACTAAAACCGTGATAAGGGCTTTTATGGATACCGATCATAAAACCTTCAGCTATATTTTTTACTTTCAAATCGAAATTTGAAATCTTATTTATGGCATCAATTTGAAGTTCTGAATAAGTTACTTTCATTTAATAGCCTTAGTTTTTCATTAAATCTAACATTTCTTGAGACATTTTTGAATAACGAGAGTTAGGATAATTGTTCATTAAATAATGATATAATTGCGTTGCAGTTAAATAATCTTTTAATTTAAATTGTGATACAAGAGCTTTGTAATAAATTGCTTTTAGGTAGTAATCTGTGTGTTTGTAGTTTTCAATTATTAAATTGCAGTAGTAAATGGCTTTTTCGCCCATTAGTTTGCGAGGTAAATCTCTATTTTCATTATAAAGTTTTGCAAGGGAGTAGAGAGCCTCTGGAGCTTCGGGTGAGTTGGGATATTCTTTGTATATCTTTTCGTAAATCATAATTGCATTTGGAATTTGATTTTTCTTTTGTGAAAATTTTGCAAGTTTCAAGTATTCTTTAGTAGTAAGCGTGCAACCAGCAAATAAAAAAATTACAACTGATAATATGGCAAATTTTTTCATTAAATTCTCCTTATGCTTTTAACCAGTTTAATAAATCCTTAAAAGAAGGTTTTTTACCTGTTATCATTATTCCAATTTTGTAAATTTTGGCACTTAATACAAATACAAATATAGCAGTTAAAACATTAATAACAAAAGAAATTCCAACTTGATAATAAGGAACTTCAACAACATTCATTCTAACTGGCATAACAATTATTGATGTAAAAGGAATAAATGAAGTAATAAATCCAATTTCACTTGTTGGATTAGTGCTTAATGATATAGCAATGAAAAATGGAATCATAATTAAAAGTGTTAATGGCCACACTCCATTTTGAGCATCTTGTGGGTTATCATACATCGAGCCGACTGCTGCGAATAATCCAACGAAAGTTATTAATCCTACCGCAAAATTAAGTAAAAAGTAAACAAATTTAAATACATCGATTGAAAAAATTATATCTTTTGGAATATTCAAAATTAATCCTTGCTGCACAATTATAATAGGTGATATCCATATTGCCATTTGAATAAGTGAAGTAAGTGTATTTCCTATTATTTTACCAGTTAAAAATTCTATTGGCTTAACAGAGGAGAGAATTATTTCAACAATGCGATTTGCTTTTTCTTCAACAATCGAAGACATTATCATACTTCCTGTCATAAGCAAACTAAAATATAATAAAAACGAAAGTATCATTCCAACGATTAAATTGCCTGTATTATCCTTTGCAGTTGTATCATCGTAAGATACTTTGAAACTTTTGAAGTTAATTTTTTTCTTTATAAAATTCAAATCGTTTTTATTTAAGTGTGAAAAATTGTGAAAAATAAATTGTGTATTTAGAATATTTTCCAGTGTTCTAAACAATTTTTCGTCATTTGAATATTTAGAATAGTAATTGACATTTTTATCATTTAATGAATTTTGCGAAATAAATAATATACCTGTTAGGTTATCATTAAGTAATGAATTTTTATAAATCGGGATAATTTTTTCTGGTGTATCGTAATTATTGCTGATATTTATGGTAAGATTTTCGTATTTTGATGTTTTTAATTGATTGGTTAAACTATCTCTTAGCTGATTATTTTCAACGAAAACAAGTATTTTTTTTGGTGTTTCAGATTTTTCATTTAAATAAAATTGAAACCAACCGATGAAGATAAATAGTGCTGGAAATGCTATAGTTGATATTATAAAAGCTTTGCTTAATAATTTTTCTTTTAACTCTCTTTTGATGATTACCAATATTCTATTAAAGTCCATTTTCAACCTCCGCTGGATTTTTGACTAAAGATAGAAAGATATCTTGTAATGAGATATCGTTAGCTGTAAAACCGTTAATAGTTATATTGTTATCAATCAAGTGTTTTAGAAAATCCTGCGGCTTGATATTATCTTTGAGTTTTATAGATTTACTTTTTCCAAAAGATGAATAAGTATCGATAAAATTACTAAAATCAAGATTATTAAAATTTTCATCGCAATTAAGAATAATATTTGATTTAGCAAAGTTTTGTTTAACTTCGTTAACATTGCCACAGAGGATGTTTTTACCATTATCAATAAAAAGCACTTCATCGCTCATTTTCTCTGCAAAATCAATAAGATGTGTAGAGTAGATAATAGTTTTGCCTTTTTGTTTTTCTTCAAGAATTATATCTTTCATTAAATTAATATTTATTGGGTCTAAACCTGAAAATGGTTCATCCAAAAATAAGATTTGTGGGTTACTTATGATTGTGGCAATAAATTGAATTTTTTGCTGGTTACCTTTAGAAAGATCTTGTATTTTAGATGTTTTTCGGTCTTTCAAATTAAATTTTTCAAGATAATGATCAATTAGTTTTTTAGTTTGTGAGTTATAAGATTGTTTAAGTTCTGCAAAGAAAACAATTGTATCCCATACTGTCATTTTTTTGTATAAACCGCGTTCTTCTGGTAAGTAGGAAAGGTATTTGTAAATTTCTTGATTTGTGCTATTGTAATTTTTTTCATTAAAATGATAAATAATTTCTCCCTGATCAGGTTGATAGATATTGAGCATCATTCTAAGTGTTGTAGTTTTCCCGGCGCCATTTCTACCAATAACAGCAAAAATGGATTTTTCCGGCACGCTAAAGAAAAGATTATCAACGGCGGTGATATTGCCAAATTTTTTTGTTAAGCTTTTGACTTCGATAATATTCATTAGCTTCTCCTAATTATTTTTTGATCCTTCCAGAATCCACTGGTAAACAGCTTTTTTTTGTTTTTCTGTTAAAGGTGGATTGGGAAAAGGCGGCATATATTTTGTATCATAAGGGTTAAGCACCTGGTATAATCTACTTGCTGATGGATTACCGGGAAAAACAATTCTAAAATCGCTTGTTGTTGATTGATAATTTTCAAAAGATACATTGCCCGATTTATTTGTATTATTGTGGCATCTCGAACATTTTACATCAAGAATAGGTTGAATATGCTCTTTGTATGATATATTGCTCTCTGGAATAAATTTATCTTTATCATCGATATCTGTTATTTTAGTATCATCACAGGATGTTAAGAATATAGGAATTACTAAAAAGATCAATTTTTTTATAAAATTTTTCATTTTTTTTTGCTTTTTAATATCAAATATAATATTTTAGAATTTGAAAATAAAATATAAGTAATATTTATGACACAAAAAAAAATAACTTTTTATTTCAGTTCAACTGATAAATATGGGAAAAAACCGTTATATTATGCATTATTGGAGCTTGCAAAGGAAAATAATATACAGGGGGGAACAGTTATTCACGGAATTGCCGGATACGGAAAAGCAAGTAAAATTAGAACAAGAACATTATTTGAAATTGAAGAGAAAATACCAATATTTGTTGAATTTATTGATAAGGAAGAAGTTATACTTAATTTTTTTGAAAAAGTAAAAACTCTATTAAACTCAGTTAATAAAGGTATTCTTGTTACTATTGAGGGTGTTGATGTATTGCATTATCAATTGCCACAAGGGAAGTAATTTTGATAAAATTTAATTATATATAAAAAAAGCAAGCTCAAAAGAAAGCTTGCTTTTTTATTGAGCGGGTGACGGGACTCGAACCCGCGACTTTTAGTTTGGGAAACTAATACTCTACCAACTGAGTTACACCCGCTTTTAAATTTCAAAAATAATAAAAAAAATTATATTTTTCAAGAGCCTGCTGATAAAAAATCTACTTATAAGAATTTAAAGTAACCAGCCACGTAATACGGAGCGAAGCGGAGAGCTTATCTAGACGACCTTTTTTTAGATTTCGTGTGTTTAATTTGTGAAGATTAGAGCAATTAGTGGCTAAATACTTTGTGTTTTTTGTGTGCTATATGGGAGATAATTAATATTTCTTGTGGTAATTTATTCTGGCTAATTTATTTAATTTTAAGTGGAGGGGATGTAGGGTTAAGTGCTTTAAATACTAGATTTTAATGAAACAAAAAATGTGTCCAAAATAATTTAATATTAAAAAATTATAAATAATAATAATAATAATAATAAAAAAAAAAAAAAAAAAAAAAAAAAAAAAAAAAAAAAAAAAAAAAAAAAAAAATCGTAAAGCACTTGAAAATGAATTAAAATATAATTATATTTATATTTCGGAATGTATAAAATATTCTATATAATTACAATATTTACAAAACTAAAAAAACTATTTTAGGAGATATTATGAATTTTTTTAAAAACCTGCCAATTGGTAAAAAGCTCACAGTAGCTTTTGGATCAATTATAGTTTTAGTTACATTTTTAGTTTACTACTCATCATCAGCAATTTTACATGTGAGTGAAAATGATACAGTACTCTATGAAGTTGGAGCAAAACATTTAGCGGAAATTGCTGAAATGGCATATTATACTTCATTATTTAGAGAAGCACCTAGAGATATGATATTAAAAAATGATTTATCAGAAATTGAAAAAAGAAGAAATGCTTCCGCCAATATTACAAGAATAATGGAAATATTATCAAAAGAAGAAAGATTTTCGGATGAAGTAAAGGCAAAAATAGAGGCTTATAAAGGACAGCGTGCAATACTTATTCCAATTGTAAAAAAAATGGAAGATTTAGCTCAAGAATATAAATTTGAGGAAGCAAAAACAATTTTACTTGGTGAATATAGAGAAAATTTTGTTAATTATGATAGAGCTTTTAAAGACCTTGTTGATGTAATGAATAAAAGCTCTGATAATATTGCTGCACACAACACCCAAGAAGCCAATTCAACTGTAAGAACAAATATAATAGTAGGTATAATTGTATTAGTAATAGCATTGTTATTTGCTTCAACATTAGCAAAACTTATAGGCACAAATATAAAGAAAATAGAAGAAGCCGCAAAGAAAGTAGCAGCAGGGGATATTAACTTAAAAATAGATATTGATACAAATGATGAAATAGGCTTGCTTGCAAAATCATTTAGTGAGCTTTCTAATGTAATAAAAACATTGATAAACGATGCAAATAAATTCTATCAAGAACAAAAAGCTGGTGATATTGATTACT